>Ga0207691_10007960_pt1 | contig 10197 bp, 10 predicted proteins | sample KBSM13metaG_FD_184327 | JGI IMG/M metagenome (GOLD analysis project Ga0207691, IMG submission 184327) | Miscanthus rhizosphere microbial communities from Kellogg Biological Station, Michigan, USA - KBS M1-3 metaG (SPAdes) (version 2) | ecosystem: Host-associated > Plants > Roots > Rhizosphere >... | reverse complement strand
AAAGAACTGGCCAACGTCCTAACCCAGATGTGGAGTTTCGCCGGCTTGCAGGCGTGGGCATGAAGGAGAGCTGTCAAATGTGGCGGCTGATAGTGCGGCTCGATCCAGCGGCACACCGCTATCAGACGCATAGAAGGTATGCCTTCCAATTGATTGTCCTTCGCCATGCGCCCATGAGGGTAGGGAACCGCCGCGTCTCTGCCGAACCACCGCAGGATTGAGGAAGTAGGTCGCACCTGCGGTAGGGTCTGGCATCTGCCCAGTAAGAACGGCATCTGCGATTTGAGCGGCATTACGATAGCGCGGATCATCTAGAGATAGCTTCTTCATCTCTTCGCGCCGCGTCATCAAGGCCCAAACTGCCCAGGTTCGGGGCTTCTTGTCTTCAGCTAACCGAGCTACCCACCCGGAGATGGTGCGTCACTGCCACGTCGAACGTGGGGTACGCATGAGATCGACAACTTGGTCACGTGTGCCCGCAAAGAATAGAAGCCAATCGAGTGGCCGCTCGTCCGCTCCTAAGGGCCGATAGCTGCCATTGACCTTCTAAAGGCCGCCTTTTTGGCTGCGGCGATGAAACTCCTTTTTTGGTTGCTTGGCTGCTAAAATGCGACGTGGAATTTAAAGAGCTATCCTTGCCGTCACGTAGGCCCAATCAGCAGAAGGCCCCGCCTCAAAAGAGAGCGGGGCTTTCCGAGGAAACAAAATGCGGTTTTGCGTGGCTGAGATGAGAGAAGCCACGCAATTCGATTAACTTCTAGGCGGCCAGCTTAGTTCCCGTTGCGTTTCGGCGACGCCGCTTTTAGGTCTGGGTTTGCCTCTCAGGCGCGCGTCAGCAAGCACATGGCTGTTCATCTATCAAACTCCGTCATGCCTGTGAGAGAGCTGCCGTGAGCACTGCCTAGGCACATGGCGTTTCTATGGTGGCAGGCTGGCTCAATTAAGTGAGCTCACGTGTCCCTCCGCGGTTCGTAGCAAGCTCGAAAAGGAGACAAGAGTGGCCGGTGACGATGGTCGCTTCGTTTGGTACGAATTGATTACGACCGATAAAGAGCGCGCCAAGGCTTTTTACTCCATGGTGCTAGGCTGGGGCACGCAGGATGTGTCTATGCCAAGTGCGGCCTATAGCCTGTTCACTCTTGGAGATACCTCGGTAAGTGGCCTCATGAACCTGCCAACTGACGCGGACAAAATAGGCGCGAAGCCGCGCTGGATTGGATATGTCGGGGTGAAGGATGTGGACGCCACCGCTGTTCTCATCAATCAGCTCGGAGGAGCCATGCACGTCCCCCCGACGAACTTCGACAACTTTAGTCGTTTTGCTGTTGCTGTTGACCCGCAAACGGCAACCTTTGGGTTAATTAGTTGGCTAAGACCGATCCGGCTTCTTCAGGCGGAGCTGAATATAGCGGGTCGCGTTGCTTGGCACGAGTTGCTGGCCGCCGACCGCGAAAAGGCTTTAGCCTTTTATAGCTCGCTTTTCGGTTGGCAAAAAAAAGAAGCCAGAGTGGGCCCAAGGGGCACTTATCAGTTGTTCTCCGCCGGGCAGGAGTCCATTGGCGGCATGGTCACTAAGCCTCGAACGGTGTCAACGCCATCCTGGATCTACTACTTCAATGTCGCCGACATTGATACGGCTGTGAAGCGTGTGAAGAATGGTGGCGGCCAGGTTCTCGAGGGCCCAATTGAGGTGCCGGGAGGCAACTGGATCCTCCAATGCTTGGATCCTCAGGGTGCATTGTTCGCGCTTGTTGGTAAGCGGCGCTATAAGGCGATCGTACGCCTTGCGCCCGCCGCATCGCGCGATCCTGCAGTTTTGGTTTCGGCTTGCACAAACGAGTGAGTGGGTGGGTGGCTCTACAATAAAGGTGGTGTCCGCGATTCGATGCCGCGGCCCATCGCAAATTGACCAACCGGGCCCTCGACGTGGAAGTCAATCCCGGTCATCTTCGAAAACAGATCGATATTGACGATTCCGATCGCACATCCGCCCAGTCCCATATCGGTCGCCATTAGGTAGAAGGTTTGCATCAACACGCCGACGTCCTTCAGAACGAGTTTGTAAGCAATCGCGCTGTATTTCCATGAAACCCGGGCAAAGCGCGCGGCTATGGTGATCAGGACCTGGGGGGCAGCAGGCGCCCCCATTGCAAATGCCGCTCTCATTAATGCCGCCTCGAGTTGAGTACTCAAAACCTGGATCGGCACGAGAGCGTGTTCGCTGGCATCATAGTGATAGAATCCTCTTGCAAGTCCTTCACATTTATCGACCGTGAGATAGAGCTCGAGCTCGTAACAAGCCCCAGCCGACGGATACGGCCTGGGAGCGTACACGATCGATGCACTGTCCTCGCCGAACTCAAGCTGGCTACTTACTTCGGACAGTACGGGCGCAGTGCCCGCGAGGAAACGAGACAGCTCCTCGAGCGTGATTGGTCGTTGATCATCGAAGTTGCGCGTCGAATGACGTTGACGCAAAAGTCTTCCGAACGAGATTGTCTCCGGCTGCACAGCGGAGAACTTGCATAGAGGGATTTTCTTTCCGGGCCACGACGGCCGCACCGCCGGTGGTGAAGATATGACTCGCGCATAAGGATAAACGCCACCGATAGGATTGGCATGCCTTCCTTCCGTGCTGCGCGTGTGGAAAAGAAGATCGTGAAAATCCCAAAGAACAAGATCGGCGTCCCCCTCGGCCGCGCGGAGCCTGTCGCTGGCAGTTTTAGTTTTGAAAAGGATTTGGCAAGCGACCAGCAACGCAAGAAACTCGACCCCGGGAAAAGCGTCGTGCTGGCGCAACCGTTTGACTTGTTGCGGTGTGGAGAATATGGCCAAGGTAGTCGCAATCTTCGGATTGCAGAGTTTGAACAGCGCGCCGGCACGGGGCGATTCCACGACGATCTCGTTGCCACGGCGTCGCATGTAAGCGAACCGCGAGAGGACCAGAGTATCTGTCTCAGGAAGTGGTAGCATCCGCGGCCAATAGTCGGGAACCTGCGGCTCGATGACGACCAGGTCTTCCCCACTTTGTGAGCGCCCGAGACGATATTCTAAAAGCCCGTGTGTGGCCAAACGCCGGACCAATAGATGAATTTCCATGTTCCGGCTGTTAGACGCAAACGAGCCGAGCGGCAAACCGACGCGCAACTCCTGCGCACGATCCACAGCATCCGCACTGAGCTTCCCCAGACTGACCGATTGGCCATGAAAACACGCGACGACCTCTCCGTTCGCGTGAGTTTCGAGCGCGACATTAGGTGAAAGTCTCGCGGAAAGAATTGAGGGCCTGGCCCGTCGTGCTCGCTTTGTTTTGGGAGACCGCAAATGATCCTCAAGTCCGGGGGTGAAGCGGGTTGAGTTCGTCTTCCGTCAACGGCCGATCGCGCCAACCTAGCTTTACCGGAACGTCGTACAGCCGCCCGGGAGCGAAGCGGCGATAGAAATGTCGCAGTCCTGGTAGGATCACCCTAACCACCGGCACCCCGACGTCGGGACGGGTTTGGTCGAGAACAAGGAAATCGAGACCAACCTGCTCGGCGAGGTGCATGCAAGTCATCACCTGCTCGCGACTATCGAGATGGCTAAAGTCTGAGCCAAATGCGGGCTGAACCATGCCGCTCGGAACTAAATAGGGTTGGTCCCCTAGCCGCAATTCACTGGGACCAATTTTGCTCCATAACTTCCCCGCACTACGGCAGCCAACGAGACCTATCGACATGAATTGGTTCAACTCGGTCATCGCGCGCAACATGGCGATGCGCGCATCGAAGTGTGCGCCGGAACCGAACTCAATCTGTTCCTGCGAGCCGTTAATCCAGTGGCTTACCGCCACGAAACTCGGAATCCCGAGATCACTGGTGACATCGAGCACCCACAGTCGGCGTCCTGTTTCAGCGAGCTGGATTTGCATATCACGGATGTAAGGGTCATCAAACTGAGTAAGGTCTACTTCAGGCCGCTGCAATCGGTTGTACCACCAGATTGCGTATGAATCTCTTTCCACCAGCTCCAGGAATCCCTGAACAATTGCTTCTTCAAGCGTATTGCCGGCCGCGCAGCCATTAGAATCTGCAGGTGGCAACTGTTGCCAACCAGGCCCCTTATAGAAAAAGTATGAAATAGCGGTGGGTAGATATCTGAATTGTTTGTCGCGAAGGGACCAAGCCGGAGACCATTCGATCTCGGCTGATCGATCGAGTGGGATCAGTGTTGCCGCGGCTTGGTTTGGTGACGCGGTCGGAATCGGGTCGCGCTCATACTGCGCGTCGCTGAACAGCATGACATCGTTCAGATGAATGCTATCGCCCGCTGGGAAATCCGTGAATCGGCATGTCATTCTGATCTCGTCACCCTGAAAACTTCCGGAGTAACGTTCGATCGCCTCCATGAGCGCACTAGCCTCCCCCTGGTCGGCAGTGCTGCCTTTCCCAAAGCTGCCGCCGCTCAATCCCGCCTTGAGCTCGTCGAGCGTCTCAGGGCGTGGAGCATAATTGTGGGTGGCAAAGTAGTTGGTGTTCAAAGGGAGGTCTGCTTGGATGTGTTCTAACCGAGAAACGACGCCTGTAAGGGGGCTCACATGCTTTCGGAAACGTGCAACGGTCACCGACGGTGAAACAGATCGGAATCCGCCGCTCGTCATAATCAGCTTGCCCCCAGTGCCGAGCTCGATCGGCTTCGGCGTACGGCCTGGGTCGCGCAGCGCCTTATTGCCGCACGCGGAGCATTGTGGGCGAGTTGCCACGTAATGCTTCATGATGGTAGAGCCGAGCAGATCGAGGCTTATAATGTGATCGCCTAGCTGAGTCCGAAAGTCAGTGGCGATAGCTTTCGCAATCTCAACGGCGGCCAATTGAATCCCGCTTTCCCCGAAGAGATTGTGAGCAAGAGTTGACGTTACGATAGGAATGGATTTTTTGCGGTCGAGGAACGCTTTGACCTCACGGTTTCGTCTCATCCGCTCGGCAAGACATGACCAGCAGGCGCTTTTGCCTGGTCGAAACACTGGGCCTACAAGCGGAAAAACACCGGAAGGCTGGACGAGTAGCCAAGAGGTCCGATCCGACAAATGCTGCCGATTCAGCTCTGCCAGTCCTTCTTCGAGGTAATCGTTCACCAAGGTGACCGTCAGGTCGGCAGAGCGTTTCGTAAGACGAACGCCTACCTCGTGTAGTGCGGCAGTTAATTTTTCCACACCCTGCACATCAACCGAGTGAATACGCACACGCACATTCTTGAGATTTCTTTCGGCTGTTTCCGGCGGAAGCCCGAGGCTCGCCCAATACGCGGACCTGATTCCCTCGGACGATCGAGATGTGGGGATCACAAAGCGCCGGTCGCATAGCCGCTGAAGCGCTTCATAGATTTTATCTGGCGGAAAATACTGTCCCAGCTCGCGAACAAGTTCGTGAACGCTTCGACCAGCAGCTATGGCCGGTGCCAACGCACAGTAGAGTTCGCCGTGAAGAAAGAACTTGCGGTCTTCCGAGTAGAGTGAAACGACACCAGTCGGAAGCACATAGACTGTGAAATTTGGCGCAAACCGTAAAACATTTCTGCCGCTGAGCTGCGTCCTGCCAGTCTCTATTGTCGGCTTCTTACCCGGCCGCGGACGTTTACGCTCCCCAGGTCCGTCGAATGCCTCTATGGTCGGGGACGGATCCTTTAAGTTGCGAAAAGCACGCCGTTTAGCTCGCACACCAGCTCTCGACTAGCATTCTTTGCGCTCGTCTAAAAGATGATTAAGGCGAGCCACATAATATGGCAGGTGACGTCAGTAGCACCAAACCAACCGACCACCGATCCAGCACCAGTAGCCTCCACCGCAGCCTCCGCAGCCGCCGCAACCGCCGCAGCCACCGAAGAAAAAGCTGACGCAACCGCAGCCGTGACGGCAGCCTCCGCAACCGTGGCAACCACATCCGTGATGGCAGCCTCCACAGCCGACGTGCGCGTGGCATCCGCCGCAGCCATGACAGCCGCCGCAGCCATGGCAGCCGCCGCAACCATGGCCAACAAGCTCCACCATCGAAGACGTTCCGTCGCCTTCTTTGTCGAATACGTAAAACGTAGCCAAGCTGACATCCGCGATTTCTTCCTCACTGAGGAAGACTTGATTGCCATCTCCGTTGCCTGAAGTGGATAAGTTTACTGCCGGTCCTCCAGGGACAGCAGACGCGGTGCTTGCCAGCGACAACGACAAACCGGCGGCTCCTAGGACCGGGAGCGTTTTGCTCCCACGTTTTCGCTTTGAAGGCTGTTTTGCTTGGGACATGTGGCGTTCTCCTATCACTATAAGTGAGAGGTTTTTGGGCTTCGCTGCTTCATTTTAGGCGAGTAACTGATTCTTTTTAGACCACGTTCCGAAAACATTAGTGCGAAGCGTTTATGTCGCACCTCGGCTGACCAGGTCGCTTGGAACACCCTGCCTCAAAGAGGAGAAGCCAAGGCCGACAGCTTCACGACCAAGACCGAGCTCGCGTCGGACGGCGCATTCAGCAGGGTTCGAGCTGTTGATACAGCTCAAAGCAAATCGAACATTATCACCGTCAACGACACCAGACGCTGTGGCCGTGGCGCCAGCACCGGTACCCTCCGCACCCGCCGCAGCCACCGCAGCCACCCCACCACCAGCCGCCGCAGCCGACTCCAATGCTGACGCAGCCGCAACCACCACAGCCGTGCCCGCAACCATGGCATCCACAGCCGTGATGGCAGCCTCCGCAGCCGACATGCGCGCGGCATCCGCCGCAACCATGACAGCCTCCGCAGCCATGCCGAACAAGTTCTATGCCTGGCTGAGCGGTATCTTCGCTTTCCTTGTCGAAGACGTAGAACGTCGCCAAGCTGACGTCCGAAATCTCCTCTTCACCGAGAGTGACTCCTGTGCCTTCGCTTTCCTTGTCGAAGACGTAGAACGGCGCCAAGCTGTGTCCGATATTTCTTCCTCACCGAGAGTGACTCGATTGTCATCTCCGGTCTTTGAGGTTGACGTATCTGCCAGCCCACTAGGGACTGCGGACGCGCCGCTTGCGAGTGACAATGACAATCCAGCGGCCCCCAATACCGGTAGGGCCTTGCTTCGATGCTTTCGTTTTGAAGTTTGCTTCGCTTGGGGCATCGTCAACTCCCTCCCCCCTGATGCTCGACAGGTGGGCCGCTTTTAAGAGAGCGACGGGCCAGGCCTTGGTCGTGATGGCTGTCACAAGCGAGCCTTCTTTTGGAACCCATGCAAATCGTTTGCAAACATCGCCCTCCAGGGTCAATCAATTGATTCAAGGAAATAGATCGTCGGAGTGTCCAAAACGCCTGCGTGCTTCATCGCTTCTTTAAGATCAGCCGACGCGGCAAAGTCCTTAGCCTTCTTCGGGTCTTCAGTATCGAAGACGACAACAATTTCGCTCTTGTTGCTATCGGCGGAGTGGGGCAGCGGATCAATCATTCTTCAGCTGCTTCCTTTGAGATGAAGGCGGATTTTCAGGGCCGTTAGGACCAGAAGAGCTTGCCTCACTTTTGATCCACTGCTGCGCAACTGACCGGGCGAGCAACCGCACCAAATCGTGAAGCGGCGAGGGCGTGGATAACCCTAGACGGGGAGATGGGCTTTGCTTCGGCCTGCGCATGTTGGCCCGGTTGAGGGCGGCCGAAACCGAAGTCACCGGAAAGTATTAGGCAAAATTCGTGCAAATGGGATTGGGGAACACTGCCTCGCAGGGATTATTGCTCGCGCGCGCTCGGCCGACGAGCCGACCGCGCCAAGGACTCAGGATTCCAGTCATCAAGCTGGTAGATGCGTTTGATCTCTAAACAAACAGCCAGAAATCGGGTCGAGCTGTCTGAGGCTGCCCGACCCGTGTCCCTAGAATAGGCGGCCGCCATGAAGTGACAGAGAGCACGTTCCAAATCTTTCCGGGGTTGCCCTCGCACTTGTCGTTTTGCCACAGGTGCAGCAAAGGCCCCCAGCAGATCCAGCAGTGCCAAAACTTGATCGTCCCGGCTTGTGAAGCAGACGGGGTCGATCAGCACCCGGGTTCAGTCGAATCCGGCCATGCCGCCAGGACGCCATCAGCTTGAATCTTTAAATGCCGAAAGTCCAAATAGTCCTGGGCTGCCGGAGAGAGGTGGTGCAGCCGCGCGCTGATATCCTCGAGCACTCTGCGGAATTCAGCAGCACGCCAGGTCGCGTGGTCTAATAGGCGCAAAGCGCGCCAAATGCACTTCTCAATTTGCGCGAGTTCCGCCTCGACCTCGGGCGCCGACTTTCGTTCACGCAGCCTCCGATAGGTACGGACACATCGTTCAACAGCCCGCCCGAACCGATCGCAATTATCATTTGGGATGGCTCCTATCAAGCAGAGCTTTTCGGTTTTCTGCTCGGTCAAGCGTGTCATGCCAGAGCCAGTTAGCACAACCGCAGTCATTAGTGTCCACCGAGGTTCAACCTTTCTGACGTTGCTGCAGCATTGGTCGGGTGCGGTTGATGCGGCGGGTGTGGCCACTGGCCGTAATGCTCTGGGCGGATCGGGCTCCTCCGAATCGTGGGAGCATTAACAGCACCCACATCCTGGGCACTCATGTGCCGGTGAAAGAACCGTCCACAGCATCAAAAGGACATAACTAGCTGCCGGCCCTCGCACAGCGGAGTTCAGCTCAGGGTAGCTTGTCGAAGAACAGATAAAGGGCGGCAATCCGGCCGTCCCGGGCAATAATGAAGTCAGTCCCGGCGTAAGCTGGCGCCTCACCAGGACGGCCCGATACCCACTGGATCCGGCCGCCGTTGCCCAATTCCTCAGGCTCGGCAATTGGCTGATATCGAAAGTCAGGATGAGTAGCCCTGATCGCGCCTGCGACGCGATCGATCTCGTCCCGGCCACGGTAGACGCCCCCGCTGGGGTCGTAGAACACGCAATCTTCGGTGAAGAGCTCGTCGATGGCCGCGCGCCGACGCGCGGGGTCGTTTTCACCGAAGACGTCGTGAAGATTGCGGGTTAGCAAGGTCGATATACTGTGGGACATGGCTTGTCTCCTCTCGGCATCGAGTGCGGTTGCGATATCTCGACCCGAACGGCTCTATTGCGGATGAGGCGGCCGGCGCGGTGCTTGTCTGGGCCGCGGCACGTGGCAACCATGTATGTCGTCGACCCGCAGGCTTGCCACTTGGCCATCGAAGGTCCGCGCGCTCGCGCTCGTCGCCGCCCTGCCGGTTGTCGCGTCTGGGGTTCCTAGAGACCACATCGCCGGCATCCGCGGCGGGCGTGGCGGCTTCTGGGAAGATCTCGGCTACGAGTGGTACACCGGCATCTAGGCTGGGTTAAGAGGAAGTCGCTAGAATCTGAAAGCGGGCGGGCACGATTGAAATGGTAGGCGGCTTCCTACCGGCTCCCCCTATAGGCCTTTGCGCAGGTCGAGCAGACCTCGCCAAAGCGGCTTAGGCATTCACTCGTCTCGGAGTCTCCATCCCTCGCCGGGGGAGGGAGGGATGGAGGAGCACGGACTCGATAATACTAATATGCAGTCATTGCATGAGCGGCTTTGAACGGGCTTCCCAATTTTTGGGAAGACATATACGCCCATGCGTGGCGGTTGTTGGCATGCCTCGTCGCGGCATTCTGGTTCAGGGCCGGAGCCGCATAGGTCGGGCAGCTTTCAGCATTGGGCTGCTCGTCGCACTGAGAGTAATTGGCGAGGGCCGGGGTGAGCGCGCCGGCGCCGACCATCAGCGAAGCGGCGGCAGCGAGGGAGTCGGCAGACGAGGCAATATCAAAGGTCTCCGAAACCCAAAAGCGACTTGATGATTTGACTGAACAATTGAAGTCAATTTCTGCACGGGTGGGACAGGTGACTAGGAGAGGGATGCCGCTCAATCCAAGCTCGAATCAGCAAACGCGGAACTTGCAAAGGCCAAGGAAGCAGCGGAACAAGCAAATACAAAGGCTACTGAATTGGAAAACGCGGCGAACTCATCCAAAGAAGCTGAAACCGAACGCAGTAAGTTACAGGCCGCCTTAGATCAGGCCGATGCAGAGATTGGGCGACTCAAAACTGAGCTTGAGCAACAGAAGGCGAATCCACCTGAGCAGGGCGATTTAGTGTCACTGCCGCCAGGGGAATGATAGCTCTACTTCCTCAGTGAAAGTGCTCGAATCCACATTCTTGATAGACAGGCTGAGAAGGTCGCCCACGATCTAGATAGCCAGGGGG
>Ga0207691_10007957_pt1 | contig 10199 bp, 4 predicted proteins | sample KBSM13metaG_FD_184327 | JGI IMG/M metagenome (GOLD analysis project Ga0207691, IMG submission 184327) | Miscanthus rhizosphere microbial communities from Kellogg Biological Station, Michigan, USA - KBS M1-3 metaG (SPAdes) (version 2) | ecosystem: Host-associated > Plants > Roots > Rhizosphere >... | reverse complement strand
GCCGTAGTTCTGGAAGCTGTAGCAGTCGACGACGAATCCGGCCAGGTTCAGCGTGATGCAGCCGACGGTGAGCGTCGAGTCTTCCGGCAGGATGTTCACCGCGATCGAATTGGAATCGCTGCCGGAAAAGACCGCATCGCCCGCGTAGTGCGCCGTCAGGTTGTAGGAGCCGCCGGGCAGATTGTCGACGCTGCCATCGAAGATGCCGTTCGTCAGGCCCGCGCCGAGGAAGGCGCCGTACGCGTCCGTTTCGAGCGCGAAGAATCCTGTCGGCGTGCCGGTGCCGCTCGCGGGCGCGACCGTGACGGTCAGCGGGAACGGTTGGCCGTGCGTGACTGTCGGCGCAGCCGACGCCAGCGCCGTTACGCTCGCGCGTGGCGGATTGATGCTCCAGGCGTCGACGAGGTTCGCAACGTCGACCGTGCCGAGTCCGGAGGCGCGGTCGTAACCCCTCGCCGCCCGGAATCCGGTCAGCCCGGGCACGGAGTTGTCGCCGTCGGTCACGTCGTGGAATACGCATGTCGTGGGAACGGCCGGATCGGTCAGATGTGTCGAGTTGCACTGCGCGAGCGCATCGTTCGCGGCGAGCGCGTAGAAATCATCGTTCGCAAGGCCGAGATACGTGCCGTTCTTCTGTTCGACCAGCGCCATGATTCCCGCCATTGCCGGCGACGAAGCCGAGGTGCCGCCGACGACATACGCGTTCGTCAGCTCGCCGGTGTTCGGATCGGTCTGGCACGAGTTCTGCGCGCACACCAGATAACCGTCGTGGCCGCCGGCCGCGGTCAGCGACAGGTCGGGCAGGTCGCGCGCTCCGTCCTTCGGCACGCCGGTGCCGGCCTGCCACGAAGGTTTCGCATAGATGCTGCTCGCGCCGCCGCTGCCGGACCACAACTCGTAATTCGTACACAGGTCCGGCGTCTTGGTCGGATCGCAGGTCTCGTTCCAGACGATCTCGGGAATGTAGCCGAGGACGGAAGAGAGATCGGCATTGTTGCCGGTCGTCCAGTAGGTCGCGTCGTTGCCGTTCTCGTTGAACTGTGTGCCGCCGACAGCGATGTTGTAAGGCGTCGAAGCCAGACCGTTCACGGCAAGCCCGTTCTGGGCCGGGCCGGAGCTCTCCGGCGGATCGCATCCGGCCGCGCCGTTGTCGCCCGCCGAGACGAATACCGTGATGCCTTCGACGGCGGCCTGCTGGAACAGCGCGGCGTAGAACGCATTAGCGGCAGCGCCGAGAAACGCCTCGCAAAGGCCGTAGCTGACGCTCATGATCGGCGCGACCTTGTTGTCGACGATGTACGAGTTGCTCAGGTCGATGCCATCGGTCGTGAACGTGCTGGCGCTCGTGACGAACTTGATCGTCGCGTCCGGGGCGACCGCGCCGGACCATTCGAGATCGAGGTCCGATTCGATTTCGTCGCCGTACTCGGCCTGCGGCGCCGGCCCGTTGTTGATGATGACCGGGTCGTTGTCCGGGAGGCCGAAGATCCGACGGAACGTCTGGATGTCGGACAACTGGACGCTGGTGCGGCCCGCGATCGCGATCGACACGCCGGTTCCGGTCGTGCCGCCCGCGTAGACCGGCGCGATGTCGTAGAGCTTCGCGAGGTCGCCCGGCGCAAGATGATGGTTGCCGCTGCCGGAGGTGAAATCGGGAACCGGTGCGAGTTGGCCGTTCGCGTTGCGGCTGACGGGCTCGATCTTGCTCAACATCGGCTGCTTGCGGAAATCATTCAATGACAGAACGCCGGCAACGACCGGCGACAACGCTTCGGGGATCGAGATGTCGGAGGCGTTGGCGACATGCGGCTTGTTGTCGACGACGAACTTGTGCATCTGCGTGTGAAACGCCCGCTCGACCTGCGCCGCGGTGCCGGAGAATTCGATCCACTGATGGCCACGCGCGACCGCATCGGTGTGGAAGCCCTGCAGTGCGAGCCAGGTCTTGATCTGATGCAGATCGCTCTCGCTCGGGCCGAACCGGGCGGCGAACTGCTCCGGCGTCAGGCCGAGGTGGTACCCGGGCGAGTCGGGCTTCTTCTGCGCCGCGATCAGATTCTGCAGGTCGGCATTCTGCTGGTCGCTGCGCGACAGCACGAGGATCATGCGCTGCATCGGCGTGCCGGCGTCCGCGCGACCCTTGTCGTTGCCGGGCACGGCGAGCGGATGCGTACTGCCCACGATGTGCTTGAGTTTAACCGGGCTGACGGGACTCGTGATGCGCGATTGCGTTTGCGATTGCGCATGAGCCATCGTCGTGGCTGCAAGCAGGCTCAAAGCGCCGCGCAAACCGGTTGCGATTAGTCTGGACCGGAAACAGGATTTCACCGATTACCCCACTATTTTAGGGCCATGGATGGCCGGTATGCCGGAGATGCAGGAGCAATTTCCGGCGAGGACGAGTGACCGCGTTTCCGGCGGGCGGAAGCCGGGCCAGCTTGCAATAACGCAAAAACGGTCCCGGAACGGACAAATCGACGGCAATTACCTTCGCCACTTGTGCGCTGTTTCGCCGTCGCCGAAGCCCCGTCGGCCTGCCCGGACGCACGGACAGCTGGAAATTGCTCCTGCATTTCCTCCCGCATACACGCCATCCACGGCGATAACAAAAAGGGCCCGCTTGCGCGGGCCCTGAGTTTTCGTTACCGCAGAACAGCTTGCGGTTTCGCTAGCGCTTTGGCTTAGTCGTCGTCGTGATCGTGATCGCGGTCATGATGCTTGTAATGCGCGATCACGTAGTCGTGCCGCTCGTACGGACGATCGGTGTCCAGTTCAATCTGCACACCGCCGCTGCGGATGTACGGCTGGTCTTCGGTCGGCAGGACATTGCCGGAAATCCAGCGGCCATTGCTCTGCCAGTAGTACGTCTTCGTATCCGGCGCGAAGTAGATGTCGCGGTCGCCGTAGTACACGTAGCGGTGCTTGGTCGTCGTGGTCGTTGTCGTCGTCGAGGTCAGACCGTTGTCGGTCGTCGTGCGCTCGGTGGTGGTCGTCTCGCGCGGTTCGGCATTCTTGTAGTGGGCTACGACATAGTCGTTGCGCTCATACGGCCGCTCGGTATCGAGATCGATATCGATGCCCTTGGCGCGAACTATGTAGTCCTGGTTCTCGCGCGGAACGCTCGGGCCGGATAGCCACTTGCCATTTTCCACCCACCAGTACGTCTTGCTCTCCGGCGCGTAATAGATGTCCTTGTCGCTGTAATAGACGTAGTGATGCTTACCCTTTTCGACCGAGACGGTCGTATCGGCCAGCGCCGGCAGGCCGGCAAATGTGGCAGATACCGCGATCGCCAGGGCGGCGACCTTGCTGAAGCTGCGATGGTTGCTCATGAATATTCTCCTTCGGTCGCTTGACCGTTCGGGTCGTGCAAGACAGTTGCATGACCATGGCGGATGCAGCGGGCGGATGCCCCTGCTGAATCCATGTCGCGGCATTTCGACGACTCCGGGGAGTCGCCGCACCCCGAAGGGGCGCAATTGCCGGACCCGTCGAGCGGACCCGCTGGAGCCACGCGCATGCCGCAACCACTCCAGGCGTTGACCCTAGTGCCCGGCGAATGAACCCGGCCGAAATATCGCGTGAAGCTGAATGGATTCGCGCGTGTGATTCAGCGCGAAGTTAGACACGCAATACCCAGATGCAGATCAGCGTTTGCGTACGCCCGCAGCGCGTGGCGATTCCGGAAGGTCGGCGTTGCGTTCGCGCAAATGGCGAAGTTCCTCGGCGCGATATTTCGCGAGCAGCGCGAACAACGCGGCCGCCGTGTCCGCGTCGACGGCGCCGGTCCGATGTTCGGGCAGGAAGTGACTCTGGAACGCGAACAGCAGGTCGCGCGTGCGGCGATCGACGACGCCGCTGGCTTCGTTGCCGTAACCGTACGCGGCCAGCGCTTCCTGCAACAACAGAATCGACGGCGCATGCGCGGCGAAATGCTCGCGATAGTAATCGACGTCGGCAGCGTCGTACCACGCGCCCACGCCGGCAGCGGCAAGCTGCGCCCACGGAAACCGCGGCCCCGGGTCGGTCTTGGTTTCCGGCTGGACATCCGAATGGCCGACGACGCGCGTCGCGTCGATCTCCGGATGACGCCGGATAATGTCCTGTGCCAGCTTCGTCACCACGGCGATCTGATCGGTGGGATACGGCGGATACGCGCAGTTCGCCTCGAACTCCCCCGGCGACGTCGCAGCCGGCCGCGGTGGATCGCGTGGACAATGGGATTCGTACACGATTTCTATTCCGATCGAATCGTCGTTCAACAGTTCGTGTCCCTGGAAGCGGCTCGGACCGGCGTGCCAGGCTCGCCGGGATTCGTCGACGAGACGCAGTACAGTCGGAGTGGGGCGACCGTATTCTCCGGCGCGACTGACGAGATAGTGCGCGCTGACCGGGTTTTCGTGCGGCCGCGTCAGCAGGTCGAGGGAACGCTCGAAATTCTCGTCGGTGAAATGCAATACGAGGAAGCGCACGCGGCCGTCCTGATTGGCCGAAGGCACATCGACAATCTGCGATGCCGCGCAGCCGCCGAGTCCCAGCGCGATGGCCAGCAGCAGTGTTCGCAGCGGCTGTCGATGCAATTTCATGTTGTCTCCACTGCTTGGCGATCGACGAGTCCGGCGAGCGTGCTCGCCAGCAATTCGCCAGTCACCGGCTTGCGCAGGAACGCATCCATGCCGGCGGCGAGGCACAACGATTCCTCGTCGCCCGCCGATCGCGCGCTGACGCCGACCAGCGGCATGCGCCCGGCACCCGTCTGCGCCTCACGCGCGCGCAGCATGCGCGCGAGCGAAAGGCCGTCGACACCGGGCAGGTCCAGGTCGATCAACGCGGCATCGTAGCGCGCGGCGCCGAATTCGGTCAGTGCGGCCAGGCCCTGGGCGGCGTGTTTCACGGCGTGACCGTGAAGCGCGAGCAATTGGGCGATCACTTCCGCAACGGTCGGATCGTCCTCGACAAGCAGGATTCGAAGCGGGCGTGACGAGGTCGCCAATCCCGCAGCTTGGGGGAACGACACCGCGTCGGGCGCGGCATCAGCGGCAGCGGTTTCGGGCAGCGGCAGGGTCACGCAAAATGTGCTGCCTCTGCCCGGCTCGCTGTCGAGCGAAATCTCGCCGCCCATGCATGCGACAAGTTCGCGACAGATCGCGAGTCCGAGACCGCTGCCGCCCTGGCGTTGCGCACCGTCGGCTTGCACGAAGCGCTGGAACAAGCGCGCGCGCGTCGACTCGGCGATGCCCGGTCCGCTGTCGCTCACGCGCAGTCGCGCCGCGCCCCCAGGTCCGCGCGCCAGATCGAGGGCGACGCTCCCGCGCTCGGTGAACTTGATCGCATTGTTCACGAGGTTCAGCAGTATCTGCTTGACGCGCACCGGGTCGCCACGGACGTGCCGCGGCGCATCCGCGGTCACGCTCGTCCTCCAGTCCAGTCCCTTGTTGCGCGCGAGCGGGCCGGCAACGGCCGCCGTCTCGCCGATCAGTGCGTGCAGATCAAACGGCACGTCCTCGAGCTCGAGCTTGCCGGCTTCGATACGCGCCAGGTCGAGCGAGTCGTTGACCAGACGCAGCATCATGCGGCCGGAGTCGAGGATCGTGCGCGCGTAGCCTTGCTGGACCGGTTGCAGCGGCGTGCGCAGCAGCAGCTCGGCCATGCCGAGCACGCCGGTCATCGGCGTGCGGATCTCGTGGCCCATCGTCGCGAGGAACTGCGTCTTCGCCGCGCTCGCCTGCTCGGCAAAGCGGCGCTGCTGCTCGGCCAGCGCAAGGGCGTAGCGGCGCTTGATGCGTTGCCGATAGGCGCGGAAGGCGAGCAGCACGGCAAGCGCAAACGCAGCGGAGTATCCCGCGTAGGCGAGCGGCGTCGCCCACGGCGGCGGCGCAACGCTCAACTCCAAGGGAGCACCCGGATCGCTCCAGATGGCCGCCGCGCCAGCCGCACGCACCTGCAGCCGATAATCGCCCGGCGGCAACTGCGAGAATTCCCGTTCGCCCCGGTTGCCGGTATCGATCCAGTCCGGATCGATACCCTCGAGGCGCCACTGATAGCGGTTCGCCGCCGGATTGGCGAAACTGAGCGCGCGTGCGCTGATCCGCAGGTCGCGGTCGTCCCACAGCAGCGCGTTTTTCTGCAAGGCCGCGTCGAGCGGCTGATCACGGCCACCACGGCGGACAATCAAGCTGTCGAACACCGGCGCTGGCGGCCGCACATTTTCCACGATGCGCGACGGCACAAAGCCGACGATGCCGGCAAGCGTCCCGCCGAATATCGCGCCGTCCGCGGTCTTGATCAGGGGCAGGCGGTTGAACTCGGAACTGGCCAGGCCATCGCGACTGTCGAAGACCCGGATCGCGCGCTGCGCCGGATCGTAGCGCCACAGTCCACGGGCGCTGCTGACCCACACCGCTCCCGCATCGTCGACCTGCAGCCCGCCAACTGTCAGCGCCGGCCAGCCAGCGGCGGCATCGACGCGCTCGATCAGCGCCAGCGCATCCGCGGCGACGCGATAGTGTTCCAGCGCGCCGAGAATGTGCAGCCAGAGCGTCCCGTCGCGGGCGAATCCGAACGCATACACGCGCTGGCCCGGGGCGCCCGCAATCGCTGAAAAGCGGCGGCTTGCGGCATCGAACCGGTCCAGTCCGGCGCCGCTGGCGACGAGCAGGCTGCCCCCGGAATCGAAACCGATCTGATCGACTTCGGCATTGCGTAGCCCGGCGTTGTCCGCATCGAAGCGCTCCACGCGATGACTCGCGGGATCGATTCGATGCAGCGCGCCGGAGCTGCCATACGTGCTGACCCAGACCGCTCCCGCGCTGTCTTCGGCGAGGTGATAGATCAGGCCCGGCGCCAGGGCATCCGGTTTCGCCGCATCGACCGGAACATCGAAGAATTTTCCACTTTGCAATTCGTATACACGCAGTCCGTGCTCGTGACCGACCCACAGTTGTCCGAATCGATCCGGCAACACCGACCACAGGGATTTGTCCGGAACGCTCAGGCGGCTTTCGGCAAGGCGCTCGACCGCGCCGGTCAGCGGGTCGAGACGGTCGATCCGGCCGTCCCAGTTCACTGCCCAGACGCTGCCATCCGCGCCCGCGGCCAGGCCCAACGTGCGGTTGGCGCTGAGCGAGCGGGCATTGCCGGGGTCGTTGCGGTAAAGGGAAAAGTTGCGCCATGCCGACGGCAACTTGGCCGCACCGCCCTCCAGGGTCGCGAACCACAGGTTGCCTTCGCGATCGCGCATCGCATCGAACACCGAGTCGCCGGGAAATGCGCCGGGCACGGCCGGATTTTCCACGTATCTAGCGATGTCTCCGCGCGGCGCGAGCCGGTTGAGTCCGTGTCGCGTCGCGACCCATAACTCGCCGGACGCGCCGGTGGTCACGCCATAGACGAGTTTGTCGGTCAGGCCGTCGGCGGCAACGACGGAAGACCTCAGTGCAGGGTCGATGCGCAGCAGGCCGCGGCGCGTCCCGGCGAGCACCCCGCCATCGCCGGCATCGAGCAGCGTGATCGCATTGATCCGGCCGTTGCCCGCCAGGACAGTGAAGTCGACATGACGGATCTTGCCGCCGGTCTCGATCAGATCGACGCCGACGTCGCTGCCAACCCACAGTCCGGCACCGGGTTGCGGCAGCAAGCCGAGCACGTTGTCCGAGGAAATGCTTTGTGGATTTGTGGAATCGTGACGAAAGTGCACGAATCCGGTCGCGCCCGGCTTCAGCTGGTCCAGACCGCCGGCGTAGCTTCCGGTCCAGATGGCGCCGGTTTCGTCCTGGGTGATTGTCCAGACGTCGTCAGCGCCGAGGCTGGACGGCTCGTTTGCATCGTGCCGATAGTGCGTGAACCGGTTGCGTCCGGCGTCGAGCAGGTTGAGTCCGGATTCCTCGCCGCCGCACCAGATGCGATTGTCGCGATCGACGAAAAGCGCCGTAACGGCGTTGCCGCCAAGCGAGTCCGGATCCTTCGGATCGTGGCGATAGACACGAAAGCCGACCCCGTCGTAGCGCGCGAGGCCGTCCTGCGTGCCGAACCACAGATAGCCGTCGCGATCCTGCACCGTCTTGTAGATCCGGCTCGACGGCATGCCGGCCGCAACGCCGAGCGTCTGGAAATACGGCGTTGTATACAATTGCGCATCGTCGGCTTGGCTACTGGCCGAGGCAGCCAGCGCGCCGGCAAGAATGACTTCGATCCACATGCGGCACCTTCCCTGTTGGCGCGGCGATGATGCCAGAAAGACAGGGGCGAGGGGCGAGGGACGAGGGGCTAGGGAAGATCAAGAGCGCGTCGTCGATGCCCACTCCCCTCGCCCCTCACTCCCCCTCTGCCATAATCGCCGCAGCGATCCCGCACCGGCCAAGCACGTCCTCTATGCCGCCTGTCAATCGTCCGCTTCGTCTGATACTGCTTGCCGTGCTCGCGCTGCTGGCGGCGGCGCTGCTTTGGCTGGTCTTCGGCGTTCTCCACAGCGCAATCGCCTTGTGGCAGGACCTGCGTGCACTGCCGGGGTGGGCGCAATGGATCGTCGCTGTGCTGCTTATCGCTGCGCTTTGCGGTCTCGGATGGATGGCAATGTGGCTGCTCGGGCCGCGCAAGCGCAAGGCTGCGGTCGTGGCGCCCCCAACGCGCGGCGAGGTTGAGCAACGCATCGACGCACTGAAACAGCGCAGCGCCGAAACCGGCGAACTCGAAGCTGAACTGGCCGAACTCGACCGGCGCGCGCGCGCCGAACAGTTGTACGTTGCCGTATTCGGCGAGATCAGCGCGGGCAAGTCGAGCGTGATCCGCGCGCTTGCGCCCGACGCCGCGGCGCAGGTCGACGTGCTCGGCGGCACGACGCGCGCGGTCTCGCACTACTCCGCGCGCCTGCCCGGCGGCCACTTGCTCACGCTTGCCGACGTGCCCGGCACGCACGAGGTTGCCGGCTCGATGCGCGAGCAGCTCGCACGCGACGAGGCGCTGCGCGCGCATGTCGTGCTTTACGTCTGCGCCGGCGATCTGACCCGCGACCAGGACGCCGAGTTGCGCTGGCTGCGCGGCTTCGGCAAACCGCTGGTTCTGGCTTTGAACAAGGCCGACCAGTTCGCCGGCGGGGAACGCGCGGCGCTCGAGCGCGTGCTGCGCGAGCGCTACGCTGAAATAACCGACGCGCGCATCGTGGTCAGCGCCGGCGGCATCGAGGACTTCGAACGCCGCCTCGCCGACGGCCGCATCGAACGCGTGCGGCGCGAGCGCAAACCCGACGTTGCGGCTTTGTCCGCGTTGTTGCAACGCTATGCAGCAGCCGGACCGGGGGCATTCGAGCCCGCGCCCGAAGCAGCCGTGCTTTCGTCGGTCGATGCCCGCGCCGAGTCGCTTGGAACGCGGACACGGGAACGCGACGCCGATGCGATCGTGGCGAAATACACGCGCCGCGCCGTGGTCGGCGCGATGGCTGCGGTGATGCCGGGCAGCGACCTCGTCATCCAGGGCGTGCTCGCCACGGGCCTGATTCGTGAGCTGGCGAAACTCTATGACGTTTCGGTGCGCGACATCGACATCGATGCGTTCCTCGGCCAGGTCAAGCTGACGTTGCGCACCAGCGCATCGCTCGTGCTCGCGATCGCCGGCAACGCGGCGAAAGCATTTCCCGGGCTCGGGACGCTCGGCGGCGGCGTACTGCACGCGATCGCCTACGGCCTGATCTTCGACAGCCTCGGCCACGCGGTCGCCACGACGATGCGCGAGCACCATTGCCTGGACAGTGCCGCGGCCGGTGCCTCGCTGGCACGTCTGCTCGCCGACACCAGCGCTGAGCGCCTCAGGCGTGTCGCCGAATATGCGCTGCAGCATGAAGACGATGGAGCCTGACGGGTTTGAACGGCGCGCGCCTTCGCCGGAACATAGCGTACTTCGCCGCGGTCTAGCTCTTTGCCCGGCAGCGTGTCAGATTGCGTTGCCATGTCCTATGGAGGTATGCGTGAAGTTCTATCGTGTTCTTGCTGTCCCGGCCTTGCTGGTCGCGTCGACCGCCGCTTTCGCCGGCCCAAGCGATTATCGCTTCTACATGGCGCACACGCAGATTTTCTTCTCGGTCAGCCACTTGAACTATTCCCATCCGATGGGACGCATGCATGTGAAAGGCGGCTACTTCAGCTTCGATCCCGACGACTGGAGCATGGCGGCGCGCGAGGAGGAGCGGCTGATCGCGCGCTATGGCG
>Ga0207691_10007956_pt1 | contig 10200 bp, 7 predicted proteins | sample KBSM13metaG_FD_184327 | JGI IMG/M metagenome (GOLD analysis project Ga0207691, IMG submission 184327) | Miscanthus rhizosphere microbial communities from Kellogg Biological Station, Michigan, USA - KBS M1-3 metaG (SPAdes) (version 2) | ecosystem: Host-associated > Plants > Roots > Rhizosphere >... | reverse complement strand
AGGCGCAAGCTTTACGTCAAATCCTACGGCTGCCAGATGAACGCCTACGATTCGCATCGTATGGCGGACCTGCTGGCGCCCGAAGGCTACGTCGAGACCGGCGTCCCGGAAGGCGCCGATCTCGTCATCCTCAACACCTGCCATATCCGCGAGAAGGCGGCCGAAAAGGTCTACTCGGAACTCGGCCGCCTGCGCGTGATGAAGCAGGAGGCCGCGCGCGACGGCCGCCGCATCACCGTTGCGGTGGCAGGCTGCGTCGCGCAGGCGGAAGGCGCTGAGATCATCCGTCGCGCGCCTGTCGTCGATCTCGTGGTCGGGCCGCAGAGCTACCACCGGCTTCCGGAGTTGCTCGCGCGCGAGGCGCGCCGAGAGAGCGGAATCGTCGAGACTGCGTTTCCGGTCGAGGACAAATTCGGATTTCTTGCCCTTCCGAGCAAGGCCGCGACGCGCGCGCGCGGCGTGACGGCGTTCGTTACCGTGCAGGAAGGCTGCGACAAGTTCTGCACCTTCTGCGTGGTGCCTTACACGCGGGGCGTGGAAGTCTCGCGCCCGGTCGGCAAAATTCTCGATGAGGTCCAAAATCTTGCCGACGCCGGCGTGCGCGAGATCACGCTGATCGGACAGAACGTCAATGCCTATCACGGCGAAGGGCCCGGCGGCGTCTGGTCGCTCGGGCGGCTATTGCGTCGCGTCGCCGAAATCCCCGGCATTGTGCGGCTGCGCTACAGCACCAGCCATCCCTGCGACGTGGACGACGATCTGATCGCGGCGCATCGCGACCTGCCGCAGCTTAGCCCCCAGCTTCATCTGCCCGTGCAGTCCGGCTCCGACCGCATTCTCGATGCGATGAATCGCCGCCACACCCGCGCCGACTATCTGCGCACGATCGATCGCCTGCGCGCCGCGCGGCCGGATCTGGCGCTCACGTCGGATTTCATCGTCGGCTTCCCGGGCGAGACTGAAGATGACTTTTCCGACACGCTGAGCCTTGTCAATGACGTCGGCTATTCGGATTCCTTCTCGTTCAAATACTCGCAGCGCCCGGGCACGCCCGGCGCCACGATGACGGAACAGGTCCCCGAAGAAGTAAAATCCGAGCGCCTGGCGCGTCTGCAAGCCGCGATCAAGCGCCACCAGGCCGCGTTCAACGCGCGCTGCGTCGGCTGCGATTTCGACGTGCTGATGGAAAAGCGCGGGCGCGATGCCGGCCAGCTCACCGGCCGCTCGCCCTATCTCCAGCCGGTACAGGTCATGGCGCCGCAGGACCTGATTGGCCGGATGGTCTCCGTCACAATCACCGGAACCATCGCGAATAGCCTGTTCGGCGTACTCGCGGACACGCCGCGAATCGCGGCAGAATCCCGCGTCGCCCAGTCATTCGCAGCTGTTGGAGCCTGACGGAATTGCGCAACCTGCCGACTGAATCGCTCGTTCCCGCCGCCATCGAGGCGAACGACACCGCGACCGCCGAAACCGTGCTCACCTTCGACGACAATCGCCGCGCCTCCACGCTGTTCGGCCAGTACGGGCAGAACCTCGCGCTGATCGAGCGCCGTCTCGGCGTGGTGGCCACCTCGCGCGGCAACCAGGTGACGCTCGAAGGCTCGCGCGACGGGCGCGAGCGCGCCAAGCGCGTGCTCGAAGGCCTCTATGAGCAGCTCAAGCGCGGCCACGATCTCTCGCAGGGCGACGTCGAAGGCGCCATTCGCCTCGCCATCGCGCAAGGTTCGCTGTTCGACTTCGATCCTTCGGCCTCGCGTCCGGCGTTCGAGGAGATCAATCTGCGCAAGCGTCCGGTGCGCGCGCGCACCGCCGGCCAGGACGCCTACATCCGCGCGCTCAAGCGCCACGAACTCGTGTTCGGCGTCGGCCCCGCCGGCACCGGCAAGACCTGGCTTGCGGTCGCGCATGCGGTCGCGCTGTTCGAGCGCAAAGAGGTCGATCGCATCATCCTGTCGCGTCCCGCGGTGGAGGCCGGAGAGCGGCTCGGCTTCCTGCCCGGCGACATGCGCGAGAAGGTCGATCCCTATCTGCGCCCGATCTACGATGCGCTGTTCGACCTGATGGATGCGCGCATCGTCGAGCGCGCCATGCAGGGCGGCGAGATCGAGATCGCGCCGCTCGCCTTCATGCGCGGCCGCACGCTCGCCAACGCGGTCGTGATCCTCGACGAGGCGCAGAATACGACCTCGATGCAAATGAAGATGTTTCTCACCCGCCTGGGCGAGAACGGCCGCATGATCGTCACCGGCGATCCGAGTCAGACCGATCTGCCGCCGGGACAGACCTCCGGCCTCTCCGAGGCGATTCGCCTGCTCGCCGACGTCGAAGGCATCGGCCACGTGACCTTCACGGCGGACGACGTGGTACGCCACGAACTGGTTGCGCGCATCGTGCGCGCCTATGACGGCGCGGCGGCGAAGAAACGCGAGACGCCCAAGTGAATGCGGCCGAAAATATCCGCGCCCCGGCGATCGACGTCGTCGTCGAGTCCGCGCTGTGGGACGCACAGGCCGACGCAACCGTGCGCCGTGCGATCGAGGAAGCCGCGACCGCGCTCGGCGCCGATTTCAGGAACCACACCCTGGCCGTGCTGCTGACCGACGACGCCGCGGTCCGGCGGCTCAACGCGCAGTGGCGCGGCATCGACAAACCGACCAACGTGCTGTCGTTCCCGCCGGCCGAAATGCCCGGCGACGCGACGGTGAAATCGCTCGGCGACATCGCGATCGCCCATGAAACGACGGCGCGCGAGGCCGAGACCGAAGACAAGCCGTTCGCCCATCACCTCTCGCATCTGGCCGCGCATGGATTCCTGCATCTGATGGGCTACGATCACGAGAAGGACGGCGACGCCGAGACGATGGAGCAGCTTGAGCGCGTCATCCTGGCGCGCCTCGGCATGCCCGACCCTTACGCGACCTCGCGCGCAGCAGCCGGGGTCTGATATCCATGCCCGACACCGACGCGCCAAGTCGTAACGATTCAACTCGCAGCGATTCGAGCAGCGCCGCCGCTCCGCTGGAGCGCATCAATCTGCCCGCACTGGTGCCGCAGCCGGCGCCGGCCGAACGCGAGCCGGGCGAGACCTGGCTCTCGCGCGTGCTGCGTGCGGTGTTCGGCTGGAAGAACTCTGCGCGCGCCGATCTGCAAACGGTGCTGGAAGGCGGTGCGCACGGCGAAGGCGGTTTCTCGCCGCAAGAGCGCACCATGCTCACCAACATCCTGGCGCTGCGCGGGCGCCGGGTGGACGACGTGATGGTGCCGCGCGCCGACATCATTTCGGTGCAGCAGGACATTTCGCTCGGCGAGCTCATCAAGGTGTTCGAGAGCGCCGGCCACTCGCGTCTCGTCGTCTACAACGAGACGCTCGACGATCCGGTCGGCATGGTGCACATCCGCGACGTCATCGCCCACATGGCGAAACGCGCCACTGTCAGCGCCGCCAAGAGCACGCGGCGCAAGAAGCCGCTCACCGCCAACCTCGACCTGAAGGTGGTCGATCTGTCGATGACGCTCTCCGCCGCGAAGATCATCCGTCCGATCCTGTTCGTGCCGCCCTCGATGCCGGCGATCGACCTGCTCGCCAAGATGCAGGCGACGCGCATTCATCTGGCGCTGGTGATCGACGAATACGGCGGCACCGACGGCATCGTGTCGATCGAGGACGTGGTCGAGCAGATCGTCGGCGACATCGAGGACGAGCACGACGAGGATGACGTCCCGTCGATCGTCAGGCAGGCGGACGGCTCGTTCCTCGCCGATGCGCGCGCACCGCTGGAAGAAGTCGTCGCGGCGGTCGGCGCGGAGTTCGACGTCAAGGAAGAAGCCGCTGAGGTCGATACGCTTGCCGGCTACATCATGACCCGGGTCGGCCGGCTTCCCACGCGTGGCGAGGTGGTTCCGGGTCCCGGCGATTTCGAGATCGAGGTGCTCGATGCCGATCCGCGGCGCCTGAAACGCGTGCGCATCACGCGCCGCAATGGCCGCCCCGGACGGCGCACGGTCCGCCCGCGCCCTGACGCCGCGCCGCCGGCACAAACGCCGCCCGACAAGGCGGCATCGTGAGCACATTCGCCGCGCAAGTCGCGCGCGTCTCGCATGCAGTGGTGCTCTCCTGGGGCTGGCGTCGGGCCGCGATCGCGTTCATCGCGGGCGCCGTCTCGGTGCTGGCGCTTGCGCCGGTCAACGCCTGGCCGGTGCTGTTCCTCACCTTCCCGGTCGCGGTCTGGCTGATCGAGGGCGCCTCGGCCGGACGGCTCGGCGGCGTGATCGGCGCAGCCATCGCAGGCTGGTTCTTCGGGCTGGGCTACTACACCGCAGGCCTCTACTGGATCGGCCATGCGTTTCTCGTGGATGCGAAGACCTTCGCCTGGCTGCTGCCGTTCGCGGTGCTCGGCCTGCCGGCATTTCTGGCGTTCTACATGGCGTTCGCGTTCGCCCTTGCGCGCGCGCTATGGATCCGCGGGCCGTGGCGCATCCTCGCGCTCGCGGTCACGATCACGGCAGCCGAATGGCTGCGCGGCCATCTGTTCTCCGGCTTTCCCTGGAACACGTTCGGCTATGCGCTCACCGGGCCGCTGGTGCTGGCGCAAGCTGCGTCGCTTGTCGGCCTGTGGGGCCTGACGTTCCTCGCGGTCTGGCTGTTCGCAAGCCCGGCGGTTCTCGCCGACGATCGCCGCGACACCCCGCGCCCCTGGCTCGTCGTGCTCGTTCCGCTCATTGTCCTCGGCGCGTTCGCCGCCTATGGCGCCGCGCGGCTTGCCCGAACGCCGACCGAGTTCGTCGCCGGGGTGAAGCTGCGCATCATGCAGCCGAACCTGCCGCAGGACGAGAAGTTCAACTATTCGGCGCGCGCGGCCGTGATGGCGCGCTATCTCGCGCTCTCCGATCGCGCCACCGGTCCGGGCTCGACCGGCATGCGCGATGTCACGCACCTGATCTGGCCCGAGTCGGCGTTTCCGTTCTTCCTTCAGCGCGAGCCCGACGCGATGGCGCAGATCGCCGACCTGCTGCCGCCGGGCGCGGTGCTGATCGTCGGTGCCGCGCGCCCGGTCGGCATGGCGCCGACGCCAGGCGTGCTGCGCGCCTACAATTCGATCTACGCGATCGACCACGATGGTTCGATCCTCGGCATTTACGACAAGCTGCATCTCGTCCCGTTCGGCGAGTACCTGCCATTCCAGGATTTCCTCGAAAGCCTCGGGCTGATGCAGCTCACCAAAGTGCGCGGCGGCTACCTTCCCGGCACCGCGCGCAAGCCGATGACCGTGCCGCGCGCGCCGCCGTTCCTGCCGCTGATCTGCTACGAGATCGTGTTTCCCGGCGAGGCCGTGCTCGGCGCCGAGCGGCCCGGCTGGATGCTCAACCTCACCAATGACGGCTGGTTCGGCCGCAGCACCGGACCGTACCAGCATCTGCAGCAGTCGCGCGTGCGCGCGATCGAGGAGGGCCTGCCGCTGGTTCGTGCCGCCAACACCGGCGTGTCGGCGGTGCTCGACCCGGTCGGCCGCACGGTGCGCGAGCTCGGTCTTGGCGAAGAAGGCGTGCTCGATGCGCCGCTGCCGCGCGCGATCGAGCCGACGGTCTACGCCCGCTTCCGCGACGGTCCGGCCGGTCTCGTGGTTCTGGCGGCCTTTGCCGTCGTGCTTTGGCGCCGGCTGCGCCGCAAGGGCGCATAACCACAAGCTTTGGCTGTCAATTGTGGTGCGTAAGATAGTACCGTGCAGTCGCCTGTGCTAAGTGAGCAAAACCGTCGGACACAGAGACCCCGCCTGCGATCCCTTCTTTTTTTTGTGCCGCGTGCGCGCCATGGCGTGCACGTCGTAGTGTTCCCTCAGGAGAAGCGCATGGCGAAGAAAGCGCCGAACCCGGTCGACCAGTATGTCGGGAGCCGCGTGCGCATGCGGCGCCTGATGCTCGGTATGAGCCAGGAAAGGCTCGGCGACGCGCTCGGGCTGACGTTTCAGCAAATTCAGAAATACGAAAAGGGCGCGAACCGGATCGGCGCGAGCCGGCTGCAGCAGATCTCGCTGATCCTGCAGGCGCCGATCTCGTTCTTCTTCGAGGGCGTACCGGCGCCCTCAGGCGCGCACGCCGGTTTTGCCGAGGGCGATACCCCGGATTATTCCACCAGCCTGCTTTCGACCAGCGACGGGCTGGCGCTGGCGAAGGCCTTCATGCGCATCGAGAACAGCAAGCTGCGCCGCCGCATCGTCGATCTGGTCGAGGAAATGGCGGGCGGTCGAACCGTCTGAGCTGCCCTTGAGCACGATCCCGAAAAGCATGTCCTCGACCGCGATCGGGGATGGACACCGGTTTTCGGAAAAGATCATGCTCCACCAATAAGCTAGAGCGAGATGGCGTTTCGGAGAAAGGTCATCTCGCTCTGGCGGCGGCGCCCACCGCAGCCCACATCTTGACCGGACGTGCCGACGCTGCAACAACGCCGCCGCCAAGACGCGCGCCACAGGCGCGGGAAAATTCGCGCCCAATCTGGCCACGGCAACGGCCTTCCCGAGGAGACCAAGAGTGTCCCGCAAGAATTATCTGTTCACCAGCGAGTCCGTTTCTGAAGGCCATCCTGACAAGGTGTGCGACCAGATCTCGGATGCGATCCTCGACGCGTTCCTGGCGAACGACATCAAGCTCGGCATCGAGGACGACAGCCAGACCAATACGCGTCTCGGCTGCGAGACGCTGACCACCACGAACAAGATCGTCATCGCCGGCGAATGCCGCGGCCAGGAGCCGTTGCTGAAGAAGTTCAACGGCTCGACGGTGATGAACCGCGAACTGTTGACCGAGATCGCGCGCGGTGTGGTCAAGGACATCGGGTATGACCAGGACGGCTTCTCGTGGCACGGCGCCGACGTCGAGGTGCTGCTGCACGGCCAGTCGCCCGACATCGCGATGGGCGTCAACGCCAAGAAGAAGAAGGGCGGCGAGGAAGAAGGCGCCGGCGACCAGGGCATGATGTTCGGCTTCGCCTGCACCGAGAGCGAGGTGTACGAGAAGGGCTCGTACATGCCGGCTCCGATCTTCTTCGCGCACAAGATCCTGCGCACGCTGTCCGAGCAACGCCGCTCCGGCAAGCTGTTCGACCTGCAGCCCGACGCGAAGAGCCAGGTCACCGTGCAGTATGTCGACGGCAAGGCGATCGGCTGCACCAAGGTGGTCGTCTCGACGCAGCACAATGCGCAGAACCGCAACGGCAAGAAATACACGCCCGGCATGGTGCGCGACCTGATCTCGACAGCGGTCGAGTCCTCGCTGCCGAAAGGCTGGATGCCGAAGAAGCCGTCCGACTTCCTCGTCAACCCGACCGGCAATTTCGTGGTCGGCGGGCCTGACGGCGATTGCGGCCTGACCGGCCGCAAGATCATCGTCGACACCTACGGCGGCTATGCGCCGCACGGCGGCGGCGCCTTTTCCGGCAAGGACCCGACCAAGGTCGACCGCTCGGCCGCCTACGCGGCGCGTTATCTGGCGAAGAACGTCGTGGCGGCGGGCCTGGCCGAGCGCTGCACCATCCAGGTCGCCTACGCGATCGGCGTCGCCGATCCGATGTCGCTCCTGGTCGACACCCACGGCACCGGCAAGGTGGATGAGCGCAAGCTCGAGAAGATGCTGCCGCAGATGTTCCGGCTGACGCCGACCAACATCCGTCGCACGCTCAAGCTCAACAAGCCGATCTATCGCCGCACCGCGGCCTACGGCCACTTCGGCCGCGCGCCGGAAAAGGACGGCGGCTTCTCGTGGGAGCGCACCGACCTGGCGGCGCAGCTCAAGAAAGAGTTCTGAGCGCAGTCGGCAATCGGACCTGCGCGAATGGCCGGGCTTGCCCGGCCATTTTCGTTTGTGCTTCACCAGACTCGATGAGCGACGAGCAGAACCAGCGGCACGGCGCCTTTTTCGGCCGGCGCATCGGCCATCCGCTGCGTGCGCGGCAGGCGGGGTTGTTCGAGACGCTGCTGCCGCGCCTCGCGGTCGATGTCAGCAAGCCGGCGCCGGAAAATCCCGGCACGCTGTTTCCCTCGGCCGTCGACGACGTTCATGTCGAAATCGGCTTCGGTGGCGCCGAACACCTGATGGGGCGGGCAACGGCCAATCCGCGCATCGGCTTCATCGGCGCCGAGCCGTTCGTCAACGGCATGGCGAAGGCACTCGCGGCGATCGATGACGCGAAGCTGACGAATGTCCGCCTGCATCACGCCGACGCGGTCGAATTGCTCGATTGGCTGCCGGCGGCCTCGATCGGACGGATCGACCTGCTCTATCCCGATCCGTGGCCGAAGCGGCGCCACTGGAAGCGGCGTTTCGTCACCGAGGGTAACATCGCGCGGCTCGCGCGCGCCCTGCGACCTGGCGGTGAATTCCGCTTCGCGAGCGACTGGCCGAACTATGCCGAATGGGCGCTCGCGCGCCTGACGCACGCGGAAGACTTCATGTGGACGGCGGCGCGCGCCGACGACTGGCGCAAGCCCTGGCCGGAGTTTTCCGGCACACGCTACGAGGCGAAGGCCAAGCGCGAGGGCCGAGTGCCCTGCTACCTGATTTTCCGCAGACGCTAGGCATGATCCCGAAAAGCATGTCCTCGACCCCGATCGGGGATGGACACCGGTTTTCGGAAAAGATCATGCCCCACCAATAGCCGCTACCGCCGCCATTGCGGCGGAGCGCCGGGCGCGGCGGGTGCACCGAGTGCGCTGCCGCCCTCGAGCGGTTTCTTCAGCAGGCGGAAGCGGTCCGGATCGAGCCGCGGTGCGGCAGCGGGCTGCGCCGCAATGGTCGGTTGCGGCGCGACCGAGGGTGCCTGCGCGGTGACCGACAGCGTCGAGAATTCGTCACGCGCCATCGAGTCGAAATCGCCGCCGTCGTTGCTGGCCTTGCCGCTCATGGTGGCGCCACGCCAGCGGTCGATGATGGTGTCGATGAAGTCCTCGCTCGTGCCGCGCGTCGAATCGGTCGTCACGTTGATGACGGCCTGGCTCTGCGGGATGAAGCTCGCGGGGAGCTGCTTGAATTTGAGCCGTGTCGGCAGCGCGACGCCTTCGCCGAAGGCGAGCACTTCGCGCGTACCGAGCGAAGGCACGAAGGCGAGCAGGTTCGCGGCCGCGTCCGACACCGCGGAACGCACGATCGCCTGGTCGCGCTCGTTCGCCATGCGCATCGCGAACAAGGTCGAGCATTGCGAGATGATGGTGGAATCGAGCTCGGCCGGGCGCTGCGTGACGAGGCCGAGGAACACGCCGTATTTGCGGCCCTCCTTGGCGATGCGCGAGAGCGCCTTGCGGGTCGGTCCGAACCCGATCGAGCGGTCGGCGGAGGCGTAGCGGTGCGCTTCCTCGCACACGAACAGCAGCGGGAACGCGCCGTCGCTCCACATGCCGAAGTCGAACGCCATGCGGCACAGCACCGACACCACCGAGTCGACCACTTCGGCCGGGAATCCGGCGAGCTGCATGATCGTCATCGGCTTGCCTTCCGACGGAAGGCGGAACAGCTGCCGCAGCGTATCGCCCATCGTGTCGCCGCCGACATTGGCGTTGTCGAACATGAAGGTGTAGCGCGGATCGATGCGCACCGTTTCGATGCGCTGGATCAGCTTGTGATAGATCATGCGCGACGAGCGGTTTTCCAGCTTGCCCATGCGCTCGTCGATCAGCGCGACGAGATCGACGAGGCGATACGGCACCGGCGTGTCGCCGGTGTAGCCGGTGGTCTTCGGATCGGCGCGCTTGAGCACCGGGCGGTCGCCGGCGCGATAGCTCTGGGTGTAGTTGCTCTTGGCCAGCGGGATCAGTTCGGCCAGCACCGCGACCTCTTCGTCGATGCCCGGACGGCCGGAGAAGAAGACGTCGATCGTCTCCTCGAAATTGAACAGCCAGAACGGCAGCTTGAGGTTCCGTGGATTGAGCACCAGCGCGCGGTCGCCGAAGCAGCGCGCATATTCGTTATGGCCGTCGAGCAGGAACAGGCGCAGGTTCGGCCGCGCATCGAGGATCTGGCGCAGGATCAGCGCGACGCCGCTCGACTTGCCGACGCCGGTGGTGCCGAGCACGGCGAAGTGCTTGCTCAGCATGTCATCGACGTTGATGTAGGCGCCGATGGTCGGATCCTGCTGCAGGTGGCCGATGTCGATCGTGTCCGAGCCCGAGATGTCGTAGATCAGCCGCAGCTCGTCGCGCGTGATCAGGG
>Ga0207691_10007952_pt1 | contig 10203 bp, 11 predicted proteins | sample KBSM13metaG_FD_184327 | JGI IMG/M metagenome (GOLD analysis project Ga0207691, IMG submission 184327) | Miscanthus rhizosphere microbial communities from Kellogg Biological Station, Michigan, USA - KBS M1-3 metaG (SPAdes) (version 2) | ecosystem: Host-associated > Plants > Roots > Rhizosphere >... | reverse complement strand
GGCCAGCACCTGCCACGAGGGCGACAGATGCGGCGCCACGGTGAACAGCGGACCGCCGCCGAGGAGCGGCACACGACACGCGCCCGCAACGATCGCCGCAACGGCCACTGGGATGAAACTCCGGGGCTTCCACTCGAAGAGTAAAAGCTCGACCGCGAGCAACACCGCGGCGATAGGTGTCGCGAAGATTGCGGCCATGCCTGCCGCGGCACCCGCGACGAGCAGTGTCTTTCGTTCCGCAGCGGAGAGATGAAAGCCCTGCGCGAAGAGGGAGCCAACAGCCCCACCAGTCATCACGATTGGGCCTTCGGCGCCGAACGGACCACCTGTGCCAATCGCGATCGCCGACGACAACGGCTTGAGCACGGCAACCTTCGCCGACATGCGGCTGCGGCCAATCAGGATTGCCTCGAGCGCCTCGGGAATCCCGTGCCCGCGGATCTTCTCCGACCCGTAACGCGCCATGAGCCCGATGACGAGCCCACCGATAACCGGCACGATTACACCGATGACGCCGAGGGTGCTCCTGGCGGGCGAGACGAGTGCGCTCGAATACCGGTGATACCAGATGAGATTCGTTGCGACCCCAATGAGCCACACGAGCGCGTAGGCTACGAACGAACTCATGACGCCGACGACGACCGCCATCACCGCCATCACCAGGAGTCGGGAATTGGTGGTGAAGTCGGCGAGGCGGTCGTCGTGTCTGGGGATCACAACCAAGCATCACATGCCGCCGGCGCTCGATCAATGAGTCGTTCATCTCGCGGCATGGGACGAATCGCTCATGTGGCACCGCTTGATCAGATGAGATTTCGCTTGATCGCGTGCGTCACGGCTTCGAGGCGGCTGTGCGTGCGCAGCTTCTTGTTGATGTGGTGCAGGTGATTGCGCAGTGTATGCGCCGAGATGTCGAGCGTGCGAGCGACGGCGGCGGGCGTGCTTCCCTGCGCGAACATTCGGAGGATGCGCTGCTCCTGTGGGGTCAGCGGCGAGACCGGTGCGGGACGGCCCGTTTCCGAACCGAGCGCTCGCAGACGATCGGCCGCCGCCAGCATTCGCTCGACGAGGTGCTCGCGTGCTCGGCGGAGGTGAATATCCTGCGCGACGAATATCACCAGTCGCGTGCTCGACCGCGCCGGTGCGTGCACGAGAGTCGAGATACTGACCCAGCGGCGCCGCCCATCGCGCGAGCGGATCTCCGCGTCGAACGCCGGCAGCGTGTGGCCGGTGAGTGCCATCTCGCACAACTCGCGGCCGATCGACGTCCCGAGCGCACCGCGAGCATCCAGGACCTTCATCCACTCCGCCCCGATGATGTCGACGGCGCTCCAGCCGAACAGTGTGGAGGCCGCGCTGTTCCAGGTGCGCACGATTCCGCGACTGTCGATGGCGAATGCCGCGTCGGCGGTAGAATCGAGGAGTTGAGCTATTCCGTCGGCCCGGGTCATGGCCTCGAGCGCACGATCGTGTGGTGCACGCTAGGCGGAGCATAGTACCTGAGGTCCATCTGTACAGCGGCCAGGTGATTCGAGGCATCGTACCACCTCGGCGGAGTGAGGTACGACGAGCACGGAGCAATTCGCGGTTCTCGCGAGCATGTGCGCGACATCATCGTCATCCGTGGATGTGGGTACGCAACTACCAATGACAATAACGTCCGCGCTCAGCTTTCGAGCGACATCGATGATCATCCGCACTTGCTCACGCTTCGCTACCGCGTCGCGTCTCCCGATGGAGATACTCGTCTGCTGAGTGGGATACTCGAACCTCGCGAGTGAACCGACTGATGTCCTGTCCGCCAGCCGTAGCGTCTGAACCCGAGCTGTGCAGGACGCCGCGACCATCTGCGCCACGGCGAGAACCGGTCCCGCAACGTCGCCGGCGAGAGCAGCGAGAACGGTTGTAGGCGCCTCCGGGACGGTGCGCGCAACCAGTCCCGGGCGAGCCAGTCGTCGCAGTAAACGGTGGGTCGTTGCGGTCTCGTGGCGCGGCGCTGTGCGAGACACGGCGTTTCCACCAACGACGACGAGATCCGCCGCGACCATATCCGCGTACGCGGCTAGCTGCAGTGCCGGGTCCCCAACTCGTACCTCGACCGTGGTGCCGGTGCCGCCGACTACGGTCGACAGTCCGTGCAGCGCACCGCGCAGTGACTCGATGCGCCCTTGCAATCGGCTTTCTAGGTCGGGCATCCGAGCCGAATGCAGCCGCGATACGTTAGGCGACGGCGGTGGCTCGACTACGTGAACGAGCGTGAGCGCTGCGTCACGTGCGAGATGGCGCCTCACCCACTGAGCGGCGGCTAGCGACACCTCAGAAAAATCGACGCCGACAACGATGCGATCGAGTGGCCGAGCGGTAACGTCTTGCTGGAATGCGTCTTTCCCGTGCGCGATTGCTGAGAGCATGGCATTGTCTCCTGCCGTTAGGCACAACGGTTGAATTCCGTCGCTATGCGTACACACCGCGCAGCTCGTGCACCGCTGCCACGCGGCTCATCGCGAGCATATAGGCGGCGGTGCGCATGCTCACCTGACGGGTCCGCGACAGCTCGTGCACTTCGCGGAAGCTCCGGACCATGGTTTCTTCGAGACGTTCGTTAACGACCGTCTCCGTCCACGCGTATCCCGCACGGTTCTGCACCCACTCGAAGTACGACACCGTGACGCCTCCCGCGTTGGCGAGGATGTCCGGGATGACGAAGACCCCGTTCTCTTCCAGGATCGGATCGGCCGCAGCCGTGGTCGGGCCGTTCGCACCTTCGCAGATGATCTTTGCGCGAACGCGCGCCGCGTTCTTCGTCGTGATCACGTTCTCGAGCGCCGCGGGCACGAGCACGTCGACGTCCAGCGTGAGCAGCTCGTCGTTCGTGATCGACGTGCCTTTGACATAGCCCTCGAGCGTCCCGTGTCTCCGCACCCACGCGGCGGCTTCGACAACATCGATCCCCCGCGCGTCGTACAGCGCGCCGGTTCGGTCGCCGATCGCAACGACACGAGCGCCCGCCCGCGATAGCTGCAGTGCGGCAACAGAACCCACGTTGCCGAACCCCTGCACTGCGACGGTCGCGCGCATCAACGACATGCCCCGCGCGCTGAGCGCTTCGCGCGTCGCGATCATGCAGCCGCGCCCGGTCGCCTCCCGCCGCCCGAGCGAGCCGCCCAGCGCCACCGGCTTGCCGGTCACGACCGCGGGGACGCTATGCCCCACGTGCATCGAGTAGGTGTCCATCACCCACGCCATCACGCGCTCGTTCGTGTTCACGTCTGGCGCGGGGACATCCGAGTCGGGGCCGAGCCCGTCGATGATGGCGGACGTGTAGCGACGCGTTAGGCGCTCGAGCTCGCCCGGCGACATCGAGAACGGGTCGCACAACACGCCACCCTTCGCGCCGCCGAACGGCACATCGACTACGGCACACTTCCAGGTCATCCAGGCTGCCAGCGCCGACACCTCATCGAGCGAGACGCGGGTGTCGAACCGGATGCCGCCCTTCCCCGGACCTCGCGCGGTGTTGTGCACCACGCGATGGCCGGTGAACACCTCGATCTCGCCGCTGTCCATTCGAACCGGAATCGCGACGGTGAGCTGCCGCTCGGGCTGGCGGAGTATCCGGTAGATGCCCGGATCCAGCTCGATCTCGGCTGCAGCGCGATCGAGCCGGGCCGCCATCGCGTCGAATGGATTCTCCTCGTGCGCGACGGAGTACGTGGCGGGGAGTTCAGTCCTGCGACCGCGCACGAGCGTGTTCGTCGTCATAATGATCTCCAACGTGACGGGTAAGGTGAATCGCGTCAGCGAGGAGAGAGATGGCCGGCGGGAATGTGCAGAAGGGCCCGGTAGTGGGAGTCGCGTGTCGCACCCGGGTCGTTACACACCGCGCCGGCGCCTCGCTTGGGTCGCGTGACGCCATGATCAATCCATGAGCGATTGCGACCGGCCATGCGGCTGGCACCGATGCACGACGCCCCACCTGCGTTAGGCGCGGGTGGGGCGTTCGGGTGTGACCCGTAACCGAGGCGGGCTACGCCGTCGAGCGGCGCTCCCGTCCACCCATCCCGCGTGGGCTCGTCGTGGCCGGCACGGACATCCGAGTTCCTCGGATGTCCGCCGCACCACCGGCGCGTTGAAAGCGCTTGGCCGACACACGCGTGAGCCGCGCCCCCCGATTCGCACTCCAGCCGCGCTCCAATCTCTCAGGCGGGCACAACCCGATCGGACGGCAGGCCATCGCTCGGCCGCCACCGGAAGTCGCGTCGGCGTGCACATCGTGCGCGCGAAGTGGAGAGAATGAGATCGGCATCATCACAGAGTTGAACCCTCGTCGCGAAGATTAGTTCCCGGTCGTCACCGCGATAGCATCGCCGCCGCCGTCGTTGCGTCCGCTATGGATACTGATATGGGCGAAGTAGCGATCGTCACGGCTGGCACGTGTGTTCGGCGCGTCTGACGTTACGGATCGGGTCCGACGTCGACATCGGGATGTTTCGCTGTGCCCATCGCATCCGCAGTCAAGACGCGTAGGACAAACGCCGACACGGGTCGCGGGATGATCCGACAGACGGCGCAAGAAACCCGGCATAGTTTGATCGCACATGAGACGTGCTTGGCGGCGCGCGTGCCCGTACGTCCTGTCAGATGTCAGCGATGCCGGAGGTTTCAAATGGTTGCTCTGTCTGAACGATCGATGGCCGACCGATGCATTGGGGTGTCGGCGGAACCCGGATGCGCGAAAGAGCATCTGGTCCGTCGCGGTCCAGTGGTTCTCGCCATCGACGGAGCGGAACGCGGCGGGTCAGCCGTCGTTGCTGCCCGGATGATCGCGGCGCGGCTCGACCTCCCGCTCGAGGTCATCACGGTCCTCGAGCCGACGCCGATGTCCTCGGCGACACTGGACGTCGGGGCGCGTGGTGATCCCGCCCACGACGACGCCCGCCGGCAGACGCGCGAGATCACCGTCACCGATTATGTGTGCCGCTTCTCGGGCGGCGACACGCCTCCCCGTGTTCACGTACGTGTCGGCAACGTCTCGGATGAGATCACGCGCTTCGCGCGCGCGGTATCCGCGACGACCGTCGTGCTGGGCAACAGTCTGGCGGCGACACCGTCCGAGCTCGCCATCGGCCATCGGGTGCCGAACTTGCGTTAGGTGCAGACGGCTGGTGCCGACGGCGTTGTCGGTGAGCCCGCGCATCCGCGTGTGACACCACATCTTCGCGTTGGCCGCTTGACCGCGAATCCGTCCGACCGAGCGCCCCGGACCGCGATGGTTGGCGTGACGTGCCCGACGGTTATCGAGACGCTGGCTCGTGCTCGTAGGGCATTCGATCACCAGCACGACGCCTGTCAGTCATTGGGGATGCAATCATGACGAAAGACGAACGGCCTGACGTCGCGCGACGACCGCTCGATTCGCCTCCACGCGAGCCCGCGGCTCTTCGTTCGTGGCGTTCCGACTCGCTTGACGACGTCGAGGAAGCATCGCTGGATAGCTTTCCGGCGAGTGACCCGCCAACGTGGTCTTCAATGCGCGCTGGACCTCCGCGAAACTGAGTCGACCGCCGTTAGGCAGCCGAGTCGCACAGCGCGGTTTGGTCGACTATCGTCGCGGGGCGCGAGTGCTTGTTCAACCCCAGCCGCCGATGACTGCTGCACATCCATGTTGGAGCTCCGATGAGGCGATCTATGCCTAACGCCAACCGACGAACGCCATACGGCCGCGTGACTCGGCTCGCGGCGGGGTGCGTCACCGAGCGAGACGCGGGCGCCTGGGCGTCCGTCCAGGCGCATCACGCCTACCGAGGAGCGCAGAAAGGAGCGCAGCCATTCGAATCATGAGCGGCTGACCGCACCTGCGTCGGCACTGGACATCGTCCATCGCCCCGTCTGCGCTTCGAGCGCAGACGGGGCGATGTGTTTCCACGGGATTACCAGTTCCTCTACGGATTGTAAAAGGAGGCTACCATGTCATTCAGCGTTTTCGACCGCGGCGACGGCCGCTTCGACCTCATGCGCAGCAACGCCGAGATCGGCTGGATCGCAGACCGCGCGATCGGCTTTGGCGGCTTCGAGAGTCGAACAACGGCGCGTCGCGCAGCTACCATCGCGCACAAAGCGCTCACCGGCTGGCTCGCGCGCCAGCGCCGCATCGACGCCGCGCCTCAAAATGCGCGTGCGTTGCGCGTGCGACGCAAAGGCGCGGTCGATCAGCTCACGCTCGGCGACGTCTCAGTCGGACGACTCTTGCCGCACAGCGCCCATTTGAATGGAGCTAGTGAGTACGCGTTCGAGTTACTCCTGCCGCCGCGGGTGGGAGCGTCAGTCGGTGGCGCGCAGATCATGTACCTCGCACTCATGCGCCACGGCCTGATCCGAGAACGGACGAGCGAAGTCCAACCCGCCTGATGAATCGCACGCTCACCACCTCATCGCTCGAGCGCGGCCGGTAATTCAACGTCGATGTGCTTGGTCGGTGCGAGGCCGAGGGAGAACGACTCGCGCGGCCTCGCTCCGCATCGAGAGCGGTCTTGTCATTTCCGGATCAAATCCAGCGACAGCGCCAGTCGCACGTATTCCGTGCGATGCGTGATGCCGAGCTTGTGCTCGATTCGTTGCTTGTACGTGTCGATTGTTTTGGGACTGATCCCGAGTTGCTGCCCGATCTCCACGCCGCTGTAACCTTCGGCCATGAGACGCACGACCGCCTGCTCGCGATCGCTCAGCGATTCGAACGCCTGACGACGAACGTCCGGAGCGCCGCGACGCCGCATGGACCCCGCGAGCAGCCTCGCGACGTGCGGCCGCACGTAGATATCACCCGACGCCACCACGCGGATCGCCGTCACGAGATCCCGGCCCGCCGCTTCCTTCGACAGATATCCAGTCGCCCCGTCCTCGAGCAGCGGGATCAACTGGTCTTCTTCAGCATGCATGCTCAGAATGAGCACCTTGGGCGCGCGCGCCATCGCGCAGAGCGCCCGCGTCGCTGTCGCTCCATCGCCGCCCGGCATGTCCAAGTCGAGCACCACCACGTCGGGCAACAGGCGCTCGGCCAATTCGACCGCCTCGAGACCGTTCGAGCCATCGCCCACAACCGTAATGTCGGGGATGGTAGCGAGTAGTGCTTTGAGGCCCACACGAAGGACGGCGTGGTCGTCGACGAGGAGCACACGAATTGGCGTCTCGTGCGGCGCGACTCCGCGGCGCATGTAGGGCTGCGCGGCGAGCGTCGTGCCGACGGCGTGCAGCGGGTCGACCGACTCCGAATCCGATGTGGGGCGGAAGAGTGACATGAGAACCTTTGACGAAACTGTAGCACAACGCAGATCCGCCGAGTGGAGCTCCGCGACTGCGTCTCGGTGCACAAGCAGTGTCACGACCGCTCTGGGAGGACCAGGGTAAACGTACTGCCGCGGCCCGGCTGACTTTCAACCTCGATGCGCCCGCCATGCCCTTCGGCGATCCCGTGTGCGATCACGAGGCCCAGCCCCGCCCCGCCTCGACCCGATTCGTGCGCCTGCCAGAATCGGTCGAAGAGACGTGGAATGTTTTCGGTCGCGATTCCAACACCATTGTCTTCTACCCGAAATCGAACTGAATTGCCGTCGCGATTCACGGCAAGTGTCACTTTGCCGCCGCGTGGAGTGAACTTGATGGCGTTGCCGACGAGGTTGCCCACCGCCTGAACGACGCGGTCGACATCGGCATCGACCCAGAGCGCCGTTCCGACGGGCTCGACGACCAGCGTCACACCAGCAGTCGCCGCGGATGACGCGAACATGGAGCAGATCACCTCCGTGATCGCCTGAACGATCATCGGCTCTGGGTGGATCGTTAGGCGGCCGGCCTCGATCGCGGTGACGTCGAGCAGATCGCGGATGATTCGGAGCGCCCATTCACTCGAACGCACAATCGCGTTCGCCAGTACGGGCAGCTCGCCGCTGCCCTCGAGCAGGGCGTTTGCCGACATGGCAATCGCGCTCAAGGGGCTCCGAAGATCATGCGAAACCATCCCCAGCACTTCGTCTCGCACACGAGCGGCGCGCTCTGCCGCCGCCCGCGCCGCGCGCTCGCTCGCGAGCAGCGCCTCGCGCTCACGACGGAGGCAATGGCGGTCGATTGCGTGACTGACGGCGTGTCGTACGATCTCCGCGCCATCACGACCCTTGATCAGGTAGTCCTGGGCACCCGCCTTGACCGCCGCAACGGCAAGGCTATGGTCGGCAACGTGTGCCATGACCACGACGGGAGCATCGGGAGCAGCGACGCACAGTGACTCGACACCTTCCAGGCCACTGGCGCCGAGTTGCGACAGGTCGAGCATCACGACGTCGAATCGCTCGGAAGCCAGACGTTCGCACGCCCTTGCAACTTGGTCTTCGCGTTCGACGATCGTCTCCGGCGGGTGTCCGCCCGGGGCCCTGAAGTAGGCTCCGATTGTCGCAGCGTCTTCCGGTGAGGCGATCATCAGCACACGCATGACGCTCTGAGCGTTAGGCAAAGAAGTGGTCACGACCGGGGACAACGGCTGAGTCGAGCGAGTGATGGCAGGCATCTGACTGAGCGAAAAGGGGGCACTCGTCTGCAAATCTCACGGCCACACGAGCCAGTTGCTGTCGGTGTTTATCTGACACGCACACCGATGAACGATACCCGGACACCTGTGCGCGAATAAAAGTCGGGGCCGCTCGGCGTCAATCCGTCGCACGGTTCCGGTAAGGCGGCGCTTCAGCGCTCGGACCATCTATCATGGGAGATTTTCCGTCAGACATATCCGGACGGAACCGCACGACCCTCCGACACACGGCTGACCGCGGCGACCGTACCATGTCAGAAGCGAGCTTCGAGGCTCGCGACTACACGGTCCGCGACGAGTCGTCCACACGATCATCAGCCGATCCGGACGGTCCACGGCGCGAAAACAAAGGAGGGATCGCTATGCGGAAGAACGCGGAGTACGCCGTAGCACGCCGTAACGGTGCCATCACAGTCTCGCTCGACGAGGCCGAGAATCTCCTCGAGCGTCGCGGGCCAACAGACCCACAGGACCGGCACGCTGGCGCTGGCGCGGCGGGTCGAGAGAATCCGACACATCAGCGACGTGCCGCTGACCAGCTGCACAGCGGGTCGCGACAGCACGCCCATAAAGCCGGCCAGCGCGCGCGCGGGCTGTTGAGTCGAGCGTGGCACTCTCTGTTTCCGGCACGTAGTGCCCGTGACGATTCGGGCGCGCCATGAGGGTGGCGTGACGGCCATACTACCCCTGCGGAACAAGGCGACAGAAGCGCGTTGCGAAAAGCGAGCGGGTCTGGCTCGGTTACTGCACGCTGAAACAGCGGAGGAAAGCGTGATCCCGTCTCATTTGCGGGGATCGGTGGTCTTATCCGTCTTTTGCTCGGCGGCCACCCGACAGTCGACGGGACGTTAGGCTCCCGATCGACGAAGGAGGCCGAGTGCAACGTGATCGGCTGAGTCTACTCGTCCAGCGCACTATGGATCCCGCCTTCGCACTCACCGCGCGCGCCGAAATCTGGGCTTGGAACCCGGCAGCCGAGGCGATCACGGGCTTCGGGCCATCAGAAGCGCTGCACCAGTCGTTCCCGCAGTTGACTGAGGCGCATGGGCCGCTTGGCAAGCCCCTCGACGCCGACTACTGCGAGAGAGCCATTCGCGATGGCGGTGTTTCGAGCTTCGACCTCGAGCTGAAGACGGCGAGCGGATCGCTCATCTGGCTCAACGTCTCTGTCCTTGTTTTCGAACCGCTGCGTTTCAGCCCTGCGCTGATCATTCACCTCGCGCACGACATCACGGCGAGTCGCCGGCGGCGCGCGCTCTACGAGCGGCTGCGCGAAACCGCGCGCGAGATCACACAGCTCGGGGATGAAGAGCATCACCTCGTGCCCGTCCCCGTCCTGACGCAGCAGGAGCAGCGGTTGCTGAGCCTATTCGCGCAAGGGAAGACGCCCGCGCAAGTTGCGAGAGAGCTCGATATCTCATCGCAAACCCTTCGCAATCACCTCTACCATGTGAATCAAAAGCTCGGCACGCATAACCGTCTCGAGGCGGTGATCCACGCTGTTCGTCGCGGACTGATCTGAGCCGCTCGCGCATGACACGCGTACCGCCCCGCAGTACGACAGATTCATTGCCGCCTCCGTGTGGGACGCCTAACCATACTCGTAACGCAAGATGCGTAGTGCG
>Ga0207691_10007949_pt1 | contig 10206 bp, 9 predicted proteins | sample KBSM13metaG_FD_184327 | JGI IMG/M metagenome (GOLD analysis project Ga0207691, IMG submission 184327) | Miscanthus rhizosphere microbial communities from Kellogg Biological Station, Michigan, USA - KBS M1-3 metaG (SPAdes) (version 2) | ecosystem: Host-associated > Plants > Roots > Rhizosphere >... | reverse complement strand
ATTCTCCGGCCACGAGCATCTCTACCAGCGAACCGAACTGCAGTCCGGCATCCAGTACTTCGTCAGCGGCGGAGCCGGCTCACTTCGGCGCGGCGACGCGACGTCGGCATCCTATGTCGCGCGCAGCTTCGACACCGACTATCACTTCATGCTGATCGAGATTGAAGACGACGCGCTGCACTTTCAGGCGATCTCACGCACGGGCGAGACGGTCGATGCGGGCTCGTTGTACAGGGACGCGCGTGACGCACCGTCCAAAGAACCTAGGCGTCAGGACACGGCGGCCCTTCGCTGATCGCCCGCACGCGCGCTTTGAACACCCGCACCCAGTCGGGAATCGACGTGGTCCCTTTCAATGCACTGCGCGGCTTATCGAACCGCGCGGCAGTGAAGAGATCGGCAAGCTGAGCGTCGCTGAGTTGTTCGAGCAGTTTCGAGAGGAATCGTCGTCCGCGTTCCGAGACGCGCGTGGGCCCAAACGTCCCGCCGCCGTAGGGAAGATCCTCCATCGACAGCTTGCACGCCTTGCGGTCCTCCCAGATCTCCGCGTTCATCCACGCGTCGAGATCCACACGATTGGGACCGAACGTCGAACCGAGGTCGTGCATCAGCAGAAATGGCTCCGGGCAATGCGTGCCCTCTGGCCACGTCTCCGACAGACACACGAGCCGTTGATTGTCGGCCTTGTTGTCCCAGTGCGCGAGGAACACGGCAAGCAGTCGCAGCGCGTCGAGGTCGGCCCGATGCGCCGTCTCATCATCGACCTCCCACCACGCCCATCCTTTGCTGCTGTCGGTTTCGATGGCTGGAGCCGGGAAGCGGCGTTCCACCGACACCCAGGCGCGGATATTCCTCAAACCTCGACATCAGGAAGTCGAAGTAGTCTGATTCGAAAGAGATATCCGCATCGAGGCTGCCGATCACATCAAAGGGCAGCTCTTTGACCTCCTCATAGCCGGCATTAAAGCAAGACACCTTTGCCGCAAAGTTGCGGTCGCGCTTTTCAGGTAGTCTGACCAGCCGGATCCAGTTGGTCGTCCGCGAGTACGTCTCGACGAGTTCATCGGTGCCGTCTGTAGAGCCGTCGCTTACGACTACCCACCTGAGCGGAGGGCGGCGTTGCGCGGCCATCGACTCGAGCGTCTTCCGAATGTAGTGCTCCTCGTTACGTGCCGGCGTTACCAACACGTATTCGAGCTTTCGCTGCTGATGAATCTCTGCTGTCAACGGCGCGACTCGTTTATGCGGTTGTCGACGGCCGATTAGAACTTTGCCGCGCGAACCTTCTCGGCGACGTAATCAATCTGCTCCTGTGTCAGTTCGGGAAACATCGGCAGCGACACAATTTCTTGCGACGCCTTAAGGGCATGTGGGAAGTCGGCTGGAGCGTGGCCAAGGTGCTTGTAGGCGTTGAGATACGGCAGCGCGATTGGATAGTGAATACCGGTGTCGATGCCCGCCGCTTTCAAAGACTCCTGGAGTTTTTCGCGGCGATCTGCCGGAATGCGCACGATATAGAGGTGGTAGACAGCGCGCACATCGTCGAGTTCCTCGGGCGTGAGAACCCCCGACCCCTTCAGCGCCGCGTTATACCGGTACGCGTTCTCGCGCCGGCTTTCCGTCCACTGTTCGATGTAGCGGAGCTTGACCGTCAGGACTGCCGACTGAATACCGTCGAGCCGGCTGTTCACACCCTCGAGATCGTGGTCGTACTTCTTGGTGCGGCCGTGATTAGCGAACATCCTCGCCGCATTGGCCCATTCGGCGCTGTTGGTGACGAGGGCGCCGCCGTCGCCGTAGGCACCGAGATTCTTCCCCGGATAGAAGCTGTAGCACGTGATGTCGGCGCAGGTCGCGACCTTGCGGCCCTTGTACAAGGCCCCGTGTGCCTGGGCCGCGTCGCCCACAACCCGCAGGTTGTATTTCCTGGCCAGGGCGATGATCGGATCCATGTCCGCGGGCTGACCGTAGAGATGCACCGGAATGATCGCCTTCGTCTTCGTGGTGATCTTCGCTTCGATCTGCGTGACATCGATGTTGTACGTCTTCGGATCGCAGTCACAGAACACTACTTGCGCGCCCGCCATTTTGATCGCCTCTGACGTTGCCACGAAGCTATTGGCAACCGTGATCACCTCGTCACCGGGCCCGACACCAAGGGCCTTGAGCGCGATGAAGAGAGCGTCGGTGCCGTTGGCCACGCCGACACAATGGTCGACCCCGCAGTATCGGGCGAAGGCCTCTTCGAACTCCTTCACGAAGGGACCGCCGACAAACGCGGTCTGATTGATGACTTTCGCGATCACGTCATCGATCTCTTTCTTGATCGAGTCGTACTGGGCCTTCAGGTCAACAAACGGAATGCGCGTAGCTGTCTCTAGTGTCTGCATCATCAGTCCTTTGTAATCAGGTCGGGTCTTCCCAACATCTCAACTGCGCCGCAATTTCTGCCAATACTCGTCGCGAATCTCCGACAGTAGGCGTCGGGCCGCCACCACTGCTTCAAATCGAACGGGCCGACGGGGCTGCCGCCTGGCCGGTGCCGCCGCATAAGCAATGGCGAAGTGCGCCTCCTGACCGGGAGGTATCGTGTCCCTGAATTCGATGTGATTCGCTCGACGCTCCCACTTGAGATCTCCTCGATCTCCACGGACCCTCGTCACGAGAGCTGCATCGTTCTCTTTCTTGCGAACGACGACGCACAACGGGCGCGGTGACTCGTTGGTCACCGTGACCTCGCTCCCGTACATCTCGATTTCGTCAGAGTCCGGGCCGAGCCTGCGACGGCGCCCCGCTCGGCGGACGACCTCCCCGAGTGCGCGCCATGTCAACGGTCCTTTCAAAGCATTGAGCTTCTCCACCAGGCCGATCACCTCGGCGCAGTCGTTCTTGAAGAACTCATGATGGGACACGATCAGGCACGGCTTGCCGATCAACAAATCGAAGGCGAAATTCTCGATCCCGTGAAACGCATATCGACGCGTGAAGATCGGAAACGAATCGAATTGCCGGTTCGCGACGGCCCAGACCTCGCGAACCAGCGTCGGGTTCAACGCGGCATCGACTGGGTTCACCTCAGTGTTTACGGCAGCCGTGAAGCCGTTCCGCTTCAACACGCCCGGTGTTCGAGAGGAGAAGACACCCTGAGGAAACACCATGATCGAATCGTGCGCGATGCCGGTGCGGCTCTGATGCCGCTGCATTCTCAACCTGGCCAGCGAGGCTTTTTCCTCAAGACGCTCGACGCTCGCATCACCAAACTCGCTCGCCGTGTGATCACAACCGTGGATCGAGACTGAGAAACGGCTAGGCTGGCCGCGGAAGAAGATACTCGCTCGCGCCGACGTCCGCCGCCAGTTCCACGGAATGAACGCGATGTTGGTGGTGAAATCGTGGAGGTTCATCAACTCCAGAAGCCTGCGAAAGTCGCAGAACCCATACGTTGGCTTCAAGAGTGGATCGTCGACAATCAAGCATGCGCCTGCGTCGAGCGGGCGCCACATGACGCGCCGGAAGGCCCACGTGAGGAACATAGCGAGCGGCACTGCGGAGCAGAAGTGATCTTTGATATCGAAGAAGGGCCCGGCGACAGGCTGATCGATATTCACGACGGCGGCGCTGGTGCACAGAAAGACCGGGACGCCGTGATGCTGGAACCGAACGAAAACCGGACGTCCGTTCGCCGACAAAAGAGGAGCTACTGCGCCGTTTGTGTCAGCCGGAAGCGTCAACGCGCAGTCTTCCGCGCGTGGGCGAGCCGAGACCGTGATACCAGCCATTGGTCCGTCCAGATCTCCCAATTCGCTGGACACGGAGAACGCGCAGGTTTCCGTACCTACCGGTACGAGGAGAGACGTCTCCCATCCCTCGAGTTTCCGGAGGGCTCGTTGTGACGACTCTCGATCGACATTCGCGAAGAGATAGATCGCCGCCGCGCTCCAGAACACTTCGGCCGAATGGGGACGCTGGATCGCTGAGACAAATGTGTCGATCGACGAGAACAGGGCGGAGCCGGCTTCGCGATCGTCACGTGAGGCGAGGACGAGGTCGTCGACTGCGACCGCACGCACAGCCACACCAAAGTACTCTAGGATTCGCGCGAGGCGGCCATCCCCAGGAGCCGAACCAGAGGTGACGATGATCGCGTCTGTTGCCATGATTGCTCGCTGAGCGGAGCTCTGCCCCGTCAGGCTGGCCGTCTCGCAACCACAAGTGACCGCATTGCGAAGCGGCGCACCGTCATGTTCAAGAACGGCGATAGCGCTCGACACAACAGCGTCAGTGCGGCGCCGGCCGAGTGAGGTATCCAGCAAAAGTTCGTCGTCGTGAGCATCTCGAAGCCGGCCTTTGCAAAAGGCGACGAATACTGCTGCAGCGACGGCAGAAAGGCTTCGTTCGGATCGTCGGGGGCTGCCTGCAAGCGACTCCGGAATAGCGGAAACCGATCGTTCATGTCGATCATCACGCAAACGCCGCCAGGGCGAAGCAGCCGCCTGATATCTTTCGCGCACTCATTTTCCGCGTTCAGACGGTGACAATAGCGAAACGTGTTGACGCCGATAATCAGATCGAAAGAACCCACGACATCCGGCGCGCCTGTGGACGTGATGAGATCGTCGGCGAGACGCTCGTTGCGCGCCATATGGAATGTCACCCGGGCGCGCTGTTCCTTAGAGAGGTAGGCGCTCGCCTCCTGCCCCGCGCGATTGACGAGCGCCGCGGAGAAATCGGTCCCATACGCGGAGTCAATTTGGATTTGCTCTCGACCGAGCAGCGCCACGAGCCGAATCAGGTTCATGCCGGCGCCGCAACCAAATTCCATGATGCGCAGCGGCCGGCGGGGGGCTACTTTCAGATGCCGACGGATCGCTTCAAGGTAGATCCTGGCGTACTCGTGCTCAAGCAGGTAATTGACACCGTATCCTGCAGTCTCGGTCGAGTACTTCTGGAGGGCATCATTTGATTCGTACTCCTGCGAGAAGCTTCTGATGAGTTCTTCTGTGTTGTTGTTGATCGACATTCAGCGCCTCAGCTCTTGGTAAGCGAATAAGGGAGTTCCGAAATGTTGCGAATAGCGCGGGCCGGGTTGCCGATGACAACCGCGCCAGGCGGGACGTCTTTGGCCACCACCGATCCAGCCCCGACGAGCGCATTCTCGCCGACAACGACTCCAGGGAGGATTGTGCTGTTGGCGCCGATCTTTGCGCCTTTCTTGATCACTGGACCAACGAGCGAATCCTTGACTCCCGGCGAGAGCGGATACTTCGCGTTGGTGAACACCACGTTGGGTCCGATCCAGCATCCCTCCTCGAGGATGGAAAACTCGGGGATGAATACCTGTGTGTGAATGCGAACGTTATCGGCGATCTCGACGTGATGCTCGATCACGGACAAGGTTCCGATGCTCACGTTGTTGCCGATGCGATTGGATTCGCGGATATTCACTTTGTTGCCGGTTTGAAAATGCGCGCCAATCACGTTGCCGGCATAGATGACCGTGTGCGATCGGATGACGGAATCGTCCCCAATCGTCGTCGGCAGCTCGCCATCCTTCGCCCCGCGCGGCGGCGTGCCGACGATGCAAAAGTCCTCGACGGTGGTCCCCGCGCCGAGTGTGACGTTTCCGTAAATCTTCTGGGTCGTCATGCTCGTGTCCCTCACGACGCGATCCCGAGCTTGCATTTTTTTGGCCGAAAGCGGATCTGGACGTCGGCGTCGTTCTCGATGGATTCGTAGAGCGCAGTGATCAGCTCGAGCGACTTGCGTCCCTCGAGGCCGTCGACGAGTGCCGCCTTCTTGGTATTGAGCGACGTGACGACACCCTTCAGGTATTCGCCAAGGTTGTGACCGAACTCGGGGGGATTCTTCCCGTACTGCTCGAAAATGACATCGTCGATGGGTCGCTTGTCGGCAAAATTCCAGGTCTCGAGCTGGTTCATGAAGAAACCGCCGATCACCACGCTGCCCTTCTCGCCCAGGATGCTGATCGAGCCTTCGAGATCCTTCGGCCGTGCGCCGGTCGTGGCCTCGAGCACACCTAACGCTCCGGAGTTGTAGCGGATGATGGCGACGCCCGTGTCCTCGGCCTCGATCTTCACCAACCGCGTGGCAGCCATGCTTCTGACTGTCTCGGGTTGACCCATGAACCAGGACAGCATGTCGATGTGATGCACGGCCTGATTCATGAAGACGCCACCATCGTGTGCCCACGTGCCGCGCCACGACTCGGAGTCGTAGTACTTCTGGTCTCGCATCCAGCGCAGGCGGACGGTGCCCATCACGAGACGGCCGAACCGCCCTTGCTCGAGCGCCTCCCGGGCCTTCACGATTGGCGGGTTGTAACGATTCTGGTGCACGACGAACAGCTTGACGCCGTGTGCATCACACGCCTCGATCATCCGATCAGCATCCTCGAGGCGGAGGGCGAGAGGTTTTTCCACGACCAGCGGCCGGCCATACTCGACGAGGTCCAGCACGTTGCCGCAGTGCGCGCCACTCGGAGTCAGGACAGAAAAGACATCGATTCGATCGCCAAGCGCCCGCATCATCTCGGGAATGCTGGCAAACGCCGGCGCACCGTACTTCACGGAGAACTCTTCGGCACGAGGTCGGTTGAGATCGACGAATGCACCGATCTCTGCGTCGTCCAGATAGTTATTAAGGACGTGTGCGTGTTTCTTGGCGATACTTCCACATCCGATAAGGGCGAACCGCAACTTGCTCATATCCTCTCTCTCTTGACTAACGATTCGTAGAGCGCCACCAGCTCACCGCTCTTGCGCTCCCAGCCGTACTCATCCAGAAAGGCACGGGCGCGCGCGGCTCGTTCGCGTCTCAATTGCGGCTGGCAGTGCAGCTGTTTAAGACAGTCAGCCAACGATTCGACGTTGTCGGCCTCGTAGTAGAAGACCATGTCGTCGGAGAAGTAGTGCTGGATCGTCCTTAACTTCGGTACAACGGCAGGTATTCCAAGGGCGACATATTCCAGCAGCTTGACCGGAAGCATCAGGTCACCAGCAACGGTGCTGCGGTTGCCGACGACGCCGAGATGCATGGTTCGCAGGCGTGCCGGCAATTCATCGAGCGGGTAACCTTTCGGATTGAATTCCACCGCCGCATCAATTCCCAGTTCATGCGTCAGCCGCTGGAAGCTGACGAGATCGTCTCCGTTGCCCCAGAGATGCAATCGGATTTGAGGATTGCTCTTACGCAGCTGGGCGACCGCACGAATGAGCAGATCCACGCCGAGTCGCTCGGCCATGGTGCCGTGATACACGAGGTGGAATGCCCCATCGGGTGCCTCGGGCGTATAGCCTTCAGTAGCCGCTCCGAAGATCCGTGGGTCTGGGACGTTCATGGTGATGAAGGTCTTGTCCGCCGGCAGCCCCCGCGCAACGAGCGTGTCGCGCTGCGGATGGTTGACGCAAATCACCTTGTTCGCGACAAAGGTACTCACACGCTCCTCGAAACAGAGCGCCCGGTGTATCAGGCCGCTGGCCGAAAACTTCGTGGCGAAGGTCTCTGGCATCGAATCATGAATATCGAGGACGACCTTCCGTCCCATGAGGCGTGGGACCAATCCAGCGAATACAAGGAAATCGGGCAGATTGTGGACGTGGACGATGTCGATCTCGTCTTTCAAAACCAACGCCACGCACGCGAATGACGCGTATATGAGAAACCGAAGATAGGATGCCATGTACGCGAGCGTGCTCTTGCCGCGATACTTCGGCACAGCGAGTTCCCGGACCTCGACGCCATCGATGACGCGCGACGTCGCCGTCGCTCCATTTCGATTCGTGAGGCAGCGAACATGAAAGCCGTGCGCCGCGAGAGTCTCCGCCTCGCGACGAACACGCGCGTCTATCACGTAATTCGTGTAGGCGATCATGCACACATACCCGACAGGCTGAGCGCTTCGAGGCGCCGGAGCGTCTACAGGAGCGCTCTCCGGGCGGGTCCTTTTCTCGGAGACCACGACGCTCACAAATGAACCCTCAAGGAAGCATCGCTCCCGACAGTATGCGTCTCGGGCGTCGCGTCAGGTCTGCAGATGGTGACCAGCGCGGCCGGCAGCGACGAATCGCAGGCAGGCGCGACGATGCTCACGCCGCCCTGCGCCTCACGCGAGAATCGGATCGATCGTCGCCAGCGAAACCAGTCGACGGCTTGCGCTGCGGTGCCGAACCATGCCCGATGGCCGTCTTTCACGTCCGACAACAGGTCCGCGTAGGGCCGCCCCCACTGGCGCTCTGGCACCAGGCTCCGGTCGTGCCAGTTGATGACGACAGTTCCGCCGAACCGGCGGGCGTGAGCCAGAATCCGCTGACAGCGTTCACGCGCGTCATCCCGCGACAGCGCCATGCGATCGCTGAAAAACATCGCCGAATCCATGATGGAGAGTGGCAGTTCCATCAGGCGCGTGCCGGGGATCCGAAAGACCTGCGAGGTCCCAGCGCGATAGCCAACAGCGTCGTTGTATCCGTAAGTCGAGTCGTAATCGAAACCGGCGGACTCGAGCTGTTGCGGCGAATTTTCATTGAAATACAGCCAGTGCATGCGAATGCCGGCGCGCGTTTGTCCAGTCACTGACGTGAGCTGTGCCCGTTCCGCTCGCCCAGAGTCGGCATCGCGCCACGCATCGATGCCGTGCACCGCAATTTCACTGCCTCGTTCAACCGCGCTCTTGACGTCGTCGGCGATGTCGCCGATCTCATAGGGCACGGCGCGCGACGGGCGCACGTCACCATCCGGACTGACCCCGGCTTGCCCCTTGAAGGGCACGAGAAAGAAAGTCGATGGGAGTCCAGCGTCGGCAAACGCGTAGTCGGCGAACGGGTGCCAGAAGTCGGACGCCAGGCGCGTGAAGACGGCTGGAAGTCGGACGAGCGCTGCCCAATTCCTGACGAGCTCCGAAAACGGCCGCCTGCCTCGAGCGAAGTCGGCAAGCGAGCCCACGGATGCGCGCGCCATGAAGCCTGCGAGCGTCCAGTCGAATGCGTGCCGCCGAATCCCAAAGAAGTCCACGTCGTGCGTCAGGCAGCAGGCAAACTCGAAACCTGCTGGACGAGGCGGAACTTCAACGAACGAAACACCTGATCCGATCAACGCGCACCTCAGCACGTCGATGTGATATTCGAGCGTCGGAATCTCGGCAAAGGCAGCCGGCTGACCAGCGGACAGTAGATGGCGCGCCTCACTGAACAGGTCGTACCCGATTCGCCAGATCGTTCGCGCGCCGCAGGTTCGACCGTAATCGACCGGCTTTCCGTGGCTTGTGAGCGTCGCCGGCACGCCTGCCGCTTCGAAGCGAGCGAGGTTGCCGTAGATCGGAACCCGCTGCCCGTTGAAGTCAATCTCCGCGGGTCCACTTACCGCCGCGACTCGTACTCCCGACGACGCGTCAATCGCGTGCTCACCGGCACCATAGAGCAGGAGTACGGCGGCGTCGAGGTGCTCGCCGCTTCCGACCGTGCTCACGATGGCTGAATATCGACGTCCTGCGACAACCGGTTCCCACGGAGTCTTGAAGAGCTCGAAGAACTCCGCCGCGATTTGGAGTTCGTCCTCATTCGCAGCGACGCCAATCACAGCGGAGCACTCGTCATGCGAAGTGACGGTAGAACGCCCGGCTCAGGCTCACTTGAATGCCTCTGGGCGCCAGGGCATACGCCTGCCTTGCGATTGCCTGTGTCCGCGCATTGGCGCACCGCGCCGCGCCATTGACGGAACATCGATAGTAGGTGAGCGGGCGACGAGTACCTCCGAGGTGATCCTTGAACGCCAGTAGTCCTGGGTTATCGAGATCGGTTCGACCGAGATCGAGTTCTTCGAGGCCTTGTTCCTTCGCCCTCTGTATTGCTCGCCAGAAGAGGAAGGACATCGCACCGAGCCGGTTATAGGCAACGTCAGAACAGCCGTACTTGTAAACGAGCGTGCGTTTGTAGGCGGCTGTGACCATCGCTGCGACCGGTCGTCCCTCGTGCTTCGCGACGTGCACGAGGACGCGATCACCAAGGCTGTCGATGACATTCTGAAACCACGATCGTGGCTGCACGGGCACGCCGTGGCGGCACCTGGTTATCGTGTGCAGTGAGTAGAAGACGTCGAGCAAATCTGAGGAACGTCCGGCGTCGACCTGGACACCCAATCGCTCGGCTTTGCGAACGCTTCTCTGCACATGGCTTCGGTGAAAACCCTCGAACA
>Ga0207691_10007947_pt1 | contig 10209 bp, 9 predicted proteins | sample KBSM13metaG_FD_184327 | JGI IMG/M metagenome (GOLD analysis project Ga0207691, IMG submission 184327) | Miscanthus rhizosphere microbial communities from Kellogg Biological Station, Michigan, USA - KBS M1-3 metaG (SPAdes) (version 2) | ecosystem: Host-associated > Plants > Roots > Rhizosphere >... | reverse complement strand
GGGATCGCGAGCTCCGGTTTGTTAGAGGGCTATCGGAAGATTGTCGTGCCTCCGGATGAACGACACGCCGCCAACGCCCTGCGGATCAACGATGTGGTGTTCGTCAGGGAAGGGTGTCCACGCACGCGGGAGCTGCTCGATCGGCATGGGCTCAACGTGGTGCCGCTACGCGTGTCCGAGATCGCCAGGCTCGATGCCGGCCTCTCCTGCATGTCCTTGCGCTGGCTAGCGTGAGCGGTAGGAGTGGTTACCGGATCGATCAGATCTTTCAGACCTCTCAGATCTGTCCTGCGGCTTCGATCTCGGCTCCGAGCGTTCGACCTGCGGGCGCTCCGCGCGCGGTTGCTCGACATGCCGCGGTTGCTCGGCCCGGGGCTGCTCGGCCCGGGGCTGCTCCCGTGGTCGCTCAACGCGCGGCTGCTGCACTCGCGGCTGTTCGACTCGTGATCGTTCGTTGTCACGTTCGCGCTGCGCCGGGCGCTCCGGAGCCTGCTGCCGTTGAATCATTTCGCGCAATTGTTGTTGCTGCAGCTCACGCTGTTGGCGCGCCTGCACTTCACGATTCTCGCGCTGCGCGAACGCGGCTTCCCGTTGCTGGCGGACGGCCTCGCGCTGCTGACCTTCACGTACCTGCCGATCACGATCGACCCGCACGCGATCCGAGAGCGCCTGGCGATCGAAGACCGAGGATTGGGCGGGCGGTGCAGACTCGCGCACCGGCCGTTCGGCGCGCGAAGGGCGATCCTGTCGTTCGCGGACCACGACCTCGTTGGCAATGCTGCGAGCAGGTGATTCGCGAGTCTGGCCACGCGCGGGCCGCTCATATGTCTGCGCCGGATTCGAGCTCGCCGGCGGGTTGCGTGCAAAACGCGCGGCCGCGGCCGGTGGTTCGCGCCGCACTACAACCTGGCGATCGACGACCGATTGCGGAGGCCGGCGAAGGTTTGCGTGTGAAGGCCCACCGTAGCGGCTTTCGCGCGCAGGCGCGATCTGCGGCGCGACCGCACTCGCCGGACCCTGCGCCATCGCCGGGTTGTTAGACCGGACCACGCGCCCGGCGATGCGACCGGCGGTCGTGAATGTGGAGCGCGTCGTCGTCGTCACACCACCGGGTGCATTGCGGTTTCGATAGTTGAAGTTCGCGCCATGGTTTTCGTAGGCCTGCGCGACGAGCATGCGATTCACGATCGTGTTCGAGACATTCACACGCTCGACGTAGTGGCGGCTGTGGCGGTGTCCCGGCACATACACTTCACGCGGACCCAGCGGAAACCACGACACACTGCCGCCCGGCGATCCGCCCCAACCCACGAGCGCGGGCGCGTAAACCGCGCGGGCGTGGCGCGGTCCGGGCACCCAGCACCAGCGATTGCGGACGTGCGCCCATCGGCCATAGTGAAACGGCGCGTAACCCCAGGGCGCGTTGTCGATCCACGTATATCCCCAGGGCGAAATCCATGCCCAGCGGCCGTAGCTGTACGGCGCCCAACCCACGGCAACGTGCGAAGGTGTCCACACGTATCCGTATTCGGGCTCCGAGCTCCACGAGCCGTTGTCTTCGAGATCCTGATAACCCGTGACGTCGGGCGCCACGTATTCGGCAGTGCGCGAAGTAGACGCCTGCAGGTCGCGTCGATCACGCTCCAGGCTCCATGAATCGAAGTCGTCGGGTGCGCCCAACGTGTGGGTCTGCACGACGAGATCGTCGAGCCCCGTGAACGTGACGGCCTGTTGAGCGTGTACGACCAGGTCTTGCGCAGAACCCGTTGCCTGTGCGGCGCCTTCGCTGACTTTTACGACGGTGGTGTCGCCCGCATCGTTGACCTCGACCCGATAGTTGCCGGCGCGCAGCAGCGAGATCGCGACATTCGGAGTGTCGATCTCGAGTTGCTCGTGGCCTTCGAGCGAGGCGACGCTGACGTTGACGACGCCCGCGGTCATGCGCATCTGGATCGTGTCGTCGTCGACATTGAGGAAAGAGAAGCCCGTGTCGCTGTCGAGTCGCACGGCCGCAGGTCCGACGTAAATCTCGGCGCGTGCGCCGTGCTCGGTCCAGAGCTTGTCGCCCGTGGTCAGCGGGCGATTGACGAGGGCGGGCGCCCAGTCTTGTTCACCGGCGGGCTGCAGCGAGACTTCGCCCGAGATGAAGCTGAGGCGCGCGGCGCGCGAGGGCGGATCTACGTCGTACTGGTCGTTGCCTTCCGCGTAGGCCGATCCGCAGAGTAAACATAGTGCGAGCGTGGCGACCGCTCGTGACAGGGTTCTTGGCATGGTGCCCATCATAAGGCGCGCCTCTGAACCGACCCTGAACGGAATCAGCGTGTTGTGTGTGTCGGTCTTTAGCAGCGCCTAAATGCCATTTTTCTTACGCGCACATTCATAACGGCAGCGCTCGACGTCGGCAAATGCAGGGTCTTCTTTCTCCTGTTTACTGAGGCGAACGCTTCAGCGCTTCCGGTCTACTGCAACCGTAGTCATTCAGGAAGGAAGTCCCATGAGCAGCTTTTCGAATCACGCGCGCGTCGCGATGGTTGGCGCCCTTTTGATCCACCTCACCGGTTGCGGCGGAGGAGGCGGATCGTCCAATCCTCCGAACTCCGGAGGCAACCCGCCGGCGCCAGCTCCCGCGCCGCCGCCGCCACCGCCGCCACCGCCGCCGCCGCCGCCGCCGCCAGCGCCAACAGTGCCGCCGCTGGCATCGGTAGCTATCGATCTCAACGACAACCACAAGGTGGGCATTGACCACTGGAGTAACGGTGATACCCCGACGGGAGGCCAAGGCGCTGACGTTGAGGGTCTACCTTGCGTGGTCAACTTGTCGGAGACCTACCACGTCCATACCCACCTTTCGGTTTTCCTCGACGGTGTGGCGCTGTCCGTGCCGGAGAATATCGGCAGGGTGTCGATGCAGCCGAACGCATGCTTCTACTCGATCCATACCCACGACTATTCGGGCAAGATCCACGTCGAAGGACCGGCTCCCGGCACATTTACGCTGGGGCAATTGTTCTCGATCTGGGGACAGCCGCTGGAAGCGGATAACGTGGCTGGGCTCACGGGTAAGCCAATCGTCATCTACTCGACCGATCAGGGCACCGTCACGCAAGTGGCCCCCGCGGACTGGAAGTCCATCGAGCTGACGACGCACAAAGAGGTCACCATTCAGGTTGGCACGGCGATCGCGGAGATCCCGAACTTCACCTGGAGTGCGAACTGACGTGTGACAGAAACGCCCGGGGCCGCGAGGCCCCGGGCTGTCAGGTCGTAGCAGGCTTGAGTGGCCGCGCTCGCCACAGTGCATTGGCGGCGTAGATCGCGAGCCCTATCCAGATGAGGGCGAAACCTGTCGCACGCGCGGATTCGAATGGCTCACGGAATACGATGAGGCCACACAGCAGTTGCAGGCTCGGCGCGATGAACTGCAGCACGCCGATCGTGGAGTACGGCACGCGTCGTGCGCCGTACGCGAACAGGAACAGCGGGATCGATGTCACGACTCCGCCAATGAGCAGCAGGGCATTCACGAGTGCGGTGGAATGCCCGAGCGAACTGATGCCGTGCAGCTCGGCCCAGATGAGGTATCCGACCGCGAACGGCGCCAGCAGGATGGTTTCCACCGCGAGGCCTGGCAGCGCGTCGATGCTCACGGTCTTGCGAATCAACCCATAGAACGCGAACGAGCTTCCCACCATCAGTGCGATCCACGGCGTGTGGCCGGCGATGAAGGTGAGATAGGCGACTCCGGCGGCGGCAAAACCGACCGCTATCCATTGCGTTCTATCCAGCCGTTCCGAGAGCACGAAGATGCCGAGCAGCACGTTGAGCAGCGGACCCATGAAGTACGCGAGACTCACTTCGAGCACGTGATCGTGATTGACCGCCCACGCGAAGCCGATCCAGTTGACCGCGATGAAAAACGCGCTGGCCATCAGGCGGATGAGGACGCCGTCACGCCTGACGGCTGCACGCAATTGCCCGAGTTCTCCGCGAATCGCGAGCCATGCGAGCACGAACACACAAGACCAGGCGATGCGATGCGCCGTGATTTGCGTGGCCGACACGGCTCGCAAACCTATTAGGTAGAGTGGAAAGAGTCCCCACATTCCGAAGGCAGCGATCGCTGCTGCGACTCCGCTGCCTGCGCTTGCGTTGGGGTTGGGGTCTTGAGCCACGAGACATTTTGCCGGACAACGCGAAGGCGCTTCGTCTCCCGAAGGGGAGACGCTTGTATTGACTCCAAATGAGCCAATCGTGCTGCCCAAACAACCCAAGGTTGTTGGGGCATCCCGGCAAGCTGTCGCTGCACGGCGTCACAAACTTCAAAGAGTCCTGTTCGCCTACATTTCCAGGCGCCGGTTTTGTTACTGTTCGGCCCGGATTTGCTCAATTTACGGAGACCTACCAATGAGACTCTCACCATGGCGAAAGACCTCGATCGCCATTCTTTCTGTCGCGATCCTCAACATGGGCCTCGCCGGCGCCGCGCAGGCGGCCATCGTGGACACATCCGCCCTGGTGACGACCAGCCGTGAAGCCGACCTGGGGACCGTTCGCGCCCAGCTCGACCGTGCCGAAGTACGCGCGAAGTTCGAAGACATGGGTGTGGATGCCACCGCCGTCGAGCGGCGCGTCGCGAGCCTCAACGATCGGGAGCTGCACAAGCTCGCCGTGGACATGCAGAACGCGCCCGCGGGCGGTGATGCGGTCTGGATCATCGGCGCCGTATTCATCGTGCTGATCATCCTCGAGCTGACCGGCGTCATCGACATCTTCAAGAAGACCTGAGCGGCCCTCCGATGCAGAAGCGCGCAGCCGCCAAGGCTGCGCGCTTCGCGTTCTTCCTCGCACTCACCAGCTTGTTGTCCGCGTGCGTCGTACGCGGGCCGTTCATTCCGGCCAATCTGGCGCCCGGTGCCCGCCCGAGCGTAGAGCTCGATGCCACGCCGTTCTTCCCGCAGAAAAAATACCAGTGTGGTCCGGCCGCGCTCGCAAGCGTGCTCGCCGCATCGGACGTGGTGACGACACCCGACGCGCTCGTTCCGGTGGTGTACATCCCGGCACGCAAGGGAAGCCTGCAGGTCGAGATGCAGGCCGCGCCGCGCAAGTTCGGGCGCCTCTCGTATCTGCTGTCGCCGAACATGGATTCCATCCTCGCGGAGATCAATGCCGGCAGACCGGTGCTGGTCCTGCACAACTATGGTTTTCCAATGATGCCGCGTTGGCACTACGCCGTGGTCATCGGCTACGACTCCGCCAGAGATCGATTCATCCTGCGCTCGGGGACCAAGCAACGCGATGAGTGGCGTGTTCGCACGTTCATGGTCGCGTGGCACCAGGCGCATCGGTGGGCGATGGTGGTGCTGCGGCCCGGGGAAATTCCCGTGATCGCCGACGCGAGGCTCTATCTCGAAGCCGCCGCGGATTTCGAACACGGCGCGACCCCTGAGGACGCGCTGCTCGCATTCGATGCGGCGGTCAAACGCTGGCCAACCGAAGCCGTGGCCTGGATCGGCCGTGGCACTGCGCAGTACCGTGCCGGGAATTTGTCTGCAGCGGCTTTCGACTATGCGGCCGCAGTGCGCATCGACGGCAGTAATGCGGGGGCGCGTAACAATCTCGCGCAGACGCTGCTCGAACAGGGCTGTCCACGCCACGCGCGCGAGCAGCTCATGTCCATCGATGTTGGCAAGCTGCAATCGCCGTTACTCGAGGCGGTCAACGATACGCGCCAGCAGGTGGACGCCGCGGTAGCGCAGACCGCCGATGACAATCCCGCGTGCGCCATTCCAGTAAGCGGTTCCTGAACTGTCGCCATCTGCCATCACTCTCATGGAGCGAGCAGATTTATGCTGTCCTACGCCGATCTGGCAACAACGACTTCTCTGCGTAGAAAATTTTACGAAATTGTCGTGCTGTACGGACGGTGGAGGGATGTTCACGCCCAATTGTCGCGCGTAAGCGCCACAGTTTGCGGTCGGACCCCGCCTGCAGAAAAGGCATTTGCGTTTGAACCGTGTCGGACACGGCCGCAACGTTGCGGCCATGAAAAACACTGCACTGCTGATCGTTCTTTTTCTGGCCGCGGGCGCTGTTCAAGCTCAGACCGCGGGTACTGTCACCCTGCGCGCCAATGCGACCTCAGCCACAGGAAGCATGGTCCCGGTGCTGACCTGGTCGACCAGCCCCACGGCTACCCGCTGCACGGCGAGTGGCGGCTGGTCCGGCACCAAGTCGGCCTCGGGCACCCAGACGCTCTCGACCATCACCGCCAGCACTAACTACACGCTGACTTGCACCTGGGGCGTGGGCTCGGCGACGGTGCGCTGGACGGCGCCCACCACCAACACGGATGGCTCCCGGCTCACCAATCTGGCCGCGTATCGGGTTTATTACGGGACCAGCAGCAACTCGCTTTCGCAGGTCAACGAGATCACCGACAGCTCCGCGACCGCGGCCACCATCAGCGCACTGACCCCGGCGACCTGGTATTTCAAAGTCCGCGCGGTGAACTCCGCTCAGGTCGAATCATCCGATAGCAATATCAGCTCCAAGGCGATCTCTGGCGCCAGCGCAGCGAAGACTGTCGGGATCACGATCACGCCAAAGGCCACTTCGACTCGCCGGATGATTGCAACGACCGTCTACGACATTGTCCGCGTCAGCCCGGGCAATTGGGTGTTGGGTCGCAGTGTCGGCACCGCACCGATAGGTACGCCCTGCCGCACCTACTACCTCCAGAGCAACTTGTACGGAGTGGAGACCGGCTATGTGAAGATCTGGCGCGCTCCGCGAGGAGATACTCTGGTCGCGCGCTGCGAGCTTCAGTAGGCGAGACACCGTGAGGGAAGTGCGCATCGATCCGCGCACTTCCCTCGAGATTTCGGGCACCCTCCGACATCCCCGTGATGGCCCGCGCGCATAAACTGCCGCGCCATGCCGGGCAAGAAGACTCCGCTCATCGTCCCGACGGAAAACTTCCTTCCCGACAGGCGGACGATTGCCTCGCTACGCAAGGCGGCGGTGGGCTGCCGCGGTTGCCCACTGTATTTGCAGGCGACGCAGACAGTCTTCGGCGAGGGCAAGGCCGACGCGCGCATCGTGCTCGTCGGCGAGCAACCCGGAGACCAGGAAGATCTGGCGGGTCGACCGTTCGTCGGGCCTGCGGGAAAACTGCTGGATCGCGCCCTCGCCGCGGCGGGGCTGACGCGCAGCGCGGTCTATGTGACGAACGCCGTCAAGCATTTCAATTTTGAACCGCGCGGCAAATTCCGGCTCCACAAGCGGCCGCCGGCGACGGCCGTCAAGGCGTGTCGCCCGTGGCTGGATGCCGAACTCGAAGCGCTGCGGCCGGCGGTCGTCGTATTGCTCGGCGCCACGGCGGCGCAGGCAATCCTCGGGCCGACCTTTCGCGTGACACGCGACCGCGGCAAGGTTGTCCGCGGATCCTTCATCGCCACGCTGCACCCTTCGGCGCTGCTGCGCGCGCCGGATCCCGCGGCGCGCGAAGAGTCCTTCGCGTTACTGGTGGCCGACCTCAAGCTCGCGGCAAGACACGCGAGTCGCGCCGACTGACCTCACTCGATCGTGAACCACTGCACTTCGACGCGCCGGTTCTGCGCGTTGTCGGTGGCGCCGGTTGGTTCTTCCCACCCGCGTCCCACCGCTTCCACACGCGCTTTGTCGATGTCCGGGAATTTCGCGAGCAGCGCATCGCTCACGGCGATTGCGCGCTGGCGCGACAGCTCCATGGCCTTCAGCGCCATGCTCTGCACGAGCTGTTCCCCGCCTGACTGCCGGAATTCGTTGACGCGCGCGTTGTCGACGTGGCCGCGCAGGAGCACCGTGGAACCAGGCGAGACCTGCAGGAAGCGCTTGATGGTCTGCAGGTATTCCTGATTCTGCGGCGCGTTGCGGTCGAGGTTCGACGAGTTGGGCTCGAAGAAGAAGCGGATGTCCTTGCTGAGCAGCGGGTCGCCCTCGAGCGCTGCCTGCGTCGACGTGCGGATCGGCGCGATGGCGATTTTCTGTTCGGAGAACGGACTGCGCTTGGCGATGGCGTCGAGGAAACTCGAGTCGACGAAACGCGCCGGATCCGCGGGGTTCTTGATGACGCTGCCGTACGCGAGCACCGAGGACTGGAAGATGCCGCCGAACGATCCTGCCGAGTCGATGGTGCCGGCGAAGAACGCGCGATTTTCCGGCGCGTTCGACAAATGCACGTGCGCGAGCTCGTCGCGCGCGTCGGCCTCGCTCCACTTGAACGCCTTGGCGACGACGCCGATGTTCTCGGCCTGGTTGTCTCGCAGACGCCGGTTGCCTTCGAGGATCCCGTGCACCAGGCCTTTGACCATCTCCGGGTGCGCCTTGGCGAAGCCCTTGTTCACGGCGAGCACGTCGGCAATGACTAACAAGTTGCGATTCGACACCAGCGCCTTGGCGGCGCCCTTGCTGGCTTCGATGACCTCGTCGGTCTTTGGTGTCCAACCGACGCAGCCGTTCAACCGGCCGCCGCCACCCGCAAGCTCGTGCTGATAGGCGTCACAGGCGACGAACGCGTCGTCATAGAACACGAGGCCGAGTGATCCTTCGGTGGGTTTGGAATCGAGATCACGCAGCACGGTCACTGGTACTCCGGCTTCCTGCGCGAGATAGCGGATGAAGAACTCGCTCTCGTTGAATTGCGACGCGGCGAGCGTTTTGCCCTTGAGCGCATTCACGGAAGCGATGCCGCGATCCACGACCACCATGTCGGCGCCACGCGAGTAGCCGATCTGCACCGGCACGATGGCGTCGAACTGTCGGCCGAGCACCGCCAGCGCATCGGCCGTGGTGGCGGTCGCCGCGAGCTTGCCGTTGTTGAGCGGGCCCCAGGTCTCGCTCTCGCTCATCGAGATGGCGACCTTGAAGCCATACTCCTTGAAGAAGAACGAATCCGCGTTCGGTTCGAGTCCGCCGTTCGCCACGATGAGTCCGCCGTAGCCCGCGTACTCGCTGATGTCGATACGCAGCACGTTGTCTTTCGGTACGAACGTGTTCGCAGCTTCCAGAGTCGGTGTGCCGGTGACCGGCTCGATGGGAACCGGGGCATCGCCCTCGGGTTTGGCAACGCCGTTATCGGCCGTCGCGGGCGTGCTGGTGCTCTGCGCTTCGCCGGTCGGTTTGGAGTCCTGCTTTTTGCCGAGCCACAACCACACTCCAAGGCCGACGATGCCCAGCAGCAGCAGCAGGGTGATGATGTTGCCGGCGGCCGAGCCGCGTGAATAACGTGAGGACATGTGCGCTTCTCCTTCCAACAATGCGCTTACTCGGAAACCTTCGATGAGCGCCGCGTGGCGCGCTTCGAAGCCAGCAGATCCGCCGGCGGCGGCTCGTCGGTGAAATTGTCGAGGCCCGCGAACAGTTCGCGCTGATCCTTGAGCCAGCGATTCGCTTCGTTGAGCGAAGCCGACAGCGCGTCGAGCGACTGCGCCATGTTGCTGTCTTCGGTGGCGAGCAGCGCCTGCTCGCGCACCAGCGAAACCTGCTGACGCAGGCGCCCGAGTTCGGCGTCGACGAGCTCCATGCGCCGCTTGGCGTCGGCGTGCGCCGCGCGCCGCGACTCGATGACTTCGATCTGCTGCTCGAGCGAGCGGCGCAGCTCATCATCCGTATCGTTCGCCGCCATGCGCTCACGGCAGCGCCGCTCCTGCTCTTCGAGTTTCTTGCGCTCGCGCTCGGCGACTTCGACAACCTCGGAGAACGCGGCCCGCGCCGCCAGCAGCTTGAGGTGCAGCCAGGCCATCTGCCGTACATCGCCGATTTGCGATCCGTGCGCCTCGCTCCGCTGCAGCAGCGCGACGATCTCCGCGGCTTCGCGTTCGATCTCGTACTGGTGTGCCTGTGCCGGCGAATCGAGGTTGGCGAGCATGTTTTCGTAGCGCGAGGTGGTGTCGGAGAAACCAGCTTCGGCGTCGACCGTGGCGCGGAAGCGCTCGTTCCTCGACAGCCACCACAGGTAGAACCCTTCCGCGCCGAGCCCGATGAGCCACAGGCCAGGATTGATGAGCGCGCCGAGCAGGCCGAAGGTGGCGATGCCAAACCAGTTCGGCGGAATCGGCATGCCGAGCGGCCGCGCGTTGAACGCCTTGGCCAGGTAGGACGGTTTGTCCTTCATGGGGTTTGAGCCATGGCGCGAAACGCCGGCGGCACGAAGTTGAGGTCGGTGGCTTC
>Ga0207691_10007938_pt1 | contig 10212 bp, 7 predicted proteins | sample KBSM13metaG_FD_184327 | JGI IMG/M metagenome (GOLD analysis project Ga0207691, IMG submission 184327) | Miscanthus rhizosphere microbial communities from Kellogg Biological Station, Michigan, USA - KBS M1-3 metaG (SPAdes) (version 2) | ecosystem: Host-associated > Plants > Roots > Rhizosphere >... | reverse complement strand
GAATGAGCCGCGCGCCCCGATGATGAGCGCGGAGATGCTGCGCGATGAAGAGCAGCAACAAGCGCCGCACGGCGAATCGCATCCCGAGGGCGCGGAAGGCGCGCGCGAGGGTGAGGGACAGGGACGCCGCCGGCGCCGACGCGGTGGCCGCAATCGCGGCGAGCGTGGCGACCGGGGTCCGCGCGAGCAGTTCGGCAACGAGGCTTCGCCCGCCGACGCCATCGAGAGCCGCGCCGCGGAGCTCGAGGAAGCGCGCGCGCCGCAGCACGAGGCCGTGGACGCGCCATCTCGCCAGCACACGCACGCACGCCATGAGGCGCGCGACGAGCAGCATGACCGCGAAGCCGTGCGGCACGAGCCGGTCGCACCCGCCATCTCGCAGGCTCCTGCGGCGCCGACGTTCCAGCCAATGGCCGCGCCCGTGGCTTTCCGCGAGGTGAGCCAGCACGACGAGGACGGCGCGGAATCGGAGTCGCATCGCCCGCAGCGAAAGCGCCGCCATGGCGCCGAGCACGGCGAGCAACAGCAGGAGCTGCAGCTGGTCGAGACGCAGGCCAACGCCCCGGCGCAGATGCCGGCGGAGGAAGAAGATGACCTGCCGCGACGCACCAAGCCGCGCCGGCGCCGCGCCCAGGCGACGATCGAGGAGCCGTTGAAGCTCGTCGAGACGCAGCCGGGCACGCAGCCCCAGGACGGCGCACCGACGCCATGACGTCGCGGGCGGCGATCGACTTCTACTTCGAGTTCTCGTCGCCCTACGGCTACATCGCTTCGCAGCTCGCGGAGGATTTCGAGAAGCGCGTGGGGCGCCAGCTCAGCTGGCGCCCCTTCCTTCTCGGGCCCGTGTTCAAGATCACGGGCCAGCCTCCGCTGGTCGAGATCCCGATGAAGGGCGAATACTCCAAGCGCGACTTCCTGCGCTCGGCGCGCATGCACCACGTGCCGTACAAGCACCCGGCGAAATTCCCGATCGGCACGGTGGCGGCCCTGCGCGCTTTCTACTGGGTGACGGACAGCGATCCCGCCCTCGCCCGCAAGCTCGCCAAGGCGCTCTACAAGGCGTTCTTCGTGGACGATATCGACATCAGCGCGCCGGCGACCGTGATCGAGATCGCCAGGGGCGTGGGCGTCGATGCGGCGGGATTGGCCGCGGCACTCGAAGATCCGGCGGTGAAGGAGCGCGCGAAGAAGGAAGTCGATTCCGCCATCGCCGCGAACGTCTTCGGCTCGCCCTTCTTCATCGTCGACGGCGAGCCCTTCTGGGGCGTCGATCGCATGCCGATGATGGAGCAGTGGATCAAGACCGGCGGCTGGTAGGTCACTTCCCCAGCATGTAGAGCTGCCACAGGTCCTTGTGGCTCATGTGCAGCATCGGCTGCAATGCGCGCCGTCCCGTGGCGCCGATGCTCTTCTCCAGGTAGCGCAACTCCGTGAATTTCTCGCGCGTGGCCTCGTCGATGGGCACGTCGAAACCGTTCTCGCGCATCATGAGGATGCCCTTCGCGCGCAACGCGAGCTCCGTGTGCAGGCGCAGGTAGCAGACGAGGTCCGCCACCACCGGCCCCTGGAATTTCTGCTTGAGCTGGTGCAGGTAGCGTCCCACCGGCGAGTCGGAGAGCTTTCCCGAGTTGATGAGCTCCAGCATCTCGGTATCCGCATCGAAGCCGGTGCCGAGCCAGTTGCCCACCGCCCTTTCGCTGCGCGCGAACACGAGCTGCAGCAACACCGGCAGGAGCACCGCGATCCCCACCGTGGAGATGAGCGGCGAGAAGAAGAAGTGGTTGAAGGTGGAATGCAGGACGATCGCGGCTGCCAATCCCGGGAAGAAGGCGGTGAATCCGGCGCGATCGTGTCGCTCGATCATCGAAAGGCCCAGCACCGCGAAGATCGCCGTCGCGCCGCCGTGCATGATGGCCGTGCCGAAACCGCGCACCAGCCACGCGCCCAGCGGCGCGTCCGGCGCGATCTGCAGGTACAGGAGGTTCTCCACCATCGCGAAGCCGGTGCCCACCGCGAAGCCCGCGATGGCGGCGTCCACCAGGAATCCCACGCGATGCAGGCGGATCAGTGCCACGACCACGGCCGCCTTCAGCAGCTCCTCGATGACGGGCGCCACGTACCAGGTGAACGCGGCGAAGCCGATGTCGAAGCGCTCGAGCAGCGCGCCGTTGATGAAGTAGGAAAGCCCGGCGAGCACCGCGCCGGCCGCGAGGATCGCCAGCACCCGGTGCAGCTTCACCAGCTTGTAGCTGTCCAGCGCCATCAACGCGCCGAGGAAACAGGCGACCGGCGCCAGGCCGAGGAGCACGCGCATGCGCGTGAGGCTACATGATCTTCAGCGACACCATCCACTCATGGCCGGCGCGCTCGCTGCCGCGGTAACCCACGGCATAGCCGACCGACAGGGTCATGTCGTACCAGTGCAGCACGCTGAAGCGCAGGTCCACCTGGGCGCCGGCGTTCGCATACCGGCCGCCCTGCGGGATGTCGCGGTTGGTGCGCAGGAGCGACGAGAACACCGCGGGTCGAAGCCATGCGAGATAGAAGGCCGGCGTTCCCACCGACTCGAAGATGTACGGCGGCAGGTTCAGCTCCGCCATGGTGCGCGCGAAACGCCGGCCGCTCAGCTCGTTGATCTCGAAACCGGGAAACGCGTCCCACTGCCGGTAGCGCTTCTCCGGCCGGTTCGCATCCACGTAGTTGTTGCCGAAGCCGCCGAAGAAGAAGTTCGCGTACTGGTCGTTGGCTTCTCCCCTGGCGATGCCCGCGGCGCTGCGCAGCCAGAACGAGCTGTGCGCGAGCGGCAGCGGCACGCCGAAGTCGATCGAGCCCAGCACCTGCGGGATGAAACGCGAATCGACCAGGTTCGAGTAGAACACCGCGTTGGCGACGACACCCTTCTCGTCGTCGACCGCCCCGCGCGAGCGCCGCGTGTTCTTGTAGTAAAGCCCGCCCATCGCCGTGGTGAGCCGGCTCGACGTCGCGGGCACGTTCTGGAACGCGGGCAGCGCGTCCAGGTGCTCGTAATGCGCGATCTCGCTGCGGAATTCGAGCGTGCGCGGCTCGTCGTAGATCAGGTACTGGTTGTAGCCGCCCCGCACGTTGAAGCCGCGCCGGCTCCGGATCGTCGGGCCGAAGAGGTCGTAGAAATCGGACTTGTTCCACGAGGTGCCGGCGTGCCAGCCGAGGTAGTGGAATTCGGCGTCCAGGTGCGCGCGCTCGTCCTGGGGCAGGTTCGACGACGGCGTGTAGGCGGCCTCGAGGTCGATCAGCGCGAGCGACAACGGATCGTCGATGTGCGCGTGCATGCCGACCCCGATCTTCTGCTTGTATCCGGTGATGACCGGATAGGCGCTCTGCATCTGCATGCGCTTGAGCGGCACGTAGGGTCCGCGCGCGACGACGAGCTTCTCATCGTCCACCTCGGAAGGCGAGGCGACCTGCCACGTCTTCACCACGGGGTGCTTCTCCGCAAGCTCCGCGCCCAGGAACGTGATGGCGCTAACGTCCTTCAGCACCTTCGGCTCGATCGTCGCGGGCACGAAGCCGGCGCCGGTGTAGTTGAAGACGAGGAGCCGCCCGTCGGCGAGCGGCACCGGGCGGAAGAAGCCGGACTCCGCGTTCGAGACCGCTTCCACCTCGCCGTTGGCGACTTCATAACGGAAGATGTTCGACACGCCCGTGTAGTACGTGCTGCCGTAGAGATAGCGCCCGTCCGGCGAGAACACGAAGCTCTCCGGTATGGATTGGCCGAAGAGATGCTCGGAGAGCGGCTTCATGTCGCCGGCCTGCACGCGTTGCAGGTCGAACACCCGCAGGAACTGGTCGCCGCTCACCTCCGCCACGGATGCGGAAAGCTTCCTGCCGTCGGGTGAAATGTCGAGGTCGTAGGGCACGACGCCATAGGGGAACGTGTGGACCTGCTTCCATTCGGTGTACGGCGGCGGGATGCGCACGAGCGTGGCGAAGCCGGCCTCGTGCCGGATCCCCCACAGCGACTTGTCCGCGGGATTGAGCACGATCTCGCCGATGCGCGCATCGGCCATCAGGAGCTCCTCCGCTCCCGTGTCCACGTTCAACGCCCACATGTCCCGCAATGCGTGGTGGTCGGTCACGAAGAACGCCCGGCGCGCCGCCGGATCCCAGGCGAGCGACGTCACCTTGTAGAGCAGCGGGTCCTTCACGTCGACGAGGTGGCGGATGGAGCCGTCGCGCATGTCGAGCACGCCGACGTGCGCCACCGTTCCCGGAAAGTCGAATCCCGCCAGGATCTTCCCGTCCTTCGGATCGTAATAGGCGCGCGAGGTCGAGCCCACCGCGGTCTTCACCAGCTGCGTATGCGGCGTGATCGGGTGCTGCCGCACCTGCGCCAGGTTCTTCTTCTGGAAATCGCGCTCGAAGGCGAGCCACTGCTGCCATGCCTCGTCGAGCGACATGCCGTACACGTGCTGGAAGTTGTCGGCGTAGTGGCGTTTGCTGTCGGGGTCGCGCCGCAGCCACCTGACCACTTTCTCCGGCCCGTGCGCATGGCCGAGATAAGTGAAGAACCGCGTGCCGTAGAGATAGGCGTTGGCCCCGCCCTGGAAGTCGATGCGCGAGCCGCGCGAATCGAGCCCGAGCGGATCGAACATCGGCGCGCCATCGCGCACCATCGCGCGGAACACCATCTCGTAGAAGCCGCCCTGCACCCGGCCCAGGCCGCCCGCCATCCATGTCTCCATGAAGACGGCGCTGCCCTCCGCGTACCACCGCGGCACGGTGAACCGCGGCACGGTGAGGTAGCTGTAGAGCAGCGATTCTGGGTGCTGCCACTTCGGATAGACCTTGCCGAAGAACATCCGCCGCCAGAAGCGATCCTGCTCGTTCCAGGCGTCGGTGGTCGCCACGTGCGTGAGCTCGTGGTTCATGATCCCGTAGAGGCGCTCGGCAGCCGGGAAGGTCTCGAAGGCGTACGACACCGGCGCGATGTCGAAGCGCAGAGTGTTGCGCGGCAATGGCGTCGCGCTCGCGTTCCCGTAGTCGGAGAAGTCCTTCAGCATCACCGTCGTGCGCTCGTACGGCTGCCAGCCCAGCACGCGCTTCTGCCATGCGATCGCGTTCGTGAAGGTGCGCAGCGCGTGCGGCGCAAGGTAGGTCAGCGTGGGATCGAAATAGACGAGCTCGACCTCGGCTGTGTCGATGTACGAGAGCGCGAGGGGGCTCGACTCTTCGGCGCGCGCGGCGCCGGCGAGGAGCACGAAGCACAAAAGCGACGCCCTCCCCAGTGCGGGGAGGGCGCGTGGTTTACGCGGCAATTACTTCTTGGCTGCGGCGGAAGAAGCGGCGTTCGACGCCGAAGCGGCGGCCGCCGACGACGCCGAAGACGACGCGGCGGAGGCCTTCGCGGCCGCGGCGAAATCGTTCGAGTGCGAGGACATCTTCGTCATCGCGGACATCGCGCCTTCCTTGCTGGCGAAAGCGGACAGCGCGGCGAGCGCCTGCGAATTCGCGGAGAGCGCCTGGAATGCGGCCGAGTGCGCGGCGATCGCGGCGAAGACCGAATCGCCACCACCGGCATTCATCGCGGCGGACATGTTGGCGTTCGAGGCGGCCGACAGGTTCGCGCTGGCGCGGGCGTTGCTCGCAGCCGACATGTCGTTCGAGGCAGCAGCCGACATGTTCGCGCTGGAGCGGGCGCTATTCGCGGCAGCCATGTTGGCGTTGGAAGCCGCCGACATGTTCTGGCTCGACTGAGCCGACATGTTCGCCTTCGACGCGGCCGACATGTCCTGGCTCGACTGAGCCGACATGTTCGCCTTCGACGCGGCCGACATATCCTGGGTCGACTGCGCCGACATGTTCGCCTTCGACGCGGCCGACAGGTCCTGGCTCGACGAGGACTGCGCGGCCCGCGAGTTCATGGAAGCGGAGTTGACGGCGGCGGAGCGCGCGCTCAGCGATGCGCGGTCCGACAGCGCGGACATCACGGCGGCATTGGCGGACAGCGCCTTGAAGGCCGCCGCGTTGGCGGCGATGGAGGAGAACATCTGGCTATTCGCGGCGATCGCGGACATCGCGGCCGAATTCGCGGCGAGCGCGGCGAAGTCCGCGGAATGCGACGACATCACCGCAGCCGCGGACGGATGCACCGAAGCGGCGGATTTCGGGTTCAGGGAAGCGGCCTGGAACGCGGCGGCGTTGTTCGCGAAGACCGCGAAGGCCGACGGGTTGGAGGCGACCGCCTGGAATACGCCGGGAACCGAGGACAGCGCGGCGAATCCGGCCGGATACGAGGAGATCGCCTGGAAGGCGCCGGGCTGCGACGCGAGCGCGGCGAAAGTCGCCGCGTTGGCCGCGAAGGCCGCCATCGCTTCCTGGTTGGCCGCGAGCTTCTGGAAGCCCGGGTCCTTCAGCAGCTTGTCGACGGCGTCGTTCTGGAGGAGCTGCGCCACTTCCTGGTCGCCGAGCTTCACGTCGCTCTGCTTGATCTGCTGCTCGGAGCGATAACGCTGCGCCGGGGCGACGGTGCCGGAGAGGTTCTGGCCTCCCGTGGGGATGTCGAGCACGTAGTGGCCGAAAAGCACGGCACCCAGTGCCGCGAGGCCGATGCCGATGAAGGTATTGCGCCTGCGGGCGTTGCCGTTCTGTGGCTGGCTCATTGTTGTTCCCCCTGAAAGAAGTTGCCCGAATGCATCACGTACACGCGAAAAGCCGGAAAGTTGGTCCCGCTCGGCCTGGCGCGAGGCCGGCAGGCGGGTTTGCGCGAGGATACGCTCCACGATCGCCGCGGGCGGCGTCGCCTCCGGAACGCCCTCTAAAGCATTGAAAAGACGCTTTAATTCGTCGAACCGGGCGCGCGCGGTGGCGTCGGCGGCGAGCAGCCGCTCCAGCTCCCGGGCCTCGGGTTCGGTCGCCTCGCCGTCGAGGACGGCGTGCATCAGCTCTTCGGTCTGGGTCTCGTTCATCAGGCGGGCCTCAGGTCGGTCAGCAGCTCGCGCAGGCGCCGGCGCGCGGCGAAGAGCCGCGATTTGACTGTCTTTTCCGCGATGCCGAGGATGGCGCTCATCTCCCGGTAGCTGCAGTCGGAGAAATGGCGCAGCGTGATCACGGCGCGGTCGTCCACGCCCATTCCATTGAGCGCGCGCTGCACGCGCTCCGCAAGCTCGCTGCGGTCGGCATGCCAGTCCGGCTCGTTGCTGCGTGCTCCTGCGATCTCGGCATCCTCATCCAGCGGCTCCTCGCGCCCGTGCTTGCGGGCCATGTTGAGCGATTCGTTCAGCGCGATGCGGTAGATCCAGCTGAAGAACTTGAAGCGTGAATCGAAATCGTCGAGGCGTTCCGTGACCCGCATGAACACCACCTGGGTGATGTCCGCCGCGTCGTCCGCATTGCCCAGGACCCGGAAGGCCGCGTTGTAGATCGGCCGGTGGTAGCGGCCCACCAGCGCCGCGAACGCCGACCCGTCCCCGTCCCTGCACCGCTCTACCAGTGTCTCGTCGGGATCGTCATCCACAATTACACCGGTCAGGGCCAAAAGTTGTTCGGCGCCTATTCGGCGGCCGCCTCGATCTCGAAAATCTGGTCGAAACCCGAGTACTGGAAGATGTCGCGCAGGTGCCGGCTCACCCCGGAGAGGCGCAGCCCGCCGCCCGCGCCCATGAGGCGCTTCTGCGTCTTCAGCAGGACGCCCAGCCCCGCGCTCGAGATGTACTCGAGCCGGTTGCAGTCGAGCGTGACCGTCCCGTTCAGCTTGTCGAGGTATGCCTGCGCGGCGGCGCACTGGGCGGCGTCGAAACGCCCCGCCACGAGAACCTGACCTTCGGCGCCTTGTTCGATTGCCAGCATGTTCTTGTCCCTGGGCTTGCGCCGCCGCTCCATGGCGGTGCAGCGGAAAGTGATGCGGCTGGTGCGGCTTTCCTCAAGATACTGATACTCGATGAAGTCGACCATCTTCTTGATGAGGTGCAGGCCTAGCCCCCCGGGCGTGCGCTGCTCGATGGGCAGGTTCACGTCCACGTCGCCGGTGCGGGTCACGTCGAAGAAATCCACGTCGTGGTCGGTGACCGTCACCTCGACGCCGTTGGGCACCTTGCCGATCTCGATGCGCACCCGCGAGCGCGATTCCGTGGCGTATTTGACCACATTGGTGAAAAGCTCCTCCAGCGCCAGGTCCACCACCGGCAGGAGGCGCGAATCCAGGTTGTCCTTGGCGAAGGCCTCGCGCGTGTAGACGAACATGGCGTTCAGCGCGTCGATGCCGCGATCGAACTCGCGCATGCTCATGGGCCGCTCCTGCGTTTGACCAGCACGACGGTCATGTCGTCCTCCTGCATGGCGTTGCCCGCGAAGGCCTGCACCGCGCCCAGGATCTTCGCCGCCAGCTCGGAAGCCGGAAGCTCGTGGTGGCGCGCGATGAGCGCCTCCACCCTCACCTCGCCGAACTCCTCGCCGCCGGCGTTGCGGTATTCGTAGATGCCGTCCGAGAGCAGCACGAGGATGTCGCCCGGCTGCATCTCGATCTCGGTCGCGGGCTTGAGCGACTTCAACGGCATCGCGGCGAGCGGGAAGCTGGTGGGCTTGTAGCGCCGGCATTCCTTCGAGGCCGCCTCGAAGACGAGGATCGGCGCCTGGCCGCCGCTGTGGAAGCGCAGCTTGTGCCCGGCCGCGTCCAGGAGCCCGATGAACGCCGTCACGAACCGGTCGTCGGGCAGGATGCCCTCGAGCTGGTTGTTGGCCTGGCGGAAGGCCGTCTCGAGATCCGCGCCCATGCGAAAGGCCATGCGCAGCATCGCCTGCATCTGCGTGACCGAGAGCGCGGGCGCGATGCCGTGGCCCGTGGCATCGCCCAGCACGACGAGCAGCCCTTGCTCGATCACTGCGAGATCGAAGGTGTCGCCCCCGGTGAGATCGGCGGGGCGGAACGTGCCGTAGACCTCGTAGCCCGGGATCGAGGGCATCGTCGAGGGCAGCGTGCTCATCTGCACCACGCGCGCCATCTCCAGCTGCTGGCGCATCTTCTCGCCCTCGATGAGCGCTTCCGTCATGCGCACGCGTTGCAGCGCGATGGCGCACTGGGCGGCGAGCACGGAGGCGATGCGCTCGTCGGCATCCTCGAAGACGCCGTCACGCTTGTTCAGCACCTGCATCACGCCGACCAGCACGCCCTTGTGGTCCACCAGCGGCAGCGTGAGCATGCACCGCGTGCGGTAGCCGGTGCGCTTGTCGGTGCTGGGGTCGAAGCGCGGATCGGAATAGCAGTCGCGCACGTTGATGAGCTCGCGGCTGCGCGCGCAGCTGCCGACGAGCCCCTTGCCCGCGGGCACGCGGATGGGATCGACGTCGGTGGCGATTTCCAGGAGCAGCTCGTCGGCCGGGGCGTCGTACAGCCAGACGGTGCCGCGCTCGGCCTGCAGGACCTGCTTGCCGGCCTCCACCACCTCGCGCAGCATCGTGCGCAGGTCGAAGGGCGCGGCGAGCTTGGCCGCGACCGCGAGGATGGGCTCGAGGTCGGAGGCGGTGACGCGGGATTGGACCGGCGCTATCTGCACCGGCACAGTCTAGACAAAAACCGTTCGGGGCAGTAACCGAAGGAATTCGCGCCTTAAATGCGTATTTTTCTTCAGGGCGGCGCCGCCACGCGCCAGATGGTGTTGCCCACGTCGTCCGCGACCAGCAGGCCGCCGCGCTTTTCGATGGCCACGCCCACCGGACGCCCGAGCGCATGGCCGTCCGCATCGACGAAACCGGTCAGGACGTCCAGTGGCGCGCCGCTGGGCCGGCCGTTGGCGAACGGCACGAAGACCACCTTGTAGCCGTTCAATGGCCGGCGATTCCACGAGCCGTGCTCGCCGATGAATGCGCCGGATGCGAACGTCGCGCCGAGGTTGGCGCCTTCAGCGAACGTGAGTCCGAGCGGCGCCACGTGGTTGCCCAGCGCGTAGTCGGGCTTCACCGCTTTCTTCACGAGCTGCGCATCGGTGGGCTTCACTCGATCGTCGATGTTCGATCCCCAGTAGCTGTAGGGCCAGCCATAGAAAGCCCCGTCCCTCACCGACGTCAGGTAGTCGGGGACAAGGTCGCTGCCCAGCTCGTCGCGCTCGTTCACCACCGTCCACAGCGCGCCGGTCTGGGGCTCCCACGCGAGGCCGTTGGGATTTCGGAGTCCGGTGGCGAAGAGGCGCTTCGCGCCGGTCTTCACGTCCACTTCCCAGATGGCGGCGCGGCCCTCCTCTT
>Ga0207691_10007937_pt1 | contig 10212 bp, 8 predicted proteins | sample KBSM13metaG_FD_184327 | JGI IMG/M metagenome (GOLD analysis project Ga0207691, IMG submission 184327) | Miscanthus rhizosphere microbial communities from Kellogg Biological Station, Michigan, USA - KBS M1-3 metaG (SPAdes) (version 2) | ecosystem: Host-associated > Plants > Roots > Rhizosphere >... | reverse complement strand
GAAGGCGGCCGCCGGCGAGCGCGTCGAGGCCGCCAAGACCGCGGCGGTCGAGCTCCAGCAGAAGGTCAAGCCGAGGCTCCGCGGCGTTATCCACGAGTACTCGTTCCCGGTCTCGCTGCTCGCCGGCGGGCTGCTCGTCTACTTCGCGTCGGGCGGCCGCGAGCGCCTCGCCCTCGCGATCTACGCGCTCTCGCTCTCGGCGCTGCTCGGCACCAGCGCCCTCTACCACCGGGTGAACTGGCGCCGGCCGGGGACGCGGATGTGGATGCGCCGCCTCGACCACTCGATGATCTTCCTGCTGATCGCCGGCACCGTCACGCCGTTCGCGCTGCTCGTCGTCCCCGGCGCGCTCGGGACGGCGCTGCTGATCGCCGTCTGGGCCGGCGCCGCGGCGGGGATCGCCGTCGAGCTGCTCTGGACGAGCTCGCCGAAGTGGGTCTCGGTGGTCGTCTATCTCATCGTCGGCTGGATCGGCGCCCTGGCCTTCCCCTCGATCGTCGCCAACGCCGGGCTCGGCGCCGGGGCCCTGATCGCCGCCGGCGGGGTCCTCTACACGATCGGCGCCGTGATCTACGCGCTGCAACGCCCGGACCCGCGGCCGAGCGTCTTCGGCTACCACGAGATCTTCCACGTGCTCGTCGTTGCCGCGGCGATCGCCCACTTCACGGCCGTGGCGATCTACGCCGGCCCCGCCGGTTGAGCGGCCGCACCGCCGCGAGCGCCCTCGAGATCGTCCCGATCGGCCGCGACCAGGTCCGGGCCGCGGCCGGCGTCCTCGCCGCCGCCTTCCTCGACGACCCGATCGCAGCAGCGATCGGCCCGCGCCGGCGCGCCCATCGCCGCCTGATCAGCCCGCTCTCGTTCACCGGGATCGTCGCCGCCAGTCGCCGCCACGGCGGCCGCGTCGTCACCGCCCGCCGGGGGGGCGCGGTGGTCGGCGTCAGCATCGCCTTCGAGGCCGGCGCCTGGCCGCTGACCGACGGGGCCGTCGTCTACGAGCTCGCCTGGGCGCTCGCCGCGGGGCCGCTGCCCGTCCGTCGCGGCATCGCATTCGACCGGATGGTCCGCGCCGCCCACGTCGACCACGAGCACGCCTACCTCTGGTTCCTCGGCGTCCATCCCGACGAGCAGGGACGCGGCGCCGGCCGGGCGCTCCTCGCCGACTTCGACGCCCGCGCCGACGCCTGCGGCGTCCCCGCCTACCTCGAAACCGGGACCTTCGAGAACGTCGCCTGGTACGCCGGCGCCGGCTACGAGATCCTCGGCGAGCTCGCCCTCCCCTCGGGCGAGCCTGTCTGGAGGATGGAGCGCGCTCACCCGAGCCGCTGACGGAGCTCGGCCGCGATCCGCTCCGCCCCGTCGCGGACCTCCGCGGCGGTGAAGCGCAGGACCGTGTAGCCGCGGCCCTCGAGCTCGGCCTGGCGGCGCGCGTCGGCGCCGAGCTGCGCCGCCGTCGAGTGCGCATCGCGGCCGTCGAGCTCGACGATCAGCTTCGCGTGGCGCCAGAGCATGTCGGGCCGGTAGCGGCCGATCCGCACGTTCGGCTCCGGGATCGGCAGGCGGTGGCCCTCGCAGAGCAGCACGAAGTCGCGCTCGAAGCGGTTCGCGCAGCGGGCGAGGGCGGGGAGGTGGGCATCGACGGCGGCGGCGAGCGCGGTCGTCCCGCGGCGCCCGCTGCGAAGGGCGGCCTCGAGCTCCGGGCGGTCCAGCAGGTGCTCGAACTCGGCGCGGGCGAAGACGAGACGAAGGCTGTTCCGGCTCAGCTCCGCTCCGGCGGCGAGCAGCGCCTCCGGGAGGGGGACCACCGGAAGGCCGCGGTGGAAACGGCGGACGAGGTGCTTCGAATGTGAGATCTCGATGCCGACGCGGGAGAGGACCCGGCGCGGCGAAGCGACCTGGATCGTGGACGGCCTCCTGTTGAGCAGACGCAGCCACCAGAGGGCAGTGAGGGAGGCCAGCGCCGCGCCCGGCCCGGCCAACAGGAGCGCCACCGCGAGCTCGCCTGCAGTGCTCAGGTCCGGACGGCCCCAGGCGAAGACGCCGGGCTGAAGGCGATGGAGCCGGCCGAGCCGCTCCCAGGTGCGAATCTGAGACGGCGATATCCCGGCGCCTGCCAGTTGCCGCCTCGCGACCGTGCCGAACTGCCTATCCGCGAGCTCGCTCGCCACCTGAACTGCAGATTTGGTCCCTGACAGGGACCGGATTTGCGTCTCACCCGCCATCCGAGGAGGGTCTGCCCTCCCTCGGCAGCGATCAAGACGCGGAGGTGGCGAAAGCGCGACGGAGATGTGCCGAAGGTGCGCAGCCGGCGGCCGGCTACCGCGCGGCGGCGGCGACGCGATCGCCGTGCCGCTCCTGAGCGGCGGCGATGACGGCGTCGAGCTCCGCGCGGCGGCCGGAGCGGAGCAGCTCGACCGGGTCGGGATCGCCGTTGACGATCTCCTCGAAGAAGGCCTTGCGGTCCTGGTAGGTCGGCAGCGTCCCCTTCGCCCAGCCGCGGACCTCGTTGAGCACCTCGGCCAGCTCGGCGTAGCTGTCGCCGAACATTGCCGCGACCTCGCGCTTCATCCGCTTGGCGAGCGCCGGGGAGGCGCCGGCGGTCGAGATCGCGATCGCGAGCGGGCCGGTGCGGACGATCGCGGGGAGGATGAAGTTGCAGAGCGAGGGGACGTCGACGACGTTGACGAGCATCGCCCGCTCCTCGGCGGCGTCGTAGACGGCGATGTTGACGTCGGTGTCGTCCGTCGCGGCGATCGCCATGAACTTGCCCTCGAGGTCGGCTGCCTCGAAGCGGCGGCGGACCCACTCGATCGAGCCCTCCGCGGCCAGCGCCCGGACTTCCTCGCAGGCATCCGGCGCGATCAGGACGACCTCGCCGTCGCAGGCCAGCAGGCCCTCGGTCTTCTCGAGCCCGACGTCGCCGCCGCCGACGACCAGGCACTTGCGGCCGCTCAGTCGCAGGCAGGCGATGTAGAACGGCGTCTCCATCATCCCCCGCACGCAGGACTGGTCGCAGATCCCCCTGCGGAACTGGCAGACGCACTCCTTGCCTGGGTAGCTCTGGGCCGGCATCGGGCCGAAGAGTAGATGGTTGGTTCCGGCAGTCGCCACGGCCGCTGCCCGCCGGAGCGGTTTGGAGCGGGTGCTACCGTCCCGGCCCTTCATTGCCCCTCCGTCCAGGGGCCAAGCAAAAGTGGGACATCGCTATGCGCCTGATCGTCACCGAGAAGAACAACAGCGCCAAGAAGATCGCCGAGATCCTCAGCAAGGGCGAGGCCAAGGCCGACGCCACCTACAAGGTGCCCTATTACACCTGGGGCGAGGGCGACGACGCCGAGATGACCGTCGGCCTCAAGGGCCACGTCCTCAACCCGGCGTTCCCGGAGGGCTACTCGAACTGGCAGGAGACCGACCCGAAGTCGCTGATCGACGCCGAGCTCGTCGCCGAGCCGACCGACAAGAACGTCGTCAAGGCCGTCAAGAAGCTCGCCAAGGAAGCCGACACGGTCGTGATCGCGACCGACTTCGACCGCGAGGGCGAGCTGATCGGCCTCGAGGCGCTGCGCGAGATCCTCGCCGTCAACCCGGATGTCGAGGGGACCGTCAAGCGCGCCCGTTACTCGGCACTGACCAAGGACGAGATCGAGCGTGCCTTCGCCGAGCTCGACGAGCTCTCATACGACCTCGCCCACGCCGCCCAGACGCGCGGCGAGATCGACCTGATCTGGGGGGCGACGCTGACCCGCGCCGTCTCGCTCGCCACCCGCCGCTTCGGCTCCAACTTCCTCTCCGTCGGACGCGTCCAGAGCCCGACCCTCGGGCTGATCGTCGAGCGCGAGCTCGAGCGCCGTGCCCACGTTCCGAAGCCCTACTGGGAGGTGTTCGCGAAGTTCGCGCACCCCGAGGGCTCGTTCGAGGCGCACCACAAGACCGACAAGTTCTGGGAGAAGCCCGAGGCCGAGGCGGCGCTCGCAGCGACCGACTCGCCCGGCGTCGTCACCGAGCTGACGAAGCGCAAGAACACCCGCAAGCCGCCGGCGCCCTACAACACGACCGCGTTCGCGACCGACGCCTCGAGCCGGCTCGGGATCGCGCCGTCGCGGGCGATGCGGATCGCCGAGGACCTCTACATGGACGGGTTCATCTCCTACCCGCGGACCGACAACACCGTCTATCCGGCGTCGCTGCCGCTCCGCGAGCTCGTCTCGTCGCTGGTCCGGATCCCCGAGTTCTCGGCCGCCTCTGGCCTGCTCGAGGGTGAGCTGACGCCGACGCGCGGCAAGAAGGAGACGACCGACCATCCGCCGATCTACCCGACCCAGGCCGTCTATCCGAACGCCCTCGACGGCGCCCACCGCCGCGTCTACGAGCTGATCGCGCGGCGCTTCCTTGCGACTTTCAGCGCGCCGATGATCACCGAGTCGGCGCGGGCCGACATCGAGGCCGGCTCGGAGTCCTACTTCGTCCGCGGCTCGATCGTCGTCGATCCCGGCTATGCGGCGATCTACACCTACGCGCGCTCCGCCGACACCGAGCTGCCGGCGCTCGAGGAGGGTCAGAAGCTCGACCTCGACGGCGCTCCGTGGCTGGTCGACAAGGAGACCCAGCCGCCGGCGCGGATCAGCCAGGGGAAGCTGCTCGAGATGATGGAGGAGCTCGGCCTCGGCACGAAGGCGACGCGCCCCGACATCATCCAGAAGCTCTACGACCGCGGCTACGTCTACAACAACCCACCGGAGCCGTCGGAGACCGGGATCGCCATGTACAAGGCGTTCAAGGAGCACGTGCTGCGGATGGCGACGCCGGAGATGACGGCCGAGCTCGAGCACGACATGGACCAGATCGCCGCCGGCAAGACGTCCCGCGAGGACGTCCTGCAGATCAGCCGCGAGATGCTGCACGGCACCTACGACGATCTCTTCGAGAAGCGCGAGGACCTCGCCAAGGTGATCTGGGCGGGGATGGACGAGGACAAGTTCATCGGCCCCTGCAAGGTCTGCGAAGAGGCCGGCCGCGCCCATGAGGACGGCTCGCCGAACCGGCTGCGGATCATCGAGATGCGCGGCGGCAAGCGCTTCGTCGGCTGCGAGGGCTACAACCGCGACAACCCCGAGGACCCGGACTCGTGCACGTTCTCGCGGCCGCTGCCCGGCCGCGGCTACGAGCTCTGGCGGTTCGAGGAGCGCTGCACGATCTGCGGCGAGACGCCGCGGCTGAAGGTGAAGGGCTTCCGCGGCCGTCCCTGGAACCTCTGCCTCAACGACGACTGCCCGTCGATGGTCGAGATGCGCGAGAAGCGCGCCGAGCGCGAGAAGGCCAAGGAAGAGGCCGCCAAGCGCAAGGCCGAGGCCGAGGCGAAGGGCACTACATCGGAGACGAACGGCGCCGGCAAGCGCAAGGGCGGGCGCAAGCAGGCGCCGGCGACGACGACCCGGACCAAGCGGGCGCGGACGCCGGCCTCGGGCGGCGCCGCGAAGTCGCGCTCACGCAGCCGCTCCTCCTGACGCCGGCCGCGCGGCAGTGTTCGTCACCCTCGAAGGAGTCGACGGAGCCGGCAAGAGCACCCAGGCGCGGATGCTCGCCGAAGCGCTGGGCCCGGAGACGGTGCTGCTCCGCGAGCCCGGCGGCACGGTCGCCGGCGAGCGGCTCCGCGAGCTGCTCAAAGACGCCTCCGTCGAGCTGACGCCGCGGGCGGAGCTGATGCTCTTCTGCGCCGCCCGGGCCGAGCTCGTCGATCAGGTCATCTCCCCGTCGCTGGCGGCCGGCCGCGACGTCGTCTGCGACCGTTTCGTCGACTCGACCGCCGCCTACCAGGGCGGCGCTCGCGGGATCGACCCGGGCCTGGTCGCGACCTTGAACGCGGCCGCCGTGCGCGGCTGCATGCCCGATCGGACCATCCTGCTCCGGCTCGACACCGAGACGGCGGTCGAGCGCGCCCGGGAACGCTGCGAGTCGCCGATCTCGGATCGCTTCGAGGCCGAGGGCGACCGCTTTCAGGACCGGATCGCCGCCGAGTTCGTCCGGATCGCCGCCGCCGAGCCGGAGCGGTTCGTCGTCGTCGATGCCGCCGGCAGCGTCGACGAGGTGCACGCGCGGGTGCTCGAGGCCCTCGGTCTCGAGCGGACGGCGGCCAGCAGGCAGACAGCAGACAGCAGCGAGAGGCGCAGGCCGTGAGCGAGCTTCCGGAGGCGATCTCGCAAGCGACCGCGGAGCAGCCCGGCGTACGGGCGGCGCTCGCCGCGGCGCTCCGCGGCGGCCCCGCCCACGCCTACTCGTTCGTCGGCCCGACCGGCAGCGGCAAGGCCGCCGCCGCGCGGGCCTTCGCGGCCGAGATCCTGGCGATCGGCGCTTCCGACCCCGACGACGTCCGCCGCCGTGCCCTCGCCGATCCCTCGCCGCACCCCGATCTCACCTGGCTGGTTCCGCCCGGCAACCAGCACCTCGTCGAGGACGTCCGCCGCGAGGTGATCGGCGCCGTCGCCTACCGGCCGTTCGAGGGTGGTCGCCGCGTGTTCGTGGTCGCCGCCGCCGACGCGATGGCCGAGGAGAGCCAGAACGCGCTCCTGAAGACGCTCGAGGAGCCGCCCGACTACGCGCACCTGATCCTGATCACCGCCGAGCCCGCCGGCCTGCTCGAGACGGTCCGTAGCCGCCTCGCCGCCGTCAGCTTCCAGCCGTTGTCTCCGGCATCGCTCGAGCGGCGGCTCGCCGACGATCTGCCCGACCGCTCCGAGCAGGAGATCGCGGCGCTCGCGGCGCTGGCCGGCGGCGACCTCGGCCGGGCCCGCCTGCTCGGCACGCCGGACGGCACCCGCCTCCGCGATCACGCCGAGGCGGCCGCTCGCGCGGCGATCGCCGGCGAGCTCGCCGCGCGGCCCTGGGCGGAGCTGCTCGAGCTCGCCACCGAGCGCGGCAAGGAGCGCGACAAGGCCGTCCGTGCGGCGGCCGGCGAGCGTGCCGCCGAGTTCGGCAAGGGCCGCGACGCGAACCGCGTCCGTCGCGATGGCGAGGAGGCCGGCAAGCGTGCCGACCGTCGTGCTCGGACCGAGGCGATCGACCTCGGGCTCGCCCTCGTCGCTGCCTGGTACGCCGACCTCGCCGCGCTCGGCGAGGGCGCCCCCGAGATCGTCCGCAACCGCGATCGCGGCGACCGACTCGAGGCCGACGCGGCCCGGGTCGATCCGGCGGCGGCACGGCGCGCGGCCGAAGTCGCGATGGACACGCGGCGGCGCCTGCAGGTCAACGTCAACGAGGACCTGGCGCTCGACGCGCTCTTCCATCGCGCCGCGGCGCTGCTGGATGACGCCGGGGCCGTCGTCTAGAAAGGAGGGGCAGATGGCCACATCCGCGCCACCTCCTTCCGGCCCGGCGCCGCCGGAGCTGCCGGTGACCGGCGAGCGCGCGACGATCCAGCCGATCCGGAAGCGCCGCACGTTCGGCGTCCGGCTCTGGCTCGGGCTGATGTTCTCGGCGATCGGGATCCTGACCGGCGCGACCGTCTACATCGTCGTTGCCGGATCGAGCGAGGGGGCCGCCGAGAGCCGCTCCCAGGACCTCGCGGTCGGGCGGACGCTGCGCGTCCGCGAGAAGGTCGAGCCGGAGCTCCCGTCGGGACGGCTGACACGGGCGAACGCCCCGGTCGAGGCGATCAGGGACGCCGCGACCGCCGAGGACTTCCGCACCTGGCTCTACAACAACCCGCCGTCCGGGATGCCGAAGCTGGTCACCCCCGCGACCGTCGCCGGCTTCAACCTCAACACGGTCCGCGGCCACCGCAGCGCCGTCTCGACGGCGCTCGAGGGGGACCTGTACGTCAACTCGGACCTGCCCGGGGACCGGACGATGGTGGCCGTCATCGTCGTCGGGGACAAGGGCGTCGCCGGGGTGCTGCTGTCGATCTCGGAGCGCCCCGAGGAGGTCCAGTCGGCGCTCAACGCGCTGGCCGGGCAGCGGCTGACGGCGCTGGTCGTCTCGGTGCTGGTCGCGGGGCTGATCGGCTTCCTCGTCGCCAGCCTGATCACCTCGCGGGTCAAGCGGCTCGCCTCGGCGGCCGGCGAGCTCGCCGAGGGACACCTCGACACCCCCGTGTACCCGAGCGGGCGGGACGAGATCGGCGACCTCGGCCGGACGCTCGACTCGATGCGGATCGCCCTCGCCGAGACCTTCGACGCGCTCTCCTCCGAGCGCGACCGTCTCTCGGCGATCTTCACCTCGCTCGACGAGGCGGTGATCGTCGTCGACCCCGACGGCGACGTTCGCTTCGCCAACCCGGCTTCGCAGGAGCTGATCGGCGAGGACGGCTCGGTCGTCGACGCGTTGCGCCCCTGGATCCGCCGCGCGACGCACCGCGGCAGCGCCGAGAGCGACCACGTCGGCATCGGCAACCGCACCTACGCGATCGGCGCCCGCTACCTGCCCGCCGAGCGCTCGGCGCTGCTCGTCGTCCGCGACCGCACCGACGAGCTGCGCCGCGACCAGGCCGAGCGCGAGTTCGTCTCCAACGCCGCCCACGAGCTCCGCAACCCGATCGCCGGCATGTCGGGCGCGATCGAGGTCCTCCGCTCGGGCGCCAAGGACGACCCGGCCGCGCGCGAGCACTTCCTCGACCGGCTGACGACCGACGTCGATCGGGTCAGCCGCCTCACCAAGGCGCTGTTGACCCTCGCCCGGATGGAGTCGGTCGGCGAGGGGGAGGCGGACGTCGTCAGCGTCGACCACGCGATCGCGGAGGCGATCGCGACCCTCGATCAGCCGGCGGCGGACGGGGTCGAGCTGAAGACCGACGTGGCGCCGAACCTCGTCGCCGGCGCCGACCCCGTATTGCTGCGCCAGGTCCTGATCGGCCTGCTCACGAACGCCTTCAAGCACACTCCCGCCCCCGGCGTGGTTACGCTTCGCGCGCACTTGGCGGACGGGGAAAGAGTCGTGATCGAGGTCGAGGACACCGGCACCGGGATCCGTGCCGACGAGAAGGATCGCGTCTTCGATCGCTTCTACCGCGGCAGCGGCTCGCTCGAGCGCGAGGGCTTCGGACTCGGGCTCGCGATCGCGAAACGGATGGTCGACGTGATGGGTGGCGAGATCAGCGTCGACTCCGAGGAGGGCGGGGGCAGTACCTTCCGCGTCGTGCTGCGCGCCGCTGAGCCGACCTCGACGCCGGTAGCGTGAGCAGCGTGACCCAACCCCGCCCCGGCAATGGAGTGAACGAATGATGAGGTCGATGTGAGCAGTGGACGGATCCTCGTGGCCGACGACGAGCCGTCGGTCCGCGAGTCGGTTGGGTACGCGCTCGAGCAGGAGGGCTTCGCGGTCACCCTCGCGACCGACGGCGACGACGCCGCCGACAAGCTCGGCAACGGCGAGATCCCGTTCGACCTGCTGATCCTCGACATCATGATGCCGGGCCGCAGCGGCCTCGACCTCTGCCGCGACGTCCGCGGCCGCAGCGCCGTCCCGATCATCCTCCTGACCGCGAAGGACGCCGAGGTCGACAAGGTCGTCGGACTCGAGGTCGGCGCCGACGACTACGTCACGAAGCCGTTCAGCGTCCGCGAGCTGCTCGGCCGCGTCCGCGCCCAGCTCCGCCGCCGCGAGCTCGATCGCGCCTCGACGGTCGAGGGCGGCTCGAGCTCGATCGAGGCCGGTGAAGTTTCGATCGATCTCGCCCGCCACCTCGTCACCGTCCGCGGCGAGCCGGTCAACCTGACCCGCTCGGAGTTCCAGGTCCTGCGGCTGCTCGCCGAGCGGCCCGGCCAGGTCTTCAGCCGTCTCGAGATCATGGAGGAGCTCTGGCAGTCGGAGTTCTCGGGCGACGTCCGCGCCTGCGACGTCCACATCTCGAACCTCCGCCAGAAGATCGAGCGCGACCCTCAGGATCCGGAGCTGGTCGTCACGGTGCGCGGGATCGGCTACAAGCTGGTGGAACCCGAGTAGCCGTGGTCGGGCGCTACGCGCCCTCGCCGACCGGCGAGCTCCACCTCGGCAACCTGCGGACTGCGCTGCTCGCCTGGCTGTTCGCCCGCGCGGCGGGCTCCAGGTTCCTGGTCAGGATCGAGGACCTCGACCCCGACCGCGTCCGCGCCGAGCACGTCGGCGGCCAGCTCGACGACCTCGCGGCGATCGGCATAGACTGGGACGGCGAGCCGGTCCGCCAGTCGGAGCGGGCGGCCGAGCATGCAGCGGCGCTCGAGCGCCTCCGCGACGCGGGACTCG
>Ga0207691_10007936_pt1 | contig 10213 bp, 9 predicted proteins | sample KBSM13metaG_FD_184327 | JGI IMG/M metagenome (GOLD analysis project Ga0207691, IMG submission 184327) | Miscanthus rhizosphere microbial communities from Kellogg Biological Station, Michigan, USA - KBS M1-3 metaG (SPAdes) (version 2) | ecosystem: Host-associated > Plants > Roots > Rhizosphere >... | reverse complement strand
GCACGCACTCGCGCTCCACCATCGAGGGCTTCTACGGGTTGGGCGCCGAGCAGAAGCACAAGAAGATGTTCACCTTCGACGCCGACCATCCCGAGATCTTCGCCGCCCAGGACGCCGCCGCCACGCCGGTGGAGATCGTCCTCGCCGGCCTGGCAAGCTGTCTGACCGCCGGCGTCGCTGCCGTCGCGCAGGCGCGCAAGATCCAGTTGCGCTCGGTGTCGGCGACGCTCGAGGCCGGAATGGACGTTCGCGGCATCCTCGGCATGGACGAGGACATTCGCAACGGCTTCGACGGCATCAAGGTCACCTACAAGATCGACGCCGATGCGTCGCCGGCCGACATCAAGGCGATCGTCGCGCAGTCGCAGAAGCGTTCGGCGGTCTACGACATCATCACCAACCCGACCAACGTCACGGTCGAGGTGGCCTAGCGCTCCTCGCGGCCCGGGACGCCGCGCCGGTGCGAACGACTGTCGTCGTCATCGGCGCGGGCCAGGCCGGGCTTGCGATGAGCTGGTGCCTTGCCGAGCGCTCGATCGACCATGTGGTCCTCGAGCGCGGCGAGATTGCCAACACCTGGCGCACCGAGCGCTGGGACTCGTTCACCTTGCTGACGCCGAACTGGCAAAGCCGTCTGCCCGGCCTTTGCTACGAGGGCGACGATCCGGATGGGTTCCGTTCGACGGAACAGACGATCGCTTTCATCGAGCGCTACGCGCAGAGGGTGTCGCCTCCGCTGCGGACGCATTGCCCGGTCACTTCCGTGCGGATCGCCGGCGCCGGCTACCAGGTCGTCACGGCGCAAGGCACGTGGGATTGCAGGGCGGTCGTGCTGGCGACGGGCGCGTTCAACATCGCGCAGGTGCCGAAGCTCTCGGACGAGATCCCGTTCGGCATCGCCCAAGTGACGACAGCGCAGTACCGCAACCCTGCGAGCCTCGAGCCGGGCGGTGTCATGGTCGTCGGCGCGGCCGCGTCGGGGGCGCAGATCGCCGACGAGATCCAGCGCTCCGGACGTCCGGTGACGCTGGCGGTGGGGGAGCACGTGCGCGCGCCGCGGACGTACCGCGGCCGCGACATTCAATGGTGGATGGACGTCACGGGCCTGAACGACGAGCGCTACGACGAAGTCGAGAACCTGCGGCGCGTCCGCAGCCTGTCCTCGTTCCAGATCGCAGGCTACCGGGACCGGCGCAACATCGATCTGAATGCGCTGACGTCGCTCGGCGTCGCGCTCGTGGGGCGGCTGGCCGGCGTGCGGGACGGCAAGGCCCAGTTCTCGGGATCGTTGCGCAACCTGTGCGAGCTCGCCGATCTCAAGCAGAACCGGCTGCTGAACACGATCGACGAGTGGGCGGCGAGCCACGGCATGAGCGACGACGTCGACCCGCCGCATCGTCCCGAGCCGACGCGGGTCGAAGCATCGCCGCCGCTGGGGCTCGATCTGCGTCGCGTCGGCATCAAGACGATCGTCTGGGCGACGGGGTTTCGCCCCGACTACGCCTGGCTCGACGTTCGGGTGCTCGACGCGAAGGGCAACATCCGCCACGACGGCGGCGTCGTGACGGAAGCGCCGGGCCTGTACGTCATGGGCCTGCCGTTCCTGCGGCGGCGGAAATCGACCCTCATCGACGGGGCCGGCGACGATGCACGTGATCTGAGCGCTCACCTCGCCGCCCATCTCGCCGCACAGAGCGCCGGCGCATGAGTGATCGACGCTTCGCCGAGTCAAGCGCTCGGCCGGAGCTCTCCTCGGGCGGCGCTGTCGCACGTTAGGCGCGCTCCTGCGGCCGCGTCACCCCGTTCAGCGGCGTATCCTCGCCCGTGCTGCATGCGGGAGAGCCCATGAACAAGCGCCAACTTCTGTTCGCCGGCGTGGTCACCGCGGCACTGCCGGGCGTGTCTTGCGCAGAGTCGCTGCGGTGCCAAAACGGAATCGCGTCCGAAGGAGACTCCCGCCTCGCGGTGGTCTACAAGTGCGGCCAGCCCGTGCTGCGCGACAACTACTGCGCTCCGGTCTACTACAGCGGCTCGATCAATCCGGTGCCCGAGCCGATCGCGGGCGTCTACGTCCCTTGTGTCTACACCGAAGAGTGGCTGTACGAACGGGGCCCGGGCGAATTCCTGGCGGTCGTGCGCCTGCGCGGCGGCAAGGTGCAGTCGATCACGTACGGGCGCGAGCCCCGGTAGTCCGGGCGATTCCTACGGGTTCTTGTCGATCACCTCGAAGAACGCCCTGACGATCCGCGTGTCGCGTCGTTCCGCGAGGCAGACGACATGTGCGTACGTGCGCACCTGTGCGTCGCTGATGCGCACCGCGTGCAGTCCCGGTCCCGGCACGTACTCGACCTCGGAGACCGCGGCGACGCCCACGCCTTGCGCGACGGCCTCGCGGATGATCTCGCGGCTCGCCACCTCCATCACGACCTCGGCCTCCACCTTCGCCGACTTCAATGCGCCTTCGATCGCCTTGCGCGTCGTCGAGCCGAGCTCGCGCAGGATGAGCTTCTCGCCCTGCAGTTCCGCCGTGCGGATGCTGCGCCGGTGCGCGAAGCGGTGGCTGCTCGAGCAGAAGATGACGACCGGGTGCTCGCTGTACGGCACGGAGACGAAGCGCTTGTCGCCGAACGTCTGCGCGAGCACACCGACGTCGGCGCTGTAGTCGAGCAGCCGGTCGAGCACGTCCTGAGAGTTGCCGGTGCTGACCGAGATCTTGATGCCCGGGTAGCGCTGGTTGAACGCGACCAACATCTCCGTCGCGTGCGACGGGCCGACCGCAGCGACGCGTAGGCGCCCCGAGCGCAGCTCGCCCGCATCGCGCAGCAGCTGCACCGATTCCGCTTCCAGGCTGAAGATCTGGCGCGACAGCTGCAGCAGGCGCTCCCCGATCTCGGTCGGCCGCACGCGCCGCCCGGTGCGATGGAAGAGCTCGACCTTGTAGAGGTCTTCGAGCTGGCCGACCTGCGTCGTCACCGTGGGCTGGCTCACGTGCAGGCTCTCGGCCGCGCGGGTGAAGCTGCCGGCGGTGGCGACGGCGTGGAAGGAGCGCAGCTGAGTCAAGCGCATGGCCGATCCCTTCGCGTTATCCCGGATGAACTATAGACGCGCTGAATGGATTGGTCCAAAAAGTTGAATTGGCCAAATGGAAACCCGAGGCCGAAAGTCACCCTGCGCGCCACAGATCCGTCACAGCGGACGGCGACGATGCTCACCCCATTCAACGGATCGAACAGGAGACAGACATGACGTTCACCAGGCGCAAGCTTCTCGCCGGCGCACCCGCGCTGCTCGCCGGCCCGCTGTTCACGCTGGCGCCTTCCGCGCGCGCCGCTGACGTGCTGACCGTCGGGCTGATCCCCTCCGAGGATTCGCGCGCCATGATCGCCAACAGCCAGGCGATGATGGACATGCTGTCGAAGGCGCTCGGCATGCCCGTGAAGCCCTTCGTCGCCGCCGACTACAACGGCGTGATCGAGGCCCTGCGCTCGAAGCGCCTCGACGTGGCGTATCTCGGGCCGTTCTCGTACGTGCTCGGCGCGTCGGTGGCCGACATCGAGGCCTTCGCCGTGGCCGAGACGAAGAAGGCCGGCCGTACCTACTATCACAGCCTGATCGTCGCCAACAAGGACAGCGGCATCAAGACGGTCGCTGACCTGAAAGGCAAGACCTTCGCCTACGTCGACCCGAGCTCGACGTCGGGCCACCTCTTTCCGAAGGCCGGCCTGATCAAGGTCGGCTTCAACGCGGACAAGGACTTCGGCCGGGTGATCTTCTCGGGCTCGCACGACGCCAACGCCGTCGCGATCCAGAACAAGCGCGTCGACGCCGTGGCGATCGCCGACCGCATCCTCGACGCCGCCATCGCCAAGGGCCTGGCCAAGCGCGAGGACCTCGTCGTGGTCTGGAAATCCGACCCGATCCCCGAGTCGCCGACGGTCTGGCGCAAGGACCTCGACCCGGCGTTGAAGAAGCGCATCCAGGCGGCCTTCCTCGAGGTGAAGAACATCCCGTGGTCGGACCAGGGCGAGCTCAACGGCTTCCATCCGACCAACGACGCGGCCTACAACATCATTCGCGAGACGGCCAAGGTCCTGAATCTCGACCTGAAGGCGATGAAATGATCAAGATCCGCGGCCTGAACAAGCGCTACGGCCAGTTCGATGCCTTGAAGGGCATCGATCTCGACGTGGCGCCCGGCGAGTTCCTGGTCGTGCTCGGGCCGTCGGGAGCGGGCAAGTCGACGCTCCTGCGCTGCATCAACCGGCTCACCGAGCCGACGCAGGGCGACATCCACATCGACGGCCAGCTCGCGACCGCCGATCGCGCCAGCCTGCGCAAGCTGCGCCGCCAGGTCGCGATGATCTTCCAGCACTACAACGTCGTGCCGCGCCTGTCGGTGCAGAAGAACGTGCTGACCGGCCGGCTCGGCGCCATGCCGTCGGTGCTGTCGTGGCTGCAGATCTTTCCGCGCAAGGACGTTGCCATCGCGCGCGAGTGCCTGCGCCGGGTCGAGCTCGACGAGAAGGCCGAGCTGCGCACCGACACGCTCTCGGGCGGGCAGAAGCAGCGCGTCGGCATCGCGCGCGCGCTGGCGCAGCAGCCCAAGATCATCCTCGCCGACGAGCCGGTCGCGAGCCTCGATCCGAAGACGTCGCGCACGGTGCTCACCTACCTGAAGCAGGCGAGCCGCGACCTCGGCATCACGGTCGTCTGCAACCTGCACCAGATCGAGTACGCGCGCGAGTTCGGCGAGCGGATCGTCGGCGTGTCGGCGGGTCGCGTCGTGTTCGAAGGCGGGCCCGCCGAGCTGACCGACGAGGTGCTGTCGCGCATCTATCCCGGGCTGCCGGACCCGAACCAGGCGAGCGGGTCGCCGGCGCGCGGGGATGAGCCCGCGGTCGACGTCCGCAAGTTCGCCATCGAGGAGGCATGATGAACATCGGCTCGTACTCATTGCTCGTCGCCCGGCCGTCGGCGAGCCTCGGCTGGTGGCCGCGGATCGCGACCGGCGCCGCCATCGTCGCCGTGCTGTGGTGGGCGGCGCGAGGCGCGCAGGTCAGCGTCACGGAGCTCAGCAAAGGGCTGCCCTGGATCGGCGATTTCCTCGGCCGCATGTTCCCGCCCAACTGGGCGTTCATCGACAAGCTGATCGTTCCGGCGGTCGAGACGATCCAGATCGCGATCTGGGGCACGCTGCTCGCGGTCGTCCTCGCGGTTCCGTTCTGCTTCCTCGCCGCGCGCAACCTCACGCCGAACGCGGTGGTGTTCCAGATCACGCGCCAGTTCTTCAACATCACGCGCGGCATCAACGAGATCATCCTGGCCCTGGTATTCGTCGCCGCGGTCGGACTCGGTCCGTTCCCGGGGGTGCTCGCGCTCGCCGTGCACGGCGCGGGGATGCTCGGCAAGTTCTTCAGCGAGTCGATCGAGGAGATCGACCAGGGCCCGATCGAGGCGCTGCGCTCGACCGGCGCCGGGCCGATCCAGATCATCATCTTCGGCGTGCTGCCGCAGGTGATCACGGCCTGGATCGCCGTCATCCTCTACCGCTTCGAGACCAACCTGCGCCAGGCCACCGTGCTCGGCATGGTCGGCGCGGGCGGCATCGGATTCGAGCTGGTCGGCAGCATGAAGCTGTTCCAGTACCAGGACACCGCCACCTGCATCCTCGTGATCATCGCGATGGTGATGGCAGCCGACTACGCGTCGACGCGGCTTCGCGCCTGGATCCAGAAGGGAGCGCACTGATGAAGGCCGGCGTCGAGAGCGTCGAAGCGAACGGGCGGCGCTACGCCCGGCCGACGGCGCCGGTGGTCGTGCTGTGCATCGACGGCTGCGAGCCCGACTACATCACCCAGGCGGTCGAGGCAGGCGCGGCGCCGTTCCTGAAAGGCATGCTCGAGCGCGGCAGCTCGCTGATCGGCGACTGCGTCGTGCCGAGCTTCACCAACCCGAACAACATCTCGATCGTCACCGGCGTGCCCCCGTCGGTGCACGGCATCAGCGGCAACTTCTTCTACGACGTCGCGAGCGGCCGCGAAGTGATGATGAACGACCCCGCCTACCTGCGCGCGCCGACGCTGTTGGCGGCGTTCGCCGACGCGGGCGCCCGCGTCGCGGTGGTCACCGCCAAGGACAAGCTGCGCACGCTGCTCGGCCACGGCATGAAGGGCATTTGCTTCTCGGCGGAGAAGGCCGACCGCGCGACGATGGCCGACGGCGGGATCGACGGCGTCGTCGAGCTCGTCGGCAAGCCCGTGCCCTCGGTCTACAGCGCCGACCTGAGCGAGTTCGTCTTCGCCGCCGGCGTCAAGCTGCTCGAAACGCAGCGCCCCGACCTGACGTACCTGTCGACCACCGACTACGTCCAGCACAAGTGCGCGCCGGGAACGCCCGAGGCGAACGCCTTCTACGCGATGATGGACGACTACCTTGCGCAGCTCGATGCGCTCGGCGCCGTGATCGCGCTGACCGCCGACCACGGCATGAGCCCCAAGACCGACGCCGCCGGCCGGCCGCGCGTGCTCTACCTGCAGCAGGTGCTCGACGATGAGCTCGGCGAAGCGGTCGCGCGCGTCATCCTGCCGATCACCGACCCGTACGTCGTCCACCACGGCGCGCTCGGCTCGTTCGCGACGGTCTACCTGCCCGATGCGGCGACGGCCGCGCGCGCGGCCGAAGCGCTCGGACGACTCCCGGGCATCGAGCTCGTGCTGACGCGCGAGGATGCGGCGCGTCGCTTCGAGCTGCCGCCCGACCGCATCGGCGACCTCGTCGTCGTCTCCGATCACCTCACCGTCGTCGGCACCCGCGAGGCGCTGCACGACCTGTCGGGCCTGACCGTGCCGCTGCGCTCGCACGGCGGGGTCTCCGAGCAGAAGGTGCCGCTGCTGTTCAACCGCCGGCTGCACGACGTGCCGTCGACCCGCCGGCTGCGCAACTTCGACGTGTTCGACCTGGCACTGAACCACGTCGAGCCTCCTCCCCAACCGGCGCGCTAGGAGCTCGCATGTCGCACGAGTACTTCAACCCCGTGCGCAGCGTGTACGGGGCGGGAACCCTGTCGTCGCTGCCGAAGCTGCTCGCCGGTCGGCGTGCCCTGCTGATCACGTTTCCGGAGGCGCGCGCGCTCGGCCTCGTGGGCCGCGTCGAGGCGCTGCTCGGCGACCGCCTGGCGGGCGTCATCGACGACGTGCGCCCGAATCCCGACGTGGCCGAGCTGCGCGCGGTGTACGAAAGCTTCTGGCGCGATGCCGCCGACGTCGACGTCCTGATCGCCCTCGGCGGCGGCAGCACGATCGACACCGCCAAGGCGCTGATGGTCGGCACGGATGGCGGTCGCTTCGACGAGTTGCTCGCCGCGCTGGCGTCCGGCAAGCCCTTCGTTCCGACGCGGACGAAGACGCTGTTCGCAGTGCCCACGACCGCCGGCACCGGCAGCGAGGTCACGCCGTGGGCGACGATCTGGGACCGCGAGCGCCAGCTCAAGCACTCGTTGCACCTGAACGAGACCTGGCCGTCGCTCGCGCTGGTCGACCCCGAGCTGATGCTGTCGCTGCCGGCGCCGGTGACGCTGCAGAGCGGCCTCGATGCGTTGTCGCATGCCCTGGAGTCGATCTGGAACGTCAACGCCAACCCGGTGTCCGACACCTTCGCGGTCGCGGCGGCACAGGAGATCCTGCAAACGCTGCCCCTCCTGATGGAGCGGCTCGACAGCCGCGAGCTGCGCGGCCGGATGGCGCTGGCGGCGCTCAAGGCCGGCATGGCGTTCTCCAACACCCGCACGGCGCTGGCGCACTCGATCTCGTACGAGATGACGCTGCGCTACGGCCTGCCGCACGGCATCGCGTGCTCGTTCCCGCTGCCGATGGTGCTCGAGCGCGCGCTCGGCCGTCGCGCCGATCGCGATATCGTCCTGGCGCAGGCGCTCGGCCCGAACGCAGGCGCGCCGCAGCGGCTCGCCGCGTTCATCGAGCGGCTCGGCGTGAAGACGCGCTTCGCCGACTACGGCGTCAGCGACGAGCAGGCCGAGCAGATGGTGGCGCACGCGCTGACCGGCGCGCGCGGCCGCAACTTCATCGGCACGATGGTCAAGGAGGCGGCATGAAGGACAGCGCGAACTTCCGCAGCGAGGCGCTGCGAATCGGCGGCGAGAAGGTGCGCAGCGAGCGCGCCCTCGACGTCCTCGATCCCTACGGCGGCGAGCGCGTCGGCACGGTGGCGATGGCGAGCCTGGAGCAGGTGCGCCGCGCGATGGAGATCGCCAAGGCGTACAGGCCGACGCTCAGCCGCTACGAGCGCGCCGCGATCCTGCAGCGTGCCGCCGCGCTGCTGCGCGAGCGCACCGAGGAGGCGTCGGACCTGATCACGCGCGAGTCGGGCCTGTCCAAGCAGGACAGCGTGTACGAGATCGGCCGCGTCGCCGACGTGCTCGGATTCGGCGCCAGCGAGGCGCTGCGCGACGACGGCCAGGTGTTCTCCTGCGACCTGACGCCGCACGGCAAGCGGCGCAAGGTCATCACCACGCGCGAGCCGCTGCTCGGCGTCATCACCGCGATCACGCCGTTCAACCACCCGATGAACCAGGTGGCGCACAAGGTCGTGCCGAGCGTGGCGAGCAACAACCGCATGGTGCTCAAGCCCTCCGAGAAGGTGCCGCTGTCGGCGCTCTACTTCGCGGACCTGCTCTACGAAGCCGGCCTGCCGCCCGAGATGCTGCAGGTGGTGACGGGCGACCCGCGCGAGATCGCCGACGAGCTGCTGACGCACCCGCACGTCGACCTGATCACCTTCACCGGCGGCGTCGCGATCGGCAAGTACATCGCGACGAAGGCCGGCTACCGGCGCATCGTCCTCGAGCTCGGCGGCAACGACCCGCTGATCGTCATGGACGACGCCGACCTCGACAAGGCGAGCGACCTGGCCGTGCAGGGCTCGTACAAGAACTCGGGTCAGCGCTGCACCGCCGTCAAGCGCATGCTGGTCCACGAGGCGGTGCTGGGCGAATTCACCGAGCGCGTCGTCGCCAAGACGCGCGCGTGGCGCTACGGCGATCCGATGGACCGCGCCAACCAGATGGGCACCGTCATCGACGAGGCCGCGGCGCGGCATTTCGAGGCCGTCGTCGACGAGGCCCTGTCGCAAGGCGCGCGGCTCCTCGTCGGCAACCGCCGCGAAGGCGCGCTGTACTCGCCGACCGTGCTCGACCGGGTCCGCCCGGAGATGACCGTGGTGCGCGAGGAAACCTTCGGCCCGGTGTCGCCGATCGTGAGCTTCAAGGACATCGACGAAGCGATCCGCATCTCCAACGGCACCGCCTTCGGCCTGTCCTCGGGCATCTGCACCAACCGCCTCGACGACGCGACGCGCTTCGCGAAGGAGCTGCAGGTCGGCACCGTCAACCTCTGGGAAGTGCCCGGCTACCGCATCGAGCTGACGCCGTTCGGCGGCATCAAGGACTCGGGCCTCGGCTACAAGGAAGGCGTCCAGGAGGCGATCAAGTCGTTCTGCAACGGCAAGACGTTCACGATGCCGTGGTGAGCGGCAGTTTCGAAGGAGACAGCTGGTGCCTGCACGCCTGACGCACACAGTGCGCGTCGTCCTACGGCCGAGCCCCTGATCACGGGATTCGGCCGCGCGCCTCGTCGCCGTACTCTGACGCTGCGTTCCGAGGTGCGAGCGCGTCAACCGAGGTGTGAGTCATGAAGAGAGTTCTTTCCGCGGTGGCCCTGGCCACCATTGCCGTCGCTTCGCAGGCCCAGGTCACGTTCGTCGACGGCACGGAACGCCCCGTGTTCGCGAACTACAACCCGAACGGCGTCGCCGCGACCCTCGGCCCGGTCGTCGGCGGTCGGGAAGACGCGATGATCAACACGACGGCCGGCACCCTGACCGCGACCTTCCTCGGCTTCGAGGCGATCGATACCGACACCTTCACGTTTACCTTGAGCAGCGGAACCTTGAGCAACAAGGGCGCGCTCAACGCGTCGATCTCGGGTCCGGTGGCGGCGGGCGCCTTGAACTTCACCTTCTCCGACCTGTTCCAGGGAACGGCCATCGGCAACGGCCAGAATCTGGGCGACTTCACGTCGTACGCCGTCCTCGGCTCGTTCGCCGGCAGCGTGTTCACGCCGTTCACGCTCGGGGGACAGTACGACCTGATCCTCGGCTTCAACGACGGTCTGCGCGTCGACAGCGACTACGACGACATGGT
>Ga0207691_10007932_pt1 | contig 10216 bp, 14 predicted proteins | sample KBSM13metaG_FD_184327 | JGI IMG/M metagenome (GOLD analysis project Ga0207691, IMG submission 184327) | Miscanthus rhizosphere microbial communities from Kellogg Biological Station, Michigan, USA - KBS M1-3 metaG (SPAdes) (version 2) | ecosystem: Host-associated > Plants > Roots > Rhizosphere >... | reverse complement strand
CCAGCTCGCCGGCGCGACCCTTCTCGGCCGCGAGCCGCACCAAGTTGCGGACCAGCTCGTCGGCTTCGGCAGAGAGCTGCTCGAGTACCGAGGCCTTGCCGGCAGGCTCGATCTGCGGGTTGCGCAGGAACGCTCGCAGCTCCGGGACCTCGTCCATCGCAGCGGCGAGCGCGCCGAGGTCGGCGGACACCTGATCCACCCGTCCGGCCTCTCGCGCCGCCTCGAAGAGCGCGCGGGCATACATGCGCTGCGCGACGGCCACTAGGCCGTGTCCTTCTCCAGCGCGGAGAAGTCGAGCTCGGAGATGGCCTCGTCGATGAGTCGGCGCTGGTCCTCGGCGTCGAGCACCTTGCCGGTCACGCGGGCCGTCGCCTCGAGCGTGAGGTCGGCAACCTCGGAGCGGATCACGTCGAGAGAGCGCTTCGTCTCGGCGTCGATCTGCCGCTTGGTCTCCTCGAGCCGGCGCTGACGCTCGGCCTCGGATTCCTCCTTCACGCGCTCGATCTGCGCGTCCGCGACCTTTCGCGCGTCGGCGAGAATCGCGGCGGCCTCCCCCTTCGCATCGGCGATCAGCTGGCGGTGCTGCTCGAGCAGCTCACGCGCCTCGTCGCGCGCCCTGTCCGCCTCGTCGACCGCGCCGCGGATCCGGTCACGCCGCTCGTCGATGGTCTTCTGGATCGGCCCGAACGCGAACTTCTTCAGGACGAAGAACGTGATCGCGAAGCAGATCAGCGTCCAGATCATGAGCCCCGGGACGACGTCGATCAGACCGCCCGAGGACTCTTCGGTGGCTGCGAGGAGGAACGACGGCATCACTCAGACCAGGACGTACGCGAGCAGGCCGCCGATGAGGCCGTAGAAGACGACCGCCTCGGTGAGCGCGAAGCCGAGCCACTGGATGCCCGTGAGCTCACCGCGGAGCTCGGGCTGCCGGGCGACGGCCTGGATCATCGAGCCGAAGATGTTGCCGATGCCGATGCCGGCTCCGAGCGAGCCGAGACCGATACCGAGGGCGAGCGCGATCGCCTTGCCGGCGTCGGCGCCGTCCTCGGCTGCGGCGAGGAAGAAGAACGAGGAAAGCATTGCGGGGACTCCTCCTTAGTGCTCGGGCTCGATGGCCGAGCCGATGTAGATGGCGGACAGGGCGGCGAAGATATACGCCTGGATCGAGACGACGATGACGACCTCGAAGAGATAGAAGGCCGTCGCTGCCGGGACGGCGATGACGGCGAGGAAGACGTTCTCGAGCACGAAGATGAGCCCGATGAACGTGAGGATCAGCATGTGGCCCGCGAGCATGTTCGCGTAGAGACGGATCGAGAGACTGATGAGGCGCATGAACTGGCCGAGGATCTCGAGCGGGATGATGAGCGGCAGCATCGCCTTCGGGACGTCGGGAATCCAGCTCTTGAAGTAGGCCCAGGTCCCGTTCTCGCGGATCCCCTCGATGTGCGTGAACACCCACGTCATGAGCGCGAGCGCGAGCGTGACCGAGAGCGTCGAGGTCGCCGCGAAGATCGCGAACGTCGGGATGCCGATGCCGCCGACGTGCCAGCGCTCGTCGGACAGCGGCAGCGGGATGAAGCCGAGAATGTTGATCGTCCAGATGAAGACCATCAGCGTCGCGACGTAGGGGAACCAGCGGCCGATCGCCTTCGTCGGCAGCCCCTGCTCGGCGACCTGCACCTGCGCCACCTCGTAGATCGTCTCGCCGAGCGCCTGCCGGCGGTTCGGACCGCGGCCGGGCTTGACGCGCATGAGGACGATCCCGATGAGGATCGAGCAGACGGTGCCGAGCATGAGGTACGCGACCGCCTTGTTGATCGACATGTCGATCGGCCCGATCTTCAGCTCCGGCCCCCAGGTGTGGAGGTTCCACTCCTCGGACGGGTCGAATTTCGTCTCCTCGTCGCCCGACGCGAGCGCAAACGACGGGAGCGTCAGCGCGAGCAGCGTGACGATCGCGAGGGCGCGCTTCACGCTTTTGCCTCCCCGCCGAAGTAGGTCGCGAGGCCGACGCCGAGCTCGACCGTGAACGCGACGGCATAGAGGAGCGCAGCCGAGAGCCCCACGGTCTCGTTCTGGACCGTGACGATGACGAGCACGACGCCGACGAGCAGCGCGCGCGAGGTTGTTCCGATGCCCCGCATTCCTGCGGCGGCGAGGTTATCGGGGTTGTTCGGCAGCCGCGCCAGTAGCAGCGCGAAGATCTCCGACGCGACCCAGAGGACGGCGGCGAGCGCCCAGCCCTGCACCGGCCAGCCCGCGATCGCGAAGATCGGGAGGGCGAGGGCGAAGATCGAGCCTCCGGCGAGCGTCGGGCCGATCCGGCTCGGAAGCGGTCGCGGCGTCGAGAAGATCCCTGCGCTCATACCGTCTTGGTCCGGCCGTAGACCTGGTAGACGACGAGTGCGCCGAGTGGGATGCCGACGATCGCCCCGATGAGGAGTCCAATCCCCCAGCCGCCGAGCCCCCATCCGATGAGCGCGCCGACCAGCATCGCAGCAGCGAGCGTGCCCAGGAGGAGCCCCGAGGCGGTGGCGAGAGAGTGAGGCGAGGGGGCCGCGTCCGGCGTCATCCCGGCCGGAGCATATCAGCGAGCTTGTAACACCAGAATGGCGCTTTACTGAACGGAATTTGCCCGACTTCGTTACAGCACGTTACGATCGCCCGATGGAGCGGATCGTCCTCGTCCACGGCAGCGTCATGGGCGGCCGCGGGACATGGGCCGCTCAGCGTCCACTCGCCGAGCGGTTCGAGCTCCTCGTGCTCGACCGGCCGGGCTTTCCGCCGAATCCGCCCGTTGAGCGCATCGACTTCGAGACGGACGCAGCCCTCGTGGCCGGACTGCTCGAGGAGGGCGATCACCTCGTCGGGCACTCGTACGGCGGAATCGTCTCGCTCGTCGCGGCCGCGTCACGGCCCGATGTGCTCCGCTCGCTGACCGTGATCGAGCCTCCGTGCACGCGTGTCGCCGCGGGCGTTCCTGAGGTCGACGCCTTCGCGCGGGCAGGGATGGAGCTGTACGCGACCGCCCGGAGCGGGGAGCCGGACGAGTACCTCCGCCGCTTCCTCGCCGCAGTCGGTTCCGAATTCGACCCGCCCTCCCCGCTCCCACCCGAGCTCGAGCGGGGCGCGCGCAACCTGGCCATTGAGCGTGGCCCGTGGGAGGCGGACATCCCGCTCGCGGCGCTCGCCGGCACCCCGTTCCCGAAGCTCGTCGTGTCCGGCGCTCACCTCGACGCCTACGACGTCATCTGCGACGTGCTCGAGCGCGAACTGCGCGCGGAGCGCATCGTCCTTCCGGGCTACGGGCACGCGGTGCAGCGGCATCCGGACTTCAACGATCGGCTCGCGGACTTCGTCGAGAGCGCGAGCGCCTAGGCGCTCAGACGCTCGCTGTCCTGCTGCTGCTCCTTCTCGCGCTTGCGGACGCGCGGGTTCGCGAGCTTCACGATCTCGAGCAGGTAGACGACGTAGATCGAGAACGCGATCGCGAAGAGCCCGATGACGAGGACGATCAGCGTTTGCAGCGGGTGCCAGTCACCGCCTTCGCGGAACGGCACGAAGCGCGTGGCGAGCGCCGCGCCGGCGAGGCTCGCGCACCACAGCCACATGGTCACGGCGGCACGCTGCTGCGAGAAGCCGATGTTGAGGAAGCGGTGGTGGAGGTGGCTGCGGTCGGCCGTGTAGATCGGCCGGTTGTGCTTGAGACGCTTCGCAACGACGAACGACGTGTCGATGATCGGCACGGCGAGCACGAGCAGCGGGAGCAGAAGGACGACCGTCGATGCGGTCTTCAGGAGGCCCTGGATCGACACGGCGGCGAGGATGAAGCCGAGGCAGAGCGCGCCCGAGTCGCCCATGAAGATCCGGGCCGGGAAGAAGTTGTGGCGCAGGAATCCGAGGCACGAGCCGGCAACGATCGCCGAGAGGATCGCGGGGTCGGGCTTGCCGAGCGAGAGTGCGAGGATCGCGTACGTCACGCCGGCGATCCCGCAGACGCCTGCCGCGAGGCCGTCCATCCCGTCGAGGAAGTTGACCATGTTCATCACCGCGACGATGAACACCATCGACAGCGGGACGCCGATCCACGCGGGGATGTCGAGGACGCCGAGGAGCGGGAACGTGATGTGGTCGATCCACACGCCGAACGCGCACGGAATCGCGGCTGCGACGAACTGCCCGAAGAGCTTCACCGAGGGTGAGAGCCCGCGGAAGTCGTCGACTGCGCCGACGACGGTCGCCACGGCCGCCCCCAGGAGGACGCCTCGGCTCTCCCCGGAGAGGTCGAGGAACGCGAGCGACGGCACGAGGATCCCGAGGAAGATGGCCAGGCCGCCGAGGCGCGGGATCGGGCGCCGGTTGATCCTGCGCGCGTCGGGCCGGTCGACGGCCCCGAGCATCCGCGCCATCCCGCCGACCGCGGGCGTCAGGAGGACGACGATGACGAACGCGATGATCGCCCCGTACAGGACTTCCGGCGTCGCCCGCAGCTCGTCGAACATCGGTAGCGCCTATTTCGTGCCGTACAGCCGGTCGCCTGCGTCGCCGAGGCCCGGGAGGATGTAGCCCTTCTCGTTCAGCTCACGGTCGACGGACGCCACGACGATGTGCACGTCGGGATGGTCGCGGTGCACCCGGGCGATACCCTCCGGCGCCGCGATGAGCGCGATGAGCCGCACGGACGTCGCTCCACCCCGCTTGACCGTCTCGATCGCGGCGGCGGTCGAGTTGCCGGTCGCGAGCATCGGGTCGAGCAGGATCACGTCGCGTACGGAGAGGTCGTCCGGAAGCTTCACGTAGTACTCGACGGGCTGAAGCGTCTCCTCGTCGCGGAAGAGGCCGATGAAGCCGACACGCGCGCCGGGGATGAGCGACAACACGCCGTCGAGCATCCCCATGCCGGCCCGAAGGATCGGGCAGATCGCGACCTTCTTGCCTGAGATCCGCCGTGCGCTCATGTGCTCGAGCGGCGTCTCGATCTCGATCTCCTCGTCGGCGAGGTCCTTCGTCGCCTCGTACGTGAGCAGCAGGGTGAGCTCGTTGACGAGCTGACGGAACATCTGCGTGGTCGTCGTGACGTCGCGCAGCAGGCCGAGCTTGTGCTGGACGAGCGGGTGCGTGACCTCCGTGACGAGGCCCGTAGCCACTGCGTCGAGGTCGGCGGTCGTGTCCACGAGCTCCTCCTAGTCGGCGAAGGACGGGAAGGCCGGAAGGCCGGGGTAGAGCGGACGGCGCTCGAGCAGCTCAGCGCTGCGGGCGGCGAGCGCCGCGATGTCCGCGTCGGCGACGAGAGCGCCGCAGATGATGGCGGCGACCTCGCGGAAGTCGTCCTCGTCGAGGCCACGCATCGTCATGGCGGGCGTTCCGATGCGGACGCCGGAGGCGACCGTCGGTGGGCGCTCGTCGAACGGCACGGTGTTGCGGTTCACCGTGACCGCGACCTCGGCAAGGCGTTCCTCGGCCTCCTTCCCGCTCCACGCAGTGCGCCTGAGGTCGACGAGCAGCACGTGGGTGTCGGTCCCGCCCGTGAGGACGTCGAGCCCGCCTTCCTCCAGCGCTGCCGCGAGCGCGTCGGCGTTGGCGCGAATCTGGCGCTGGTAGTCGCGGAAGGGCTCGGAGGCAGCGATCCTGAAGCACGCGGCCTTCGCAGCGATGACGTGGTTCAACGGCCCACCCTGCATCCCCGGGAACACGGCCCGATCGAGCGACTGCGCATGCTCTTCCCGACAGAGGACGAACCCGGAGCGCGGGCCGGCGAGGGTCTTGTGCGTGGTCGAGGTGACGAAGTCGCAGTGCTCGACGGGGTTCGGATGAAGCCCCGCCGCGACGAGCCCCGCGAAGTGGGCCATGTCGCAGAGAAGCAGTGCGCCGACCTCGTCCGCGATCTCCCGGAACCGCCACGCCTCGACCGTCCGCGGGTACGCCGAGCCGCCGCACACGATGAGCTTCGGACGGTGCTCTTTCGCCAACTCGAGCACGTCGTCGTAGTCGACGAGGTTCGTCTCGCGGGAGACGCCGTAGTGGACGATCGTGTAGAGCCGCCCCGAGAAGTTGACCTTGAGCCCATGCGTCAGGTGGCCGCCGTGCGAGAGCTCCAAGGAGAGGATCGTGTCACCGGGCTCGAGTGCGGCGAAGTAGACGGCCATGTTCGTCTGCGCACCCGCGTGCGGCTGGACGTTCGCGTGCTCCGCACCGAACAGCGCCTTCGCGCGGTCGATCGCCAGTTGCTCGATCTCGTCCACGACCTCGCAGCCGCCGTAGTAGCGACGCCCGGGATAGCCCTCGGAATACTTGTTCGTCGGCACGCTGCCGACGGCCTCGAGCGTCGCGCGCCAAGTGAAGTTCTCCGAGGCGATGAGCTCGATCTCGTCGCGCTCGCGCTCGAGCTCGCGCTCGAGGAGCGCGGCGACCTCCGGATCGACCTCGGCGAGCCCGGCTGTCCGCAGCTGCTCGAACGTCAGCGGGGTCGTTGCCATCGGCCGGATGCTACTGCCGCACGTGCGCCAGAGCCTCTGCGGCGGGGATTGCCCCCTCCCGGAGAACGTGTGGCTCCGGCCCGGTCAGGTCGACGACCGTCGAAGGCGTACCCGGGAGCTCTCCGCCGTCGAGCACGGCGCCCGCTGCGTCCAGGAGGTCGCGCGGTACGTCTGCGACCCGGCGAGGATCGGCGCCTCCGTGGAGGTTGGCGCTCGTGGCGGCCACCACACCGACCCGTGCGAGAAGATCGGCCGCATCGCCACTCACGTCCGGTATGCGAACGCCAATCGTCTCCAGATGCGCTCCCGTGAGCCACGGCAGCCGCCGCGCCGGATTCGGTAGCACGAGCGTGAACGGGCCCCGCGGAACGTGATGCCCGGCGAGCTCGGGCAGGAGCTCGACCAGTGCGTCGAGACTCCCGGCGACGAGCGCGATCGGCTGCTCGGGGGAACGACCCTTCACGGCAGAGAGCGCGCGCACCGACTCCTCACGGTCCGGGCGGCACGAGAGCCCGTAGACCGTGTCAGTGGGAATGACGACGAGCCGACCCGCGGCGATCGCTGAGGCGACCTCGTCGACCGAGCTCACGACCGCGTCCCCTCGACGACTCGGTCGCGGCCCGTCAGGTCCTTCGTCGCGACCACGTCGACGTAGCCGAGCGCCTCGAGAAGCGTCGCCACGCGCGACGCATCGGCGGCAGCGACCTCGAGGACGAGTGCTCCCGGTTCGGCGAGGACCTCCCGAGCGCCCCGCGCCACCGCCTCGGTCGCCCCGACTCCTGTGAGCGCCTCGCGCGGCTCCCAGTCGCGCACCTCGGGCTCGAGCGTCTCGATCTCCTCAGGCAGCACGTAGGGCGGGTTCGAGACCACGAGATCCCAGGGCCCCTCGGGGAGCCCGGTGAAGAGGTCCCAGGTGCGCAGATCGATCGCGATCCCCGTGCGGACGACGTTCGCACCGGCGACCTCGAGCGCACCGCTCGACGCATCAACGCCGGTCACTCGCGCCCCCGGATGCTCGTGGGCGATCGCGAGCGCGATCGCGCCGCTGCCCGTCCCGACGTCGAGGACTCGCGGCTCGGTGAGCGTCCCGATCCGGGCGAGGCAGCGCTCGACGACGATCTCGGTCTCAGGGCGTGGGACGAGGACTCGGGCGTCGACGGCGAGCAGCAGGTGTCGGAATCCCCACTCGCCGAGCACGTACGCGAGGGGCTCGCGCTCCTCCCGGCGGGCGACGAGGAGGTCGAGCGTCCTCTCCTCGGCCCTCGACAGCTTGCGCGAGTCGTCGAGCGCGATCTCCGACCGGGCCACGCCGAGCAGGTGCGCAACGAGGATCTCGGCCTCGACCTCCGGCGATTCGCAGCCGGCTGCCTCCAGGCGCTGTCTCGTCTCCGCGACCGCGCGGCGGACCTTCACGCCGAGGCGGCGGCGAGCGCCTGCCGCTGTTCCTCCGCGCGGAGTGCCTCGGTCATCTCTCCGAGATCACCGTCCAGCACCTGGTCGAGGCGATGCAGCGTGAGCTTGATGCGATGATCCGTGACCCGGTTCTCCGCGAAGTTGTACGTCCGGATCTTCTCGGCGCGCTCACCCGTGCCGATCTGCGACCTGCGCGAGGCGGCAAGCTCTGCCTGCTGCTTCTCACGCTCGAGCTCGTACAGGCGCGCACGAAGCACGCGCATCGCCTTGATCCGGTTCTGGAGCTGCGATTTCTCGTCCTGCATCGCGACGACGAGCCCCGTCGGCAGGTGCGTGATGCGGACCGCGGAGTCCGTCGTGTTCACGCTCTGACCGCCCGGGCCGGTCGAGCGCATGACGTCGACCCGCAGGTCGTTCTCGTGAATCTCGATCTCGACCTCCTCGACCTCGGGCATGACGGCGACAGTCGCCGTGGACGTGTGAATGCGCCCCTGCGACTCGGTCTCGGGCACACGCTGGACGCGATGCGTCCCACCCTCGAACTTGAAGATCGAGTAGGCGCCCTGACCCTTCACTGCGAATACCGTCTCCTTCACGCCGCCACCCTCGCTCTCGCTGGTCGAGAGCGTTTCCGTCTTGAGGCCTAGGCGCTCGGCATAGCGCGTGAGCATCCGCCGCAGATCGCCCGCCCACAGCGCTGCCTCGTCGCCGCCGACCCCCTGCCGCACCTCGAGAATGACGTCCTTGTCGTCGGCGGGGTCCCGCTCGACGAGCGCGAGCTTGAGCTCGTCCTCGAGACGCTCCATATCTGACTCGAGCTCTGACGCCATCGGCGCGAGGTCCGCATCCGCACGAGCCGCCTCGAGATCCTCGCGCGCCTGCCGCCACTCGTCCGCCAGCCGCTTCGGCGTCTCGAGCTCCTTCAGCCGCCGCCCCGCCTCAGCCACCTGGCGATGGTCGTTGTACACGGCAGGGTCGGACATCCGCTCCTGCGCCTCCGCATAGGAGCGGTCCAGCTCGTCGACGAGGCGGTCGATGGCCATCGCCGGAGGTTAGCGTCGTACTAGGTGAGCGACGCCTGAAGCGAGATCTCGGGGACCGAGGCGAGCGCCGTCGAGACCGGGCAGTTCTCTTTCGCCGCCTCGGCCGCAGCCCGGAACGTGTTCTCGTCGATCCCCGGCACGGTGGCGTCGACCGCGAGCTGGATCTTCGTGATTCCCGTCCCGGGGACGAACGTCACGGTCGCATCGACCTCGAGCCGCTCCGGCGGGGTGCCGCTCTGGGCGAGCCCATGCGAGAGAGCCATCGAGAAGCACGCCGCGTGTGCCGCAGCGATCAGCTCCTCCGGACTCGTCCGCCCGTCGGACTCCTCAGCACGGGAGGCCCACGTGACGTCGAGCGGGCCGAACGCGCCGCTCCCGACGCTCGTGATCGTCCCGCCGCCCTCGGTCAGCGACCCGGACCAGCTGACATGTGCGGTGCGATCGGCCATCAGGAGCCCTCCTCGAGCGTTGCTTCGTACGTCACGGTTGCACTCGCGCGGATGAGCGCCGAGAACGGACAGCCCGCCTCGGCCGCGGCGGCGGCCTCCGCCAACGCCTCGGCACTGGCGTCCGGAAGGGCGGCGCGGGCCGCGATGTGCGAGGCGACGATCCGATGCCCCGCTCCCTCGACTTCGTCCATCGTGACCGTGCAGTGGACCTGCATGCGCTCCGGCGGGATGCCGAGCCGCGCCAGCTCGCTCCCCAGCGACGTCACCCAGCACGTCGCGTGGGCGGCGGCCAGCAGCTCCTCGGGGCTCGTCTTGCCCTGGTGGATCTCGACCCGGGACGCGATCGTCGAAGCGAGCTCGAACGAACCGGAGCTCAGAGCGCGCACGACGCCGTTCCCCCGCGCGGTCGTCCCCTCCCAGTCGATCTCCGCCTCGCGGACGATGCGGGGCATGGCCTACGCCATGACCTCGACGCGGCTCTCGAGCCTCTGCTCCTCCGGTGACTCGGCGGCCTCCTTCTCGATGACACGCTGGAGCGCCTGGATGGAGACCTCGACCTGGTCGTCGGAGGGCTCGCGGGTCGTCAGCCGCTGCAGCCACAGACCGGGCGCAAGCAGAGTCATCAGCACACGGTTGTCCTGATGCTTGCCCGCGTAGCGGATGAGCTCGTACGCGAGCCCGGCAATGACGGGGAGCAGGAGGATGCGGCTCGCGATGAGCCACGGCCAGGCAGGGCGCCCCACGAGCGCGAAGACGAAGATCGCGATGACCATGACCCAGAGCAAAAAGGCGGTTCCGCAACGCGGATGAATCAAGCTGAACTTCTGCA
>Ga0207691_10007930_pt1 | contig 10216 bp, 14 predicted proteins | sample KBSM13metaG_FD_184327 | JGI IMG/M metagenome (GOLD analysis project Ga0207691, IMG submission 184327) | Miscanthus rhizosphere microbial communities from Kellogg Biological Station, Michigan, USA - KBS M1-3 metaG (SPAdes) (version 2) | ecosystem: Host-associated > Plants > Roots > Rhizosphere >... | reverse complement strand
ACCCTCGGCGTCGAGCCGTTCGCCGAGTCGCGCGACGAGATCGGTCGGGAACAGCGGCGAGTCGCACGGCACGGTCGCGAGGTACGGCGTCGGGCAGTGCTCGAGGCCGGCGAGGAAGCCGGCGAGCGGGCCGGGATGGTCGGGCAGCGCGTCGGGCCAGACGGCGGCGCCCATCGACTCGTACGCGCTCAGATTGCGGTTGGCGTTGATCATCACCTCGCCGACCTGTGGCGCAAGCCTGAGCAGCGCGTGCATCGCCAGCGGCATGCCGCGGTGCGGCTGCAGCCCCTTGTCGACGCCGCCCATGCGGCTGCCGCGTCCGCCGGCGAGGACGAGGCCAGTGATGTCGCTCGGGTCGATCATCGTTCGAGGCTGCGCGCGCCGAGTTTAGGCGGGGCGGCGACGTCGGCGCTCGCGACGTTCGCTTCGGGCACCGTCATACACTCGTTCGATGCACGCCATCGGCTTTTGCGGCTACTCCGGGTCGGGCAAGACGACGCTGATCGAGCAGCTCATCGCCCGCCTTCGTCTCGCCGGCCAGCGCGTCTCGGTCGTCAAGCACGCCCACCACGAATTCGACATCGACCATGAAGGCAAGGATTCGTGGCGGCACCGCCAGGCGGGCGCCTTCGAGGTCGTCGTCGCCTCGAACCGGCGGCTCGCCAAGATCCGCGAGTACGAGTGCGCCGAGGAGCCGACGTTCGAGCAGCTGCTTGCCGAGCTCGTCGAATGCGACTGGGCGCTGGTCGAAGGCTTCAAGCACGCGTCGCTGCCGAAGATCGAGGTCTGGCGCGCGGCGACGGGCAAGCCCGCGCTGTATCCGCACGATCCGTTCGTGATCGCGATCGCGACCGACGACGCTGCGGCGCTGCCCGCGCGCACCGCGCTGCCGGTGCTCGACCTCGGCGATGTCGATGCGGTTGCCGAGTTCGTCCTCTCGCAGGCGAATCGCTGTCGCTGCCGGACGCTCGACGACGACGCGGCGATCGCCGCCCCGGTGGGCAGCGCCGGCTGAGGCGCCCGCGCGCGGGCGCTTGCCTCAGGCGATGCGCGCCATGTCGCGCATCGTCGTCGGGCCGACGCGCTGCTCGATCGCCTCCTGCAGCGGCTTGTTCCAGCCGAGCATGAACATCGCTTCGGCGACGACGAACATCGGCCCGACGAGCAGGCCGACGAGGTCGTCGACGAACGCCGGCTTTCGTCCCTCGTACCAGTGGCCGATGAACTGGATCACCCAGCCGATCGTGAAGCAGCCGAGTCCCCAGCCGAGCCAGACCGGGACGCTGCCGTCGGCGGCGCGCTGGCCGAGCCAGAGCAGGACGCCGACGACGGCGCTGACGGCGACACCGAGGACGGCGCTGCCGCGCGTCAGGTACCACGCCGCGGCGACGACGAAGAGGATCCACGCCGGCGTCAGCGCGACGCCGTTGCCCGCCGCCAGCACCGGCCGCGCCAGCAGCACGCCGACCGCGAAGACGATCAGCGGCACTCCGACGAAGTGGCTGATGATGTTGCGGCGGTCGCGGTGGTACGCCGCGTACCGGGCGAGGAGCTCGGTGGAGGTGCGCATGGCAGGCTCCCGATCTGGCAATGCGGTCATGGTAGGCCAACTGGCGTCGCCGGCGCGGCGATCCCCGCATTCGCGTGGGTCTGCGCGTGAGCGACCGCACGGCCGGGCTTGACGCGGCTTCGTCGGGTCGGACAAGCGGTCAGCCTTTTCGCCGACACGCGCCGGCCGGTGGTCGGGTCTACCATCGTCGACGCAACTCCACGCGGGAGATCGACATGCGCATGGACGGCCAGGAAGAAAGCAGCAACGTCGAGGACGTGCGCGGCATGGGTGGTGGCGGCGGCGGCTTCAGCTTCGGCGGCCGCGGTCTCTCCATCGGCGGAATCATCATCGCGGTGATCGCCGGCTGGATCTTCGGCATCAACCCGCTGCAGCTGCTCGGCATGATGGAAGGCTCGGGCAGCGGCCCGGCCGTGCAGCAGGGCCCGGCGCCGGCGCCGCCGAAGGACGACCCCGGCGCGCGCTTCGTCTCGCAGGTGCTGCGCAGCACCGAGCAGGTCTGGACCGACGTGTTCCGCGAGTCCGGGCGGACCTACGAGGCGCCCAAGCTCGTCCTCTTCAGCGGCAGCTGGCCGACGGCGTGCGGGCAGGGCCAGGCGGCGATGGGTCCGTTCTACTGCCCCGAGGACCGCAAGGTCTACATCGACCTCAGCTTCTACCGCCTCCTCGAGCAGAAGCTCGGCGCGCCGGGCCAGTTCGCGCAGGCGTACGTCGTCGCCCACGAGGTCGGCCACCACGTGCAGAACCTGCTCGGGGTCATGGACAAGGTCGACTCGGTCCGCAGCCGCAGCGATCGTGCGCAGGCGAACGCGCTCAGCGTCCGGGTCGAGCTGCAGGCCGACTGCCTCGCCGGCGTCTGGGCGGCGCGCTCGCAGAAGGAGAACGGCTGGCGGCTCGAGCCCGGCGACATCGAGACGGCGCTGAACGCGGCGGCGCAGATCGGCGACGACACGCTGCAGCGGCGCTCGCAAGGCGCCGTCGTTCCCGAGTCGTTCACGCACGGCACGAGCGCGCAGCGCGTCAACTGGTTCAAGCGCGGCGTCGCCGGCGGCAGCATCGAGCGCTGCAACACCTTCGAAGGCCGCGACCTGTAGCGTCGCGAGCGCGTCAGCGCTCGAGCGCCGCCTTCCAGTCGCAGCGCAGGATGCCGGCGCGGTGCAGGCGCTTGCGCAGCGCCACGTACGCACTCGGCAGGAAGAAGAGCGCGAGACACGTCGCCTCGGCCCAGCCGGCGTGGATGACGATCGCCGACGGGAAGCCGACGCAGCCCGAGAGCCAGAACGTCAGCACCATGTCCCAGGCGTGCTTCTCCACGGGCTGCTCGCACCGGTGGCGCTGGTGCCACGCCTTCAGCTTCTCGAACTGCACGAGTGTCATGGCGATCACCTCGCGACGGGATGCGTTCCCGGCAAGAGTACGCTCTCGTCGACAGTGCGGATGTCGGTGTGGCCACAGAAGGCCATCGTCAGCTCGAGCTCGCGGGCGATGATCTCGAGCGCGCGCGTCACGCCGGCCTCGCCCATCGCGCCGAGCCCGTAGAGGAAGGCGCGCCCGATCAGCGTGCCGCGCGCGCCGAGCGCCCACGCCTTCAGCACGTCCTGTCCTGAGCGGATGCCGCCGTCGAGCCAGACCTCGATCCGCGAGCCGACCGCCTCGACGACCGCCGGCAGCGCGCTGATCGACGACGGCGCGCCGTCGAGCTGGCGGCCGCCGTGGTTGGAGACGACGATCGCGTCAGCGCCGCTCTGCGCCGCGAGGCGGGCGTCCTCGACGTCGAGGATCCCTTTGAGGACGAGCGGACCGCCCCAGCGCTTCTTCACCCATTCGACGTCCTTCCACGACAGCGTCGGATCGAACTGCTGCGCCGTCCATTCGAACAGCGACGACGGGTCGTCGACGCCCTGGGCATGGCCGACGATGTTGCCGAAGGTGCGGCGCCTGGTCTTCAGCATGTTCCAGCACCAGCGCGGCTTGGTCGCGAGGTTGAGGAGGTTGGCGAGCGTCGGCTTCGGCGGCGCCGTGAGGCCGTTCTTCAGGTCCTTGTGGCGCTGGCCGAGGATCTGCAGGTCGAGGGTGAGGACGAGCGCGCTGCACCTGGCCGCCTTGGCGCGCTCGAACAGGCGCTCCATGAACGCGCGGTCGCGCAGCATGTACGGCTGGAACCAGAACGGCGCTTTCGTGTGCGCAGCGACGTCCTCGATCGAGCAGATGCTCATCATGCTGAGGGTGAACGGGATGCCGAATCGCTCTGCGGCACGCGCCGCGAGGATCTCTCCATCGGCATGCTGCATGCCGGTGAGCCCGGTCGGCGCGATCGCGACCGGCATGCGCACGGGGGTGCCTGCCATCGTCGTCGCCAGGGTGCGGTTGTCCATGTCGACGGCGATTCGCTGGCGCAGCTTGATGCGCTGGAAGTCGCTCTCGTTGGCGCGGTACGTGCTCTCGGTCCACGAGCCCGAGTCGGCGTAGTCGTAGAACATGCGCGGCACGCGTCGCTTGGCGAGCACGCGCAGGTCCTCGATGCAGGTGATGACGGCCATGGCCTCGTCGACAGGTGCGCCGCTGGCGCGACGCGACGATGCTACGACGCGTCGTCGAAGAGCGGCAGGTCGAGCGACGGCGGCGACGGCTCGCGGGCGGCGACCACGGTCGGCGGCGCAGCGGCGAGCGGCGCGACCAGGTCGGCGAGGCGGGCGAGGGCGCTGGCGCGCACGCCGAGCAGGCGCAGCCGCCGGCCGAGGTCGACGCGCTTCAGGCAATGGCCGGCGGCGCGCCGGATCTCGCGCGCGTCGAGCGTGTGGCGCGGCAGCGTCAGGTCGCGCGTCGCGATCGCGAAGTCGTCGAAGCGCAGCTTGATGCCGATCGTCTTCGCGGCGTAGGACTTGCGCGCGAGGTCGCCGGCGAGCTGCTCGCACAGCTCGGTGAAGATCGCACCCAGCTCGGCGCGGTCGCGCACCGCGTGCAGGTCGCGGTCGAACGTCGTCTCGCGGCTGATCGACTTCGGCTCGCTGTGGGTGACGACCGGGCGGTCGTCGCGGCCGTGCGCCGCCTCGTGCATCCAGGCGCCGAACGCCTTGCCGAACTGCTCCTGAAGAAACGCCGGGTCGGCGGCGGCGAGCTGGCCGACCGTCTCGATGCCGAGTGTGCCCAGCTTCGCGGCTGCCTTCGGCCCGATGCCGTTGACCTTGCGCACGGCGAGCGGCCAGATGCGCGCCGGGATGTCGGCGTGCGTGAGCAGCGTCAGACCGTCCGGCTTGTCGAGCTCGGAGGCGAGCTTCGAGAGCAGCTTGTTCGGCGTGATCCCGATCGAGCAGGTGAGGCCCGTGCGCTCGCGTACCGCCGCCTTCAGCGCGCTGCCGACGGCGCGGCCGCCGTCGTGCTCGACACCGGCAAGCTCGCTGAGGTCGACGTAGATCTCGTCGATGCCGCGGTCCTCGATCGTCGGCGCGATCTCGCGCACCGCCGCCTTGAACAGGCGCGAATAGCGCCGGTACTCGTCGAAGTCGACCGGCAGCAGGATCGCCTCGGGCGCGAGCGCCGCCGACTTCATCATTCCCATCGCCGAGAAGACACCGAGCTTGCGCGCCTCGTACGTGCTCGTCGTGACGACGCCGCGGCCGACGTAGTCGCGCAGGACGTGGAAGTCGTGCGTGCCGTCGCTGCGCCGGCGCGGCTGGTGGTCGCGGCCACCGCCGATGACGACGGCGCGGCCGCGCAGCTCGGGATAGCGCAGCAGCTCGACCGACGCGTAGAACGCGTCCATGTCGAGATGGGCGACGAGCCGGGGCACGGCAGAACTGTACGTGCATACAGCATCGCCCGGCAAGCGCCGCCGACCGCGACGCGCGTTCGCTTGCCGCAGAATGCGACGCATGAGCAGCGCCTCGCCGGCCGCCTCGATCCGCTTCGCGACGCGCGCCGACGCGCTCGTCATCGCCGAGATGTCGCGCGACTACATCGAGGCCGGGCTCGGCTGGAGCTGGACGCGCGAGCGCATCATGCGCAGCCTGCGCCACCGCGACACCAACGCGATCGTCGCCGTGCGCGACGCCGACCGGGCCGGCTTCGCGATCATGAAGTACGGCGACGACGAAGCGCATCTGCTGCTGCTCGCGGTGAAGCCGGCGCACCGCCGTCTCGGCGTCGGCAGCACGATGGTCGAGTGGCTCGAGCGCTGTGCCGAGGTCGCAGGCGTCGGCCGCATCACGCTCGAGGCGCGCGCGAGCAACGAGGCCGCGCGTGCGTTCTACCGCCGCCACGGCTACGCGCAGGCGCAGCTGCTGCCCGGCTACTACGGCGGCCGCGAGACGAGCGTGCGGATGGTGAAGTCGTTCGGGATGTCGAGGACCGGAGCGCTGTGACGCGACCCGCCGCGCTGCTCGCGCTCGCTGCCGCGGCGTGCGCCGGCGCGAGCGCCGCGGACGACGCTCCGATCGCCGCTGCGCCGCTGCCGCTCGCGACCAAGCGCCTGCCCGCGAGCGCCGACGAGTGCGCCGTGTGGCGCCGCGAGCAGAGCTTCGCGCGCACCGTCGAACGCCACGACGCGCGCGCGTTCGCCGAGCACGTGCACGCCGGCGCGATCTTCGACGCCGGCAATCCCGAGTCCGACCGCGGCCGCGACGCGATCGCCGCGAGCTGGGCGCCGATCGTCGCCGGCAGCGCGATCGCGCTGCGCTGGCGGCCGGGCATCGTCCAGATCGGCGGCGAGCCCGGCGTCGCCGTCTCGCGCGGCCCGTACATCCTGCAGCGCATGCAGGGCGGCGCTGAGATCTTCCGCGTCGGCTTCTACCAGACGGTGTGGCTGCGCGACTCCCGCGACGGCACCTGGCGAGTCCTCTTCGACGGCAGCGCGGCGACGCCGCAGACGGTCGAGAGCCGCGCGGCGGCCGAGCGCTGGGTCGCGGAGCAGCCGATGTCGGACTGCGCGCAGTAGCGCGCCGTCAGGCCTGGATCGCGCCGCTCTTGAAGACGCCGCGGTCGGCGGCGCCGCCCGGCGAATAGAGCGCGACGCCGTCGCGCGGCAGCAGCACCTCGATGGCGCGGTCGAGCGCCGCGGTCGCGCGCGCGAGCGACTCGCGCTGCGCCGCGACCTGGCCGCTCGCGGTCGCGAGCCGGTTGCGCAGCGCCGGCGGCAGCGGCCCGCTGCGCGCGGCGTCGGAGAACTGGCTGACGGCGCTCGCGAGCGCGCGGTGCAGCTCGGCGGCGTGCAGGTCGATGCCGGCGGCGTCGCGCGCGCGCAGCGCATTGCCGAGCGCCGTGAGCCCGGTCTCGACCGCGGCGAGGCGCGCTTCGAGCTCGGGCGGGTACGCGGGAGCGTCGCCCTCCGCCATCAGCCCCGCACCTTCGAGAGCAGCTCCTGCGCGTTCGCGATCAGCTTGTCGGCGATCGTCTCGGGGTTGATCCTGAAGCTGCCGTCGGCGATCGCGGCGCCGATGCGCGCGACCTTGTCGGCGTCGAATTCGCTCGCGGCACCGGCCGAGAGCAGCGTCGATGCGGCACTGGAGAGAGCGACGGTCGCGCTGGCGTCGACGTCGGTCGCGCCGGCGGCGTGCCCGGGCGCCGCCTTGGCGGCGTCGGCGGGCGCGGCTGGCGTGCCGACGGCCGGTGCCGGCAGCGGCTTGTCAGCGGGGTGACCGATCTTCATGCAGCTCTCCAGGGGACGCCGGCGGGGCCGGGACCGTCATGATGGACGGACTATCGGCCCGGCGGGCGGCGACTTTAGAGATATTTGGCACCGTCGGCGCTGCCCCGACCCCCGTGTTCACAGGGTCAGCTCCAGCCTGCGTTCGCCGGTCGCGACGCCGGTCACGATGCGGCCTCCTTCGGTGCGGACGCGCGCCGGCTGGCCCTCGATGCCGTTGGTCACCGCCTGGCCGACGCTCTCGAGCGCGAAGCCTTCGCCGGCGGCAACGACCTTGACGGTCTCGCCGACCGCGAACCACTGGCGCGACTTCAGGTGCGCCTGGCGCACCGCCTGGCCGGGCCGCAGCGTCTGCGCGAGCGTGCGCCCGACGACCGCCTTGCGGTCGACGAAGACGGTGGTCGGTTCCTCGGCGAGGTCGACCTCGCCTTCGGCGAGATCGGCGTCGGCGACGACGGCACCGGCGGGGGCGCCGGCGGGAACCACGATCGCGCGCCCCCACACCTTGACGACGATCGGCAGATACACGGTCCACGCGGTGCGGCCTTCCTTGCAGCGCAGGCCGATCCGGCTCTTGCCCCAGAGACGAACGCCCGGCGGCAGGAACGGCTCGATGCGATCGCACGGCGCCAGGTGCAGGCGAGGATCGAGCGAGCCGACCGTGACTTCGATGCGCGCGCTGCGCGCGGCGGGCGCAGCCCGCTCGAGCGCGAGGCCGCGGACCTCGTCGATCACTGCGGGCGCGATGGCGGCGGCGCCTTCGTCGGCACGCGCCGACGACGCCGCGGCGAGCGCGACGGCGCAGACCAAGGCGAGCGCCCACGCGAGCGCACGCGGAGCGCGCGCGAACGCGCGGACGAGCGGGGCGAGCAGGGCGATGGGCATGCCGCCATGGTGAAGCGGCGCACCCGCGGGCAGGCGGCGAACAGGGCGGGAAACGCCGCGCTATTCGCGCCACCGGGCGGCGAGGGCGTTCGGACAATGCCTTCGCATCGACTGGGCCGTCCCGGCGCAGCCGACTTCGCGAAGGCCGACCATGCTCGATCGACTCCACGACGCGCTCGACTTCCAGGGCCAGGCGCTGCAGCTGCGCTCGGAGCGCCAGCGCCTGATCGCGAGCAACATCGCCAACGCCGACACGCCCGGCTACGTCGCGCGCGACATGGACTTCGCGAAGACGCTGCGCGCCGCGACCGGCACGCTGCCGACGGCGGTCGCGCTCGCCGCGACGAGCGCCGGCCACGTCGGTGCCGCTGCGCCCGGCTTCGGCGGCGGCCGGGTCGGCGCCGAGCTGCTCTACGCGACGCCGGCGCAGACCAACCTCGACCGCAACACGGTCGACATGGACCGCGAGCGCGCGAGCTTCGCCGACAACGCGATCAAGTACGAAGCGACGCTGCGCTTCATCAACAGCAACGTGCGCACGACGATGTCGGCGATCACGGGTCAATAGCGGGAATCTTGATGAACGCGTCAGCCAGATCAGAGCGGACCGAGCGCCGGGCCGCCCCAAGCCGGTCCGCGCCCCCTCGGGGGGCCGGCCGATGTACTCACCGGACGGGGGGCTGAAATGGGCATGCTGTCGATCTTCAACATCTCGGGGAGCGCGGCGAGCGCACAGAGCCAGCGGCTCAACGTCGTCGCCTCCAACCTCGCCAACGCCGACACCGTCGCCGCTCCGAACGGGCAGGCGTACAAGGCGCGCCAGGTCACGTTCCAGACCGAGCTGATGGGGCAGACCGCGAGCGATCCGACCGCAGCGGGCGTGCGCGTCAGCACGGTCAGCGAGGACCAGACGCCCGGCCGCCGCGTCCACGACCCGAAGCACCCGAGCGCCGACGCCGAGGGCTTCGTCACCTACAGCAACGTCAACGCGGTCGAGGAGATGGTCAACATGATCTCCGCTTCGCGCTCGTACCAGAACAACCTCGAGGTGATGAACACCGCGAAGACGCTGCTGCTGAAGACGATCCAGCTCGGCCAGGGCTGAGAAGGAGAACGACGATGGCAGTGAGCGCCCCCGCGTCGACGACGAGCGACGTCAGCGTCACTTCGATGCCCGCCGCGTCCGCGGCGAGCGACGCCGCGGTGACCTCGGACCGGTTCCTGAAGCTGCTCGTCGCGCAGATGAGGAACCAGGACCCGCTCAACCCGATGGACAACGCGCAGGTGACGAGCCAGATGGCGCAGATCAACACCGTCACCGGCATCGACAAGCTGAACTCGACGGTGCAGGGCCTGTCGGCGCAGTTCATGCAGCTGCAGGCGCTGCAGGGCGCGTCGCTGGTCGGCCGCGACGTCATCGTCGCCGGCAACAAGCTGAGCATCGACGCCGAGAGCGGAATTGGCCAGGGCGGCTTCGAGCTCGCCAACCCGGCCGACGCGGTCAAGGTCGAGATCCTGAGCGCGAGCGGCGCCGTCGTGCAGACGCTCAACCTCGGCGCCGAGGGCGCCGGTCTGCACAGCTTCGACTGGCCGGCGGGCAGCGCCACGTCGGCCAGCGGCCTGACGTTCCGCGTCAGCGCCACGACGGGCGGCGTCGCGACGCCGGTCACCGCGCTGATGCGCGACCGCGTCGAAGCGATCAGCACGTCGGGGACGAGCTTCAACCTCGAGCTCGAGAGCTCGGGGACGGTGCCGTACACCGCGGTCAAGGCGTTCAACTAGTCCACCAACGAGGACACGAAATGGGTTTCCAGCAAGGTCTGTCCGGGCTCAACGCGTCGAGCAAGAGCCTCGAGGTGATCGGCAACAACATCGCCAACGCCAACACGGTCGGCGCCAAGGCGGCACGCGCCGAGTTCGCCGACGTCTATGCGAACGCGCTCGGCAGCGCCAGCAACGTCGTCGGCATCGGCGTCACGGTTGCCGCCGTCGCGCAGCAGTTCACGCAAGGCACCATCACGACGACCGACAACCCGCTCGACGTCGCGATCAACGGCAACGGCTTCTTCGAGGTGAGCAAGGACGGCGCGATCGGCTACACGCGCAACGGCCAGTTCAAG
>Ga0207691_10007929_pt1 | contig 10220 bp, 13 predicted proteins | sample KBSM13metaG_FD_184327 | JGI IMG/M metagenome (GOLD analysis project Ga0207691, IMG submission 184327) | Miscanthus rhizosphere microbial communities from Kellogg Biological Station, Michigan, USA - KBS M1-3 metaG (SPAdes) (version 2) | ecosystem: Host-associated > Plants > Roots > Rhizosphere >... | reverse complement strand
GGCGACCGCCGAACGCGCCGACGGGCATGCCGCCGCCGATCACCTTGCCGAGCGTCGTAAGATCCGGCGTGACGCCATACAACCCTTGCGCGCCCTGCGCATGCACGCGGAAGCCGGTCATCACCTCGTCGAAGATCAGCACGGCGCCATGGCGAGCGCAGAGCTCGCGCAATCCCTGCAGGAACCCGGGTGCGGGCGCGATCAGGTTCATGTTGCCGGCGACCGGCTCGACGATCACGCATGCGATCGCCGCGCCCTCCGCGCGAAACGCGGCGTCGACGGCGGCGAGATCGTTGTACGGCAGCACGATCGTTTCGTTGGCGATCGCTGGCGGCACACCGGCCGATGACGGCTGGCCGAACGTCAGCGCGCCCGAGCCTGCCTTCACGAGCAGGCTGTCGCCGTGGCCGTGGTAGCACCCTTCGAACTTGAGTATCTTGGCGCGACCCGTGAAACCGCGTGCGAGGCGCAGCGCCGACATCGTCGCCTCCGTGCCCGACGACACGAGACGCACCATGTCGAGCGAAGGCAGCCGGCGCACGAGTGTTTCCGCGAGCTCGACCTCGAGCTCCGTCGGCGCGCCGAACGAGAGTCCGCGGGTCGCCGTTTCCTGTACGGCGCGCACGACCGACGGATGCGCGTGCCCGAGGATCGCCGGCCCCCACGAGCCGACGTAGTCGATGTAGCGCTTGCCGTCGGCGTCCCACACGTACGCCCCTTCGCCGCGGGCGAAGAAGCGCGGCGTGCCGCCGACGCCGCGGAACGCGCGCACCGGGGAGTTGACGCCGCCCGGGATGGTACGTTGCGCGCGAGCGAAGAGCTCGTCGTTCCTGCTCGTCACGACTCGAAGCACGCGGCGATGCGCGCCGCTGCCTTCCCGATGTCGGCCAGGTCGTCATGCCCGAACACGTCGGAAATGACGGCCACCGCGTCGATGCCGGCGTCCACAAGCAACGGCGCGTTCTGCGCAGTGATGCCGCCGATGCCGACGACGGGCACGCCGAGCGACTTGGCGGCGGCGACGAGGGACAGGTCGGCGCGCCGCGCATCCGGCTTGACCCGCGACGGGAAGAAGCTGCCGAATGCCACGTAGTCGGCGCCGGCGCGTGCGGCGGCTTGCGCGGAAGCGAGGTCGTCGTAGCACGACACGCCGACGATGCGACCTTCTTTCACGCACGAGCGCGCCTGCGCAACGGCCGCGTCGTCCTCGCCGACGTGCACGCCGTCCGCGTCGACCTCGCGTGCGAGCGGCGGATCGTCATTGACGATGAAGAGTGCGCCGCGCTGCCGGCACACGTTCGCAAGAGCCTCCGCCTGCTCGGCGCGCAGCGCGGCGTCCGCGCTCTTGTTGCGATACTGGACAGCGGTGGCGCCGCCGTCGATCGCCGCACCGACCATCGCGCACAAGCGCGCGGTGCCGTTCTCGTCCGGCGTCACCGCATACAGCCCGCGCAGGCGGTCAATGCGCATCGGCGGATCGCGCGGGCTCCGTGTCCTCGCTGCGCGCCTCGGCTTCCTCGCGCGCCCAGAACAGGCGGTCGGGGAGGAACTGACCCATGCCGGGACGGTACGCCTTGCGCAGCGCCTGCCACGTGAATTCCTGCGCCTCGCGAACGGCTTCGGAAAGCGTAAGTCCGTTGGCGAGCATCGCCGCAATGGCGGAGGCAAGCGTGCAGCCGGAGCCGTGATACGAGCCGGGCAGTCGCGGCCAGTTGTCCGTGCGCACGATGCCGGTCTTGCCGTAGAGCGTGTTGACGACGTCGGTCGTGTTCTCGTGCGTCCCCGTGACGAGCACGTATTCGCAGCCCTTGTCGACGAGCTTCGCGGCGCATTGCGCAAGGCTGTCCGACTGCTCGTCCCCGTCTTCTTCCTCCTCCGCGAGCAGGCGCACCTCCACGCTGTTGGGCGTGAGCACGGTCGTCTGCGGCAGGAGCAGCTCGCGCATCGCATGCGTCATGTCGTCGTCGGCAAGCTCGTCGCCTCGTCCGGACGCAAGCACGGGATCGAAGATCAGCGGCACGTCCGGATAATCGGACACGATCTCCGCGATGGCCGCGATGTTCTCGACGCTGCCGAGCACGCCGATCTTGAATGCGTCGACGGGCATGTCCTCGAGGAGGCGCCGCGCCTGGTCGGCGACCCAGTCCGAGTCGATGGCGAGCATGCCTTCGACGCCGAGCGAATCCTGCACCGTGATCGCGGTGATCACCGACAGCGGATGGCAGCCCATGCTCGCGAGGGTGAGGATGTCCGCCTGCATGCCGGCGCCGCCGGAAGGATCCGATGCGGCGAAGGTCAGGACGAGCGGGGGATAGGAGGCTTCGGGGTCGGACATTGACGGCCGGGAGCTACAATGGCGAGTTTACATGAGCCGCCTGGCCACGAATGAAAAAGTACATGTGCCTCATCTGCGGCTGGATCTACGATGAGGAAACGGGCGCGCCCGAGGAAGGCATTCCAGCCGGCACGCGATGGGAAAACGTGCCGCCGAACTGGACCTGCCCGGAATGCGGCGCGCGCAAGGAAGACTTCGAGATGATCGAGCTATGAAAATCCTGCACACGATGATCCGCGTCGGCGACCTGCCGCGCTCGATCGATTTCTACACGGGCGTGCTCGGCATGAAGCTCTTGCGCGAGACCGACCGGCCGGAGCAGAAATACCGACTCGCGTTCGTGGGTTATGCCGACGATTCCGCGGGATCGGAGATCGAGCTCACCTACAACTACGGCGTCGATCGCTACGAGCTCGGCAACGCGTTCGGCCACATTGCGGTCGCCGTCCCGGATGCCGCGGCGGCATGCGAGTCCGTGCGTCGCAAGGGCGGCAAGGTCACGCGCGAGGCGGGTCCCGTCAAGGGCGGCAGCACGGTGATCGCGTTCGTGGAAGACCCGGACGGCTACAAGATCGAGCTCATCCAGCGCTAGGTAACGACCCCCACGCTCGCGGCAACTACGACAAGCCGCTCGCTGCCCCCCGAGGGGGCGCAGTCAGTCCCTCGGGGCGGCCCTTCGGGACTGACGGCTAGGCAACGCCTTCGAGCATCCGCTCGAAGTGCCGTGTGAACGTCGGCGTGTCGAAGAGCGAAAGCGTCGTGCGGCCGCTCCGGAGGTGATTGCCGTAGTCGCGCAAGCGTGCGCGATCGGCGCACAGCTCGCTCAACCGCACTCCGTACTCGGCCGGCGACTCGCAGATGAGTTCGGGTAAACCGACCGCGTTGCACAGGCTCGCGCCCACGCGCCCTGCGAACGTGGTGCCGCGGCACGTGAGCAGCGGAACGCCCGCGAAGAGCGCGTCGCTCCCCGTCGTGTGCGATCCATACGGCAGGACGTCGAGCGCCAGGTCCACGCATTGCAGCCGCGCGAGGTGGGACGCCTGGTCCACCATCGGCGCGAACACGACGCGCGCAGGCGCGACTCCGCACTGCTGCGCGAACGCAACGAGGTTGTGACGCGCGAGCGCGTGCGGGACGTTGAGCCACAGCACCGCGTCGCGATGCTCGCGTACGACGTCGAGCCATGCGCGCACGAGCGGCTGCGTGAGCTTGTAGGTCTGGTTGAAGCAGGCGAGGACGAGCGCGTTCCCGGGCAAGCCGACATCTTCGCGGCGCGAAGCGCGCGGCAGCGTGCGCCGATGGTCGTTGACCTGGTAGCACACGGGCAGGCGCAGCGCGCGCTCAGCGAATTCGGCGTCGTCGGGTGCGACGATCGCGTCGACGATCGTGCCGTCGACGCCCTCGTAGGCAAGCGTTCCAGGAAATCCCAGGTAGTGGAGCTGCACCGGTGCGGGCCGATGTCCGAGGATGGGCAAGCGCGTGCCACGCGTGTGGCCCTTGAGGTCGACGAGCACGTCGAGCCGGTCGTTGCGCATCAGCTCCGCGGCCTGCGCATCGCCGAGCTCGCGCACGTCGCGCCAATGCGAAAAGGCGGCGCGAAGCCGCGCGCGCATCGCGCTGCCGTCGTCGCGGTCGGCGGCGTATGCGAACGTCTCGAACCGCTTGCCGTCATGGCACTCGAACAGTCCCGCCGCAAGATGGGCCGTGGCGTGCTCGTGGAAATCGGTCGACAGGTAGCCGACGCGCAGCCGATCGCCGCGCCGACGCACCACCGCCGGCGCCGCGGGCGGCCGAAGATGCGTGCGTGACCACGCGGCGATCACGTCGCGCTGCATCCTTGCATCGGAAAGCAGCGCGACCGCGGCCATCGGCTCGCAGTTCGCCTGCGGCGTTGCAACGATGGATGCGATCGCCCGCCCGGCATCGGCCCATGCACACCCGTAGCGCGCCGCCATCGCGAGCTTTGCGGCGATCTCCGCATTCTGTGGCCGCAGCCTTGCGGCGCGCGAGAAAGCGTCGATCGCGTGGACGAGCCAATCCTCGCCGGTCACCGGCGCGGCGCTGCGGGTTGCTTCGATGCGCTGCAGCTCCGCTTCCATGCACGCGTTGCCGAAGGCAATCCACGCGTCGGCGTTGTCGGGCGCGAACTTCGCCGCTTGCGCGAAGGCGGCGGCCGCCGCCTCGGTGGAACCGGCGGCACGCAGCTCGTGCGCGTAGGCGAACAGGGCGGACGCGAGGCTTTCCTGCGCTTCGGCGTTGCCGGGGTCGCGCGCCAGCACCTCGGAAAAGTGCACGGCGGCGCGCCGCGCGTCGCTCATCCCGCGGAGGATGCTCGCAGGAGCTCGCGCAGGTCGTGCGCGAATGCATCCGGCCCCTGGCCGTTGCGCGCATACAGACGCAGCCGTCCCTGCGGGTCGAACAGGAACACGCCCGCCGAGTGGTCCATCGTGTACGTCGTCGGCGTCGCGCCCGGCTGCTTCTGGTAGATGACCTTGAATTCCTTCGCGACCCGCTCGGTCGCTTCGGCATTGCCCGAGAGCCCGAGGAATCGCTTGTCGAAGGCAGGCACGTATTCCGCGAGCAAGGCCGGCGTGTCGCGCTCGGGGTCGACCGTGATGAAGATCACCTGCACGCGATCGGCGTCCGGGCCCAGCAGCTTCATCGTCTCGGCGAGCGTGGAAAGCGTCGTCGGGCAGACGTCCGGGCATTGCGTGTATCCGAAGAACACCACGACCGCCTTGCCGCGAAAATCGGCGAGCGTGCGCGTCTTGCCGGCGGGATCCTGCACCGAGAACTCGCGGCCGAACGAAGAGCCCGTGACGTCGGAGGCCTGGAACTTGGGCCCGTCGGGGGAACAGGCCGCGAGGACGAGGGCCAGTACGGCGGCGGCGAGCCTGTTCACTTCCAGTAGTGATCGACCAGCAGCGCGGAAAAGATCGCGGCCAGGTACACGATCGAGTATCGGAACGTCGCACGCGCAAGATCGTCGCTGTAGCGGAAGTACAGGCGAATCGCGTAACCGAGGAAGACGCCGCCGAGCGCAACGGCGCTGACGAGATACAGGAGGCCGCTCATGCGGATCGCGAACGGCATCATCGACACCGCGACGAGCGCGAACGTGTAGAGGACGATCTGCAGCCGCGTGTACTGCGGCCCGTGCGTCACGGGCAGCATCGGCAGTCCCGCCTTCGCATAGTCCTGCGTGCGGTACAGCGCGAGCGCCCAGAAGTGCGGCGGCGTCCACGCGAAGATGATGAGGAACAGCAGCAGCGCCTCGGGACCGACGTCGTTGGCGACGGCCGCCCATCCGAGCACGGGCGGCATCGCACCCGACGCGCCGCCGATCACGATGTTCTGCGGCGTGGCCGGCTTCAGCACGATCGTGTACACGATCGCGTAGCCGACGAACGTCGCGAGGGTGAGCCACATCGTGAGCGGGTTCACGTAGCGGAACAGGAGCCACAGCCCGAGACCGCCCACGAGTGCCGCGAACGCGAGCGTCTGCATCGAGGTGATCTCGCCGCGCGGCAGCGGCCGCGAGCGCGTGCGCTGCATTACCGCATCGATCTTCTGCTCGACGAGGCAATTGATGGCGGCCGCGGCGCCGGCGACGAGCGCGATCCCGACGGTGGCCGCCAGCACGATGCCGGCCGGCGGGAATCCCGGCGTCGCGAGGAACATGCCGATGACCGCGCAGAACACGATGAGCGACACCACGCGCGGCTTGGCGAGTGCCAGGAATTGCCGCAGGCGGTTCTCGGCGAGTGCGAGGGTGGTCATGGGTGGATCGTTCGCGGAACCCGACATTTTACACCGCCGGCCGCGTCAGCCGATCCGCGACGCCTTGAGCAGGCGGCCGATGTCGGTGGACATCTTCTTGATGTCGGGGTCGCGCGGCCACGCGAGAACGAGGTTGCCGAGCGGATCCACGAGGTAGATGCGCTCGGCCCCGGCGGGCCAGGCCGAAAGCGTCCCGCGCCGGATCACGAGATCCGGATGCTCGGCGAGGAGCGCAGGGGCGGGTGCCGCATCGTCGGTCACGAGCCAGACGCGAACGATGCGGTCCATCTCGCGGCCCTGGATGGTCCGTGCCTGGCGGGTGCCGTACAGCGCGGCTTCGCAATCGGGGGGGCATGCGGCGGCGGAAGACGTCGCGAGGACCCACCTGCCCTTGAATTCGCCGATTGCCGTTGCGTCGGGCGGCGGGCGCGTCGGCAGCAGCTCGCCGTAGTTGACCTGCTTGGTGCGGGGAAAGAGGTAATACGCGGCATACGATGCGACGATCGGCGCGACGGCGACGAGCGCGATCAGGATCAGCGTGCGCCGCCCGCGCGTGCGCGCGGCCGTCGTCACTTCCTGCGTCGCCATGTGAAATAGCCCCATAGCGCGACAGCCGTCGCCGCGAACGCGAACCACTGCATCATGTAGCTCAGGTGCTTCTCCACGCCGACGTCGGGTGCCGGCCAATCGCGAACCAGGGTGTCGCCTGCAAGGGCGGGCGCCGTCTGCTCGATGACGACCGGAAGCACGGTGAGCCCCGTCACTGCGGCATACCGCGCGAGGTCGAGGTTCTGCCACACGCGCCCGGGGGCCTTGTCGGCTGCGAGCTCGAGATAAGCCGACGGCGGCTGGTTGATGCGCCCGACGACGGTGACCTCGCCTCGCGGCGGCGGTGCGTCCGGAATGTCCGCGCGGGTGGCCCCTGCCGCGACCCAGCCTCGCTCCACGAGCACGACGCGGCCGTCGGCGAGACGGAGCGGCGCGACAACGTCGTATCCCACGCGTCCCGCGCGAATGCGGTTGTCGAGCAGGATCTGGTGGGCGGCGTCGAACTCGCCGGTCGCGCGCACCGGCCGGAACCGCCACGCGGCCCAATCCGTGACGCGCGGCATCGCAACCGGCTCGCTGCGCGACGCCGTCTCGATCTGCGCGCGCAGCGCGAGCTTCTGCTGCATGCGATCGCGCTGCCACAAGCCGGCGGTGACGCAGACGGCGACCACCGCGATTGCCGCGAGGGTCGGCACCAGGGCCGGTCGCCGGGCCGGGGCGGTGTCCATTCCGTGCATGCGTGCCGTGCTCTCTCCGGGTGACTTACACTGGACATACCATGAAGATCGTCGTCATCGCGGTTCTCATCGCCATTGTCATCGCGCTGTTCACGGCGCTCGTCTTCCTCTACCGCGACGCCGGCCGCGGCAAGCGCGTCGTGTGGATGCTCACCATCCGCGTGGCCTTGTCGGTCAGCCTCGTCGCGTTCCTGGTCCTGAGCTATTACATGGGATGGATCGGGCCGACCGGCATCAAGTAAAAGGCCGCACGGCTTGCCGTGCGGCCTTTTGCGGATGCCCAGCGCCGCTGGCTCAAACCAGCCAGTACACAAGCACGAACAGCAAGAGCCACACGACGTCGACGAAGTGCCAGTACCACGCCGACGCTTCGAACGCGAAGTGGTGGTCCGCCGTGAAGTGTCCCCTGAACACGCGGAACAGCATGACGGTCAGCATGGTCGCGCCGATCGTCACGTGCAGGCCGTGGAAGCCCGTCAGCATGAAGAACGTCGAGCCGTACACGCCCGTCGACAGCTTGAGGTTCATCTCGCTGTAGGCGTGGTGATATTCGTACGCCTGCAGCCCCACGAACAGGAAGCCTAGCGCGATCGTGAGGAACAGCCACAGCTTGAGGCTGCCGCGGTGATTGGCCTTGAGCGCATGGTGCGCGATCGTCAGCGTCACGCCCGACGTCAGCAGGATGATCGTGTTGATGAGCGGGATGCCGATGGCACCCATGGGCGCGAACTGTCCCGTTTCGTACGGCCCGTTGGTCGGCCACTGCGCCGCGTAGTTCGGCCACACGAGCTTGGACGCGATGCTGCCGAGGTCCGGCACCGACAGGTTGCGGATGTAGAACAGCGCACCGAAGAACGCTGCGAAGAACATCACCTCGGAAAAGATGAACCAGCTCATCGCCCAGCGGAACGAGAGGTCGACCTTCTTGTTGTAGAGAAGGCCCTCGGACTCGCCGATCACGGTGCCGAACCAGCCGAACAGCATGAAGAGCAGGACGCAGAAGCCCGTGGCGACCATCCACGGTCCCGCCGGGTAGCCGTTGAACCAGAACGCGGCGCCCGAGCCCATGAGCAGCAGCGCGATCGATCCCGTGATCGGCCAGTGCGAGGGCTGTGGAACGTAGTAATACGGCTTGGCGCCGTCGGCAAGGCTAGACATCGTTGACTCCCTCGTTTACAAAGTCGGGCCGGTCACACCGGCCCGTTCCAACCGGAAGTTTTCCCCCGCGCCGGCTCGTTCCACCAGAAGTTTTCCGCCTGAGCCTTCCACTTCGAAGAAGGTGTACGACAGCGTGATGGTGTGCAGGTCTTCCGGCGCCTTGGGATCGACGACGAAGACCACCGGCATGATGCGCGTCTCGCCCGGCTGCAGCGTCTGCTTGGCGAAGCAGAAGCAATCGAGCTTCTGGAAATACTGCGCGGCGTACTGCGGGCCGTAGCTCGGGATCGCCTGTCCCGTGATCGCGCGCTGCGTGTTGTTGACCACTTCGTACGTCACCTGCGTCACCTCACCGGGGTGCACCTCGACCATGGGCACGGTCGGCTTGAACGTCCACGGCAGGTTGCGCAGGTTGGAATCGAACTCGATGCGCACGCTGCGGTTGACGGCCACCTGCGTGTTGCGCACTTCGTCGGCCTGCGCGATGTTGCGAAGCCCCGTGACCTCGCAGATCTTCTCGTAGAAGGGCACGAGCAGGAACCCGAAGCCGAACATCGCGACGACCACGACGACCAGTCGCGTCAGCAGCCTGCGGTTGCTGCGTTGCTGATCGTTCATTTCTTGCGGATGCTGCGCCCGATGGTGACCGCGAGGAACAGCAGGACGGCAAATCCGATCACCGTCATGCCGGTCGACGCGTCGCCGACGAACTTCGCGAAGATGACGCCGAAGAAGAATACGAGCGCGATCGACAGCAGCGCGAGCGCCGTGCGGACGTTCGAACTCCTGACACCGGCCTTGTCGGGTGAGCCTGCCACGATCGGATCCCTACTTGACCACCGGGGGCGTCTCGAAGCTGTGATACGGCGCCGGCGACGGCAGCGTCCACTCGAGCGTATCCGCCCCCTCCCACGGCTTGGCCGGCGCCGGAGCACCGTCGCGGCGCGCGCACTTGATCAGCACGTACACGAAGATGAGCTGCGACAGGCCGAAGCCGAACGCGCCGACCGTCGCCACCATGTTCCAGTCGGCGAACTGCTGGGCGTAATCCGGGATGCGCCGCGGCATGCCGGCGAGGCCCAGGAAGTGCATCGGGAAGAACGTGACGTTGAAGAAGATCATCGCGCACCAGAAGTGCAGCTTGCCGAGCTTCTCGTCGTACATCACGCCGGTCCACTTCGGCAGCCAGTAATAGGCGCCGCCGAAGAACGCGAAGAGCGACCCGGCGACCAGCACGTAGTGGAAGTGCGCGACGACGTAGTACGTGTCCTGCAGCTGGATGTCGACCGGGGTGATCGCGAGCACGAGCCCCGTGAAGCCACCCATGGTGAAGAGGAACAGGAAGCCGATCGCGAAGAGCATGGGCGTCTCGAACGTCATCGAGCCCCGCCACATCGTCGCCAGCCAGTTGAAGACCTTCACGCCCGTGGGCACCGCGATGAGCATCGTCGCGTACATGAAGAAGAGCAGACCGGCGGCGGGCATGCCGACCGTGAACATGTGGTGCGCCCAGACGATGAACGACAGGATCGCGATGCTCGCCACGGCGTACACCATCGACGCGTAGCCGAAGAGCGGCTTGCGCGCAAACGTCGGAATGATCTCCGACACGATCCCGAACGCCGGCAGGATCATGATGTAGACCTCGGGGTGGCCGAAGA
>Ga0207691_10007925_pt1 | contig 10226 bp, 9 predicted proteins | sample KBSM13metaG_FD_184327 | JGI IMG/M metagenome (GOLD analysis project Ga0207691, IMG submission 184327) | Miscanthus rhizosphere microbial communities from Kellogg Biological Station, Michigan, USA - KBS M1-3 metaG (SPAdes) (version 2) | ecosystem: Host-associated > Plants > Roots > Rhizosphere >... | reverse complement strand
TTCATGGACGACGAGGCCATCAAGCTCATGAAGGAGCACGGCACCTTCTATGTGCCCACCATCTCGGCCGGCCGCTGGGTGTATGAGCAGGCCCAGGATCCCAACTACTTCCCGCCCATCGTGCGGCCCAAGGCGCTGGCCGTGGGGCCGCAGATCCAGCAGACCTTCGCCAAGGCGTACAAGGCCGGCGTGAAGATCCTGTTCGGCACCGACACGGGCGTCAGCAAACACGGCGACAACGCCCGCGAATTCCGCCTGATGGTCGAATCCGGCATGCCGCCGATGGCGGCCATCAAGTCCGCGACCAGCGCCCCCGCGAAATTCCTCGACCTCGACGACAAGGTCGGCAGCATTGCCGTGGGCAAACTCGGCGAACTGGTAGGTGTTCCTGGCAATCCGCTCGAGGACATCTCGGTCATGGAGCGCGTGGTGTTCGTCATGAAGGACGACACCGTCTACAAGGCGCCGTGACGCGCGCGGAAGTCTTCACCGTCGCGGGGCCGGCCGGCCCGCTCGAAGCGAGGCTGGAGTTCCCCGACAACGCGGCTGAGCCACGCGTCTTCGGCGTGGCCTGCCACCCACACCCGCTGTTCGGCGGAACGATGGACAACAAGGTCACCCACGTGCTCGGGCGTTCGATGACGGAGTGCGGCGCGCCGGCGTTCCGCTTCAATTTTCGTGGGGTCGGGGCCAGCGCCGGCAAGTTCGACGATGGCCGCGGTGAAACCGACGATCTCGCGGCGGTGGTTGCCGAGGGGCGCCGGCGGTTCCCGTCGGCCGCACTGTGGTTAGGAGGGTTCTCGTTCGGTGCCTTCGTTGCGTTGCGGGGTGCGGCCGCGCTCGCGCCGGTCAAGCTCGTGGCGGTTGCGCCGCCGGTGGCGCGCTTCGAGCTGGGCGAGGTTGCGCATCCGGACTGCGACTGGATGCTGGCGCAGGGCGATGCGGACGACGTGGTGCCACCAGGGGAAGTGCTGGCCTGGGCAGCCGGACAACCCCGCCAGCCACGCCTGCACGTGCTGGCCGGCGCCGGTCATTTTTTTCACGGCAAGCTGCACGAGCTTAAGCCGCTGGTTATCGATTTTCTGCGCGGCTAGCCCCTGAAAGCACAAAAGCCCGGGCACCTTGCGATGCCGGGCTTTCGTTGCAGCGCGCGTCGTGGCACGCGCGTTGCGGTGGCCTTTTTAGTTGACCAGGGCCTTGAGGCTCTTCAGAGGCAGCACGCGGACCTTCTTGGAGGCCGGCTTCGCCTTGAAAATCATCTTTTCCTTCGTGAACGGATTGATGCCTTCACGCGCCTTCGTGGCAGGCTTCTTGACGACCTTCATCTTCAGAAGGCCGGGAAGCGTGAACAGGCCAGGGCCACGCAGGCTCTTCTTGATGATGCCGTTGAGTGACTCGAACACCGCGGCGACTTGCTTGCGGGACAGCTCGCTGTCTTTGCAGATTGTTGCCACGATTTCCGACTTCGTCGGTGCGCCACCTTTCTTTGCCATTACTCGACTCCTCGTTTGAAAAATGCCGCGAAAAATAGGTTCCGCGGCGAGCGATTCGGCGCGCAACATAGCACACGCTATCGCGCGTGCAAATAATTTTCGTTGCACGCAGATGCTGCAAATGCCTTGTTTTCTAGGGTCCGGCGCACACCCTGGTCGCGCCACGAGGCGCGCGGAGCGCGCTGCACGCGTTCCGACTGTACGAATCTTCGCCAGTTGCGCGCGCGCGCGACGTCGATTCGACGTCGCAACTGTCACTTAAGTGGTTGTTGTGCCTTCAGACCGCGGGCAGCAGCCGCAGCAATACGCCGAATGCCAGCGACACCCACAGCGGCGAAAGATCGATACCGCCGATTGGCGGTATCGCGCGGCGCACCGGCGCGAGCAGCGGCTCGCAGATCGACGCGAGCAGCGCCATCGGCGGCGAGTATCCCGCCGGAACCACCCAGCCGAGGATGACGTAGATGATGATGGCGCCGGTGTAGAAGGTGATGAACGAACGGATCAGCGTGAGCAGCGTCCAGCGCACCCAGGTGACCGGATCGATCAACATGCCGTGCAGGATCAGCGGCGTAGCCGCAACAATCAGCGCGGTGAGCAGCAGGATGGCCACAACGCTGGCGCTGTCGATCTTGCCGATGGGCGGCAGCACTCTGCGCAGCGGCATGATGAGCGGGTTGGTGATCGACAGCACCGCGTGCGCGATCTGATTGCGAAAATCGGCCCGGCTGAGCTGCATGACGAAGCGCAGGATCAGCACGTAGAGATAAAGCGTGAGCAGGGCGTCGACGAGGTACTGGATTGCGATCATGAGTGTGGTTTCTCTCCAATTCCCTGGCCAAATGCCTGGGCCATCTCGCGGCCGCGATCGGTCGCGGCCTTGAGGGCGGCGGCGACGATACCACGCAGGTTCGCGGCCTCGAATGCGCGAACTGCGGCCTCGGTGGTGCCACCCTTGGACGTAACCTCCGCGCGCAGCCGCGCCAGGTCGCCGTCGCTGTCACGCGCCATGCGGCCGGTGCCGAACAGCGTCTGGATCGCGAGCTCCCGCGCACTGTCGTGTGGCAGGCCGAGGCCGACCGCCGCATCGGTCATGAGCTCGGCCAGCAGGAAAAAATAGGCCGGGCCACTCCCCGACAGCGCCGTCACCACGTCGAGCGCGTCTTCGCTCGGCACCCATACGGTGGTGCCCACCGCGCCCAACACATCTTCTGCAAGTTTGCGGTGTGAATCGCTGAGTCCTGCCGGCCCATAAATTGCCGTGGCGCCCGCATTGTTGAGCGCCGGGCGATTGGGCATGGCGCGCACTACGGCGATCCCTGGTCCGCACCAGCCGGAGATGTCCGCGACCCGAATGCCCGCGGCGATCGACAGCACCAGCGGCTTGCGACGGGCAAGCGCACCGGCCAGCGGCCGCACTGTATTGCCCATGTCCTGGGGTTTGACCGCGAGCACCACGATGTCGGCGCCGTCGATGGTCTCGAGATTGTCGGCCGATACATGCACACCCAGTTCGTCGGCCAGCGCGATGCGCCGCGCCTGCGCGGCTTCACCCACATTGATGCACTCGGGCGACTGACCGCGCGCGATGAGTCCGCGAATCAGGGCGCCGCCCATGTTTCCGCCGCCGATGAAGGCCGCCGTGATGTTCATGCGCGTGATTATCTTCGATCCGGAGCAGGCGTATCGCGCGGGCCGAAGATGGCGGTGCCGATGCGCACCATCGTCGCGCCTTCTGCAATCGCCGCCTCGAAGTCCGCGCTGGTGCCCATGGACAAGGTATCCAGGCCAAACCCGTGTTCATTCAGGTAGTCGAACACCTGGCGTGTTTCGCGGAACCACTGCCGCTGGCGCGCGACCTCGCTTTCGGCCGGCGGCATGCACATGAGACCGCGCAGCCGCAGTCCTGGCAGGGTCCGCACCTGGTTCGCGAGCTCGCGTATCCCGTCGCTCTCCACGCCGCCCTTGCTGGCCTCGCCACCGACGTGAAGTTGCAGGCACACATTGAGTGCCGGTGCGTGATAGGGGCGCTGGGAGGACAGCCGTTCGGCGATCTTCAGACGGTCGATGGTGTGCACCCAGGCGAAGTTCTCGGCGACTGCGCGGGTCTTGTTAGCCTGCAGCCGGCCGATGAAGTGCCAGGTCAGCTCGCGTCCGGTGAGTTCCTGCATCTTGGGCAGGGCTTCCTGCACGAAATTCTCCCCGAAGTGTTCCAACCCGGCGTTTGCCGCGGAGTCAATTGCTGCGCTGCTCTGTCCCTTGGAAACCGCCAGAAGCGTGACCGAATCGACACTTCGTCCGGCGCTGCGGGCAGCCTCGACGACACGAAATTGCGCCTGCCGGGCGCTCGGGGAGCAATTTTGCGGAAGGGATAACATATTGGTCACTGATACCCGGGTCTATACTGAACGGCGCTTTTCAAGGGACACCGCATGGCCGTCGACGTCGCCCAGCTCCTAGCTTTTGCCGTAAAGAATAACGCCTCGGACTTGCACCTGTCCGCAGGCGTGCCGCCCATGATTCGCGTGGACGGCGACATGAAACGTATCAACATGCCCGCGCTCACCCACAAGGAAGTGCACGGCATGGTGTACGACATCATGAACGACAAGCAGCGCAAGGCTTACGAAGAGTTCTTCGAGACCGACTTCTCGTTCGAGATCCCGAAACTCGCCCGCTTCCGCGTGAACGCCTTCAACCAGAACCGCGGCGCCGGCGCGGTGTTCCGCAACATTCCCTCGACCATCATCTCGCTCGACGACCTGGCGGCGCCGAAGATCTTCCGCGACCTGTGCATGCTGCCACGCGGCCTGGTGCTGGTGACCGGACCCACGGGCTCGGGCAAGTCCACGACCCTCGCGGGCATGGTCAACCACTGTAATGACAACCGTCCCGATCACATCATCACGATCGAGGACCCCATCGAATTCGTACACGAGAGCAAACGCTGCCTGGTCAACCAGCGCGAAGTGCATCGTGACACCCTTGGGTTCTCCGAGGCGCTGCGCTCGGCGCTGCGCGAAGACCCGGACGTGGTGCTGGTCGGCGAAATGCGCGACCTCGAGACCATCCGCCTGGCGCTCACCGCCGCCGAAACCGGTCACCTCGTGTTCGGCACGCTGCACACCAGCTCCGCCGCCAAGACCATCGACCGCATCGTGGACGTGTTCCCGGCGCAGGAAAAAGAAATGGTACGAGCGATGCTGTCCGAGTCGCTGCGCGCGGTGATCTCGCAGACGCTGCTGAAGCGCAACGGCGGCGGCCGCATCGCCGCGCACGAAATCATGATTGGCACGCCGGCCATCCGCAACCTGATTCGCGAAGGCAAGATCGCGCAGATGTATTCCGCCATCCAGACCGGTGCACAACAGGGTATGCAGACCCTTGACCAGTGCCTGGCCGACCTCGTCACCAAGGGCGTCGTCAGCAAGGAAGAGGCGCGCTACAAGGCCAGCAACAAGGATGCCCTGTAATGGATCGCGATCAAGGCATCAAACTCATGCAGGACCTTCTGCGACGCGTAGTCGAGAAGAAGGCCTCGGACCTGTTCATCACCGCGGGATTCCCGCCGGCGATCAAGATCGACGGCGAAGTGCGGCCGCAGTCCGAGCGCGCGCTCACCCCGGAACAGTCCGCGGTGCTGGTGCGCGCCATCATGAACGACCGGCAGACCAAGGAATTCGACGCCACCAAGGAGTGCAACTTCGCCATCGCGCCGCCGGGCATCGGCCGGTTCCGCGTGAATACGTTCATTCAGCAGGGCCAGACCGGCTGCGTCATTCGACTCATCAACTCCAAGATTCCCACGCTCGAGGAGCTGGACCTGCCACCCGTCCTCAAGGAAGTGGTGCTGTCGAAGCGCGGCCTGGTGATCCTGGTGGGCGGCACGGGCTCCGGTAAGTCGACCTCGCTGGCGGCGATGGTGGGTTATCGCAACGAGAAGACGCGCGGCCACATCGTGACCATCGAAGATCCGGTGGAATACGTGCACCCGCACAAGGGCTGCGTGATCACGCACCGCGAAGTGGGCGTGGACACCGAGAACTGGCACGCGGCACTGAAGAACACCCTGCGCCAGGCCCCGGACGTCATCCTGATCGGCGAAATCCGTGATCGCGAGACCATGGAATACGGCATCCAGTTCGCCGAGACCGGCCACCTGGTGCTGGCAACGCTGCATGCCAACAGCTCCAACCAGGCGCTGGACCGCATCATCAACTTCTTCCCGGACGAGCGGCGCGAGCAGCTGCTGATGGATCTGTCGCTGAACATCCGCGCGCTGGTATCGCAGCGCCTGATCCCGCGCGAATCCGGCTCGGGGCGCATCGCGGCGATGGAGATCATGCTCAACTCGCCGCTGATCCAGGATTTGATCTTCAAGGGCAAGGTCCAGGAGATCAAGGAAGTCATGTCGCGCTCCAATCGCATCGGCATGAAGACCTTCGACCAGGCGTTGTACGAGATGTACGAGGCCGGGTTCATCTCCTACGAAGACGCGCTGCGCAATGCCGACTCGAAGAACGAGCTGCGCCTCAAGATCAAGCTCGAGAGCAAACGCGAGGTCAAGAATCTCGACGACGGTGGTGCGCTCACCATCATCGACGAAGACGAACAGGGCCGGTCGTTCTAGACAACTCGTCGATGGCTCCCAACTCGAAAAAAGCCAGGGCGGACATGCCATCAGTGAACGAGCAATTCGTCGAAACCGTTGAGGTCAAGGGCGGCGCCGACGGCGCACCGATGGTCTTGAACACCCGGCCGCTGTTCAAGCTCATGGTCGAGCGCAAGGCTTCCGACCTGTTCTTCACTTCGAACTCGCCCATCAAGGTGAAGATCGAAGGCGCCATCATGCCCATCAACAAGCAGATCCTGACGCCGGAAACCGTGCGACAGGCTGCCTATGGCCTGATGACCGCCGATCAGCTCGAGAGCTTCAAGCGTGAGCTGGAGATCGACTTCGCCATCTCGGAACCCGGCCTCGGCCGCTTCCGTGTCAACGTTTTCTACCAGCGCGGCTATCCCGCGATGGTGCTGCGCTACATCAGCGCCGACATGCCCAAGCTCGACGCCCTGGGGCTGCCGGACATGTTCAAGGACCTCATCATGATGAAGCGCGGGCTCGTCCTGATGGTCGGCGCCACGGGCTCCGGCAAGTCCACGTCCATCGCCGCGATGATCAACCATCGCAACGAGGTGTCGTCGGATCACATCGTGACCATCGAGGATCCGATCGAGTTCCTGCACACCAACAAGCGCTCCATCGTCAACCAGCGCGAAGTCGGTCTCGACACCAAGTCGTTCGCGCGCGCTCTGCGCGGGGTCATGCGCGCGGCCCCCGACGTGATCCTCATCGGTGAAATCCGCGACAAAGAGACCATGGAAGCGGCCATCAATCTCTCCGGCACGGGTCACCTGGTGCTGTCGACGCTGCACGCCAACAACAGCGCAGAGACGCTGGACCGCATCATTAACATGTTCCCGCAGGACCAGCACAAGCAGATCTTCCTCGACCTCTCGCAGTACCTGCGCGCCATCCTTTCGCAGCGCCTGGTGGTGGGCAAGGACGGCAAACGCATCGCGGCCATCGAGGTCATGCTGAACACGCCGTACATCACCGAGCTGGTGAAGAAGGGCGACGTCTCGGCCATCAAGGAAGCAATCGTTGCGAGTTCCGAGCGTGGCGTGCAGAGTTTCGACGTCGCGCTGCTGAATCTCTTCAAGCAGAACCGCATCGAGCTTGAAGAGGCGCTGCTGAACGCGGATTCGCGTTCCAACCTCGAGGCGAAGATCAACTTCGGTTGATCCGCCGGGGCGACCACCGCCCCGCCTTAAATACCGACGGCTTCGGCGCCACCGTCAACTGGCGATTCTGATTGGTGGCGCTTGACACCAGGGTTTTCCGGCCTACAATGCGCGCCCCTATGCATCCTAACTACCGTAAATCGCTCTCGCGCTTCGGCGCCGCTGCGTTGCTGCCAGCCTCGATTCTGTCGAATCGGGCCGGCATACCCGCGTGCGCGCCCGATGACGGACGGTTCGACGTGAGTTAGCTCTTCGCGCAATCGGAGAGCGGCATAGAGGCAGCTCTCCGACAGGCACTCCTACGAGGCCCCGGTCAGCTGCCGCTGATCGGGGCCTTCAGCTTTTCAGGCTCCAGAAATTCGGTGTTCGGCGCAAGCCGCACGCCGTCAGGAGGTCTTTGTCCGCGTTTTTTCGCAGCGGTCCGGTTTCGAATGACCGGCTGGCGCGCGCTCACCGCGAAGGTGTCGTGGCCGCGTGTACCGCGAAAGGACGGGGCGATAACCGCAACAGGCTAGCTCAGTTGGTTAGAGCAGCGGCCTAACACGCCGTTTGTCGCGGGTTCGATTCCCGTGCCTTGTTACCAGCAAGAACTGGTTGTTGAAGCAATGACGAGCGGGGCTTTGGCCCTGCATCGAGGTGACCTGGTGATGCGGCCGCGAAGGCCGGCGCAAAGGCGCGCGATTGCGAGTCGCACATCACAACGCACCCGGCGCCATGAGCCGGCGGTGCGCGCGGCGCCAGAGCCATCCGCCGGCCGGCGGAGGACGCGTGTGTGGTCGTCACACGTGCCGCCGGCCGCAGGACGGGGGCGGCGCCGTGCAACCGCCGGACCGTGCCGGGGGTGTGGGTATCACCTCGAACTATTCGGCGAGGCGGCGTTGGCAATGGGGCCAGCGCCGCCCCGGATCGTGACGCTGCCCCGGGGCGGCGTCACGAGGTTGGGAAGACAGTCAAACGTGAAGGAGAAGAATCATGTTGTGGAAGAAGCGGGTGAAGGTGGCGCAGTACGAGCGCGCACTGGTGTACCGCGACCGTAACTTCGAGGCTGTGCTGGGTCCTGGCGACTACCGCCTGCGTCGCGCCAGGCTCGAAGTTCGCTGGTGCGAAGTGACCCAGCCCGAGTTCGAACTGCCGCGCGCTGACGTGTTGATCGCGGAAGCGCGCGCATTGCTGGAGCCGCAGGTGCAGATCGTCGAACTCGGCGATCGCGAAGTGGGCCTGGTCTACAAGAACGCGCGTCTCTCGGGCGTACTTGCCCCGGGTACTCGCCAGCTCTACTGGCGCGGACCGGTCAAGGTGCGCGTCGAGGTTCGCAGCCTGGCACAGGAATACGTGCTGGACGCGGACACGGCGCGCGTGCTGACGCGCACCAAGGGACTGGCGGGCGTGAGCGAGGCCATCAGCGCGGTCGAGGTGCCGGACACCTCGGTGGGTTTGCTGATCGTCGACGGTGAGCTGCGTGGGGTGCTCAAGCCGGGTCTCTCGGCGTACTGGAAGTACCAGCGCAACCTGCGTGTCGAGATGGTGGACCTGCGTCTGCAGACCATGGAAGTGGCGGGTCAGGAAATCCTGACGCGCGACAAGGTGAGTCTGCGCGTGAACCTGACCGCCCTGTGGCAGGTCACGGACGCCGTGAAGGCGCGTGCGACGGTCAGCAACTTCGTGGACTACGTCTACAAGGAGCTGCAGTTCGCGCTGCGCGAGGCGGTGGGTACGCGCACGCTGGATGAGCTGCTGACCGACAAGGGTGCGATCGACCGCGAGGTCGCCGCATCGGCGGTCAAGCTCGAGGCCAGTGGTCTCGCGGTGCGCTCGGTGGGCGTCAAGGACGTGATCCTGCCGGGCGAGATGAAGACCATCCTCAACCAGGTGGTCGAGGCGGAGAAGGTGGCGCAGGCCAACCTGATCCGCCGCCGCGAGGAAACGGCCGCGACCCGTTCGCTGCTGAACACCGCGCGTCTCATGGAAGAGAACCCGACGCTGCTGCGTCTGAAGGAGCTGGAGACGCTGGAGAAGGTGACGGAGAAGGTCGGTTCGCTGACCGTCTACGGCGGCCTCGAAGGCGTGTTGAAGAACATGGTGCCGGGTCTGACTCAGACGAAGGCATCGTGAGACAGGAAAACCGGTGGGTGGCCCAACTTCTGTTGGCGCCGCCCGCCGGCGAGTACTCTTGAATCAATGGTGCGGTAATGGAAAAGAACTACGAAGTATTGAATGTCGAAGGCGGCCGCCACGTGAAGATGTGGACGCACGGCGTGCCCGTGGACGAGTCCGCGAAGAAGCAGCTCGAAAACATCGCGCGCATGCCCTTCGTGCACTCGCACCTGGCCGTGATGCCGGACGTGCATATCGGCAAGGGCGCGACCGTGGGCTCGGTGATTGCAACCAAGGGCGCGATCATCCCGGCGGCGGTGGGCGTGGACATCGGTTGCGGCATGATGGCCGTGCAGACCACTTTGAAGGCGAGTGACCTGCCCGAGTCGCTGGCGCAGCTGCGCGCGCGCATCGAGCGCGCCGTGCCGCACGGATCGGTGTCGGTGCGCGGCCGTGCGCACAAGGGATCCTGGGGCAACACCCCGGATTCGGTGCGCACCCGTTGGGGCGCGCTCGCGGAGCGTCACGACACCATCGTCGCGAAGTACCCGCGCCTGTCCACGAAGGAGCCGCACAAGCAGCTCGGAACGCTGGGCGGCGGCAACCACTTCATCGAAGTCTGTCTCGACACCGAGCAGACCGTCTGGGTGATGTTGCACTCCGGCTCGCGCGGCATCGGTAACCTGATCGGCCAGATCTTCATCGAGCTGGCGCGCAAGGACATGAAGAAGCACTTCATCAGCCTGCCGGATCAGGACCTGTCGTACCTGGTCGAGGGAACCGATCACTTCGACGACTACGTCGAGGCGATGACCTGGGCCCAGGACTACGCGGCCG
>Ga0207691_10007924_pt1 | contig 10227 bp, 7 predicted proteins | sample KBSM13metaG_FD_184327 | JGI IMG/M metagenome (GOLD analysis project Ga0207691, IMG submission 184327) | Miscanthus rhizosphere microbial communities from Kellogg Biological Station, Michigan, USA - KBS M1-3 metaG (SPAdes) (version 2) | ecosystem: Host-associated > Plants > Roots > Rhizosphere >... | reverse complement strand
GTCAAGGACGAGCTCGTCGGCTGGCACAGGATTCTCGCAGAGCGGGGCTGGCTCGCGCCCAACTGGCCGAAGGCGTTTGGCGGGACCGGCTGGTCCCCGATGCGCCGCTGGATCTACGAGGAGGAATATCACACCAACTACTGCCCGCCGGTGCATCTTTTCAATTTCAAGATGCTGGGCCCGATCCTTACGCGCTTTGGCACCGACGAGCAGAAGGCGTTCTATCTCCCGCGCATCCTGTCTTCCGAGGATTGGTGGTGTCAGGGCTACTCGGAGCCCGGTGCCGGCTCGGATCTGGCGTCGCTGCAGACGCGAGCGGTGCGCGATGGCGACCGGTACATCGTGAACGGCGGCAAGATCTGGACGTCGTTCGCGCATTGGGCGAATCGGATCTTCTGCCTCGTGCGCACCGCGCCCGAGGCCAAGCCGCAAGCGGGGATCTCGTTCCTGCTGATCGACATGCAATCGCCCGGCGTGACCGTGCGGCCCATCGTGTCGATCGACGGCCGTCATCACTTCAACCAGGTGTTCTTCGACGATGTGTCGGTGCCGGTCACCGACCGGGTCGGCGCGGAGAACGAGGGCTGGAACATCGCGAAGTCGCTGCTCCAGTTCGAGCGGGTCAACGCATCGCGCTACGGAGAAACACTGGGCCGGCTGAAGCGGCTCAAGGAGATCGCGGGAGAAACGCGTTGCGGCGCGCACCGGCTTCTGGACGAGGACTGGTTTCGCCGCCGGATCGTCGAGCTGGAAACCCGGCTGATGGCGGTGCAGTACACCGCGCTCCTGTTCCTCGCGCGCGTCGCCGCCGGAGAAACGATCGGTCCGGAGTCGTCGATGCTGAAGCTCCGCGGCAGCCAGGCACTGCAACTTTCGCACGAGCTGCTGCAGCAGGCCGTGGGCCTGCAAGGCTTGCCGTTCGCCTACGAGAGCGACGAGCACCGCCTCGATTCGATCGAGCCTTTCTACGCCGCCGCGATGGCGCCGCAGCGATTCATGGGACGCGGGTACACCATCGCGGCGGGTTCGAGCGAAGTGCAGCGGACTATTCTCGCGCACGCGGTGCTGGGGCTTCGGGACGCATGACGCTGCCGGGACTCACCAGCGAACAGGTTCTGCTGGCGGACAGCGCGCGGCGCTTTCTCGAGCGGGAATCGGCCAACGCGGCTTCGGGGTCCAGCGCCGCCGCGACATCGTCGGAGGCGGAACGCTGGCGCGCCATGGCGGACATGGGCTGGCTGGGCGTAGGGCTGCCGGAAGACGCCGGCGGATCGGGCGGCCCGGTCGAAACGATGATGCTCATGGAGGCGTTCGGTCGTGCGCTCGACGCCTCGGGCTTTCTCTCGTCGGTCGTGCTTGCGGGCCGCCTCGTCGCGCGCCTGGCGCAGGAGGACCAGCGAAACGACCTCCTACGGCCGCTGATTGCAGGCAGTCACCGGTATGCCTTTGCCGCGGCGGAGGGTCCGCGCAACGCTCTGCACGAGATCGCGACGACCGCGACGCCGAACACCGGCGGCTACGTGCTGCGCGGACGCAAACCTGTCGTGCTCGACGCGTGCGAGGCCGACACGTTGATCGTGCTCGCTCGCACGCGAGGAGCGACAGAAGATCGGGAAGGACTCAGCCTGTTTCGAGTGCCCGCGCGCGCGTCCGGACTCGAACTTCGCGCCTATCGCACCTACGACGGCCGGTCCGCAGCGGACCTGGTCCTGACCGATGTAGGCGTGGATGACGGTGCGCGGCTGGGCGAGGAGGGCGCTGCATGGTCCGCCGTGGAATGGGCCGTCGATCACGCCCTGGTCGCGCTTTGCGCGGAAGCGCTGGGCGCCATGGCCGGCGCGCACGACCTGACGCTCGACTATCTCAAGACCCGCAAGCAGTTCGGCCGTGCCATCGGCAGCTTCCAGGTACTGCAGCATCGCATGGTGGACGTCCATGTCGCGATGGAGGAATCGCGTTCCCTCGTGCTCGCGGCGAGCATCGACCTGTCGCGGTCGCAGCCCGTCCGTCGGCGCACCGTCGCGGCGGCGAAGATCTTCGTCGGCCGATCCGCCAAGCTGGTCGCTGAGGAGTGCGTCCAGATGCACGGTGGAATCGGCATCGCCGACGAATACCGCATCGGCCACTACTTCAAGCGCCTGCTGGCAATCGACACGCTGTTCGGGGATGCCGATCACCATGCCGGATCGTTTCCGCTCGCCGAACCCGCAGGATAGTCGCGCGCGCAACCCATCCGCGGGCGCGGGCTCCAATGTCGGTATCGGTTATGGTGCAATATAGTTAACTTGTTGCCATGACTTAGGATACAAAGCCTATAATCGCGTTCACCCTCAGGATCGCTTGGATTTGCGCCGCCGCGAATGCGTCAAACCGCGCAACGGCGAGTCCGGCGAGTTTCGCAACAGCGGCGGCATTCGGGCCGATCGGCCGCGATTCCGCATTCCAAGGCAACGGAGGAAGAGCATGCGCAGTCCCGAACAAGTTCTCGAAAGCGTCGAGGTCCAGGAGCTCGCCGAGCAGGCGTTGAAGGAGTTCCTGCCGCGTGGCCGGGCCTACGACGAGACGTACTCGATGCCGATGGAGAACATCCACAGCCTGTTCAAGGGCGGGTGGCTCACCACCACCGCACCGAAGGACTGGGGCGGCAAAGGCAGCAATCTCGACACCGACGATCCCGCGACGTACTTGCAGGCCATACGCGTGATCGCTCGTGCGTGCAGCGGCACGGCGCATTGCTGCCAGCTGCAGAATCACACCACGTGGCTCCTGGCCGCGCTTGCAACGCCCGACCAGCGCGAGCGCTACATCGACCCGATGTTCAAGGAACCCTTCCTGTGCGCCTCCGTGGGCAGCGAAGCCAAGCGCCGCCACATGTACATGATGAACACGCAGGCGAAGCGCGTCGAAGGCGGATGGCGGATCACGGGCGAGAAGAACTACGCCACCAACGGTCCGGAGATGAGCTTCGCGGTGATCTTCGCGGCGATCGAAGGCGTCACGGACTACCTGGACAACCACCTGATGGTGATCATCGAGCCCGGGATGGAGGGCGTGCGCGTCGACAATTCCTGGTATCGCCCGAACGGCATGCGCTGCGCGCCCAGTCCCATCATCACGCTCGACAACGTGTTCGTTCCCGACCGCAACGTGATCGCCGAGCCGGGTGCGTACCCGCGCGGGCGCTGGCAGGGCAAATACCATCTGGGCTTCGCGGCGAACTATCTCGGCACCACCGAGGGCATGTACAACTGGTACCGCAAGTACGTCTCGGAGCGCGGCAAGAGCAAGGATCCGATCATCCAGATGCGCACCGGCGAGATGAAGATCGCCCTCGAGGCCGCCGAGTCGCTGTTTCACGAAGCCATCGTGGCGTGGCCTACGCGGTCGGTGGTCGAGGCGGAGCTCATCTCGATGGCCGCGAAGTCGATGGCGGCGCATGTGGCCTTCGATCTTTCGCACAAGATCGTGCACGCGTCGGGTTCCACGGCGATGTTCGAGGAGTTTCCGTTGAGCCGGTATATTCGCGATCTCGAAACTCACGTGCTCCACGCCGGGCACGACCGCACCGCCCAGATCATCGGACAGGCGGAGCTCGGGGAGACGTTCGATTCGACCTTGCAGCGCTAGCCAAAGACCAGGATCACGGGTAGCCGGACGGCGTCACCGCACGTGCGGCACCGCAGCGGGTAAGCCAGGAGCCAGGAGGGAATGATGGGCGTGCTGAGAGTGGTAGGGGTGGCGCTGCTGCTTCATTGCGGCATCGCGCTGGCGGCGAACAGGCCGGCGATCGACCGGGACACCGTCGTGGTCGCGCTGGACAAGGAGGTGCGCAACCTGGATGCGCAGGTCACGTCCACGGGCGACTCCATGCTCTACGCGCTGCAGCTCTACGACACGCTGTACGGCTTCGATGCGAAGGGCAACCTCGTTCCGCGCATGGCGACCGACGTCAAGATCGGCGACAGCGGACGTACCTACACGTTCACGCTGCGGCCCGGCGTCAAGTTCCACAACGGCGCGATCATGACGTCCGCGGACGTCAAGTATTCGCTCGAGCGCATCATCGACCCCGCCGTCAAGAGCACGCGGCGCGTCTATTTCGCGCCGGTGGTCGAATCGGTCGAGGCGCCCGGAAAGGATACCGTCACGATCAAGCTGAAGCAGCCCGACGGGGCGTTTCTCAACAAGATCGCCGGTTTCCTCTACATCGTTCCCAAGGCTTATACGGAGAGCCTGCCGACGCCCGAGGATTTCGCCAAGGCACCCGTCGGCACGGGGCCGTGGAAGCTCAAGACCTACACGATCGGGCAGGTGCTCGAGCTCGAGCGCTTCGATGACTACTGGGGCGTGAAGCCGGGCGCGAAACGCCTGGTCATGAAAATGATCGTCGAGCCGGCGACGCGGGTCAATGCGCTCCTGACCGGCGAAGTCGACATCGCGATGGTGCTGCCCTATCAGGACGTCGCACGGTTGCGGAAGCTGCCGGACATCGACGTCATCAGCAATCCGAACGGCGGTCCGCTCTACGTGCGGCTCTATTCGACCGATCCCGCGCTGCCGACGTCGAAGCGCGAGGTGCGTCAGGCGCTGCAGTACGCGATCAATTCCAAGGCGATCATCGATAATATCTTCGCGGGCATCGGGGCGCCGATGGCATCCTACATTTCCAGATCGTATCCGTACGGCAGCGATCCGGATCTGAAGCCCTATCCGTACGATCCGAAAAAGGCGCGCGAGCTCCTGGCCAAGGCCGGCTACCCCAACGGGTTCAATTTCAAGCTCTACGCGGGCAGCGATCAGCCGAAGGAGGCGTCGGAGGCGCTCGTCGCCTTCTGGAGCCAGATCGGCGTGAAGACGGAGCTCGTTCGCCTCGACTACGCGGCATGGAGCCGTCTCAACAACACGCACAACAACAGTCCTGCGGCGATCGCGCAGTTCTCGAACGCGATCTATGACCCGGTGCACCCGGTCGCCGGCTCGTTCGCCAAGGATGGCACGTGGTCCGATTACTACAATCCCGAAGTCGAGGCGCTGCTGACGCAAGCGAACTCGACGATCGGGGCCGAGGCGCGTGGCGAACTCTTCCGCAAGATCGGCAAGCTGCTTCACGACGATGCGGCGACGCTGCTCGTCACCGAGCTCTACAACGTCTACGGCAAGAAGAAGGATCTGATGTGGGCACCGCAGGACGGCATCGCGCTGTTCAACTTCCGCACCGTCGGCTGGAAGTAGCCGCGGGCGGGAATGCAGCACTGCCTCGGGCGATGTGATGGATTTCGACTTCACCGCCGAGCAGATCGCGCTGCGGGACGCGGCATCGCGCGTGTGTCGCGAGGTTCTGACGCCGCTGTCGAAAGCGGCGCGCGCGAGCGGCGACATCCAGGGCGTGCGCGCAGCGATGGCGGCGCACGGGCTGCTGGGTCTGAACCTGCCGCAGACCTACGGCGGCGTCGGACTGCCGCTCCTCACCACGCTGCTCCTCATCCAGTCCATTCAGGCGGTGGACACGACGCTTGGCGGAATCAGTCATCGAACTTCGACCGGAGCCGTGGGCGCGATCCTCGAGCTCGGCAATGCCTGGCAGAAAGAGCGATTCGTCGCGCCGGTCGCGCGGGGCGAGGCTGGCATTTCCATCGGCATCACCGAACCGGAGGCGGGGTCCGCGGCGACCGCGCTCAAGACCACCGCGCGGGTCGAGGGCGACTTCGTTCACGTCAATGGCCAGAAGTGCTTCATCACCGCGGCCAAGGATAACCATCACACGGTCGTGTACTGCCGCTTCGGGAGCACCGGGCGCGCCGCCGATATCGGCGCTGTCATCGTGCCGCACGATGCGCCGGGGTTTCATCGCAGCAACGGCAGCCTCAACATGGCGGGCGAGTACCAGTACGAGCTGTTCTTCGATGACTGCCGGATCCCGCGCTCGCATGTCCTCGTCGATGGGAATGCCTTCGGTAAGCTGATCTCCGTCTATAACGTCGAGCGCCTCGGCAGCATCGCGCGCATGCTGGGTTGCGCGCAGGCCGCGTACGAATACGCGCTCGACTATGTCAAGGAGCGCAAGCAATTCGGCCGCGAGCTTGCCGACTTCCAGGGACTGCAGTGGATGCTCGCGGAGATGAAGATCAAGCTCGACGCCAGCCAGCTGCTCACATGGCGCGCTGCGACCAGCATCGATGCCGGCAAGGCGGCGCCGCTCGAGGTTTCGGTCGCGAAAGTGTTCGTCGCGGAGTCCGCCAAGGAAATCTGCGACGACGCGATCCAGTTGCTCGGCGGATACGGCTACATGACAGACTACCCGGTGCAGCAGCTATACCGCGAGGTCCGCGGCGGCTCGATCTATGGCGGCACCGTGCAGATTCACAAGAACATGATCGCGGCCCAGATCCTGGGGCGGCGATCCCATCAATGGAAGCGGGGAAGCGAAGCGTGAGCCGAGAAACCGAAGCCGTCATCGTCGATGCCGTGCGCACACCCGTTGGAAGACGCAACGGGTCCCTGAGCGGGTGGCACCCCGCCGCGCTGCTTGCGGACACGCTGAACGGTCTCGTCGACCGTGCAGGCATTCCACGCGACGCGGTCGACGACGTCATCGCGGGATGCGCTACGCAGGTGGGCGACCAGGCCGGCAACATCGGGCGCACCGCGCTCCTGATGGCGGGCTTCCCCGTCTCGGTTCCCGGCGCGACCGTGCAGCGCGCATGCGGGTCGTCGCAGCAGGCGGTGCATTTCGCGGCAAACCTGATCGAGACCGGCACGTGCGAGGTCGTGGTCGCCTGCGGCGTCGAATCCATGTCGCGCACGCAGGGTGCGGCCGATGATCCGAAATACGGGCGGCGCTATCCTGAGGAGCTGGTCGAGCGGTTCGCGATGCCGACCATGGGCGTTGCGGCCGAGCGGATCGCCGAGCGCTGGAATCTTTCGCGCACCTACCTGGACGAGCTGTCGCTCCGCAGTCACCAGCTCGCAGCGCAGGCACAGGACGGGGGCTACTTCGACAGCCAGATGCATCCGGTGACGCAGCCCGACGGCAGCGTGTTCCGCACCGATGAGGGCATTCGACCGGGCACGTCGATGGAAAAGCTCGCAAGCCTCAAGGTGGCGTTTCAGGAAGGCGGCAAGGTCACCGCCGGCAACTCCAGCCAGATTTCCGACGGCGCATCCGCAATGCTCCTGATGTCGCGAAAGAAAGCGGCCGAATACGGCTTGCGGCCGCGGGCGCGATTGCGTGTCCAGACCGTGGTGGGCGTCGATCCCGAAATCATGCTGACCGGCCCGATTCCCGCTACCGCGAAAGCGCTGCAGATGGCATCGATGACGATCCGCGACATCGATCTCTTCGAAATCAACGAGGCGTTCGCGCCCATTCTGGGATCGTGGCTCGTCGACACGAAGGCCGACCTCGATCGCGTCAACGTCAACGGCGGCTCCATCGCGATGGGGCACCCGCTAGGATCCACCGGTGTAAGACTCATGACGATCCTTCTGAACGAGCTGGAGCGGCGCGATGCCCGTTTCGGTCTTCAGTCGATGTGCTGCGGCGGGGGCCTCGGCACCGCCACGATCATCGAACGTCTGGACAGCTAGTGTCCTGTTCCGTAAGTTCTCTCGATAGTTCGCGGTGCCATCGGCCGCCATGCTGCGTTACTCGACCTCACCGTAGCGCGGGCTACGGTTGCGGTCTCGCGCCTTGCCGGGCGACCGATGGCATCCGCTCCTTTATCGTCGGAACCTACGGAACAGGACACTAGAACGAGATGGCGGAAATCGATCGCTCGCTGATCGGAACGTGGAGCGAGCCCTTCGTCGTCGACGTCGAGAAGGGTGCCATCCGCAAATTCGCCGAGGCGATCGGCGATCCCAATCCGCTTTATTTCGACGAACGGTTCGCGCGCCAGCACGGCTATCCAGGGCTCCTTGCGCCGCCCACGTTTCCGATCAGCTTTCGCCCGCCGTTCGAGCCGCCGTGGTCGATCGCGCTCGACCGGCGGCGGATTCTGGCCGGGGAGATGCGCTTCCGTTACGTGCGGTCGATCGTCGCGGGAATGCGGATCGAATGCCGCCTGCACTTCACCGGCGTCGACGAGAAGCAGGGCCGCAAGGGCACCATGGAATTGCTGCGTCAGGAGATGGTGGGCAACGAGGTGGGCGGAGCGCCGCTCTTCACCCATTTCCGTACGACGGTGTATCGCTCTCTCGAACAGGTCGAGCGCCAGAGCCTGGCGTGATCGATCGGCCGTGCGAGGCCCGCGTCCGAAGCGTAATGCCCTTCAGGCGACCGAATGCGACAACGGGGCGAAATGGCGTCGCTGCGCGGCTCGATACTCGTGCGCGAGACGGGCGACGAGCTCACCCGCGGTGACGATCTTGCTCACCGCACCGATGCCTTGACCGCAGCCCCAGATGTCTCGCCAGGCCTTGGGACGGCTGCTTCCCTCGGCGAAGCTCATCGAGCGTTCCGACGCGGGAAGGTTGTCGGGGTCGAGCCCCGCGCGGACGATCGAAGGCTTGAGATAGTTGCCATGCACGCCGCTGAAAAAATTCGTATAGACGACGTCCTCCGCGTGGGACGAAACGATCATCGCCTTGTACTCGGGAGGCGCGTTGCTCTCTCGAGTCGCGATGAACGCGGAACCGACATAGCCGAAGTCCGCGCCCATCACCTGTGCGGCGAGGACGGCCGCGCCGGTGGCGATGGCGCCGGAAAGCACGAGCGGACCGGGCCACCATTGCCGGATTTCCTGGACGAGTGCGAAGGGCGAAAGGGTGCCCGCGTGTCCACCCGCACCGCCCGCGACGGCAATCAGGCCGTCAGCATTTCTCTCCGCCGCCTTGCGCGCATGGGTCACGTGGATGACATCGTGGAGCACGATCCCACCATACGCGTGCACAGCGTCGTTGACCTCCGGCCGGGCACCGAGCGACGTGATGACGATCGGAACGCGATGCTTCACGCAGAGAGCAAGATCGTGCTCGAGGCGGACGTTGGACTTGTGCACGATCAGGTTCACGGCGAAAGGCGCCGCCGGCCTCGCGGGATTCGCTGCGTCGTGCTGCGCCAGTTCGCCGCGAATGCGGATCAGCCATTCATCCAGCACTTCGGCGGGACGTGCATTGAGCGCGGGAAAGCTGCCGATGACGCCCGCCTTGCATTGCGCAATGACGAGTTCGGGTCCCGAAATGGTGAACATCGGGGCGCCGATGACGGGCAGCGCTAGCGGCAAGTTCTGGAGGATCGACATGGCCGGTTATCGAATTTCTTCAACCTCGGGATGGGGTGCACGATGACGCAGCGAATCGCACAATTCGTGGCGGACATGCAGCTTCAGGATATTCCGGCGAATGTCGTGGAGGCCGCGACCGTGCTGTTCAAGGACACGCTTGCCGTGGCCTGGGCCGGGACCGGCGCACCGGGCGTGACGGCGGCGCGCGCGCTCGCGCTTGCCAACGGCGGCAATCCCGAGAGCCGCCTGTGGAGCACCGGCGAGATGCTGCCCGCGACGGAAGTCGCCTTCGCGAATGCCGCGGCGGCGGCGGCGCTCGACTACGATTCGGTGCATCAGGGATCGATCCTGCATGCGGACGCGACCGTGATCCCGGCGGCCTTCGCGCTCGCCGAGCGTCGCGGCGCATCGGGTGGGGAATTCCTGCTCGCCAGCATCGCAGGGATCGAGCTTGCCCATCGCCTGTCGATCGCGACGCCGCGCCAATCCGGCTGGTTCCAATCGTCGACGCTCGGCGTATTCGGCGCCGCGGCGGCCGCAGCGCGTCTTCTGGGATTGGATGCCGCGCGCACGGGCCATGCGCTCGGCATTGCGCTGTCGATGTCTGCCGGCACCAAGCAGGCCATTGTCGAGCGCACGCTCACCAAGCGCCTGCAGACCGCGTTTGCGAGCCGTGCGGGGGTACAGGCCGCACTTCTCGCGAGCCAAGGCGTCACCGGCCCGGAGCGATGGCTCGACGGGCCGTACGGGTGGTTCACCGTGTATGAAGGCGGGAGCGTCGACGCCGTCACCGACGGCCTCGGCGAGCGGTTCGTGTCGATCGACACCGGCATCAAGAAATTTCCGTGCTGCCTCTGCAGCCACGCCGCCATCGAGGCGACGCTTGGACTCGTCCGCGACTTCGCGTTGCGCCCCGAGGACATCGTCTCGATGCGCGTCACGATATCGCCCTACATGCATCGCATCGTTGGCGCACCGTACGAGCCGGACGCCGATGCCCAGG
>Ga0207691_10007923_pt1 | contig 10227 bp, 8 predicted proteins | sample KBSM13metaG_FD_184327 | JGI IMG/M metagenome (GOLD analysis project Ga0207691, IMG submission 184327) | Miscanthus rhizosphere microbial communities from Kellogg Biological Station, Michigan, USA - KBS M1-3 metaG (SPAdes) (version 2) | ecosystem: Host-associated > Plants > Roots > Rhizosphere >... | reverse complement strand
CGACGACTCGGTGCAGACCGCCGACAAAGCCAATCGCGGTCAGAACTTCCCGGTGCCGACGAGCGCGTCCGGCACGGATGCGGCGGGCTCGGTCGCCGGCATGCTGCCGACGATCCCCGGCACCTATCTCGTCGACCTGTACATCAGCAGCTCGTGTGGCCCGTCCAGCCACGGCCAGGGAGAACTCTGGGTCGGCAGCGGGTCGGTGACGGTTCCTGCGGGCCAGACCAGCAAGGCGTTCACGCTACCGATCGCCGCGCCGCTGGACTACACGCTGTTCGACGGCAATTGGGTGACGGCGACAGCGACCGACTCGCTCGGCAATACATCCGAGTTCTCGACCTGCGTGCCATACCATGCCGATACGATCTTCAGCGACGGGTTCGACTGATCGGCGGGGCGCAGTGGCGTTGTCGCGTTCGGCGGCCGCGCGCTACGCCGCGAACTGGAGGCGGGCCAGCTCCGAGTAGAGTCCGCCTTGGCGCATCAGCTCGGCGTGCGTGCCTTGCGCGACAACGCGGCCGGCATCCATGACGACGATGCGGTCGGCCTTCTGCACCGTGGCCAGGCGATGCGCGATGACGAGCGTCGTGCGGCCGCGCATGAGGCGTTCGAGCGCGGCCTGCACGGCGGCCTCGGAGTGTGCGTCGAGGTTGCTCGTCGCCTCGTCGAGCAGCAGGATCGGCGCGTCCTTGAGCACGGCACGCGCGATCGCGACGCGTTGCTGCTGGCCGCCGGACAGGCGCACGCCGCGTTCGCCGAGGTGCGTGTCGTAGCCCTCGGGCTGCGCCATCAGGAACTCGTCGGCCTCGGCGGCCCGCGCGGCGGCGACGACGCTTGCGTCGTCGGCATCGATCCGGCCGAAGCGGATGTTGTCGCGCGCGCTCGTGCCGAAGATCACGGTGTCCTGCGGCACGAGCGCGATCGAACCGCGCAACTCGGGCAACGTCAGGGATTTCAGGTCCGTGCCGTCGACGCGGATCGCGCCCCGCTGCGGATCGTAGAAACGCAACAGCAGATGGAAGACCGTGCTCTTGCCCGCGCCGGACGGCCCGACCAGCGCGACACTCTCCCCCGGAGCGATGTCGAGCGTGAAGTCGTGCAGCGCCGATATGTCCGGTCGCGACGGATAGCGAAACTCCACGTGCTCGAAGCGGATTGCCCCGCGCACCGGCTGCGGCAACGAAGCCGGTTGCGCCGGCGAACGGATCTCCGCTTGCGTCGCCATCAGCTCGCCGATGCGCTCCATCGCACCGCCCGCGCGCGACACCTCGCTCCACACCTCGGTCAGGCCGCCGATCGATCCGGCCGAGATGACCGCGTACAGCACGAACTGGCTCAACACTCCGGCGCCTAGCGTTCCGGCCATGACCGAGTGCGCACCGCTCCACAGCACCAGCGTGATGGCCCCGAAAATCAGCAGGATCACGAGTGCCGTAAGACCGGAGCGTTGCGCGATGCGGCGTCGCGCGGTAGCCAGCGCGCGCGCGATCGCCGTGTCGTAGCGCGCGGTCTCGACCGGCTCGCGCGCGTACGCCTGCACGGCGTACATCGCGTTCAATGTCTCGTTCGCGATCGCCGACGCGTCGGCGACGCGATCCTGGTTCGCGCGCGCGAGTTTCTGCTGGCGCCGCCCCGCAAGAACTATCGGCAGGATCACCAGCGGTATCACCAACGCCGCGTAGCCGGCGAGCCGCGGACTCGTCGCGACGAGCATCACTGCGCCGCCGAGCGCCGTTACCATGCTGCGCAACGCGACCGAGATGCTCGAACTGACGACCGTCTGCACGATCTCGGTGTCGGCGCCGAGCCGCGACATCAGCTCGCCGACGCGCGTGCGTTCGTAGAACGCCATGTCGAGCGTCAGCAGATGCGCGTACAGCCTGCGACGCAGGTCAGCGACGACACGTTCGCCGAGCACGCTGATGCAGAAGTAGCGCGCTGCCGTCGTGATCGCGAGCACGGCCGCGACGACGAACAGGCCGATGAAACTCGCATTGAGCGTGACCGGGTCGGTGTGCGCGAAGCCGCGGTCGATCATGAGGCGGACTGCGACCGGCAGCGACAGCGTCGCCGCTGACGACAGCATGAGGAACCCGAGCCAGCCGATCAACAGTGGTCGGTACGGGCGAAAGTAGGGTAGCAGCAGGCGCAATGCGGTCAGACGCCGGCGCGGCGTGGCCCTTGCGGCGACGTCAGACGGTTCATCGCTCTTCGTGGTCATCTGTCGTTGTTATTGTGCAGGGTCATTGCAGCGGCCGCGCGGCACTCCCGCGCCGAAGCAGCGCAGCAAGGACATTGTGTCGGAGCGGGCAAATTCAATCGACGAGGCGCAATTGCGCGCGCCCGCGCGACAGGTCGCCGAGCAAGTCGCGCAGCTCGTCGATTCGGGTCGACGGCAGGCGTAACCGCAGGACGGCGCCGTGCGCGTCGAACGACTCGCCAACCTTGTGCGCGTCGAAGTCGGCGAGCCGTGAATGCAGCAGCGGCAGTTCGGCAAAGCCGAGTGCGAATTCGACGCTGGCCAGGTCGACCAGTTCTTGCTTGTGGGCTACTCGCAGGCATTCGGCGGCGCACCCGCCGTAGGCGCGCATCAAGCCGCCGGCTCCGAGCTTGATGCCGCCGTACCAGCGCGTGACGACGACGGCGACGTGATCGAGTTGCTGGCCATCGATCGCCGCAAGGATCGGCTTGCCGGCCGTTCCGCCCGGTTCGCCGTCGTCGCTGAAGCGGTACTGCTGGCCGATCCGATATGCCCAGCAGTTGTGCGTCGCCGTGCCGTCCGAAACGTGCGCGACGAAGTCCATTGCGGCCTCGATCGTCGCGACGTGCGTGGCACTCGCGGAGAACCTGCTCTTGCGCAGCTCCTGGGCGAACGACGCGGGCGCGGTCAGCGTGCTGCGCGGCGCGTTCATTTCAGGTCGCGCAGGTCGTCCGGCAGGTGGTATTCCGGGTACAGCCGGCGGAATTCGGCCAGGCTGCGCAGTGCGTCATTGCGATGCCTTTCGCGCAGCATCGTGCGGATGTTCGCGAGCCAGTGTTCGGGATAAAGGTGCGCGTTCGGATCGGTCGACGCTCGCGCCTTTAGCTCGACGGCGTCACGCGCGACAGCATTGTCGGCGCGGCCCTGTGACGGCGCGGCGGCCCCCGTAGGCGCCGACGGGCGCTCCCGCGGCAGGTTCTCGGGCACCGCCGCGTAGCCACGGTCGCGCGGCGCTTCTTCTTGCAGCGTCTGCTGAGGCGACGCGGTCGTCGCGGCCTCTTTCGCGAGTGGAGCCGGCGCAGCGCGAGGCGCTGTGCCGGCCGTTTCGCGCGAACCTGTCGCCACGCCTGCGCCGGCAGCCCGTGCCGTTTCGATTTGGGCCTGCGCCGCGTTCGCTGGTCGAGTCGCTTCGACAGGCGTCGCGGCCGCAGACGGTGCGACGGCGGGCGGTGCCCTGACAGCTGGAGGCGGCGAGGCCGTTGCCGCGGAAGCTGCAGATGCGGCCGCTGCGCCGTTGTCGCGCTGCGCGCGGCGCTGGCTCGAAAAATGTTCGCCGAACCCGACGCGATCCTGCATTTGTGCCTGCTTCTTGCGGCGATCCTCGGCTAGATCGCGGTCGTGCAGCCCCTGCGGGCCGCCTTGGGCCGGTTGCGACCGGCGTTCCATCGCTTCGGATTCGCTCACGCCGTGCTCCACGGCCTTGTCCTGCTCCGGAAACGGCATTGGCGAGGCCGCGGCGTCTCTGCCGTTGTGCGCCGCCTCGTCGGCGCCGGCGGGCGTCGGCGCCGTGGCGGCGAGCGCGGGGGACTCGGGCCGAGTGGCCGGCGCCGACTTCGCTGCCGCCTCGACTTTGCCTGCGAATGCGGGTTGCGGCTTCGCCTTCGGCATCGGCGCACGGGTTGCCGCACCTTCGTTCGATGGCGGCGGCGGCGACAGTGGCGGCGGTGCGGCCGGCTCGTCGAGCTGGCGTATGCCGATCACTTCGCTAGACGGCGCGCCGACCTCATTGCGCGATCCCGCGGGGCCGGTCTGCAGCCTGAAGGCGATGCCTGCAGCGAGCACGATGCCGGCCGCGGCGCCGAGCGCGGGCACCCAGCGTGCGCGGTGCCGCGTGCGCGGACTCCGCGGCGTCGCGACGAGCTGCGGATTGAGCGCGCGGTGTGCCATCGCCTTTACCGCGGCGTCGAGTCGCGCATCCGGCTCGGGCTGCGGCAGCTTGCGGTAGACGCCGGCAAGGCGCGATTCCTCGTCGGCGAGGAAGGCCTCGAATTCGCGCTCGAATTGGTCGCGTCCAGTACTCATTCGGAAAACTTCTCGCGGATCTTCGCGAACGCGTAGCGCAGTCGCGATTTCACGGTCTCGTGCCCGGCGCCGGTGACTGCGGCGATTTCCTCGAGACCGAGCCCGCTTTCGACGCGCAGCAGAAATGCCTCGCGCTGCTCGGAAGGTAAGCCTTCCAGCGCCAGTTGCAAGCGGCGCCGCTGCTCGAACTCGCTCAGGACCTGCTCGGGCCGCTCGGTTTCGGGCGCGTCAAGTTCCGCAAGCACGTTCTCGGTCTCTTCCGGGCCGGCCTGCGGCCTCGCGCGGCGGAAGCTGTCGACGATCAGATTGTGCGCTATCTGGAGCAACCAGGTGCTGAACTTCGATTCGACGCGATAGCGCGTGCGCGAGGCGATCAGGCGGCTCCAGGTCTCCTGGAACAGCTCGTCTGCCCCGGCGCGATCTGCGACGCTGCGCAGGATGAACCGGTACAGGGGCCCGCGCTGGCGCGCATACAGCGCGTCGAACGCGCTGACGTCGCCCTGCGCGTAGGCGAGCATCAGCTCCTCATCCGTCCTGTCGGCCCCCATGCGTTGGAAGGGTACGACAATTCTAGCGCCGGAAGCACGCGCCCACGGCCGCGGACGCGGCGAAGGACGGGCCAGTGTGGCGCACGGGGCGAGGGCAATCATGATCGATGCAACGCACAAGCGCGGCGCGCGGGGTTAACATGATGATCCGGCTGGCTTTTGGGTATGGCAAATGATTCATCCGATCCTGAAGATGGGCGATGCGCGCTTGCTGCGCGTGGCACAACCGGTGGAGCGATTCGCCACGCCGGAATTGGAGGCGCTGATCGTCGACATGTTCGAGACGATGCGCGCCGCAGGCGGCGTCGGCCTTGCGGCGCCGCAGATCGGCGTCGACCTCCAGCTCGTGATTTTCGGTTTCGACCACAGCGACCGTTATCCGGACGCTCCGGCAGTGCCGCACACGATCCTGCTCAATCCGCAGATCACGCCACTGTCGGAGGACATGGAGGACGGCTGGGAAGGCTGCCTTTCGGTGCCCGGGATGCGCGGCGTCGTGCCGCGGCATGCGCGCATCCGCTACACGGGCTTCGATCCGTCAGGAGCGGCGATCGATCGCGAAGCCGAAGGGTTCCATGCCCGTGTCGTCCAGCACGAAGTCGATCACCTGCTCGGGCGCCTGTATCCGTCACGAATAACCGATTTCACGAAATTCGGTTTTACCGAGGCGCTGTTTCCGGGGCTGGAGATGCCGGCGGACGACTAAGGTGTCCTCGGCTCGGACTCTTTCAGCAGTTCGACGAGCTGATCCTTCCACACGGCGGCCCACGTGTGCGTGCCGTGACCGTGAGTCGCGTCGCTGATCGGAATCACGATCGCGCGGCCGTGAGGCACGTTCCTGATCTCGCGTTCGAGAATGCCCAATTCCGGAGGGTTGATGACGTCGTCGGCCGAATTGATCGCGAGCAGCGGTGCCTTGATCGTCGCAAGTTTCGGCTGCGGGTTGTAGTCACGCGACGCATCGAGCTGGTAGAGGCTGTCGTTCGCGTCGTCTTCCTTCATGTAGCGCGCGATGCGTTCATCGACGAAGCGGTCCGCACTGTCCCGGTCCGGTGCTTCCTTCTGCCATTGCAACGGGCTCGAGCCCATGATCAGCAGGATGTGCAACGCGTCGACCAGTCCGCGCGGCTGCGTCGTGTACTCGCCTTGCTTCCACTCCGGATCGTTGCGTATCGAATCCATGAACATCTTGCGCATCATGCGATTGCGCCCGGCGATCTGCACCGGTAGCGACGCGAGCGGCATCAGCGCGTCCATGAATTGCGGATGCATCTCGCCCCAGACCCAGCTGTGCATGCCGCCCATCGACGTGCCCATGACCAGGCGCAGGTGATCGACACCGAGTTTTTCCGTCAGCAGCGCGTAGTCGGCCTGCACCATGTCGTCGTAGTTGTAGCGCGGAAACTTCATGTGCAGGCCATCGCTCGGTTTGCTCGACTTGCCGTGACCGATGCCGTCGCGCAAGACGATGAAGTATCTCGTCGCGTCGAGCGGCTGGCCCGGCCCGAACAGTTCGCCGGCAAAGCGCTCGTTGAGGAACTGCGTCCCGGCACCGCCGGTGCCGTGCATGATCAGCACGGCGTTATCGACATGCCCCTGCGCATTCCTGTGGATGCTGCCGAGCGTGCGGTAATGAATGCGCAGCTCCGGCAGCGTCTCGGCGCTGGCGAAATGGAAATTCGTTATCGCGTAGTCGCCCTCTGCGGGCTCGGGCCACGAGGCGGCGAGGCCGGCGCGGCTTGCAATAGTGAGGACAAGAAGGATGAGTGCGGTCAAGGATCGCGGCATGGCCTGGCTCGTGATTGGTTCACGTGGGAACGAACATGGTCGAGCCACCTCACGGATCGCGCATCACCATGAGCCGCAGTTCGGTCATGTCTTCGATCGCGTAACGGATGCCTTCGCGGCCAAGGCCGGAATCCTTGACGCCGCCGTACGGCATGTTGTCGACGCGGAAGCTCGGCACGTCGCCGACGACGACGCCGCCGACGTCGAGTTCGTCCCAAGCCTTCATCGCCTTGCGGACGTCGTACGTGAACAACCCTGCCTGCAGGCCGAACGTGCTGTCGTTGACCATCGCGATCGCTTCGTCGAACGTGCGGTACTTCTGCAGCAGCGCGACCGGGCCGAACGCCTCCATGCAGCTGACCGGCTGCTTCGGGTCGACACCCTCCAGCACGGTCGCCTCGAGCATCGCCTTGTCGCGCTTGCCGCCGCAGAGCAGCGTCGCGCCCGCGGCGACCGCCTGCTGGATCCACTCGTCGAGCCGCCGGGCCTCCTTCTCGTCGATCATCGGGCCGACGAAGGTCTTCTCGTCCTTCGGATCGCCGGCAACGAGTTTCCTCGTCGCCGCGACGAACGCGTCGCGGAACGTGTCGTAGAAATCCTCCTGCACGAGGATGCGCTGCACCCCGATGCAACTTTGTCCACTTTGATAGAACGCGCCGAAGATCATGCGCTCGACGACGAACGCGAGACGGTCGCCCTGGTCGGAATCGACGATGCACGCCGCGTTGCCGCCGAGTTCGAGCACGACTTTTTTCTTGCCTGCACGCGCCTTGAGGTCCCAGCCGACCGCGGGCGAACCGGTGAACGACAGCAGCTTGAACCGGTCGTCGGTCGTGAACAGGTCGGCTCCGTCACGGTGCGCCGGCAGGATCGAGAACGCGCCCTTCGGCAGGTCGGTTTCGGCCATGACTTCGCCCATGATCAGCGCACCGATCGGCGTGCGGCTGGCGGGCTTGAGCACGAACGGGCAGCCCACCGCGAGGGCAGGGGCTACCTTGTGCGCGGCGAGGTTCAATGGAAAGTTGAACGGCGAAATGAAGGAGCACGGTCCGATCGGAACGCGCTTGGAGAATCCCCGGTAGCCCTTCGCGCGCTGCGAGATCTCGAGGTTGATGACTTCGCCGTCGATGCGCACCGATTCCTCGGCGGCGACCTTGAACGTGTCGATCAGGCGCGATGCCTCGCCGCGGGAGTCCTTGATCGGCTTGCCGGCCTCGATGCACAGCGCCATCGCCAGTTCGTCGAAACGCTCGCGGAAGCGCTTGACGCAATGCTCGAGCACCGCCTGGCGCTGGTACGGAGCCATCCGGCGGCACGCTTCCTGCGCGTCGACAGCCGCGGCGATGCCGGCGTCGATGGTCTTGGCGTCGGCCAACGCGACGCGCGTGGCGACCTCGCCACTGAATTTGTCGGTGACTTCCAGGTCGGTGTTCGGCTGTTGCGCCACGTTCGCGAGGTAATACGGATACGTCGGTTTCAACATGACCGTTGCACTCCATTCTCATGCCTGTCCGCGTGACGAACAGGGTGGTGTGAGGGGAATTTTGCCTCACGCTGACAGCTTCGTCATTTTCGCGCAAGGGTGCTGGACGCCGCCACGAGGGTGGAGATGCGGCCGAATGACGCAAACAGCCATCAGACCACGTTGTATAGGAGACTGATTCTTCGCGGCTTCGAAACGAACCCCGGTGACCGTCTCTTCTGCAGTGAACTCGCGCCGGTCGGTCGGGACATACCAACCCCGGAACCCTTCCGCGGCAGAAATCTTCCTGCGGCCGCCCCCACTCCAAGGAAAGAGATGACCAGTTTTCGCACGATGATAGCGGCGGCAAGCCTGTGGATTTGCGGCACGACGCAGGCGGCGACGTTCTGCGTCTCCAGCACGGAGGACCTTACCGCCGCACTGCAGTCCGTGGAGCAGAACAGCGATGCGAGCAACAGCATCCGCATCCGTTCCGGGCACTACACGGCACCGGCCGGCGGCTGGCACGTCGACATCCATCTGCGCAGCGTCGTAATCACGGGCGGATTCGAGGACGCCGCCTGCGAGTTCTCCTCGAACGCGGAAGCCTCTGCGACCGTGCTCGACGGGACCAACGGCGCGCGCCCGTTGACGATCGACACGACGTTCGCGCCGATGCAGAGCGGCGGCCAGATCCTGATCACCGGCCTGACGTTCGAAAACGGATCGGGCGACCGCGCCGGCGGGCTGAAGGTCAGCGACGCCGGTCCGATCTACAACGGCGCCATCCGCATCGAACGCAACATCTTCCGCAACAATGTGTCTTCGCTGTACCAGCAGGACAACAGCGCCGGTGCGCTGCTGGCCGCGACCGACGGCTCGACGGCCGACGGCCTGACCTACCTGATCGTTCGCAACAACCTGTTCGTCGGCAACCGTGCCAGCGATGCGGCGGCCGCGATGCTGTTTTCGAACAACACGATCGCGGTGAACAACAACACGTTCGTCGGCAATCAGTCGACCGGCGACGCGCTCGCCGTTCGCACGGCGGTCGCGACGTTCTCGCTTTTCACCGTCCAGTACACGAACAACATATTCTGGGACAACAACCCGGACGCCCTGGATGGCACGTACGACCTGCGCGCCGACAGCGCGCTCGGCGCGGCGTTTCCGCACGCAAGCCTGTTCAACAACGACGTGCTCGCGGTGTTCTCGGCACCGCTGGCCCAGAGCGGCAACGTCGCGGTCGATCCCGCATTCGTCGACGCCGCTAGCGGCGATTTCCACCTGCGCTCGACGTCGCCACTCGTCGATGCCGGCCTCGACGCGCCGGCGACCGGCGGTGTAGGCGCCCTGGACCTCGGCGGCGCGTCGCGCCTGCAAGGCCAGCACCTAGACATGGGTGCCTACGAAACCGATCCGGAATTCATCTTCCGCAATTCTTTTGACTGAGCGCCGCGGAACGTTGCGGCGCGCGCACCAACGGGGACCGAGGGACTCGTTTGCTCGTTTGCCTGGAAATGCGCTCAGATTTTCGCTGACAGCTCCCGGATCTCGCGATTCAGGATGCGGTCGTTGTCCGAGTAGTCGATCGGCACGTCGATCAGGTGCACGCCGGGCGTGTCGAGGCAGCGCTTCAGCGTCGGCGCGAACTCGGCGGCGGACGCGGGCCGGTGCCCGTGCGCGCCGTAGCTCTGCGTGTAGGCGACGAAGTCCGGGTTGCCCATGTCCATGCCGAAGTTCGCGAAGTGCATGTGCGCCTGTTTCCACTTGATCATGCCGTAGGCGTTGTCGCGCAGCAGTAGCACGGTCAGGTCGAGCTTGAGGCGGACGGCCGTTTCGATTTCCTGCGAGTTCATCATGAATCCGCCGTCGCCGGCGACGGCGACGACCTTGCGCTCCGGATGCACGATCTTCGCGCCGATCGCCGACGGCAGCCCCGCGCCCATCGTCGCGAGCGCGTTGTCGAGCAGCATCGTGTTCGGCTGGCGGCAGCGGTAGTAACGCGCGAACCAGATCTTGTACATGCCGTTGTCGAGGCACAGGATGCCGTCGTCCGGCATGACGCTGCGCACGTCGGCGACGAGGCGCTGCGGGTAGATCGGCCAGCGCGCATCGTCCTTGCCCTGGGCGAGGTGACCGTC
>Ga0207691_10007920_pt1 | contig 10228 bp, 5 predicted proteins | sample KBSM13metaG_FD_184327 | JGI IMG/M metagenome (GOLD analysis project Ga0207691, IMG submission 184327) | Miscanthus rhizosphere microbial communities from Kellogg Biological Station, Michigan, USA - KBS M1-3 metaG (SPAdes) (version 2) | ecosystem: Host-associated > Plants > Roots > Rhizosphere >... | reverse complement strand
GCGATACGAGAAATTTCTTCGCGAGGCGTCGCCGCCTTGCCCAGCACATTCCGCACCAGCAGAACATCGCGCTTGCCGTTGAAATCAATCTCGAATGCTTTTCCCCCGGTTACCGGCATCTCCCTGACCACTGGCGCGGCGGTTCCCGCAACATCGGGAAGCAGAAAAGTGAACAAGTCCTCCGAGCCCTCGGATCGCATGGAAAACGAGAACGCCGGTGCCGGTTGCTTCATGGCGTAACGCGGTGAAATCCAACTCTTTTCACTCGTCCACGCACCATTTCTCGCGAACGCTGCGATTCGACAAACCTCCGGGCAGCTGATCGCGTTGCCATCGAGGTGCGCTTCGGGTGCGACTGAATCCAGGTGAAGCCAAAACTGAAGCGTATGCGCGCCTTCGGATTCAACGTGGTCATGGACGATCCAGTAATCCTTCTTCAGGAACAGAATGCTCCGTGTGTGGATCAGCGGAGCCGGCAGCCGGCTGAATCCATCGTGCGATGCCGCGATATAGTCAAACCTCGATTCGCTGATCCACGTGGAACACGTGGCGCGCGCAATTGTTGCCCACGAAAATGGGCCGGCAGGAACCGATGACGATTCGCCATCGACAGTCAAAGTATTGTGCGCGGCGGAGCTTCGAAACCAATCGCGCATTTCCTGTGAGCCGGTATACGTATACGTCCCGGTATCCACTAGCAGGTTCCTTCCCTTAACCGACAGCTCAAATGACAGGGCGTCTGCGTGCGCATGCCCGCAGTTATCGATTCCATGGGGTCCACAGTCGAAGAGCAGGTAATTCGAGTCCGGCGTCCAACCATCGCGCATTACATAGTAACCGCCAGCGGGAAACGCGATCGACTGTTGTTCGGGTTCATGATCCGGAATCCGGTCCAGGGTGTTCAGTCCCGCAGGCCCGAGCAACCACAAAGTCTCGAGGGATGCCCCACCCGACAAAAATTTGTAATCGGGACGCTCTAAAAGCGCCGCACCGGTTGCAAGCGTCGCTCGAAAATCACCCGCGGGACGATCATCCACATCCAGCAACTTTCCCCCATCGTCGTCGCCAAACAGAGAGGTCGTGCCGTCGGGCCGAGTAATATGCTGCAGGTGGTCCAGGAGCAATCGAAGCTTGCCGCTGAGATCAGACGAAGGGCTGTGCTGGTTTACCCGTTGTAGAATCCACAAATGCAGGTAAAAGTCCGTCGTGTAGCGGTGGTAGTAACTCGCCTGCTCAAAGTAGACGCCATCGGACAGTACCTGCCGACTCAGTTGAGCGAGCAGGATGCCAAGGGCGTTGTCACGCCACCGGCCTGACTCCTTGAACTCCGGCAATACAGTACCCAGATAGAACAGTCCCAGGGCCTCTCCCGTCAAATGTGTATTGGGACTGAAGTACGTTGAGGGATAGGTTTCCAGGTGCCGCGCATTCACGTAGAGAAACTTGCATATTCGCGCGAACAACTCGGGAGTAAGTACGGCGGATTTTTTAAAGAAGTGAAGGGCCCAAAGCCACGAGATGGTTCGAAATGCGACCTCCAGGCTGCTGGCCCAGTTGATGCCAAGCTTCGGCGGATTCTGATCCATCCACGAATTGACGTGAGTGGCAAATGTTTGCGCATAGCGCTCATCACCCGTCAGCCAATAGGCCTGGCCAAGAACCGCAAAATACTGATGGCGGTTCAGCTCCCAAACGATCTTCTTGTCACCAACGCGGTCCCCGTTAAGGTAATCCAGACGGCTCCAGTGGACGAGAGGAGATGACTTTCCAGAGATCGGTTCAAGGTGCCAATTCACAGGATCGCCGAAGCTCAAATCCCGAAGGCCCAGCAGGTCAAACCGGCCCGCCACGATTTTCTCAGCGCGCTCGATAATCTTTTGCGGCAATGCCGGCCATCTTCGCCGGAGTTCAGCGATTGTGGCTGCAGGGTCATCAAATCCTGAGAAAAAGTGCGATGACGCTTGCTCTCGAAAACGATCGCGTAAATCCGAAATGGAAGCCGGCGCTGCTTTTCTGAGCGATGGGATATCCATTCGCTCCAGCAGTTCCGCGTCTGAAAGCAATTTCGCCGGACGAGACCAGTCCTGTCGTTCGGCAAACGCGGAAAAAAATTGCGCGCCTCGAACAAAAAGCTCGTCGAAACTCGTCGTCCGTAACTTGCGTAGTGTGCGCTTCATTTGGTTAGCGCCCGGTGTTCAGAAGGTGGTTGCGGAATGTTCTCGGCTTCGCCGGCGGGTCGAACCCCGGGCTTGTTTCTCAGATCAAAGTAGGCTTTGATCCATGCGTCTCTTACCGTTTGCCATTGATATTTCACGCACTCGTTACGGCCTTCGGAGGTCAGTTGTCCGGCGAGGTCCGGATCCGTCAGTAGGCGTAGAGCCCGCTCGGCCATTTGGGCATGGTCGCCGCAAGGCACGAGCAGTCCGGTCTTTCCATCACGGACCATATACGGGATGCCCCCGGCGCCCGTTGTGACGATGGGCAAGCCGCAACAGAAGGCTTCGATGATCGAAAGCGGCTGGTTATCGATAGTGGAACCGTTCAAATAGATATCCGCGGCATCGTAGACAGCCGCGATCGCTTCGGGATCGACACGGCCGATAAAGTCCGTGTTTTTCAGGCCGAGTTCCACCGCCAGGCTTTCGAGCGGGTGGCGCAGGCTGCCGTCCCCCGCGATGGTTAGCTCCGCGGACGGGACACGACTCTGGATTATCGCGAACGCCCGCAGCACATAATCGACGCCGTAATGGCTTTCAAAATTCCGATTGGATAGAAATACCGGCCTGAGAGGAACACGCGAGCGAAATCGGAACTTATTCAGATCGACAAGGTTGAAGATCGCCTGGGTCTTGAGGCCAAAAGACGCAAACACGCTGACGAGATATTCCGAGGGAACAACAATGGAGTCTGCAAGACGAATAATCGCAATTGCAGAGCGCCAGCGTCGAAGATGGTCCTCGGCCTCCCCGCTGTGATAGTTCAGCAGAACTTTTCGCCGGAAGAGTTTGCCGATCAGAATTGCGGGCGTTGGCGCCAAAACGAAAGAAAAGTACGACGCGGAGAAAACGTGAATCACATCATATTTGTGGACTCGCCAGATCAGGCTCCAGATATAGGCGATCGATGTCACGACGGTGCGCACGTACTTGATGGCTTGAAGACGACGAAGGACGCCGGGAAGTCGCGGATTGATGGGGAGAAATCCGACTTGGAGCAGTGGCTCCTGGCGGAGCCGCTCGAGCAATCGTGCCGCCTGGACGGACTGACCGCCGAGGATGTCGAAGGAAGGCGCCACAATCAGTACTTTCAGCTTTGTTTGGGTTGTCGCGTCAGATGTTCTCAAGTCGAGTTGCCTTTCTGGCGTAACAAGGCATCGGTTTGATTCACTTTCTATTCAAGAGCCGCAAATACAGATCTTCGGTACGCGCGAGCTGTGCCTGACATGAAAACTTCTCTTCCACCACGCGACGGCCCGCATCCCCCATTCTCCTGGCTTTTTCCGGATCATGCAGCAGCGTGACAAGACGCGCCGCCATCAGTTCATCGTTTCCTGAAGGCACAAGGTATCCCGTTTCGCCTTCCCGGATAGCTTCTGCGGCGCCACCGACTTCTGTGGCAACAACCGGCCGCGCTGCAGCCATGTACTCGAGAATCGAGTTGGAAAAACCCTCCGCTTTAGAGCTCAGGACGCAGATTTCGGAGATGCTCAGCAACTCCGCGATCTTGTCGCAACGGCCAAGGAAGATGACGGAGTCCAGAATGCCGAGTTCCTGCGCAAGGTCGTGCAACGCACTTTTCAACTCCCCCTCACCCGCGAGCAGGAACGCGGATTCCGGGACAGCCTCTTTTACGCGCTTTGCAGACCTTAGAAACATGGGGTAGTCCTTTACCTCATGTCGCATGTTTGCAACGATGGTCACGAATCGGCGAGTCCTCTTTTCCGCGGGCACACCCAGCAACGAGAGCGTCTCGTGTCGCGAGTTTGGCGTAGCCAGGCGGCCAAAATCCAAGCCATTGTAAATGACGGTGACTTTGTCCGTTCTGATGCTGTCGGCGATCAGCTTCTCCCTCACGGCATTGCAATTGGCAACAACCTGATGGGACATCGAATACGCGACACGTTGAACCTTCTTTTGGCTGGGGGTCCGCATTCCCTCGGTCTCCCGCATGGACGCGATTCGTACGGGCAGGTGCGTCAGGGCCGCCGCCGTCATCCCGAAAACATTCGTGTAGAAATCATGGGTATGCAAAATGGAGATACGCGAGGATTTCAAATAATCCATGAAACGGCGCGATTGATGGATCGCATTGCGGTCGTAAAAGCTCGTCAACGGAAATGAAGGAATCGTTCCGAGATTCAGATCTTCAATGGTTGCGCGCAGGCTTCCCTCAGGATTGAGAGAGGCCAGGTGCACTTGAAATCGTCCGCTCTTCGCCAGCAAGCGCGTCAGTTGCAACGCCTGGCGCTCTGACCCGCCTTGATGAAAGCTGTCGATGAGCTGAAGGACAGCGGTCATGCCGATTGCCCAGTCGAATCCATGAAATGGCGATGCCACAGCTCAAGCATCAGCAGCGCCCATAACCCCTGAGAGTGGTCGCGACGGCGCTGTTCGTGTTCATTCAGGAGCACATCAACGTAGCGATAGTCGATGTAACCGCGCTGCCGCGTCCGCGGTTCCATAAGAGTTTCTCGAATGCGGGATCGCAACTGTTGGTTAATCCATTCCTGAATAGGAACGCCAAAACCCTGTTTTGGCCTGTTGAGAATGTCGGCAGGTATCAGGCCGCTTACCGCCTTCTTGAGGAGATACTTTGTTTCGGAGCCTGCCAACTTTAAAGTTGAGGGAACACTCGTTACGAACTCCATCAGCTTTTGGTCCAGCAGTGGAGCGCGGGTTTCAAGCGAGGCCGCCATGCTCATGCGATCCACTTTCGTCAGGATGTCGCCCGGCAGATACGTTTTGCTGTCGATGTAGAGAAGCCGGTCCAGGGGATCGTTGGTTTTCACTTTTCCAGCGAGACTGTGAAAAAGGGTTCCCGCATAATCACTCGCAGCGACCTTGTGTGAAAAACCTGCACTATAGAGCGACTTTCGATTCAACGCAGTAAAGAGGGAAACGCTGTCCAGGAAGCGCGAGACGGGATCGAGCGACATGTTGTGAATGTAATTGCGACCCCAGGCTGAATGAGGCAGCCGCTCGCTCAATGGCAGCAGCAGTCCCTTCCGTACGAACTTGGGTACGGAATCGAAACCCTTGCGGCTTTGTTCCACGACATAGCGCGTATAGCCGGCAAACAACTCGTCGCCACCATCGCCGGAAAGGGCCACCGTGACGTAATCGCGGGCAAGTTTCGAAACCATGTAGGTGGGAATGGCGGAGGAGTCCGCAAAGGGTTCGTCAAGATGCCAGGCAAGTTCGTCCACGACAGAGCAGATATCCGGAGTGACGAAGAATTCATGGTGATCGGTCTCAAATTTTTTGGCGGTGAGGCGTGCGTACTTCAGCTCGTTGTAACTGTCTTCGTGGAAACCGATCGAGAACGTCTTCACAGGCTGGGTGGAGTGACGGGCCATCAGACCAACGACGGTGCTTGAATCGATGCCGCCCGAAAGAAACGCCCCCAGCGGGACGTCGGCAATCATGCGGAGGCGAACGGAGTCATCCAATATTGCGCGCAACTCATCAAGGTAGTCTGCTTCGCTGCGCGCGGGGCCTTGACGAAAGTCAAAATCCCAGTAGCTCTTCACCGTAGTCCGGCCTTCCGTAAATGTGAGAGCGTGACCGGGCTGCAATTTGTGGACTTCGTGGAAGATGCTCAGGGGTTCCGGCACATAACCGAGTGTGAAGTAAGCATCCAGAGCTTCCGCGTTGATCTGGCGATCGACATCGGGATGTGCGAGAACGGCTTTCAACTCCGAGCCGAAAACGAAAGTGCCACCTGGCGTCGTCGTGTAATAGAGCGGCTTCTTTCCTGCGCGATCTCGCGCAATGAAAAGAGAACGCGCTTGGGCGTCCCAAATCGCGAAGGCAAACATGCCCCGCAGACGCTTTAGACCTTCTGCGCCAGACTCCTCGTACGCGTGAACAATCGCTTCAGTATCGGAATGAGTCCTGAAGGTGTGTCCGGATGCCTCGAGTTCGGGTTTCAACTCCTGGAAATTGTAAATTTCGCCGTTGAATACGATGGTGACGGAGCCGTCTTCGCCGGAGATCGGCTGTTGGCCGGATACGAGGTCGATAATTGCGAGCCGGCGCATTCCGAGCGCCACCCCGGTGGTGAGCCAGACGCCCTGGTCGTCAGGTCCGCGGTGCGTCATCGTGCGGCACATCGCATCCAGAATGGAAGCGCGCTCTTCTGGGGCTCGTGTCTGTCGGGAAGCCCACAGATCAATGAATCCGGCTATACCGCACATCAGGGCTATGTTACAAGATGAACGCTGTCCGTCAATCGCCCGTGCGGTAGGAATCCTAATGGGCTATGGCGGCAGACTACAGACTTAGCGTATCCATGAATACTTGGGAAATTCATTGGGAGAGTGTTCTGTGAGTAGGGTTAGTGTTTTCGGGCTCGGGTATGTCGGCTCCGTCACCGCCGCGTGCCTTTCGGGAAAAGGCCATAAGGTTCTGGGAATCGACGTTTCGAACGAGAAAGTCGAAGCGATGGGGTCAGGAAAGACGCCCATTCTCGAGCCCGGAATTCAGGAAATCATTGGGGATTCGCACACGAAGGGTTTACTGAGCGCCACTCTCGATGTCGACGAGGCGATACGGGAATCCGAGATTTCCTTCATTTGCGTCGGCACGCCAAGCCAGCCCAACGGAAAGCTCGACCTCCGAGGCATACGTCAAGTCTGCGCACAGATTGGTGAAAGCCTGAAAACAAAGAAGGATTTTCACATCGTCGTGACGCGCAGCACTATCCTCCCGGGCACGACCGCGAATGTCATCATCCCGCAACTCGAGGCTTCCAGCGGAAAGAAGGCAGGGAAGGACTTCGGCGTAGGAACGAATCCCGAATTTCTTCGGGAGGGATCGGCGATCAAGGACTTTCTGAATCCGCCCATGACGGTTCTTGGCGTGGACGATCCGAAATCAGAGGCAGCGCTCCGGGAACTCTTCGGCTGGGTACCGGCTCCTTTGTTCGCCGCTCCCGTTTATGCGGCGGAGATGGTGAAGTATGCGTGCAACACGTTTCATGCGTTGAAGGTGGCCTTCGCCAACGAGATTGGCACCCTGTGTAAGCACGCCGGAGTAGACACCGAGGGTGTTACAAAAATTTTTCAATCTGATCGTCAACTCAACATCTCGACGTACTACCTTAACCCGGGCTTCGCCTTTGGGGGGTCCTGTCTGCCGAAGGATGTGCGAGCGCTGGCATATCTGGGCAAAGAAATGGACTGCAGCCTGCCGTTGATCGAGTCCATTCTTCCGAGTAACCATGAGCATATTGAACGTGCGGCGCAGGCAATTCTATCGCGCGGGAAAAAGAAGATCGGAATGCTTGGCCTGAGTTTTAAGTCCGGCACGGACGACTTGCGCGAAAGCCCACAGGTGCTGCTTCTGAAGAAGTTGATCGGCGAGGGTTGCCAACCCCGGATCTGGGATGAAAATGTTTATCTGGGCCGCCTGATCGGCTCCAATCGCCGATACATCGAGGAAAACATCCCGCACATCGGTTCGTTGCTCACGGATAACCTCGAGGAAGTCGTCACGGCGAGTGACCTGATTGTCGTGAGCACGAAGATCGATAACGCGCGCGTCGAGGCGTTACTTCGACCCCATCACGTCGTCATCGATCTGATCAGCCTGCACCGGCAAAACCGTGTGCGTCACGCGGGTGAGTACGAAGGGATCTGCTGGTAAATGAAGATCCTCTGGGTGAAAGCCGGCGGGCTTCTCCCGCTCGATTCCGGCGGCAAGATTCGCAGCTTTCACATCGCCAGCGAACTCGCAAAAACGAACGACGTCACGCTGTTCATCTTCTGCGGGGAGGATACCAGCGAAGCTCAGCGCGATCTGGAGTCCACGTTTCGCGAGGTCGTGATTCATCCGCTTAAGATTCAGGCCGGGCGCGGGCTGCGCGAGGCTGTCGGGTATCTCACGGGATTCTTTTCGCGACTACCCCATTCGATCTCAAAATACTGCCGCCCAGAGGTGGCGAATCACCTGCGTAAGACTGTCGCCGCCAAAGCCTACGACGTGATCCTGTGTGACTTCCTGACTCCGGCTGCCGTCGTCCCGTTTGGCTCCGGCGTTCCCGTGGTGATCTTCACGCACAACGTAGAGGCGATGATTTGGAAGCGTCATATGGACGTTGCCAGCAATCTCTTGTGGCGATTCGTGTTCAAGCGGGAATACAAAAAAATGCGCAAGGCCGAACTACGCTATCTCGACGCGTCCACACATGTGCTGACCGTGTCGGATACGGATAGCGCCGTCTTTGCGAAGGATCTGGATCGAAGAAAGATCACGACGATTCCGACGGGCGTGGACATTCAGTATTTTCAGCCTATGGCTGGTGAGGAGCCGGACAGCATGGTCTTTACGGGATCCATGGACTGGATGCCGAATTCAGACGGAATTTCGTATTTCGTTGCCGAGGTCCTGCCGGCGATTCGAAAGCGGCGGCCAAAAGCTACACTCTGGGTGGTCGGCCGCAATGCCGACCGAAAAATCCTCGCCCTGGCGAAAGAGGATCCTGGCGTTCGCGTCACAGGACGGGTTGAAGACATCCGGCCTTACATTGCCAGGGGCGCAGTGTATGTGGTTCCGCTGCGCGTGGGCAGCGGAACACGCCTTAAGATTTTCGAGGCAATGGCGATGGGTCGAGCCGTAGTGTCGACAACGATTGGCGCCGAAGGCCTTCCCGTCACCAACGGGGTAGATATCGTACTGGCGGATGAACCCCAGTCGTTCGCGGACGCAGTCTGCAGGCTGATGGATTCCCGCGAAGAGCGAAACCGGATCGGACACGCGGCAAGAAAGCTCGTCGAAGAGAAATACAGTTGGGAAAGTGTAGCGGAGCAGGTGCAGAATATTTTGCGGTCCAACCACCAGAAGCAACCACGAGGATAGCTTTCAAGTTGAGACCGTAAGCAAAAATCGCCATAATCCCTGAATTCAGGTTGAAATTTACGGGGCAGGCACGAGGCCATGTGGACCGCGATCAACAGGAAGGAATCCATCTAAGCGGCGATGTTTAAAGTTTTCAACCAGTATTTTCCCCACCGGTTGCTGATCCTGCTGGTGTCTGAGAGTCTCTTGATCCTCTTGATCTGGGGAGGCGTGACGTTCCAGTTTGGAGCATGGGACGTCATGACGTTTTCTTCGTTACTCATCAGAGCCATAGCCGCTACAGCGATTTGTCAGTTGTGCCTCTATTACGCGGACGGTTACGACCTTCGATCTCTACGTTCCCGAGGCGAAGTTTTTTTCCGGCTGCTTCAGGCGCTCGGCGCAGCGACGCTGTTGTTGGCCGTCTCGTTGCTTTTCCTTCCGGATTCAGGAACGAACAAGCGTGTGGTGGAAGTGGCGATCGTTGCGAGTGCCGGTGTCCTCCTGGTGTGGCGCGTTGCTGTGGATGGTCTTTCCAGAACCTATGGGGCCAGCGAAAGAGTCTTGCTCGTAGGATCCTCGGACGGCGTCAGGAAGCTTGCTCGCGAGGTGAAACGTCGGCCAGACCTGCCTATCGAGCTGGTGGGCATCGTCGCGGAAAAGGATCAGAGCGAGGAGGCTGTTGAAGGTCTTCGACCGGTCGGCGTCCTTCCGTGCCTGGAAACGATAATCGAACAAACACGGCCGGATCTCGTGATTCTGGGCCTGCGCGAGCGACGCCAGGTGCTTCCCACAAACATGCTGCTGAGGAAACGGACCCAGGGCTTGCGGATCGAAGAGGCGAGCACCCTCTACCAGAAGATTACCGGCAAAATACCGGTCGAGAGCATTTCGCCCAGTTCGCTGATCTTCTCCGACGGATTCAAACAGTCCTGGTTTCGAGGTGCGTATTCCCGCCTGATTTCAATCGTGGGAGCATCGGTGGGACTGATCGTATTCAGTCCGATCATGCTGCTGGTCTCGATTTTGATAAAGCTCGATTCAAAGGGACCCGTGCTTTATGGGCAGGTTCGCGTTGGGAAAAACGGGCAACCGTTCGAGATTCTCAAATTTCGCACCATGGTCGTGGATGCGGAATCGAGCGGGCCCGTATGGGCGCAAAAAAAGGATCC
>Ga0207691_10007919_pt1 | contig 10228 bp, 7 predicted proteins | sample KBSM13metaG_FD_184327 | JGI IMG/M metagenome (GOLD analysis project Ga0207691, IMG submission 184327) | Miscanthus rhizosphere microbial communities from Kellogg Biological Station, Michigan, USA - KBS M1-3 metaG (SPAdes) (version 2) | ecosystem: Host-associated > Plants > Roots > Rhizosphere >... | reverse complement strand
TCTGTTTCATGGGCGAGCGATCGATGCCACGGATCAGCGACATGTCGACCTTGACCACTTCCGGCTCGAGGTGCGCGAAGCTGGTCAGGCCCGCGTAGCCGGCCCCCAGATCGTCGACCGCGATGCGGTAGCCCAGGCTGCGCAGCCGGGCGACGCGCGCGGTGACGTCGCGGATCTTCTCCAGCGGCGCGCGCTCGGTCACCTCCAGCACGACGCGCGACGCGTGTCGCGACAGCGGCGCGTCCGCCGCGATCAGCGAATCGTCGTCCAGCTCCATCGCGTGCAGGTTGATGAACAGCAGCGCAGCGATGGGCTGAGCATCCAGCGTGTGCGCGACCCGACCGCGGACGATGCGGCCGAGATCCTGCAACCGCCCCAGCCGCTCTGCCGCTTCGAACAGATCGGGCGGCGACCGCAGCGTCGGCTCCTCGTTGCGCACCAGCGCCTCGTACGCGAACGTGGCCCGCCGCGACCACGACACGATGGGCTGATACGCGATCCACAACGTCTCCAGCGCACGCGCGAAGCGCGCCTCCAGGCTGGCGCGGTCGCCCAGGTGCTTGCCCTCCAGGCGGAACATCTCCAGCGCCTCGCGCTTGATCTTCGCCATCTGGTGCAGGCGCACCGCGCGCGCGATCACCTCTTCGAGCTCCGCGGGCTCGACCGGTTTGATGAGGTAGCGCAGGGCACCGTACTCCACCGCGCGCACGGCGCTGTCGACGGCGGGACCGCCGGTCATGAGCACGAAAGGGACGTCGAGATCGTGTTCGCGCACAGCGCGCAGCAACTCGAGGCCGTTCATCTCCGGCATGGCGATGTCGCTGACGATGACGTCGAAGTTCTGAGCCCGCGCGGCAGCCGCCGCTTCGCGTCCGTCCGTCGCGGTCACGACCGAGAAGCCGGCGACGCCCAGCGTCCGCGAGTAGGCGCGCGCTATCGCAGGCTCGTCGTCGACCAGCAGAATCAGCCCTCGGCTCGGTGCGTCTGCCACCTGCGGGGAATCGGCGGATTCGGTGACCGCGCCGGTCACACTCGGGGCGTCCATCTTGCCCCTCACGCATCGGCGGATTCGTTCAGGAATTGAGGCGCGATGTTCCAGGAAACCGGCCCAAAAGTTTCTCGGGCGCCGCTGCGCTTGGTATATGTTCGCGCACTTGAACACGCTGACCAGAAGCATGCCGACGCGTGAGGAGAAATCTTGGCAATGAGCGCACTTGAGCGTGAGGCTGCCGGGCCCCACGACCCAACCCGTAGCCACGACAAGACCCAGCTCGCCCGCTACTACCACCAGATGCTGGCCATTCGGCGCATGGAAGAGGCGCTGGCGAAGGCCTACGCACTGCGCAAGTTCGGCGGCTTCCTACATCTGTATATCGGTCAGGAGGCGGTGGCCGTGGGCGCCCTCGCCGCCATCAAGCCCGAGGACTACGTCATCGCCACCTATCGCGAGCACGCGCACGCGTACGCGAAGGGGATGCCGGCGCGAGAGATCCTCGCGGAGCTCTACGGCAAGGCGACCGGCTGTTCGAAGGGCCTCGGCGGGTCGATGCACCTGTTCGACGCCGCACGCAACTTCCTGGGCGGCTACGGCATCGTCGGCGGCCACATTCCCATCGCGGCAGGCGCGGCGTTCGCATCCAAGTATCGCGGCGACGGCCGCGTCACGCTGTGTTTCTTCGGCGACGGCTCGGTCGCCCAGGGCGCGTTCCACGAGGGCGTCGCGCTGGCGGCGCTGTGGCGGCTGCCGGTGGTGTTCATCTGCGAGAACAACCTCTACTCGATGGGCACGCCGCTGTACCGGTCGCTGTCGGTCGCGGACGTGTCGCAAAAGGCGCTCGGCTACGGCATCGCGCGCGATCGCTTCGACGGCGAGGATGTGATTCGCGTCCACGACCGCGTCGCGGAGGCCGTGCGCCGCGCGCGTAACGAATCGATCCCGACGCTGATCGAGATCCGCACCTACCGCTTCCGCGGGCATTCGATGTCGGACGCCGGCCTCTACCGGACGAAAGAAGAGGTCGAGGAATGGAAGCGGCGTGACCCGATCTCGTACGGCCGTGAGCTGCTCGTGCGGGCGAAGGTCGACGAAAAAGACATCGTCGCCATCGAGACGAAGGTCAGCGAGGAAATTGAAGACGCCGTGAAGTTCGCCGAGGAGAGCCCGGAGCTCGCCTACGAACGCCTCGCCGAGTTCACCTACAAGGAGTAACAGAGCCCCATGCCGCGGACGGTAGCGTTTCGTGAAGCGCTCAATGAAGCGATGGCCGAGGAGATGGAGAAGGATGACCGCATCTTTCTCATGGGCGAAGAGGTCGGCCACTACGACGGCGCCTACAAGGTCTCCAAGGGGCTGCTGAAGCGTTTCGGCGAGAAGCGCGTCATCGACACGCCGATCGCCGAGGGCGGCTTCGTCGGCGTCGGCATCGGCGCCGCGATGGTCGGGCTGCGTCCGATCATCGAGCTCATGACCTGGAACTTCTCCCTCGTCGCCGCCGATCAGCTGATCAACAACGCGGCGAAGATCCGGCAGATGTCGGGCGGGCAGTTCACGCTGCCCGTCGTGTTCCGCGGCCCGGGAGGCTCGGCGCACATGCTGGCCGCGCAGCACAGCCAGTCGACGGAAGCGTTGTGGTCGCACATCCCCGGCCTCAAGGTCGTGATGCCGGCCAACCCGAAGGACGCCAAGGGGCTGCTCAAGAGCGCGATCCGCGACGACAACCCGATCGTGTTCATCGAGGGCGAGGTGCTGTACGCCGACCAGGGCGAGATCCCGGACGGCGAATACACGATCCCGCTCGGCGTCGGCGAGGTGAAGCGCCAGGGCACGGACATCACCATCATCGGCTGGTCGAAGATGGTGAAGATCGCGCTCGCCGCGGCGGACGCGCTGGCGGCCGAGGGCATCGAGGCCGAGGTCGTCGACCCGCGCACGATCCGTCCGCTCGACGAGGAGCTGCTCGTCCAGTCGGTGTCGAAGACGAAGCGCTGCCTGATCATCGAAGAAGGCTGGCCGTTCAACGGCGTCGGCGCCGAGATCGCGTACCGCATCGGCCGTCGCTGCTTCGACGACCTCGACGCGCCGGTCGAGCGCATCACGGGCGCGGACATGCCGATGCCCTACAACCACCACCTCGAGCAGCAGTGCATCCCCGACGTGCCTCGCGCCGTCGCGGCGGCCAAGAAGCTGCTCTACCTGGAGTAAGGATAAGGACCCCCCACCCTACCCTCCCCCGCTCCGCGGGAGAGGGCGATGGAAAGAGTCGACTCAATGGCGCAGATTCTGGATATGCCGCAGCTGTCGGACACGATGAAGATCGGTGTGCTGCAGAAGTGGCGCAAGAACGAAGGTGACAAGGTCTCTCCGGGCGAGGTGATCGCCGAGGTCGAGACCGACAAGGCGGTGATGGACTTCGAGGCGTTCGACGAGGGGGTGCTGCTCAAGCGCCTGATCGCGGACGGCGCGTCGGTCCCCGTCGGGACACCGATCGCGATCATCGGCAAGACCGGCGATGACATCAGCAAGCTGGTCGAGGAAGCGGCGGCGCGCGCCGGCGGCGCGAAGCCGGCGGCGAAGGCGGAGCCAGCCAAGGCGGCCGCCGCACCGTCCCCCGCCCCGAAGGCCGCGCCCGCGCCGGCACCTGCTGCGGCGAACGGCAAGTCCGAGAAGCCTGCGCCTGCCGCCGCTCCGGCTGCCGCTGCCAAGCGCGCACCCGCGCCCGCCGCGGCAGCGCCCGCGCCGGCGGCGGCCGGCGGCAAGGTGCTGGCGTCACCGCTCGCACGCAAGCTGGCGACCGACATGGGCATCGACCTGCGCGGCGTCACGGGCACCGGCCCAGGCGGCCGCATCGTCGAGCGCGACGTGAAGGCCGCCGCTGAAGGTGGATCGGCAGGTGGCGGCGGCGCGCCCGCGACTGACTGGCATGCCGCTGAAGAAGCGCCGCAGACGTCCGCGCCGCGTGTGTCAGCCGCCGCGCCACTGCCGGCGCAGATCGTGCCCGAGCGCCGCACCGAGGCCCGTTCGGCTCAGGCTGCGCCGGCCGAAGATCTGGTCAAGCCGCTGTCGATGATGCGCCGGACGATCGCGGCGCGGCTGCTCGAGGCGAAGACGACGGTCCCGCACTTCTACCTGACCGCCGACATCGACATGGACGCGGCGATGGAGTTCCGCGAACAGGTGGCGCAGGTCCACGGCGCCAAGCTGTCGGTCAACGACCTGGTGCTGAAGGCGTGCGCGCTCGCATTGCGCAAGGTGCCCGCGGCGAACGCGTCGTTCACCGAGGAAGCGATCATCCAGCACGCGCGTGTCGACATCGGCATGGCGGTGGCCATTGAAGACGGCCTCATCACCCCCGTGATCCGTGACGCCGACAAGAAGACCATCGGCCAGATCGGCGCCGAGGCCCGCGAGATGGCGGGCCGCGCGCGCGACCGCAAGCTGCGTCCCGACGAGTACACGGGCGCGACGTTCTCGGTGTCGAACCTGGGCATGATGGGCATCCGCGACTTCGCGGCGATCATCAACCCGCCCGAGGGGGCCATCCTGGCCGTCGGCACCGTCCGCAAGGAGCCCGTGGTCAAGGACGGCAAGATCGTCGTCGGCCAACGCATGTCGGTGACGCTGTCGTGCGACCACCGCGTCGTCGACGGCGCGCTGGGCGCCAAGCTGTTGCAGGCGATCGTCGCGATCCTGGAACGCCCGATCTCGCTGGCGTTTTAGGTCGAGCAACGCCAATGGCTGACAAGTACGACCTGGTCGTCGTCGGCGCCGGCCCGGGCGGCTACGTAGCCGCCATCCGCGCCGCGCAGCTCGGCATGAAGACGGCCGTCGTCGAGCGCGAGCGCGCCGGCGGCATCTGCCTGAACTGGGGCTGCATCCCGTCCAAGGCGCTGCTCAAGTCAGCGGACATGATGCGCCACGCGCAGAAGGCGGCCGACTACGGCGTCATCATCAAGGGCGAGATCACGTTCGATTGGGACAAGATCATCAAACGCAGCCGCGGCGTCGCCGAGAAGCTGGCCAGCGGCGTCGAGTTCCTGTTCAAGAAGTACGGCGTCACGCAGATCATGGGGACGGCAACGCTCACCGGGCGCGGCAAGCTCGAGGTCGCGACGACAGCGGCCGGCAAGCCGACGGGCAAGCTCGCCCTCGACACCCCGCGCACCATCATCGCGACGGGCGCGCGCGCCAAGTTCCTGCCCGGCATCGAGCCCGACGGCGACCGCGTCATCACCTACCGCGAGGCCATGGTGTTGCCCGAGGTGCCGAAGTCGGTCGTCGTCATCGGCGCCGGCGCCATCGGCATCGAGTTCGCCGACTTCTGGAACGCCTTCGGCGTCGACGTCACGGTCATCGAGTTCATGCCGCGTGTGTTGCCGATCGAAGACGAGGAGATCTCCGCGTCGCTCACGCGCGTGCTCAAGAAGCGGAAGATGACCGTGCACACGGGCGCCAAGACCACCGGCATCAAGGTCAGCAGCAAAGCCGTGACGACGTCGTTCACCGACGCCGACGGCAAGGACCAGACGGTGACGTCGGAGCGCGTGCTGATGGCGGTCGGCGTGCGCGCCAACATCGAGAACATCGGCCTCGAAGGCATGGGCGTGACCGTCGACCGCGGCTTCATCCAGGTCGACGACCACTACCGGACGACCAGCCCCGGCATCTGGGCCATCGGCGACTGCGCTGGCCCGCCGTTGCTGGCGCACGTCGCCATGGCGGAGGGCGTGCGCACCGTCGAGGCCATGGTGAATCGACCAGGCAAACACGTCGTGCCGATCAACTACGACGCCATCCCCGGCTGCACCTACTGCGATCCCGAGGTCGCGTCGATCGGCAAGACCGAAGCGCAAGCGCGCGAGGCCGGCATCGACATCGACGTCGGCAAGTTCCCGTTCCAGCCCAACGGCAAGGCGCTGGGCGCCGGCCACCCCGACGGCTTCATCAAGGTGATCACCAACAAGGCGCGCGGCGAGATCGTCGGCGTGCACGCCATCGGCTACGGCGTCACCGATCTGATCGCCGAGATGTCGCTGGCCATCACGTCCGAGGCGACCGCGCACGACGTGCTCGCGGCCGTACACCCGCACCCGACCCTGTCCGAGGTCATGTACGAAGCGACCGCGGCGGCGCTGGGCGAAGTCGTCCACATCTAGCCGTCTGCGAACGCCAACACCTCGGGCGAGCGGGCCCTCAATTGCCCACGCGGTTCGCCGACCGCCCGCTCGCCCTCCCCTGCCCGCCTCCGTGCACTGACGTGAACACCGAAAGGTCCAGTCGCTCGTACGCACCGCCGCCGTGCATCCGGCGCGCGATTCGCGCCACACGCTGGCCGACTTCCGCCGCCGTTGTCGGCCGATTGTCGGGCCGCTTGGCCAGCATCGCGAGCACCAGCTCCTCGAGCGCGCACGGCACGTCGGCCACCAGCTCCGAGAGCGCGCGCGGTTCGCAGCGTAGCTGGCTCTGCGCGATCTCGTGCGACGTGTCGCCGCCGAACGGACGCTGCCCGGTGCACATCTCGTACAGCATGCAACCGAGCGAATAGATATCGGCGCGCGCGTCCACCGCGTCACCGCAGATCTGCTCGGGCGCCGCGTACTCCATGGTTCCTACGCAGACGTCGCCGCTGCCCGGCGCGGCACCCGGCCCGCGTGCCCGGCAGGCGAGGCCGAAGTCGAGCAGCGTTGCCCGCCCGTTGTCGCCGATCATGACGTTTGTCGGCTTCAGATCGCGATGCACCAGGCCCTGGCCGTGCAGGTGGTCCAGCGCCAGGCATAGCTGCGCGACGATCGACAACACATCGCCCAACCGCCCGCCGGCGACCGGCGTGGGCGCCGTCCCACCCCACCCCAGATCGTCCGCACGGAAGGTACGACCGCGCGGCGGCGTCGTCGTCCGTTGGTCGAACAGCGAACGCGCGGCTTGCGGCCACAGCGACATGATCTCGTGGCCCAGCGTCTGTCCCTGCAGCATCTCCATCGCCATCCACGGCATGCCGTTCCAGACCCCGTCGTCGTAGAGCCGCACGATGGCGGGATGATCGACGCGCCGGAGCGCATCGATCTCACGCCTGATGCCCGCAGCGTCAGCCGGACGGGCCGAGCGCACCGTCTTGAGGGCAGCGATGCGACCGTCGACGCAGTTCTGCCCGCGCAGGATGATCCCCATCCCGCCCTCGGAGACGCGCGATAGCACCCGGTAGTCCCCAAAGCGGACCGGTCGGTCGGGGGCCTCGGCGGGGAAGAGCGCGGTCGCGGCCGTCATGACCGGCGACTAAGCATCCCGGATGCCAACCTTTCCGCGCCAACTTCCCCCGACACCACCCACCAGCAGGAGCGGTCCGTTCAGACGATCTGTACAACGACTGAACAGATTGATCGATTGCGTGGCGAGGGGGCATCAATGAACGGGGGCTTTGGCGGGGCATGAGGCTTGCTGGGCGTCCTGTGACATGACGATCACCGACCTGGAGACCCTGCCCGACGTACTCGGCTGGCACCTTCTGTCGCCACCGACCACGCCGCGCAGCCCGCTGTCGCCGCGCGAGCGGCAGATCCTCGACCTCGTGACGGGGGGCCGGACGCATAAAGAGGTCGCGTTTGACCTCGGGCTGTCTGACGCCACCGTCCGCGTGCTGTATTCGCGCGCCATGAAGAAGCTCGGGCGCGCGAAACGGGTGCGCATACCCAGCGCTACTGAGCGATGAACGCAATGTGACGTTCAACACCGTCGCCGGTGGCGCGCCGCCGTTCGGTTGACAAAAGGGTCTGAGCGACGGACATTCCCACCTGGTCAGCGCCAGCGTGGGCGGGACGGGAAGCGGGGAGCTTGAACAGATCGAGCGTCGACCGACGGCACGGAAACGTGGCGTCTGCGCCGGAGCCGAGCCGGATCCAAGGCCATGGCCCGCGGATGGAGATGCTGGATTTTTCGGACGCGTGGCGCGTAAGCTGCGCTAGCTGATGCCGGCACCGACGGTCCACCAGTCCAGCGCGGGAGGCGGTTCGTTGAAAGCCACCTCCGGCGGTGTGCTGCACCTGACTGTGATGGCTCCCAACGTCTTCGAGACGCACCCGCTACCGGCGGTCGGAGCGGTCCGCATCGGACGCGACGACGATGCGGAGGTGCGCATCACCGACGAGCTGGCGTCGCACCTGCACGCGTGCGTCACCGTTGACCCGACGGGCGCGCTGACCGTCGAGGATCTGGACAGCCGCAACGGCACCTTCGTGCGGGGCGTCCGCATCGAACCGAGGACGCGGGTCGCGATCCAGCCGGGCGAAGCCATGACCATTGGCTTCACGCACATCATGGTGCAGCGTCGTCGGCCGCCCGAATCGACGCGCCGATTCCACGGCCATGGTGCGTTCGAGGAACGCCTCGAAGACGCGTGTGCGGACGCCGCCGAGGGCGGCGGGGCGTCGCTGGCGGTGGTCCGCGTGCGCATCCCGGACGAGGAGCCGGCAGGCCATGGGGCGGACATCGTCGCGGGGGCGCTGCGCCCGGGCGATTTTCTGGCCCAGTACGCGCCGGGCGACTACGAGGTGCTGCTGCTGGACACCGATCCCGAGCGCGCGCGGCGAATTGCCGACGACGCTGGGCGGCGGGCGCGCGCACAAGGGCTCAAGGCGCGCACCGCAGTGGCGGTGTATCCGGCAGACGGCAGGTCAGCCGAGGCGCTCATCGGCCGGGCCAGCGCGCTGCTGCGGGGCCCTGACACCGACACCGGCCAGGGGCCCGTGCTCAAGTCGGAGAGCATCCGCAAGCTGTATCGCCTCGCCGAACGAGCCGCGGCCGGCCACAGCGCCAACGGACTCATCAATGTCCTCATCTTGGGCGAGACGGGGACCGGCAAGGAGGTGCTGGCCGAGTGGATTCACACGCACTCGCCGCGCGCGGGTGGACCCCTGGTCTGCATCAACTGCGCGGCGCTGACCGAGACGCTGCTGGAGAGCGAGCTGTTCGGCCATGAAAGAGGGGCGTTCACCGGCGCCGAAAAGACCAAACCGGGCCTGCTGGTAACGGCGGCCGGCGGCACGGTGTTTCTCGACGAGGTCGGTGAGATGCCGGCCACGCTGCAGACCAAGTTGCTGCGCACGCTGGAGAGCCGGCAGGTGAAACCCGTCGGCGGCGTCGAGCGACCGATCGACGTGCGGTTCATCGCGGCCACGAACCGCGACCTGGAGGGCGAGGTGCTGGCCAAGACGTTTCGCCAGGACCTGTTCTTCCGGCTCAACGGCATGTCGCTGACCGTTCCGCCGCTGCGCGATCGGCCCGAGGAGATCGAGCCGCTGGCGCGGCGATTCCTGGCGGACGCATCGGCAGCAGCGAAGCAGCGCCCGCCCCGTCTGTCGGAGGAGGCGCTGGCGGTGCTGGTCGGGTACGCGTGGCCTGGAAATATTCGCGAGCTGCGCAACGTGATGGAGCGAGCGCTGGTGTTGTGCGAGGACGACGACATCAGGCCGGAGCACCTGCCCGTCGAGAAGATGCGGTTGGCCCGGCTCGTGCCGGGGGGCGACAACAGCAACGGCGTCGTCGCTGGCGCGCCGCCGTCGGCGGCGCTGGGCCCCGCGTCCGATGCGGGGTCGCCAGAGCCGCCCGGCCTGAGCGACGACGAGCGCGCCGACCGACGCAAGGTCATCGCCGTGATGGCCGAGTGCGGAGGTAACCAGACGCGCGCCGCGAAGAAGCTCGGCATGGCGCGCGGCACGTTGATCGAGCGCCTCAAGCGCTATGGCATCAAGCGCCCGCAAACCGAAGACTGATCTGGTCGGGACGCTCAAAAGGTCCCGCGTGCTCCGCGATCGGCCGCGACAGACAAAGTCCGTCGACGCCCGACGCGCTGATCCCATCGCGGTCGCCGTCGCTCTGCACGCCGACGCCGAGCGCTGGCGCGACGCGGGCGACTCGCGACGGGCGACGGCCTGCGCGCGGCGGGCCGTGGCGCTGTTCGAGCGCCATGAGGGGCGCGGTCACCCGGATGTCGCGGCGGCGCTGCTTGCGCTCGGCGGCGCGCGGGAGCTGGGCGATGCGTGGCGCGAGGCGCTGGCTCACTATCGGCGCGCGGACGCGATCATGGCGAGGTACGCGCGGCTGCGCGATGCGGACGTGCGGCGGTTGCGCGTCAAGGCGGCGCGTGCGCTGTGCGGCGTGCTGCGCGCGCTCGGACGCTACGCCGAGGCGGAGCCGCACGGACGGCGCGCCGTGCGGCTGGCGCAGAGATATTTCGGC
>Ga0207691_10007917_pt1 | contig 10231 bp, 10 predicted proteins | sample KBSM13metaG_FD_184327 | JGI IMG/M metagenome (GOLD analysis project Ga0207691, IMG submission 184327) | Miscanthus rhizosphere microbial communities from Kellogg Biological Station, Michigan, USA - KBS M1-3 metaG (SPAdes) (version 2) | ecosystem: Host-associated > Plants > Roots > Rhizosphere >... | reverse complement strand
GTCCCCAGCTCCTGGAACGTGGCGGCGGCGACGTCGAACCGCCTCGAGTCCGCGTAGATGCGCGCCAGCTTGTTCAGGGCGGTGGCCGCGGCCTCGCTCGACGCATAGCGCTCGACGACGGCGCGGTAGGTGAGCGCGGCCGTCGGAACCGATCCGCCGAAGACCTCGTCACGCTGGTAAGTGCCCTGCCGTGCTTCGAGGTCTCCGCGCATCACGAGCGCCGTTGGCGCCCACGGGCTGCCAGGATACTTCTCGACGACCTCGGTCAACGTCTTGCGCGCATCCGGCTCCTTGTCGCGCCGTTTCGATTTCAGCGTCGCTTCCGCGAGCCGCACGAGTGCTTCGGCGGCGCGGGAATCTTCCGGAAAGCGGTGCGCGATCTCGATGTAGGTGCTCATCGCGTTCGGCGTGTCGCCGCGCGCGTCGTGAATCGAGGCGGTCAGGAACGAGGCCTCGATCGCCTTCTGGCGGTCGCCGCCTTCAGCGACCTTCCGGAGGCTCTCGATCGCCTGGTCGTACAGCTTCAGATCGATCTGTTGACGGGCGATGAGGAATTGATCCGGTCCCGCCGCAATCGGCGCATCGGCAACGGCCGTTTCGACGCGCGGCGGAATCGCGGCCGGTGCCGGCCGGGCGGGCGGTGGCTCCGGTCGTGCGGGCGGCGCGACGCTCGCTCGGGCGACGACGACAGGTTCCGCAGGCGCGGCGTTTTCCCGCGCCGGTTCTTTCGGCGCCGCCTTTTCGGTGCGCAACTGTACATCCGCCACGCGTCCCGGCTCCGTCTGCCCTTCAGCCGAAGCGGCCGAGACGGTCCGTCCCCTCACGGCGGCGAGAGTCCACCAGGCGCTGCCGGCGACTGCCACGACGCCAAGCGCGGCCGCCGCACCCAGCCATATTGATGCACGCAGGGACGGCAGCGAGACACGACCCGCACCCGGCGCGCCACTGGCGGCCGCTCGATCGAGATCGCGCTTCAGCCGCTGCAGGTCGGCCCTGACGTCGGAGGCGGTCTGACAGCGAAGCATCGGGTTCTTTTCGAGCGCTTTCGTGATGATGCGCTCGAGCTCCACCGGCACGTCCGGATTGAGCGTCCGCGGCGCGATCGGCAGCTGATTCACGATCGCCGCGAGGACGTCCGCCGCCGTCGCGCCGGCGAACGGCCGTTTTCCCGTCGCCATCTCGTAGAGGACGATGCCCAGCGAGAACAGATCGGTGCGGTGGTCGAGCTCTTCGACGCGGGCCTGTTCCGGCGACATGTACGGAATCGTGCCGCCGGTCGAGAACAGCGAACGTGCGGTCGTCGGATCGACCCGCCGCGGCAGCATCACAGCGACGCCGAAGTCGAGCAGTTTGATGCGTCCCGACCGCGTGACGAAAATGTTTGCCGGCTTCACATCGCGGTGGACGATGCCTTCGGTGTGCGCCGCGTCGAGCGCGTCCGCGATCTGCGTGCCCAGATCGATGACGTCCGCGGTCTTCAGCGCGCGGCCGCCGATCGTGCTCGACAGGACCTGGCCGTCGAGCATTTCCATCGCCAGGAACGGACGCCCCTGGTGCTCGCCAATCTCGTAGATCGTGCAGATGTTGGGGTGATTGAGGCTGGAGATCGTGCGCGCCTCGTGCTGGAAACGCGCGATGCTGCCGGCGCCTTCGGCGGTGAAGAACTTGATGACGACCTCGCGCCCGAGCGCCAGGTCCTCGGCGCGGTAGACGACCGCGCTACCGCCCTCGCCGAGTTTTTCGCCGACGCGGTAGTGGGTTACGGTCTGTCCAGTCATACACCAGCCCACGCGTCCGATGCTGCAGTCATTATCGGTGAGCATCGGCGATCGTTGGTGTCCGGTTCTGCACGGCACGACACACCGACGTGCACGCGCATCGATCGCTGCGTATCGGCACCGTCGCCGATCGCGACAACGCACTCTTGCACGCCTACGATGTTGATCGTGAAACGACGAAATCGTCATCGAACGCGTGAGCGATCGCGGGACAGCCGAACAATACTCGCGGGCACGACGCTTGCGCCGCGTCGCGACGATGGTTCTGCGCCGGGTCTCGATCGCGGTCGTCTTGATCGCGTGGTTCACCACCGCGGTGAGCGCGCAGTCCGCGCCGTCAGAAGCGCTGGACAGGGGATTTCAGGCGTTGCAAAGCGGAGACGTGGCGAGCGCGGCTTCGATCTTTCGCGAAGCGCTGACGCGTCATCCTGCCGATCCGCAGCTCTTGTTCGGGGCCGGAGTGGCCGCGGGTATTCAGGGGCTGGACAAGGACGCCATTGCCTTCCTGAAGCAGGCGCTGCAGATCGAGCCGCAGCTGGTACAGGCGGCGGTGTTTCTCGGCGAACTCCTGTACCGCCAGGGCGACCTCGAGCTGGCGATCAAAACCTACGAGCGCGCGCTGCCGGGCGCGCCGCCGTCGGTCGCGGTGGGCATGCGCGGCCGCCTGACAGCCTGGCGCGAAGAGGTCTCGCTCCCGCAGAACCGTGACGCGATCAAGGACGACCGCTTCACGATCAGCTTCGACGGTCCGGTGCAGCAGAAGCTCGCGGCTCGCGCCGCCAGCGTGCTGAGCGCGGCGTTCTGGCGCGTCGGCAAGACGCTCGGCGCCTACCCATCCGCGCCGATCAACGTCATCCTCTATTCCGAGCGGCAGTTCCACGACATCACCGGCGCGCCGGAGTGGTCGGCGGGCGGTTTCGATGGCCAGATTCGCCTGCCGGTCCGCGGCGCGACGCAGAACCTCGCGGAGTTCGACCGCGTTCTGACCCACGAGCTGACCCATGCGATGCTCAAAAGCGTCGCTCCGCGTAACCTGCCCGCGTGGTTGAACGAAGGGCTCGCGATGTACTTTGAAGGCCACGACGGAACCGTCTCGGAGCGGCGCCTGGCCGCGGCCAGGCTGTTCGTGCCATTGGCGGTGCTGCAGACCAGTTTCGCGAGGCTGAATTCGGCGCAAGCGGTGATTGCCTACGAGGAAAGTGCCTTCGCGACGCGGGCGCTCGTCGACCGGATCGGGCCGGCGGGTGTTGGCCAGCTCCTGCAGGACCTCAGTGGCGGCCAGACAATGGATCAGGCCATCGAGCGCTTCGGCATCACCTTCGCCGCGTTCGAGTCGGAGCTCGAGCGCCGCGTCGGTGCGAAGAGTCGCGCAGCCTCCGTCCGCTGAGGCGCGCTCCCAGACTCACGCCTTCATCTTCACGATCGCGGCGGCAGTGACCGCTATTGGGATCGCGCCATTGGAGCCGGGTTCGCTCGCCGCCGGAGCGGTTTTCGTGGCGTCGGTGGCGGCCGTCGCCATGGCTATTCCCGTTGAGCGCGCCACCTCCATTGAACCTGCCGCCGCCCTGCGGCAAGGGAACTCGATCACCACGAATTGACCGCAATGACACGCGGCGCACCGGAGTCTTCGCCCATCACTGCGGCCTCGACGACAATCTGGACGTTCTGTTTTCCGAGATCGCTGACGCCGATCCGCTCCGCGGCCTGCAAGCATGTGGCGTCGACGACGCATTCACCCGCGGCCCGGGTGCCGTGTACCAGACCGGATAACGTGAGCACGACCTGGCCCGTCGCCGCCTCCTTCACGCGCGTAATCAGCCCGTAGGTTTGCCTCAGGTTCTTGATGAACCGACCCGCCGTCTCCGGACGCCATCGGCGATCGTCGGGGTGCTCGCGGTCCCGCACGTAGGCGCCCGCCGGATCCGGGGCGAGCGTAAACCGCCAATTCTCGCTCAGCTTGCGCGCCCACGGGTTGTTGAAGCCGCCAATCAGCACGACCGGGCCATCGCGGAGATCTTTGAGGGCAGTGGCTGACGGGCGGCGGATTCGGAATGGCTTGCCTCGCGCCCGCAGTTCACCTGCAACGAGCGAGAGTGTGGCGGCATCGGTGTATCGAACCGAATCGCTGCGAAGGAACTCCTGTATCGTCATGTCCCCGACCGCCGCGGTGCTCGGTTCCACAGCCTGGTTCACGAATAAACCGGCGTCGCCGATGCACAGCAGCGGCGCCGACGACGATGCGAGAACCGGCGTCCAGAAGCGGGTGAGCGCGTCCACTCGCGGCCCGGCAGGCTGCTGACCGGCGATCAGCCATGCGCCCAGCACCGCTGCAGCGATGACAACGGCGGCGGTGGCAGCAGGCCACGTTCTCGCGCGCGACGCTGCCGACAGGTTCGGCGATGCGCTAGCGGGTGGTGGCGGCGAGTGCGTGTGGCCCTGGGCCGCCGGCTGATAGAAATCCGGAACGTACGAGCCCGACTGGTAGGTGATGACGATCTCGCCGGAATGCTCCGGCCGCTCGTAATACTGGACGAGTCGTTTGCGAACCTCGGCAGCCGTCATCCGCACGACCGGGTCCTGCGCGGTGTCGTACGCCGGATCCCGGGCGAACACCTCGTGGCCGATTGTTCGCTCCTTGAGCGGTTCGGCTGAACTCAGCGCGTGCTCGACGGTGAAACGCAGGAAACCGGGAAAGCGCTTGCTGTTGCGGATCAACGTGCTCGAGAGAATCCGGCCGAGTTGTTCGCGAACCGCCTCCGCATCGGCGGCCATCGCCGGGATCCAGGGCGCGGGAGGCGCTGGGTCGCGTCCGGGCATCGTCCGGGTAGATGTTACAGGCGACGAGGCGCGGTGGCGCTCCAAAAAAATTGTGGGTGGGTGTGCGCTCCGCTACGACTCCAGCACGCGCCGCATGTAGTCGAGGTTCGCTTTGGTGGCGGCGATTGAATCGAATCCGAGTCGGCCCTGTTCGAGAATGCAGGCAATCGGCCACCGGTTGTCGCGAATCGTGCGCAGGATGTCGGCCACGCGGAGGTCGCCGTCACCGATGTTCGCCGCTGTGCCGTCGCGCTTCTGATCGCGAATGTGCAGGTGGGTGATGCGGTCGTGGTGCGCCTGGATGTACTCGAACGGGTCGTTGCCGCCTCTGGCGTAATGGCCGATGTCGAGATTGACCATGAACACCTTCGACATCGCGAGCACGCGGTCGAGACTCGCCGGTGACGCAATCTCGTTCGGGTCGTTCACGAGGTTGTGGGTGTGAAACGCCGGACTGATCCGGTACTTCTCTGCGGCAACCACCATGCGCGGTCCCATTCCGACACGCGTCTGGTTGGTGCAGAACCGCTTGACTCCGAGCGCATCCATCTGCCTGAAGACGGCATCGATCTCGGGATCCGTGAAATCGTCGCCAATCGTCATGACGAACGAGAACAGATCGACCGACGCGGCGTCGAACTTCCGGCGGATCTCGCGGAATCGATCGAGCGGCTCGGTCAATCGCCATTGGCGGAGTGCTGCGCGCGTCTGCAGGTATTCCGGACTCGTGGTCGCGGGCGCTTGTCCGCCGACGCCGCCGCCGACGACCCGCGGTTCGAACAACGAGTTCACCAGCTCCACATGTCCGATCCCCGCTTCGATGGTTCGGGCGATCACGACGTCCACGAGATCCTGTCCGGCGGCCGGTGTGAACGGGCCGTAAACCCCGGTAATCGCGCCAAGCTTCACGCCGCGAACCGTCGCTGTTTCGCGCGGCGCCGTTTGCGCGCCGAGCCGCGCCACCGGAAACGTCAGCGGAACGACCGCAAGACGAGTGAATTCGCGTCGCGATAGTGGGTGTGGCATGGCGATCAATTCCCCGTTCCCAGATAGGGCAACATCCGCCCGCAGTACAGCACCGCGAACCAGCTGATGAGCGAGCACGCGCCCACGACCTTCATCACCCGCGGCGTGTCGGCGTTGTCGCCCATCGACAACGCGGAGGGCGCCAGGCGTGTCTCGAAGAACAGCGCGTTAGCTGCCGCGACGACGATGAACGCGACCTTCGACCACCAGACCGCGCTGCTCAAGTACAGGTGAGGCTGCATGGTCAGGAACAGCGCCCCGGTTCCGGCGTTGATCAAAAATCCCCCGATTGCCCACGGCATCATCGCTTTGACATGGCGAATCGGCACGCCGCGAAACATGCCCATCAACCGCAGGTCGAGCAGCCCGGCCCCTCCGATCAGCATGCACAGGCCGATGAAGTGCAGCGATTCACACGCCGGCCAGAGCCACGACATCCCGAACAGCGTTTTCGAGATCTGCGTCGACTCTACCCAGGCGGCGAATTCAAGCATCGACGCGGGTCAGGCGGCGGATTTCAGATAGGCCATCAGGCGCCCGGCGACGATCGCGATCGTCCACAGCGCGAGCGACGCCGCCGCCATCGAGCGGCTGAGACCGGTGGTGACATCCGGCGCGCCCGGCCGATCGATCGTGCGCCGCTTCACGATGACGCCCAGCCACAGCGCGGCCGCAATGCTGGCCATCTTCACGTAAAACACCGGATCGGCAATCCGATCGGCCGCCTCGGTCACGAACAGTATCAGCCCGCTCAGAAGATTGATCGCGAAGCCAATCCAGATGAACCGGTAGAGTGGCAGCAGGCGCCGCAGCGGCACGTCTCTGGCGACTTGCAGCACCCGCAGATGGATGACGAAGCTCGCACCGACAAGAATCGCCATGCCGACGGTGTGCAGCGTCAGCACCGTCGGATACGTCCAGATGGAAGCGGATCCGAGGAACCATTCCGTGAACGCGCTGTCCTGCAGGCTACGGAAGAACGCCACTCGTCTTCTTCACATCGTCTTTCGGACGGGCGATGTCGTGGTACAGGCGCGTGCCATCAGGGCGGATCGAATAGAAGAGCGAAATGCCCTTCGAGCCGTCTTTCATCGGATGACCGACGAGTCGAATCGGGTCGCCAACCTTGTAGCTGGTGCGTGTCCAGCCTTGCCGCGACATGATGTTGACCGAACCGCCCTCGACGTCCCATCTGCCGACCGTCTGCGGATCGATCCCCGGGGCCGGCTTGATGTCGACGGTGAAGTGGACGTGGGGGTTCTGCCACTTCCATTCGGACACGACGCCTTGATATTCGACGTTCTTGTCCATTTCGAACATCGCGAACGAATGGTGCGCCGCGACGGACACCGACGCGAGTGCTAAACCGAGGACGGCGAGGCCGACCCGCGAGCTGGTCTTCATACGAACCTCCACAGCGATGTTGAATCCGCGATCATTTCTTGATGGTTTGCTTCGGCGGAACGATCGACTGCTTCTCGATCGGATCGCCGGCGTCGCACCACTCTTCGAGTGCATAGCTCACCAGCGCTCCGTTCGATTTCACCGCCGGCGCGCGCTCGAAGTACAGGCGGTACACGTGCGGCTTCTGATAGATCTTCGGGTCCTCCCACGTGTAGACGATCGTGAGCCGCCGGCCGTCGGGAGACAATTCGAACCGTTCGGCCAGACGCGTCTCCGGCGTCCGGACACCGCCGCCGGGAACGGCTCCCGCCGTGAAACCGGTGGTTTCGACGACGAGTGTGCTTCCTTCATAGCGGCCGATCGAATGTCCCGCGGGCGTCGGGGCGCGGTGGCTCGGATCGGGATGACCGCGGCGATCAAGATAAATGTGTCGCACGCCGCCGCGCTCGCCGGCGAAGATCACTTCGTCCTTCTGCTCGACGAAGTGGACGCCACCCGAGTCCGGGTTGATGAGCAGGCCTCCGTTGCCGCGACCACCTCCGCCGCCGCTGCACGGCTGCGCGACGACGATGTAAGGAACGCCTTCCGGATGCGGTCCGGTTGGTTCCGGGCCGCCGCGGCCGCGCCCGCCACGGCCACTGCCGGTGACGCCGGGCAGGAGCTGCGCCGCCGGGACGACGCCGCTGAGGCCGTCGAAGCTGCCGACACCATCAGGATCGATGCGAACCCAGTCACCCTCGAGGCGCGCACCGGCCCCGCCGGGCCGCTGCGTGTGCACGACTGGCGCGCTGACGCACGCCAGCAAGACAGCCGCCAAAAGCGTCCGCTCTCCCATGTGGCGTTTACTCCTTCGACGGCGTGCGAGTCGCCGGCCTCGCGGGTTGCGGCGCCGCCTCGAGAAATTTCGCGCGCTCCTCGTCATAGGCATCGCAGGGCAGCCACTGACGCGGCTCGTAGGTCGATGGCAGCCGATTGTAGCGATACTCGTACGAGTGCGGCACTCGAAAAACCGTCGGGTCGGTCCATGTGAACGTCACCGACAGAACCGCACCATCCTTCAAGAGGCGATATCGCTCGACCAGCCGCGACTTCCCGGTGCGGAAGCCGCCGCCAGGGATGGCGGTGATCCCGTGTTCGCCGTGAAACCCGGCCGTGTCGACCACCAGTGTGTCGCCTTCCCAGCGCGCGATCGAATCTCCGTTCGTCGAGGGATCGTAGATGTCGTCGCCGATGTGCGCCGACCGGTCCAGGTACAAGTAGCGCGGAGCCGACGAGTTCTCCGGCACGACGATGATCGCCGTCGCGCCCTGGCGGATGTCGAGCGGACGTCCGGAATCCATGATGAACGGCATGCCGAGGAGGTTGCACCAGCGGATCGCGTAGGCATCGGCTTTCGTCCGGGCGCCGATTCTGGCCGGCGTCACCGTCGGCACCAGGCTGGCGCGCGGCACGATTCGGCTGTCGAAGTTCAGTTCCCAGAATCCTGAGAGATCGCGGCTTGGCGTGTCCTGCGCCGCGCCGACATGGATTGCCGCCGCCATGATGAGCGACAGCGACGCGAGTGCCAACGGTAGTATTCGTTTCATGAGCGTTTCGCACCATCAGAATGGCGGTTCATGGTGGCTCGTGAGCGCGTCGGTGATATCGATACTCTCCGGCGCGGCCACGACCGGCCTGCTGCGCGCGCCGATCGGCGGTCCTGCCGTCGCTTCGGCGACGCTCACCGCACACATGATAATCGGCGTCGCCACCGCGTCCGTTGCCGTGTGGTACCTCGCGCGATCGCGGAAGACACGCGCGCAGGTGGCCATCGCGCTGGTTGCGGCCGCCGTCGTGTCGGGCTGGTCGGCGAGCCGCTCCTTCACCCCGTTCGCCGTGGCCGGACATGCGATTGCGGCGTTCGCGCCGCTCGCGCTCCTCGTCGACAACACGCGCGCGCTCGCCTGGCCGCCGCGCGCTGCCAGGGTCGGATTCGTGCTGTTGCTGCTCCAGGTTGCGCTCGCCGCGCTGGTGCGCCACCGCGTCATCGGCCTGACGTCGCACGTCCTTGTGGGCGGGCTTGCCGCGACCGCCGTGTTGGTGCCGGCGGTCGCCGTGACGCAGGGCGACGAGGCACTCGTCGTGGTGAAACGTGCCGCTCGATGGGCGATCGCCGCGCTTCTGGTCCAGGCGTTCCTCGGCGCGTCATTGCTGCTGATGGTCGCGGCCGGCACCGACAACGTGCCGATGTGGGCGGCCGCCATCAACGCGCACGTTCTCGTCGGCACGTTGGCACTGCTCGCGGCAGCGGCGTTGTCGTACGTGCTGGCGGCGGGGTAGCTCTTCCTCATGGCGCGTCGTAGTAGGCGATCCATCGGCCCATCGTGGCGACGGCAACCCAGAGGGCCAGCGACAGGACCGCCGCGGCTCTGGCGTTCCCCGCTGAGATCGCCGCTCCGGCCGGTCGGTACACGCGGCGACGGAAATACGTGCCGTGGACGCCGATCGCGCCAAGCAGCGCCATCTTGATCTGGAAGAACGGATTCACAAAGTATTCGGCGGCTTTCGATGCCGCGAGCAGGCTGCCGCAGCCCACCATCACGACGAACCCCAGTTGTTTCCACGGACGAAACCGTTCGATCATCTCGTCGACAGGAACGTCGGTTAGACACCATTCGAGGAGACGGACGTTTGTCAGGAGGATCAGACCTCCGAACAGGGCAATGCAGGCAACGTGAGTCGAGAGGATGACGGGGTACACGTACGCCGATTCGCGGACCGCGGTGAATCCCCGCAGCTCCTGGAGCGTTCGGCCCACCGATGCGAGCGTCATCGCCAGCTGCACCTCAGGTAAACGCGTAGAAGATTCCGCTGAACACGACGGACATCCACAGCGCGAGCGACACGACGGCGACGCTGCGACAGACCACGCGCGATCGGCTGCCGCGCGCCACATGGCTGTGGATGGTGTAGTTGAACCCCAGCGCCACGAGCAACAGGACCAGCTTCAGCCTCATCGTCGGATGAGCGAAGTATCGGGCCGGGTCGGTCGAGACGATCATGAATCCCGTTGTGATGGCCACGATAAAGCCAATCAGCGTTCCGATGGCAGTCGCGCGAAGGAGGCGGCCCGGCGTGGCGTGAACGATCCCCCGATTGAGGAGCCTCAGATCGACGACTGCGATAAGGCCGATGGCCATGGCGAGGGACACGATGTGTGCCACTTC
>Ga0207691_10007911_pt1 | contig 10234 bp, 8 predicted proteins | sample KBSM13metaG_FD_184327 | JGI IMG/M metagenome (GOLD analysis project Ga0207691, IMG submission 184327) | Miscanthus rhizosphere microbial communities from Kellogg Biological Station, Michigan, USA - KBS M1-3 metaG (SPAdes) (version 2) | ecosystem: Host-associated > Plants > Roots > Rhizosphere >... | reverse complement strand
CTGGAGCAAGGCGGTCGAGGGCACGGCGGTCATAGGCGACGAAGTCACAATCTCGATCGACATCGAGTCGGATAAGGCTCCCTAACGAATTCGCGGGTTCCCCCGCCTTTTTCCGCCGGAGTGGGGGAGAGGCGATCTTTGCTGATGGCGGGATCATGCAGAGTAGTCCAGGGCTTTGAAATGAGGTGGAGAGAGCATGCGGCCATACTCCGCCTAAACATCAGCCGATAAAGGAGCGAATGAATGAGCAGGCATAGACACAATCACGGGTCGGACCTCAGCAGGCCTCATCATGACCATGTTCCTTACTGGAAACGTGCGCATACCGACTGGCGTTTCTGGATCGGCGTGCTGCTAATGTTGGCGGCCATGATCGCCTACGTGTTGAGCGATGATTTGGCGTGGCGACCACGCAACCAAACCCAACCTCCGCCGTCCGGTCAGGTCGGAAACTAGGCACGGACCTAGGTCACTGGAGCTATTTGCGCTGGCCAGAGTCACGCCGATGACAACGTCGGAATCATCAATATGATCAAAGGCTCTCGCTGACGGTGACGGCTGGGGGCCGGCTGAACGATTCCGGCGAGGACTGGCCAATGTCATTTACCCATCAGGATAAGCAGCTCGTCTGCGAGGGGGTCGCGGTCGCCGAAATCGCAGCGCAGGTGGGCACACCATTTTATCTTTATTCCACGGCGAAACTTCTTGAGAATTTCAACGCCTTCCTGACTTCCTTCGTCGCGACCGATGCGACAATCTGCTTTGCGGTCAAATCGTGTTCCAACATTGCCATCCTCAAGTTGCTGAACGCCGCGGGCGCCGGGGCTGACACAGTTTCCGGCGGGGAAATCCGGCGCGCTCTGAGGGCCGGGATCGCTCCGGAAAAAATCATTTTTTCCGGTCTCGGCAAGACGAGGGACGAAATCGCCTTCGCTCTCGAGTCAGGAATCGGCCAGCTGAATGTAGAATCGACGGAGGAGTTGGAAATAATCGACCGCATCGCTGCGGCCCGAAGCATCCAAGCCAGAGTTTCGGTGCGGGTGAACCCGGATGTGGATGCCGGCACTCACGATAAGATTTCAACAGGTCGGAAGGCAGACAAGTTCGGCATTCCCTGGACCGAAGCCTGGGACGCCTTTCAAAGGGGCCGGACCCTGTCGCACCTAAAGGTGGAAGGGGTGGCGTGTCATATCGGCAGCCAGATCACCGATTCCAAGCCATTTCACGACGCGTTTGCGAAGGTCACGAACCTGGCCCGTGAGTTACAGGCCGACGGCTTTGCTTTGAAGCGCATCGACCTCGGCGGCGGACTGGGGATCACCTACAAGGACGAAAATCCAATCGGAGTTTCAGACTACGCCGCGTTGGTCATCAATCACGTGCGAGCGCTGGGCCTCCAGCTTTTCCTCGAGCCGGGCCGCTCCGTCTCAGCGTCGGCCGGGGCGCTAATCTCCGTCGTTCAGTTTATCAAGCAGATCGAAGGAAGAAGTTTTGCCGTTCTCGATGCCGGCATGAATGACCTCGCGCGTCCCGCCATTTACGGCTCTTATCATGAAATCGTCCCGGTGCGCCGGCGCGACGGGGAGGAATCGTACGACTTCGTCGGGCCGGTCTGTGAATCGTCGGATATTTTTGGGAGCAACCGCCGGGTCTCGACACTGGAGTCCGGGGATCTTGTCGCCATCTTGAATGCCGGGGCTTACGGCGCCGCGATGTCGTCGAACTACAATACCCGGCCTCTGCCGCCGGAGGTGCTGGTGGATGACGATCAATTCAAGACTATCCGGGAACGCCAAAGCTTCGAAGAGATCGTGGCGCTGGAGAGATATTGAAAGATTGAGGAGCGCGGAGAAGACCGGCCCCGAAGAACGCTGCGATCTCGCCAAATTACGGCGCACGGGCTGATTCGGCGCCGGGAGTCCCAATCGATGTCCATCAGCCCATTCGCTGGACTTGCCTCGAGAAGCCTCTGCCCAAGGCCCGTCAGTAATAAGCGCGTTTGGCACGATTGCAGCTAATTCTCCGGGCGACTTACGGACATTTGTTCGAACACTGGAAATCTACCCATGCAACGTCTCTATTCATCCGCTCTCCCAACGGCAGCATCTCCTATCTGTCTTTTTCGATTCAGCCTCAAAGCAATCGCACTTCTCACTGGAGTCTTCTCAATCGCATACGCGGGACGGGCCGTGGCTGACACGGCGCCCATGTTTACCAGCCCCTCGACTGTGACATTTCCGCAGGGAATCTACTCCTCCTTCACCATCACCACCTCCGGTAATCCGATTCCTTCGATCACCCAAACCGGACACTTGCCCGGAGGAGTGAAGTTCACCGACAATGGGGACGGTACAGCGACGCTGTCTGGCAGGCCGGGAAACGGTAAAGGGCTGACTGGAGATTACGCTCTCACGCTGACCGCATCCAATGGTGTCATCCCGGCGGCCGTCCAGAATTTCACCCTCACGATCAGCAGACCGCCGAGGATCTTAAGCGTGAATAACGCCACCTTCGTGGTCGGCACGGCCAATACTTTTACGGTCAAGGCGCTGAGCACGGTTCCGAAGACCACTCTGAGCTTTACCGGCGCCCTGCCAGCCGGAGTCATCTTTACAGCCAATAACAACGGCACTGCCACACTGAGCGGAAACCCCGCGGCGGGCACCCAGGGAGTTTACATAATCACGCTGACGGCGCAAAACGGCACTCTGCCAAATGCGACACAGCTCTTTACCCTGACGGTTCAGGATGCGGTGCCGATTTTCCGCACGCCAACTATCACGAGTGCGGCAAGCACAACCTTCACTGCTGGCGTTGAAGGCACTTTCACAGTCCGAACTTCAGCCTTGCCGACCGCATCGCTTACTCTAACGGGGACGATGCCGGACTGGCTGGCATTTGTCGATAATACCGACGGCACCGCGACCATCGTAGGCGCACCGGATCTGGGCGGAGCCGCGAGCTATACCTTTACCATCACCGCGGCCAATGGCATTGCGCCGGATGCAGTCCAGACTTTCACATTGTTCGTGCTCAATACTTCACCGGCGATTACGAGCGTGGACAATGCGACCTTTGTCGTCAGCACATCGAACAGCTTCACGGTCAAGACCAAGGCGACTTCTCCCATATCTGTTTTAAGCTTCACCGGGACTTTGCCATCCGGAGTTAGCTTTGTTTCAAACGCGAACGGCACCGCCACGTTGAGCGGAACCCCAGCCGCGGCTTCTGGAGGAACTTACCCGCTTATCATCACGGCGTCGAATGGGACCCCGCCCGATGCAGTTCAGAACTTTACGCTTACCGTGCAGGCCACACCTCCCGTTTTGCACGCACCTGCCATCACTAGTGCAACCGCCACCACCTTCACAGTCGGAAGTCACGGTACGTTTACCGTGACAACGACAGGCACCCCGACCTCACAAGTGACCCTGATTGGACCGCAACCGAGTTGGCTCTCCTATGTCGACAACACAGATGGTACCGCAACCTTGAGCGGGACGCCGGATTCGGGGAGCGATGCCAGTTACTCGTACACAATCACCGCCGCTAACGGAGTGGTTCCCAACGCCACTCAGTCATTCGTCCTGACGGTCACGCAGGCGCCCACGTTTACAAGTCCGGCGAATGCGACGTTTTCGGTCGGCGTCCCTGGCAGCTTCATAGTTGAGACGAGAGGTAATCCGGTGGCTTCACTCACTAAAACCGGCGCTCTTCCGAGCGGTGTGATTTTCGTCAATAATGGCGATGGGACCGCCAAAATCGCGGGGACGCCGGCTGTCGGGAGCGCTGGCAATCACGCCATTACAATAACGGCAGCCAATGGCGTCATGCCCAACGCCGCGCAAATCTTCACCTTGACTGTCACTGGCACACCTACGCCGACACCCACACCTACCCCAAGCGCGACACCCACACCTACCCCGAGTCCCACTCCAACTAAATTGCTCAACATTTCGACCCGACTGTTTACAAAGGCAGGAGAAAATGTTGCAATCGGCGGGTTCATCATCGCGGGCAGTGATCTGAAAACGGTGCTTATTCGGGGGCTGGGGCCTTCTCTGGCGGCCTTTGTCCCAAATCCCCTGCAAGATCCAACCCTTGAGCTGCACCAGGGAGACGCAGTGATTGCCAATAACGATGACTGGCAGGACACGCCAAATGTCGGGCAAATTCCCATCGGATTCGAACCGGCTGATCCCCGCGACTCCGTTATTGTCGCCACTTTGTCACCGGGGACTTACACTGTGGTCCAAGCCGCGAAAGACGTGGCTGGCGGCATCGGTCTGTTGGAGATCTACGATATCGACTCCGCAGGCGATGCGATGCTCGCGAACATCTCGACCCGCGGCTTGGTGCAGACGGGCGACGAAGCCATGATTGGCGGCTTTATCCTCCAAGGCGGGATTGAAGAATCAACCGTTGTCGTTCGCGCGATAGGACCGTCCCTGACATCATTTGGCATCGACAATGCCCTGGCTGATCCCACTCTCGAGTTGCACGATGAGAACGGGGCATTAATCCAGGCCAACGACAACTGGAGAGACAACGCTGCGCAGGCCGTCGAGCTCATAGCGAACGGGTTTGCGCCGGGCGACGACCTCGAATCAGCTATGGTAGCGACTCTTCCGCCTGCGGCTTACACGGCAATAGTCGCAGGCAAGGGCGGCATCGGCGTCGCGTTGGTCGAGGTCTATAACCTGCAGTAACGAAGTAGGCTGTTGCCTTTAACAGCGTGAATGAGAGGGTCGCGCGCCAGGGCGAGACGTGGCTGCAAGCCAAGTCGGGGCCGGTGGAGACTGCGCACCAGCAACGCAATCGAACGTTTCTCTGTGGAAGAATGTCGCCACATCCGCACAGTGTGCGCCATTTCGACCATCCATCTCTGAGCACATGAATAGTTACGGGAGCTTGTATACTTCCGCGAGAGCAACGCCGGTGCCGCCATTCTTGCCCGCAACGATCGCTGTGTAGGCGCCGGGTGGCAGTGTCACGACAATCGCTGACTCCGCGTCGTTTTGTGGTGGAATGCTAGTGGCTCTGATCTCGTCGGCCTGACTTGTGTCATCTTGCCAGTTATCATCGGACATTATCATCGCGCCATTCTTATCGAAAAGATAAAGCGTTGGATCAGCTAGGGTATTCCCGATGTCTGAAAGTGAAGGTCCCAGGGCGCGAATGATTACTTTCTCGCTGGTAGTTCCGTTACCAAGAATAAAACCGCCGATTATTACCTCGTTGCCGGTTTGGACCAGGCCGCGGATACTTATATTAGCCAGGGTTGAATCGGACGACGGGTCCAGGTCATATAACTCCGCCAGGCCAATACCGGTTGTTCCATTCTTGCCGCGCAACACGACGGTGTAGTTGGCGGGCGACAGAGTCGCGACAATCGCCGACTCCAGATCGTTGGTGGGCGCGATAGTGCTGTTTTGAATGTCGATCTGCTGGCTGTCTTTCCAGTTATCGTTGCTGGCAATGAGCGAGCCGCCGGCCTCATGCAACTCGAGCACAGGGTCAATCAGGACGGGACTTATGCCGGTTAGAGACGGTCCGATGCCGCGCATCATAACTTTCTTCGGCGCGTTTCCAGTAATGATGAAGCCCCCAATAGAGACGTCCTCTCCGGTCTGTACGTCCAGACGCGTGGAGAGATTCAGTAGCTGCGCGGGCCCTGGTACTGTGATCTGGGTTGGCTGGCGAAGTTCGCCGCCCATCGCAATCGTGGCATCTGCGACCATCTGATAAAAAAGCGGATTTGCGGCGTCCTGAGTCCATAGCTCAATGAAATCAGTTTGATAACCGACCATGGCATTTATTGTCGCCTGCATTACGGCCGCGATCGAGGTGCAAGGCTGATTCCCATGCATTCGGCACGGCGTGAAGCCATCGGGAATGCACATGGATGCACTTTTCAATGTCTGAAGACCAGATTGGGGGGAATGTTGGTAAATCATGTACTTTATGTAGGCGTCCGCTGAGTAGGCAGGGGGGTCGGCTAAAGGCGCGCCCCAGGTATCGGCGACTGTGTTGCGTTGGATATAGAAACGATCGGCATAGGAGTTCGCAGGTATGGGCGGGGAAGCCGCGGGGTCGCCATAGACATAAGCCGTTATCTCATAGGCTAAGGTGGAGTTGTTCCCCGCTCCTCCTCTTGGATCAGTTGAAGTATTCGCCAGCGAGACATCAAGTCCCCCAATCGGGAGCTTGATACACTTAGTTGGAAATGCCGCTGCCACAGCGTCGGCTATGTCCTTGCCCACCTGTAGCATTGCCGCCCGAGTCCAGCCAGCATCGAGCCATTGTTTGGGTTGATCGACGTGAGTAGTGCTGCCGTTCGGGCAATTGGGAAGATCGCCGACGAAATCCTGAATATTCCAGTCCAGGGTGTTGTGATTCGCAAAACTAGCGAACACCGCCACTATATCCGGGTCAGCGCTATAATGCTCCCCCGCCGCGGCAATGAGAGCGAGACGCTTGGAGTGATAACGCTCGTTCCAGTAGAGACAGGTCTCGACCGGCTCGCAGTAGGTGGTGTCGAATTGGCCGGAGTCGAGCAGGGAAATGGTTTGGCCCTCAGTTTTGAGCTCGGAAACGAGCCAGGGAGGTGTCTCGGCACTGCTCCAAGTAATGTGTAGCGCAAGATAATGGAATCCCGCCGCCTTGGCCTGAGCGATCTTGTCATCCAGCTGGGCCCAGTCGTAAACTCCATCCGATGTCTCGATCTCAGACCACTTTTCAGGAATACCTATACCGACCACACCCAAGTCATTGACGACACCTGTCGATATTTGATTACTGCTTCCATAATTGCTCCAAACGCCTTTTGGGTAAACTGGCGCAGCCTTAACTGGAGCCACGAAAATTGCCATGGCGGCGAAGGCGGAGAAGAGTCTGCGGACCGCCCCAAGACGGGGTGATTGAGTTCGAGTACCAACGGTGAAGTCGTTCATAGAGAAATCTGGGCTTCGCGCAGCTCTATCCAGAAGCCACCGCGCCTTCTTGCTTCAGGCCGCTCACCGATCTGCGGCGGGGTAATTATTTCCAGCCGTTCCTGAGGTACGAGCTCGATCTTGCCGTTTGAGATCCGAAAGGTGAGTCGAAGTGGTTTACGCGACGGCGTGGATGGCTGTCCTTTACACCTTTCATCTTTCCCCATTTTTGCCTCCTGTGAGAGATTACTCTGATTCTACTTTTATTGACACTGATTTATTCAGCTGCATCAGCTTCAACTCAGTCCCGGGCAGAACCAGGAACCAGCCTCGACGAGACTCCTTCCAGGAAGAGACCTCGCTTGGGCTGACTCGGAGTTCCACTTGGATCTGATGATCGCGTAAAGCGGCGGTCCTAGCGTAGGTTCAGCCCTCAGGCTTTTTAGCCCAGCCGAAGATGCGTTGAAACGTCGGATGCCGTAATCGAAATGGATTTATCAGCATTTCCGACAGCCGTCTATTGGACTTTAGTCCAATGCGTTTAGGAGCCGCAAGACGGCAAGGAAATCGTACGAAATCACCGGCTGATCCCAATCTTACGTACTCTCTCCAAGCGCTCGAAAAAGAAAATACCGGACGCTTTGGTGGCGCTCGCCCTTTAGTCGAGCGCAGCATCGTCATCGACGGTTGCGGCCAATATCCTCAAGCGCTCTGTGATTAAGGCAATGGCGCCGCAACCTCGCCGTCCGGGCTGCGCTCAGCGATTCTCGACCAGGCGGAGCGTCGATGGAATTGATTCGAGACGTTCGCTCACCTTCTGGATTTGCGCGGCCTGCTCCTTGAGCGCGGATTGTAGCTGCGAAACGGTTGCTTCCAGTTCCCCGATCTTGCGATCCTGTTGTTGGCCCTTGCGGTGTTCTTTGAGAAACTCGTTGAGCACCATCGCGTTCACGGCTTCATAACGCACCGTGTAAGGCATGCCCTGCTCGTCGCGAGCCACCAGATCGGGGTTCACCTTCGCCACTTGCTCTGCCACGAGGTCAAATTGTGGGATGCCTTCAGGGTCAAGCTCCTTCTTGTAATGGAAGGTCACTGGTTTCAGTGCAAGGATCGCTTCGCTCGCTTTATCCATCGGCTTGATCGCGTCCTTAAAGCGAACCAAGGATGCTTTCTTTCGTTGTCTCGCGCAACGAGGTCAGGATCAATTTTGGCTACATCTTCGGCCAGTAGGGCAAACTGAGGAATAGCTGTCGGGTCTAACTCTTTCTTGTAACGGAAAGTCACTGCTTGAGGGATAGTATCGCCTCGCTCGATTTAGACACTGGTTGAATGTTGTCTTTGTAGCGGGCTGACGAAACGGTCGTGCCGAGATGACCATTAGTGTCAATCACCACCCCTACACCTCCGGCGGCAGTGAGGTCGCTAATTCCAGCCACATAAATAGCTGTGTGAATTCCGACTCGGCCAATGCGGATCGTATTGGACTCTCCAGCAACACCGCGCTCAGTAGAAACGGGTTTTTTCATACGGTCGCTCCTGAGGCGCGCAGTTTGACTAGCCGAGCAACCGCGGGTCAAGCTAAATGCTCCCAGTGGCGTCGGATCGCGCGGTAAACGAGTCCAAAGCGCGTTCAATTTTGACTGCTATTTTGTCGTAAAATACGAGTGTTTTGCGAGACGTGAGGTCACCGTTCCACGCGCGCGCGGGGGCGTGCCGCTGTCAGCAAAAAAATCAGAAACCGAACAAAGTTTTTCCCAGGCCTCCGGCAGGGGCCCTGAGCAAAAGCGGAAATACCGTTCATAATGAAGTCGGCAACGTGATCCGCTTGAGGAGTGAGAACGGCTTCTAGGGCGTCTCGTGGTCAGCTGCTTTTTACGCAGGGTCATGCGTGCTCTTGCCGTCACAACAATCCCAATGGCCCGCGGCGCGGCGAGTCAAGAGAACGGCACCGAGATTCTTGGGTGCGGTGACCGTTGACGGCAGGAGAGAATTCTTGACTACCGTCATAACCTCAAAATTAGCACCGGGATCGAGGCTGTCCGCCCAATACACATTGGCATTCACCTCCCAGCTACCATTGGTATTCGGGTGGGCAAGCTGCTTCCAGTTATCCGGGCCGTTGTGGGGGTTGCCGTTCTCGGGGTAGAACCGACCGTCCTTATTCACGCTCCACGCTTCCCAGAAATGAGGCGGCCGCGCATTTTTCACCTTCTCAGGGTCAGTCTCCTTGTATGGCGTCTCATCGCAGTTCTTGATCGTCTCGACGGCCTGAATTTCTTGAACGATGTAGCCATCCTTGCGGCTGGTCTGCCATCGGATGCCCCAGTCAAACTCGCCGCACGGCAAATACTTTTTGACTCGGATCGTGTTGTCTTTGATGAGGATATCGGCGTCCGGCGTAAAGGTGGGGCTTAACAGCGAGGGATCTAAGCACTGCACGCCATTTACAGTGCCGGCAGCGGTGCGAGGCACTACTCTGAGCGACGGGGAGGCAATTGCCGCGGCCGCCCGATGCGCCTCCTGTTCATGAATAGCGGACGCCACTCGTGTGAGCGCCCGCGGCTCGCCGTGTCGCTGTTGCACAACGTGCATCAGCTCGTGGGCCAGCAGCCGCTGACCCGCGCCCGTCTCCGGCGCATACTGTCTCGTCCCAAACACTACATCTCGCCCCACCGTGTAGGCCAACGTATTCAACGTCCGCGCGGATTCGGCAGCCTTCTCATCGCTATGCACCCGCACCTTACTGAAGTCGTACCCAAAACGTGGTTCCATGAAAGAGAGGGTCTTAGCATCGAGTGGCTGACCGGGGGAACACAGCGCGTCGTGCACGACGGGTGAAACCTCGGAGAGTTGAGCCTGCCCTGTGGAGGCACGACGCGCCATCGACGGGCGCTTGGTGCGGCGTGCATCGCACTCGCCGCTGAGGCCAGGCGCGCCACAGCAGGCGCACGTGCGCCGCACGAGCCCGCTCCGCATGGGCGTGAAAGATGATGGAGGTGGGGCTTTCACCTGGGTTTGCAATCGCGCGTTCATCTGTTTACGCCTTTAATGCGATCTGGGCCTGCGCCGCCGGACTGAGAATACGATTACATTGTCATGAGGCAAACGCGAGTCACGCTATCGTCCGCAAACGAAGGCGGATTTCAGCGGAAATGTTATGCATGTTTGTTATGCTTTCGCACTCTCGCGCTCACTCTACGAGGGAAACGGTGAGGGAGGGATTCGAACCCTCGGTACCCTTTTGGGGTACGGCGCTTTAGCAAAGCGCTGCTTTCGACCACTCAGCCACCTCACCAACTGCG
>Ga0207691_10007908_pt1 | contig 10236 bp, 8 predicted proteins | sample KBSM13metaG_FD_184327 | JGI IMG/M metagenome (GOLD analysis project Ga0207691, IMG submission 184327) | Miscanthus rhizosphere microbial communities from Kellogg Biological Station, Michigan, USA - KBS M1-3 metaG (SPAdes) (version 2) | ecosystem: Host-associated > Plants > Roots > Rhizosphere >... | reverse complement strand
CCCCGACCCCAACCCCGACCCCGACCCCGACCCCAACCCCAACGCCAAGCCCAACCCCGACTCCGACCCCAACCCCAACGCCAACACCGCCTCCGGTGATTGTTACTCAGCCCACAGACCAAACTGTTTTCGTCGGGCAATCCGCCACCTTTAGTGTGACAGCGACCGGAGAAAACCTTCTCTACCAGTGGAAAGACAACCAGACCCCAATCCCAGGGGCCACGAGTAGAACCTATACAACTCCCCCCGCCACCCTCGCCGACGACAAGACAATTTTCCGCGTTGAGGTCAGCAACGGCGGAGGAACCGTCACAAGTCAAATTGCAAAATGGTATGTGAACGCCGGACCGCCCCCAACCCCAACCCCGACTCCCACTGCGACTCCCAAGCCAACTCCCACGCCCACTGCCACACCGACAGCGACTCCCACCGCGACTCCCAAGCCAACCCCCACGCCCACCGCCACACCGACAGCGACTCCGACTCCCACTGCGACTCCAACCCCGACAGCCACACCGAGAGGTAAAGGCAAAGGGAAGAATCTGTCTAACGTCTCAACCCGCGTTAGCGTTTACAAAGACGACAACGTCATGATCGGCGGCTTCATCGTCAGCGGCGAGACTGCCAAGACGGTCGTTCTGCGCGCTATCGGGCCCTCGTTGGTCAAGGCCGGTGTCAAAGGATCCCTCGTCGATCCGCTCCTTGAGCTTTATGACTCCGGCGGGATCCTGGTCGGTCAGAACGACAATTGGACTTCGCTTCCACCGGAAAGCGTTCCAAGCGGGTTTGAGCCGAGCGATCCGAACGAATCTCTCATCGCCGCGACCTTGCCGCCCGGCACTTACACCGCCGTCTTGCGGGGGGTGGATGGTGCCACCGGAGTGGCCTTATGCGAGATCTATGATCTGGCACCGGATAGCTCGAGCGTCCGCAACATCTCAACCCGCGCACTGGTCGGAACTGGGGACGACGTTCTGATTGGTGGTTTCATTATCGGGGGCGAGGATCCGACCAAGGTCATGGTTCGCGCCATTGGACCGTCGCTGACCAACTTTGGGGTTGCCGGAGCATTACCCGATCCAATCCTGGAGCTACACTCCGCGGATGGTTCACTCATTTATCAAAACGACGACTGGCGCGGCGACCAGGAGCAACAGATTCTCGATTCCGCTTTAGCGCCCACCGACGATCGCGAAGCAGCTATCATCGCGACTCTGTCGCCGGGAAATTATACCGCGATCATTCGCGGCAGAGGCAATAACACGGGGGTCGCGCTGGTCGAAGTTTACAATCTGGAGAACCCGTAGCCGTCTCGGATCAAGGCCTGATCCGATGATTCGCTCCCATACGGTGCGGCCATGACACGTCGCCGTGCCGAACCGCGATACGCCACACCAGGAACCGGATCGCCTCTTTGGGGAAAGCGCTGAACGCTAAGCCATCTGATACACTTCCGCCAAGGCAGCAGATTAGATTATGGGCGTCGGCGGAATCTGCAACGCGGCGTTAGCCCGAGAGATGCTGAGGCCGGGGGCAGAGCTTCTCCAAAATCTACGGCTACGTTTCGCGACCCCGACATTGCTCCGCGAAATCAGCGCTTCCCGCCGCTCGGTCTGTCGCTGGCTAACTTCGGCGTGCCCCGGGTCCTGGCCGATCCGTTACTTGAACTCAACGATTCAGCCGCTACGTCTTTCTCGCTTGCAGCTTGCTTCGACTAACAGCGAGGTCGAACTGTTTTCGCTGCGAAGGTTAGATAGATTTCGAGAACGCTGAATCAGAACGCGCTCTCCCCGACCATGATGATGTCCCCGGCATGCACGTACAGAGGTTTCGTAGGCTTGCCTTGAAGAATCGGACGAAGATCAAGGACCTGGGTGCGTTGTTGACCGCCGACAACACGAACCACGCTCACTTTACCGAGAGTCCCAAACTGGTCGGCGCCGCCGGCTTCCATGATGGCCTGCAAGACGGTGGTGGGCCGGTCAAACGCATACTTCCCGGGCTTCTTCACGGCACCGCCGATCACCACCGGCGTGACGCTGCGCTCCAACGTCACAACTACGGTCGCGTTCTGGAGCTGCGGTTTGTAGAGGGCCTCCAACGTGCTCTGAAGATCTCCAATCGTTCGGCCACCCGCAGCAACCTCCCCAACGAAGGGCAGGTTAATTTTTCCGTCGGCCTGGATCGTTTGCGACTCGCTCAGTTCAGTGGTCCCCGGGAAACTCACCTTGATCACATCCCCCGGAGACAATGTCACCGGCATCCGAGCCAGAGACTCATCAGGGAAGTTGGTGGAAACAGTGGTTTCGCAACTGGCAAAGGACAGAAGAACGAGAAGAAGAAAGCAACTGCTGAGAGTGAAACCGTATTGCCGCCCTTGCGCGAGACACTTCCACCGGGTCGGCAGTGGTGCGAGCGGAAGATTCGAGTGCACAAAATTTCTAACAGCAGAGGCAAGTAAGATCATAGGTCGCGGGCGATTGAGCGATTATTGGCGGGACAGCATGGGGAGTCCAGTACAATCTACGGAGTTCACACGCCGGCGGGCAGTGTTGGACAATTGTCAGTTCTGTAGTTCCTGCTGGCTCTCGTCCTCGTCCTCGATTTTGCCTCTGGTCCCTCTGGTTTCCAAGGACGCGAACGGGGAGAACGAGGACGATTCACAAACTGACAATGGTAAGACAGTTGCCCCTCTGGCCTTTGTTCCTGGGAGCAGGACTAATCAGGCCGACAGCCGCTTCTTTCCGTTAGAGACCTTCGTTTCGCCTCGACGTAACCACCAGAGCAACAAAAAGAGCGGGATCAGCGACAGCATGAAGAAGAAAGGCCCTCCCTTTCTGTGAATGACGCTGTGGATCATGTCGGGACCGTAGTGCACACAGAGCAAACCAATGACGAGAATCCGAAACCCGTTGCGCAAAATTCCCAACGGAATCACGAAAGCCACCAACGCTATTCGGCGCCACGGGCTTTTCAAAAAGAGATGCGCCACGAGAAAACTGGTAATAAAAAGAACCAGGCTCGAGCGGATTCCGCTGCATTCCTGCGCGACCTCGATAACGATCCCCGGCAGCTGGAAGACGGCGCCGTCGCGCACCAGTGGGGTGCCAGAAATGGTGAAGAAGAAATTGGCGGCGTCGGCGGATGCCACTTTGGAAGCCGTTTCCAACCAGTAAACCAGCCCGTCGGGAAGCGGGACCAGAAAGATCAGGAACGCGAACGGAAACGAGAGCGCACGCATCCACGCTTTCCCGAGAAACACAAATCCGCCAGCTGCGACAAAACAAGCAAAGGCAAGGATCGTCAGGGCGAGACAATCCTTCGGGCTGATCGACGCGAGGAATCCCGGGGCGGCCAACCTCGCGACGAGAGCGGCCGCACCGATGACCAAAAGCGCAATGCTCCAACCGAACGACCTTGAAGACTCGCGCGGCAAGCCATCGAGCCGGAGGTAGACAAGCCATGCGAACACAAAAGGGATCAACAAGATGTGGGAGTGCAGGTCGCTTCCCAGCGCAAGTATGGCCAGGTCTCGGAGGGGCCATAAGAACAAGCAGGAGAGAGCAAGAACAAAGACTCCGAACCTGCGAAAACGCTTTCGTTGCCCCTTCGGCATTCCTGACAACGATTGCGGAGCGATAGCCACTGGCCCCGAATCTTCGCCCGCCGTTGACGATTGGCGAGGTCTTACTTCCAGAGTCATCCTCGCTGATAGCCCTCGTTATTTGAATTGATGAGACGCCGTCTCATAAAATGTTGTCATTCTGATCCCGCAGACACGGGAGAAGAACCTCGCTGACTACCCTGGATGTTGCTTGTGAGGTGCCTCGCTCCGCTCGGGATGAAATACCCCGCCTCGTATCATGATTTGACTTCTATGCACTACTTATGCTTTCCAGACCTTGGCAGGTCCGACCGGAATACCCGCCATGGCGTTGCGGGTATCGACAATCAGCGGTGCCCAGTCGGCCAGTTGCTGGTAATCAACGCAGGCATGATTCGTTGCGATCAAAACGAGATCGAAGCTTTGCACCGCCTTCTTGTCCCAGGCCACTGATTCCTTTCCGGCCCAATGCGAGTGTTCCCGCGTCGGCTTGATCGCCGGCACGTATGGATCGTAATAGTCGACCTCGGCGCCGTTTTCGCTTAACAGATTCATCAAAACATAACTCGGCGATTCGCGTTCGTCATCCACGTTCGGTTTATACGCGAGACCGAGAACCAGAACCTGAGAGCCGTTGAGAGCTTTGCGTTGCGAATTGAGCGCTTCGGCAACTCGATGCACCACATGTTCGGGCATGGAGGTATTAATCTCGCCCGCCAATTCGATAAAGCGCGTATTCCTCCCGTACTCACGCGCTTTCCACGTAAGATAGAACGGGTCGATCGGGATGCAGTGACCACCCAGTCCAGGCCCGGGATAAAACGGCATGAACCCGAACGGCTTGGTTTTTGCCGCTTCAATCACCTCCCAGATGTCGATTCCCATCGCCCCGTAAACCAGCTTCAGCTCGTTCACGAGCGCGATATTGACGCTCCGAAAAATATTCTCAAGCAGCTTGGTTGCCTCCGCGACCCGGCAAGAGGAAACAGGGACGACCGTATCGACGGCCCGCGTGTAAAGCGCGATCGCTCGTTCGAGGCAGGCTGGTGTGTAGCCGCCGACCACCTTTGGAACCGTCTTCACCCTGCTCTCGTCATTTCCGGGATCCTCTCGCTCCGGAGAGAACGCCAGGTGAAAATCAGTGCCAGCCTTCATGCCGGACCCCTCCTCCAGAACCTGCCGCAGCTCGCCATCCGTAGTCCCCGGGTAAGTCGTCGATTCCAGAGCCACCAACGTCCCCTTCGCCAGATGCGGCGCGATCGCCCGGCCAGTCTCGAGAATGAATGAGACATCCGGCTCCCGATTCTTACTCAGCGGCGTCGGAACACATATGATGATCGCGTCAGCTTTCCTTACGCGGCTAAAGTCAGTCGACGCACGGAGTCGCTTCTCTTTCACCTCTTTCAAAATCGTCCCCGGCGCAATATGCCTGATATAGCTGCGCCCCTGATTGATCGCATCCACTTTGGTCGGATCAATATCGATCCCCAGGACCGAAACCTTTGCGCGCGCGAATTGAATCGCCAACGGCAGTCCGACATAGCCAAGACCCACGACACATATCTTCATACCCTTCGGGCTCTTTTTGAGTGTTCTGGTTCGACGCATAAAAGAATTGGTCTCGCGTAGGCGCTGGCAAGCGTTTCGCTCAACGTCTGCGATGTCTGGCTCTAACGCCACCGATGTTTAAGACCATGATCTGGACATAGCCCTGCGATAAGGACCGATCACGTCTTGATCTCGTAATGATGATTCCACACTACCCAGGGCGCGATACCCAGGCCGAAAATCTCTTCGAGTTCCTGCCTTTCCTTGAATGTATCCATGCATGCCCAGAAACCCTCATGGGGGTAAGCCATCAGTTTACCTTCGCCGATCAGGCGACGAAATGGTTCTTCAACCAGCTCCTCCCCTTCGCCCAGGTAGTCAAACACTTCCTGCCGAAGGACCATATACCCGCCGTTGATCCGAGCGCCGGATTTAGCGACGTGCTCGATGCTCTTCACCACTCCGTCCGGGCCGGCGCTGATGAGATGGAAGCTCGCGCGAGGTTTCACGCTAACGAAGCAGGCGATGTTCCGGCTCCTTTCAAATGATTCTATGACCGCCGGGAGTAACGTATCCGAAAGGTTATCGGCGTAGTTGGCCAGGAACATCGATTCCCCCAGCAGATACTTCTGCACGGCCTTGAGCCGCTGGCCAATGTTTGAGTTAAGTCCCGTGTCGACGAACGTGATGTTCCAGTCATGAATGTCGCTGCTCAACAATTCCAGGTTCTTGCCCCCTTGGGACAACACGAAATCGTTCGAGAGGCATTCGTTGTACCCGAGAAAGTACTGCTTGATCATATCTGCCTTGTAGCCGAGGCATAGGATGAAGTCCTTGTGCCCATAGTGAGCGTAATACTTCATAACATGCCACAGGATGGGGCGGTAACCGATCGGCACCATTGGCTTGGGCATGGCTTCGGAATATTCGCGCATGCGCATGCCGAAACCTCCACAGAATAAAACCACTTTCATAACAATCCCTTGCTCTATTTTAACTCACCGTATTAGCGCTGCTGACTTTCGCGAAATTAAAGAACCTCAACGTCCGGTATCGGAACTACGCATTTTCCATTCCACTCCCGAATGTAGGCAAGCTGAGAAACAATCTCCTCCTTCAGATTCCACGGCAGAATCAAAACGTTGTCTGGTTTTGTCTCTTGAATCTTCTCTGGCGGGAAAATCGGGATATGCGTTCCTGCGGTGTATTTTCCATGCTTGTACGGGTTCCGATCCACCGTATAGTCGAGGAAATCGGTCCGGATGCCACAGTAATTCAGAAGAGTGTTGCCCTTCCCAGGGGCGCCGTAGCCCACAATCTGTTTCCCCTGCCGTTTCGCCTCTATCAGGAACTCCAGCAGGTTGCGCTTGACCGCCTTGACCTTCTCACCAAAACCCTGGTAATAATCAAGTTGGTTCACTCCCTCCTTCTCCTCGCGCCTACGCAATTCGGCCACCCGGGATTCGGTCGGTTTCTCCTGCGACTCCTGGTGGCAGGCGTAAATTCGCAATGAGCCACCGTGGGTGCCGAGTTCTTCGACGTCGAATATTCGCAAGCCGTGCGCAGCGAAGATCCGACTCACGGTGAAAAATGACAGATAACTGAAGTGCTCGTGGTAGATCGTGTCGTATTGGTTCCCCTCGACCAGGCGCGACAAGTGCGGAAACTCCATTGTGATCAATCCGGCCGGCTTTAGCAGAATCTTCAGCCCGCCGACAAAATCGTTAAGATCCGGAACGTGCGCGAGCACGTTGTTGCCGACGATAAGATCGGCCCCTTTGCCGTCAGCCACCAATGCTTGAGCTGTCTTAACGCCGAAGAACCTGACCGTGGTTGGAATTCCTTTTTGCACCGCGACCGCCGCGACATTCGCCGCGGGCTCAACGCCCAGAACGGGAATTCCACGCGCCACGAAATTTCGGAGCAAATAGCCGTCATTGCTGGCCAACTCGACTACCTGACTCTTCGCCGAGAGATTGAAACGCGCGATGATCATCTCGACGTAGCGGCGGGCATGCTCCAGCCATGAATCCGAGTAGGAGGAAAAATAAGCGTACTCCGTATAGATGTCGTGCGGTGTCACGTATTCCAGGAGCTGCACCAAAAAGCACTCCTCACAAACAAAAACATGCAGCGGATAGAACGGCTCCGTCATGTTGAGCTGCTCTTCTGTGATCAGGCTCTCGCACAGGGGAGACATGCCGAGATCGACGAAGGTGTGTTTCAATGGAGCCTGACAGAACCGGCAGCAGTGGACTGTCCCTACTCGGACTGGATCGATGAGTTGCTGCTCTCGTTCATTCATAGATGATTCCTATCTGCTACCTGGCCGCATCAGATATTCGACCGCGAGCTTTAGTCCGTCGTCGAGCGACACGGTAGGGCGCCACCCGGTCAGAGCAAATGTTCGGACAACGTCGGCTTGTCGCACTTGTTCCGGTCGTCTCTCGGAAGTCGATCCAAACTCCACTGGAGCATCGGGTCGCACCAGCCTGCAGATTCGTCTCACGACATCGCTGATTGCGATCAATTCGCCAGAGCCGATGTCAACGGAGTTACCCTCCATTCCGCTGGCAGACGCGGCGGCGAGAAGCCCCTGAACAACATCGTCGACGAAGATCCAATCGACAAGCCTCTGAGGGTTTGCTACCTTGAGCGGCCGTCCTTCGACAAGGGTGGTGATAGTGTGTGGGATTACCTTTTTCGTCGCCTGCCCAGGGCCGTATGTCATGAAAATTCGCGTCATGACGACCGGCACTCCGTGCAATCGGTGAAACATCGCTCCATAAGCCCTGCTTGCGGCTTTGGCAGCGGCGTAGGGAGAGGAAGCAATCTCTCCCACTCCTGGCTCCTCCATCGACCCCGCCATGACAATTCTTGTAACGCCAATGTCTGCGACGGCTGTCAGCACATTTACGCTCGTCACAACCTCGCCTTGGAACGTCGGGAGGACCATCGCCAGGTCCGGCTCTCCCTGGGCATAGGAGCAAAGGTGGAAAACCACGCTCCTGTGGAGACCGCGGAACGCCTTTTGGGTACATTCGAAATCTGTCAAATCCGCCTGCCGCCAATGCAGGCGCTGATGCAAAATCCCAGGTTCTGTCCGGCTAATCGCGAACACTTCGGCACCTGACCTGAGAAGATCGCGACACAAATGCAAGCCGACGAATCCAGTGGCACCTGTGACAACGACCCGTTGCGCGGCAAGTTGGTTCATCGCTAGGAGGGTTAGGACATTGTGTCTATAGATGCGCCAGATCGGTTCTTCCGAGCAACAGCACCCAATCTTCATGGTCGGCGGCAACGGGCGAAGTCCATAGGGGGCCGTCCGCCGCGGGGAGCGCTGCGTAGGCGCCGGTGCGAGGATTGAACCACTTTGTCTCGTAGTGGCCGGGATCTAGCGCCACGGTTGCCGCACCGCCATGCGGGAGGTAGACAACGTACAACTTTCCGGGATCCGCCAGACAAAACGCGTCGGGATTCACCAGTTCGTCGTGTGGGTTCGTTGTCCACCATTCGATGCTCTTGAAGAAATTCACCATCTGGGCGTAACCTTGAAGCATGGTCATCGTTTCGTCACCCCGGCCATTCACCCAGCCGCCGCCAGTGTCGGGTGGCACACCCGTTCCTCGTTTTGCCGTTTCCCCGGTGGTTTGATAACAACCTGCCATTGCCATCTCCCACGCTGCCCGGCGATCCGCCTCAGCTGATGCTGCGGGCGCCGTGTAGGGAGCCCACGTGGGGTAGTGGTCTTCATAGCCGTATTCCTCGTTGGCCTGCGGGATGATCCTGCCGGTCACTTCCTGCTGCCGCCGTTGATCCAACATCCAGCGGTGCAATGGCCGGTCCCATTGTTGAAAGCTTGTCATACCGAACCAAAGCGACGTTCGATCCTGGTAGCGATTTTCTGTCGGATGGCTTGTTGCCAGATGGTGATATGGGTCTGCTTGGTAAAGCATGATCCCAGTCTCGTGGGTCCAAACATCGGTACGGAAACCGTTAAGGTCATCGCCGAGATCCCAGGTGACGTTGGAAAACGGTGCTAGACGCGCCACAGCGTAGCTGAAGTAGCGGCGTTCATCCTCACTGTCCGCGACCGGGTGCACTTTCGTATCGTTCCATCCAAAAATCACGGAGATAATCATGTCCTTATCCCGGGCATGGCGCAGCATCCGTTCAAATTTCTGCCAGTAGGAGCAATTAAATCGCGCGTAGTCAAAACCTGGACGTTCGATATCATCCGGACGCTTGGCCACCCATGGATTGAGGTGAGCGGAAAACCCGTTGCCCGGTTTGATGGGTTCGGTCCAGAAGTGATCCGTCCGACCATCGAGTAGCACGCGGATCCGGTTGACATCCAGCCGGTGGAGTCGGTCGATGCAATCGCGGATTACCTTCTCATCGGTCCACCCCATCAAAAGGAATGCCGTGGTGCCATTCAAATAGTAGTGCTCACCCGTCCCTTCCCAGGCGAAGTGCCAGGGATGTTGTGCGTCAACCCGCAAGACGCCTCTCCGACCGCCGTCGATTCCTTGAAACTTGCCTTTATGTATCCAGTCGCGACCGTCCTGACGAAACGACACGGCGTATTCGTATGTGCCCGGCCTTGAGGGCATGAACCTGACTCGATAGACACTCCCTTCCGGAGAATCGCAGAAGCCTTCGGCAGCGATATCAAGTCCTTGGCCGACCTGCCTGAAACGGCCAAAGGCAATCGCATCGGTGAACGGATTCTCAACTGTGGGCTTTTTTACAGAGACAGTTATTTCGAGGAATTCGTAACAGATAACCTTATTGGTTGACTGCGAAAAGGTGACCTCGCCAGGCGGAGCCGGATGAAGTCGATGATACCTGAGCGACCTGATGAAGCGGCGACCCACGAGCGTCAACGCGATCCCAAGAACAAGTAATACCACAACGCACCACGTCAGAATACGCGGCGACAGACTCCTAGTTGTTCGGTTCTTCACTTCTCTCCGTGGTTGAAGGATCTCTCTCCAAACTGCCCGGCTCGGGTTTAAGAAATGGCCCCGGCGAAACCCTTGCTCTTGTTGTGTTCCGTCAGCACAGCACGCCGCTCTGCG
>Ga0207691_10007907_pt1 | contig 10237 bp, 8 predicted proteins | sample KBSM13metaG_FD_184327 | JGI IMG/M metagenome (GOLD analysis project Ga0207691, IMG submission 184327) | Miscanthus rhizosphere microbial communities from Kellogg Biological Station, Michigan, USA - KBS M1-3 metaG (SPAdes) (version 2) | ecosystem: Host-associated > Plants > Roots > Rhizosphere >... | reverse complement strand
CCTTCAGCACCATGTCGGCCGTCGCATCGATGATCTCGCCCCCGCGGCGGATGCGCTGCACGAAGATGCGCGCGTCCGGCACCATCGACTCGATCTCCGCGGCGCGAAGCCCCACGGCCTTGCCGCCCGGCTGCACCTTGTATGCGCGCAGCACAAAGCGATACCAGCCATACCCTGCGCCGCCGACATCCTTCTTGCCACCGCCGAACTTCTCCTCGTAGTCCTTGCAGGCGGCGACCAGGTTGATGCCGAGCAGCTTCGGGCCGAGAACGGCGATCACAATCGCCGAGCCCATCGTGCCGAACATGTAGGAGACCGCATAGGCAACCGGCATCGAATCGATCAGCGCCTTGGCCTTGTCAGCCTCCAGGCCCAGTCGATTGATGGCGTCGGTCGAAAGACCCATCGCGGCGGAGATCGTCTGCGAACCCGAGTAGAGTCCGGCCGCGTAGCCGAGATCGTAGCCGGCGAATTTTGCGATCAGGACGCACGCCGCCAGGCTGAACACGCACTGGACCACGGAAAACACGGCCTGCGGCACGCCGTCCCTCGCGATACCGCGCACGAACTGCGGCCCCACGCCGTAGCCGACGGCGAACAGGAACATCAGAAACGAGAACGCCTTGAGCGGCTGGTTGATCGTGATGCCGATCTGGCCGATCACGACGCCGGCGATCAGGGTGGCGGTGACCGACCCAAGGCCGATGCCCTTGAAGGTGAACTTGCCGAAGTAGTACCCGAAGGCCAGCGCGAGGAAGATCGCGATCTCCGGGTACTGCTTTAGCGCAGCGAAGAACCAGTCAATCATGTCGTGCTCCGTTGCGCTCGGCGTACCCGTTGCGTTCACGGGCGTTGACCGTCACCACCCCGGGCGGCATGCCGCCGCCCACTACGAGGAGCGGCAGGCCGCGCAGGTTCTCGGCCAGCCACTTCAGAAAGACCGCCATTTGGATTTCTCCTTTGGGTTCTAGCGTTGGCTCGCCTTGCTCTTGTGTGCGGCGAGCGCGTCGGGCTTCAGCAGCTCGAGGCCCTTGCTCGCGTTGAAGCCGTGGATCTCCTTCACGTCGAGCTTGCGCATGAAGGCGATCGTCTCGGCGGTGATCACCTGACCGGGAACCATGATCGGGAAGCCCGGCGGATACGGGATCACGAACTTGGACGACACCAGCTCCGGGCCGCTCTTCAGTCGCTCGTCGATCTGCTTGTCGTTGAGCTTGATGTACTCGCACGACGCCGCGTCGTAGGCCATGTAGTAGGCCGCGCGCATGTGGCCTTCCGACGTCTTGCTCTTCGGATCGTCGCGGAACGCGTCGTGGAACCGGCTGAAGTTCGGCAGGTCCGGCACGTCCTCGACCAGCGACTTCACCCGCGCCCCGAACGCCGCGCGCTCGGACTCGCTGCCGTCGGCGAGCCGCTTCTCGATACTGCGCGAGAGATCGGCAAGCGCCTTGATGAGGTGCGCCATGTCGCTGCGTGTGTTGTTGATGTTGATCTGCACCAGCACGCTGTTGCGCGACGTCTTGTTGATCTGGATGTCGTAGTCGCTCGCCAGGATGCCCTTGAACTGCGAACCGTCGAAGCCGGCGGCGCCGCACAGCACCGTGATGCGCGTGGGATCGAGGAAGAACTCGTCCTCGCGTAGCGTCTTCGCGGTCTTGGCGATGGTCCAGCCCGGCGCGCCGTAGTCCTGGAAGCCCGAAGGCCGGTATTGCTCGGGGATCATCTCCGCCGGCGTCGCGGCATGGAAATATTTCGAGATCAGCGGATGGCCGTTGATCTCATGACGGATCTCGATCGCGAGCTGAATCATGCGCTGCACGAGCTCGAAGCCCTCGAGCTCCATCTGCCGGCGCGCGAGGTCGAGCGACGCGATGATCTGCTGGTTCGGCGACGTCGAGGTGTGCGTGAAGAACGCCTCCTTGAACGCCGCCTCCACCTTCGGGAAATCCTGGTCGATCACGACGATGATCGAGCCCTGCCGCAGTGCGGACATGGACTTGTGCACCGAGTCGCTCTCGTAGACGCGCACGCGCGCCTTCCTGGGATCAGGCAGCAGCTCCTTGTCGACGAGCTTCGCGACGTCGAGCTTCGCCACCTCCGCCTGGTGCTTCTCGTAGCGTTGCTGATACGCGGGATCGCGAAACATCTGCTTGAGCTTGGCCGCGGCGCCCATCGCCGTGCGGCCGCGGAGGAACGGCGAGAAGCGCGCGTACCCGTACCACGCCTCGTCCCAGAGGAAGACGAGATCCGGCTTGATCGCGAGGCACTCGAGCATCGTGCGCTCGACGTTCGCGATGTGGCCGTCGAATGTGCAGTTGGTGAGCACCACCATCTTCGCGCGGTCGAGCTTGCCCTCCGCCTTCAGTTGCAGCAGCGCCTGCTTGATCGGCTTGATGGCGAGGCTGCCGTACATCGAATATTGCGTGAGCGGGAACGCGTCTATGTAGAGCGGTTGCGCGCCCGCGAGCACGATGCCGTAGTGGTGCGACTTGTGGCAGTCGCGGTCGATCAGCACGATGTCGCCCGGCGTGAGCAGCGCCTGGTGGATGATCTTGTTCGACGTCGACGTGCCGTTGGTCACGAAGAACGCCCGGTCGCCGCCGAGCGCGCGCGCCGCCTTGTCCTGCGCGACCTTGATGTTGCCCGTGGGCTCGAGCAGGCTGTCGAGGCCGCCCGTGGTTGCCGACGATTCGGCGAGGAACAGGTTCGTCCCGTAGAACTCGCCCATGTCACGGATCCAGTTCGACTTGAAGATCGACTTGCCGCGCGCCACCGGTAGTGCGTGGAACGTGCCAATCGGCCGCGCCGCGTACTTCTTGAGGTTGTCGAAGAAGGGCGTCTCATAGCGGTCCTTCAGGCCGTCGAGGATCGCAAGGTGGATCTCCATGGGCTCCTCGACGCCGTAGAACACACGGCGAATCAGGCTCGAATCGTCGGCGCCGGCGAGCTTCGCTACGTCGGCGTCGGTCACGGCGAAGAAATCGAGTTCGGGACGCAGCATCCGAACGACACGCGCGAGAGAACCGCTCATGTCTCCGCCACGATCCGCGGCGTCGGATGGCACGTGCGGCGTCAGGATCTCGCGCAGCACGGGGCTCGCGTGCTTGGAGGCGAAACCGAAGCCGTCGACGGCGACGATCGACTGGAGGTTGTAGTTGAAGAGCGTCGCCAGTACGGCGTCCTCGAAGCTGCCGACGACGACGGGCTCGTAGATGTACACATCGTCGTCGCGGCGAAGCTTGCGAAACGTCTCGCGAAGCTCGGGCCACGTCGCGCGCTCTCCGGCAGCGACGATCAGGACTTCGAAGTAAGGCCGTCGACTTTGCCCGCGCCCCACGGTGGGCGGGAGGATCGAATCGGACATCCGCGACTCGTTGTCCTCGTCTTCGCTCCACGCGTGCGCGTTGTCTCGATAGCTGTTCGACATCAGCGCGGCACTGACGCGCTGCACGGTGCGCGCGAGCGCTGCCGAATCGCCCGCTTCCAGCTGCTCGTTGATTTGCGCCATCAATTCCGGCCCCGGATAGCCGTTCAGTTCCTCCAGCGGCCGCAGCTCCTCGAGCAGTGCGTTCACCTCGGATCGCATCCGTTCGATTGCGCTCGCATCGGATGCCGCGAGCGCCTTCGTCACGCGATGCAGCGAGCGCCAGCGGTCGACGCGCGCTTCGGCTGCGGAGAAAAACTGGTTCAGTTCGACGTGTGGTGTGCCTTGGCTCTTCGCGCCGTTCGTGCCGGTCCTGTCTGTGGACTTGTTCATCGCTGCGATGCTCCTCGAAAACGGGGCGCCATCACTCGATGCAGGCGCCCTATGCTGGACAAAAGACGTTCGATGGTGCGAGCGATGCAGAGATCGCGTCTTCGCAAATCTCGACAGCGCGCGAAACGCTTGACGCGCACCACGAGCAAGACTGTCCAGAAATGTGAAGACATTCGTTCACGTCGTCATCACGATACCCACTGAGACTTGCAAGCGAGAGGTCCCGCGGGACCGGCTTCGCGTCGTGCGCCGCGCGTTGCGCAAAAAATCACTCGTGGTGCTGAGTCAGCGACTGCCAAGCGAGGGCGCCGAGCATGTTCGATGACCCCACGACCGTGATCGTGTACGTCTCAAGCCGAGGCCGGAACCCGCACGGCCGCGACTCTCTGCAGTTCGCATTGCCAATCGCATGGCCGGCATGAGACCTCGTGCTCGTCCGGGTCGGCGGCAGCAATCTGCATCGCGCATGCGGATGCATTGAGCCTCGCGCGAACAGGTTGCCATGAGCGTCGAAGATCCCAACGGTGCGGTGAGGCCCATTGACTGTTATCGCGCGGCCGGGGTTATCGAGTGGCGGCTGGTCGATACCTGGAGCCGGCGTGTCGGGGACCTCATCAGTCTGCCGGTGCTTATCGCCAAGCTCGACATCGATCTGCCTCACGTGATGGCGGTGGCGGGGCTGCCAGTCGACGCGCTGAACAGCCCGGAGCACCGCGTCCCGCTCCAGGCAATCGGCCGGCTTTTTGACGCGGCGACCGATATGAGCGGCCAGCACGATCTCGGCCTCCGTCTCGGGAGCATGGTCAGACTGGACGATCTCGGGATCATTGGCGATCTCGCCCGAAACGCGGCGACGCTCGACGAAGCGCTGCGGTTCATGGTGGCCTACCAGCATCTGAACAGTGAAGGCGATCTGGTGTTCGTCGCGCGTCACGATCCGATCGTGGAAGTCGGCTACGCCATCTACTACCCCGGCGTCAAGGGAGTGGACCAGATGTGCGATTACGCGCTCGCCGCGTTATTCACCGTGCTGCGGGAGTTGGCGGGTTCGCAATGGCTGCCGTCGGAAGTGTTCCTGCCACATGCAAGCCCCCCGCAGGCGCTTCAATACGAGAACCTGTTCGGCGGAGCGCCTCACTTCAACGCCGAGTTCTGCTCGCTGCGTTTCCCTGCGTACTGGCTGAATCATCCGGTCGAGGGTGCGGACCCCGCGCAACGTCGTCGCGCGCTGGATGGGGTGCAGCAAGCCGCCGATGCGGACCTGCTGCAGCAGGTGTGTCGTGCGCTGCGCCAGCTGATGCTGTCGAACAGGAGCTCCGGCGATGATGTAGCGGACATGCTCTCGATGAATCGCCGCACGCTGAATCGTCGACTGCGGGAGCGGGGAACCACGTTCCAGCGCGTGCTCGACAGCGTGCGTTGCGAGGTGGCGCGGCAATTGCTCGTGCACTCGCAGCTTCCGCTCGAGGACGTTGCCGCGTCGCTGGGCTATGCCGGGGCGAGCCCGTTCATGCGCAGCTTCCGCCGTTGGACAGGGTCGTCGCCAGGCGATTTTCGCAAGCTCGCGCACCACCGCAAGCGGCCACACGGTTCGACGGAATCGTCTTTGAACACGCTGCGCGGCAAATCGAATGCCGACCCCGAAAGCGACGGACGATAGGTGACATCGCGAGCGGGAGAGAGCGTCATCAATCGGTGGGCACGAGCTGACCAGGGGAGGGACTTTTCCAGCGCCGCTTCGCGCGGATGAAGCTGCTCGGCTCGGCAAAGCCGAGAAGATAAGCGGTCTCCGAAGACGACAGCGTAGAATCTTCCGCGTATTGCTCGGCAAGGCGTTTTCGGGTGTCGTCGACGAGCTCACGAAACGTAAAGCCTTCGTCCCTGAGCTTCCGCTGCAGGTTGCGCGAGCTCATGTTCATCTCGCGCGCGATCCGCGCCTCATCGGCTTCAGCCGACGGCAACAGGTGGACGATGCGCTCGCGCACGCGATCGACGAGCTGCCGCGAATCGATCCGCGCGGCGTATTGATGGAGTGCCTGCTCGTTGATTCGCAGAAGCACGGCGTTCGCGCCAGGCAGCGGAGCATCCACGTCCCGCGTCGGGAATACAAGTCCGTTGTACGTCGAACCGAACCCAACGCGGCAGCCGAAGAAGCGTTCGAGCCGTGCCCGCGTTCCGTTGTCGTCATGCATGAAGTGGACGCGCGCTGGCGCGAAGCTGCCTCCGCTCGCGCAGCGGCACAACACAACGATGGCCGCGAGGCCGGCCTGCACCGGCGCGGTCGTGTGCGGAAGGGGCTCACGGCCCATGAGTTTCAGAACGACTTCCGCTGCGCCACGCGCGACATCGACCCGAGCGCCGCTCGAGACGATCCGGGAGTAGCGCGCAAGGTACCCGAATGCCTCGCCGAGCGTCCCGGACGCGAGCGCCGAATATCCGAGCGCATGAAACGAGGTGGGGTGCCACGATTCGCCGACTTCGAGTCCGAAACAGGGATCGTTCGTCGCTTCCGTTGCCAGCGACCACAACCGGTATATCCCGGCGAGGGGGTAGCGTGCATTTGCGTCGTGCAACCGGTCAAACCGCATCTTCGCTTGCCGAAAGAGCGCTTCCGCGTCCACGCCGTGCTTCGCGAGCGCCCGCGCTATGAGCAGCGCCCAGGACGACAACGTGGAAGGACCCATGACTTCAGTGGCGCGTCACCGAACCGTCGAAAGTCGCTCTACCGTGACGGCGTGTCGATGTAGTGCTCGCGCGGCGGATAGACACCCGCCAGCCGAGCGATCAGGATTGCGACGAACAGCGCGCCCGTGATCTGCTCCACCATGCACACACCACGGGCTTGTCGCGTCAACGGCGTAATGTCGCCGAATCCCGTGCTCGTAAGCACGGTCATGCTGAGGTAAAGCGCATCCGCGTAAACCAGGCGGCCCGGCTGGCCGACGACCATGTAGGACTGCGGATAGAAGTAGCCGACGATCGCGTAGTTGTAGGCCCAGAGGACGCCGATCATCAGATAAGCGGCTGCAGCACCGAACAGCTTGTCCTGCGTCATCACGGTGGGATGGAACACGTAGCGCAGCAGATATAAGGTGGTCACGAAATAGAGCCCTGCGCTGAACATCCACGACATGGCGAGCTCCCTGTCGTCGTCGCGCCAAAGTCCGCTGTACTGAAACCATACCGCGGGGATTGCGAGCAGCAGCGCGATCGCGAACGACAGTGTCGTGCGGCCGACGGCGGCGACCGTCGCGATCAGCAGGAACATGTTGAACGCGTTCACCACGAGGCGGCCGGCGTCGTTCGGCGGGACGAAGGACACCGCGGCGATCATCGCAACCAGGACGACGAAGAGCCAGAAACAACGCTGGTAGAAGATCCGCGACAATGCGTCGCGCGTGGTTTGGATCGCCATCGTGATTCTCCCGATGAGACAGCGCGCCCGAGGGAGCATTGCGGGGGAGTGTCCGACTGCCGCGCGACGCGCCGGCCGCGAGGATACTCTGTCCCATGCGTCTCACCGGCGGAAACTGTGCAGCGATGCTTCGCTTCAATCCTTCAGCGCAACGGAATATGCTCCTTCACGATGCGAAGTTTTGGCATCGCATGTTTTGCAGGAGCGAGGGTTGCATCGCATGAGGAACAACACGTGAAGGGTTGTCCGAATGGGCCGGGATTCATCTTCCAAATGGCACTCGGGCTGCTCCTCGGTGTGGGCCTGGCCGACGCAGCGACGCCTCGTGAAGGCCCGCCGATCACGATCGAGGTGTCGTCGCTGCAGGCGCTCACGCAGGCGGCCGAGCGCGCCACGCCCGGCAGCGTCATTCGCCTTGCGGCCGGCACATACCAGATGTTTGCCGACGACACGCCGATCCGCTTCAACGGTCTTCAAGGCCTGCCCGACCGGCCCATCATCATCCAGGGCGCGGCAGGATCCGCGGGCTCGCGCCCGACGATCATCGACGGCAGCCGACGCCTCGACCCCGCACTCGCTCTGATCGAACAATTCGGACCTTCCGGCGGACCTTCTCGCGAACTCGACGAGTTGATCCTGCAAAACCAGTACCGTACCCGCAAGGCCGTCAATTGCCTGGTTTTCGAGGGGTCAGCGAACGTGATCATCGAGGGTCTCACCATCCGCAATTGCTGGCCGACCTCGGCCGTCTTCCTGTCCAGCCATTACATAACGCTGCGCGCGAACACGATCGTCGGCTCGACCTACCCATTCTTCGTCGACGGCCAATCCGACCATTTCGTGGTCGAGGACAGCGTGTGGACGCAGGACGACTCGGGGTATGCGCCGCACGAGTCCGGCTATTCAGGCCGTTACGAGCTGCGGCCAAAGCCCGGCCGCATGTGGGACATGATTCCCTGGGGCGTCTCGCACCATGGCTCGCGGGCGTACCTCAACGGAGGATTGATCGGGAGCTTCGGCACGCGCGGCGATATCATCGTTCGCCACAACGTGATTCGCAACGCCTACAACGGCGTGCGGATGCGCGGGAACAGATGCGACTTCGCGGAGTGCAATGTCAATGTGGAGATCTACGACAACGATTTTCAGTTCATTCGCGACAACCCCATCGAGCCGGAAGATCATGCAATCAACTGGTGGATCCATCACAACAGGATCTACAACGCGCATGCGTGGTTTTCGCTCGACGGCGTTGGCGGAGGCCCGATCTACATATTTGGCAACCTTGGGTGGTTCGACGACAAGCCGTCCCGGCGCTGTGTCCCTTCCGACTGGGCCGCCGACCGAACGCTCCAGGCGGACGGTTACGCGCCGACCGCCGACAATGAATGCAATCGCAGTCGGACGGGCAAGGTCGTCAAGCTCGGCCCTGGGAAGATCGAGCTGAAGGAGCCGATCTATGTCTTCAACAACAGCTGGTATGTGCGAGCGCCCGTGGTGGAGGGAGGGATCACGAAATTCCGGGCCTGGAACAACGCGACGTTGTTCTGCGACCCCAGTTCCGTTGCGCCGGGGATGTGCATCGGCGAATTCCTCATGGGAGAGCAATGCGCACAATCGGCACCCGGCGCGACCGTCTCGACGCCGAATCGCTTTCCGATCGGGCTGGATCAAGTGCCGTTCGTCGATTGCTTTGCTGCCGGAGGCGCTGGCGCCGCGGCAAGTAACGGCATCAGCAATCATCCGGACTTTCCGGACAAGCTCGCGGAGCTGGGCTATCCCGTGAGCGGCGTGCACGGAGATCCCGGGTTCGTCGATGCTCAACACGGCGATTTTCGGTTGCGCGCGGATAGCCTCGCGAGAGGGAGGGGTTGCACGGTAACCCGCGCGCAGGATGGCTCGCTCACGTGTGAATCGTCGAGCGGGACGACGAGGCCCGATATGGGCGCCTATCAACAGAACGAGCTTGTCGAGGGCCCCGACTATTTCTATCGTGGTGACGAGCGACCGCGCGTGATGAAGGCGAGATGGCGCGCGAACAACGACGCGATGCTGCTTGAACTTGCGTTTTCGACGGTGATGCAGGCTCCGTCGAGCGCGACGCGCATCGCCATTCGACTCGAAGACGGCAAGACGCTGTATTCCGAGCCGTGCGCCAAGGTGCGCGGGATAGCACTCGATTGCCGCTTCCCGGCGTTGCGGGCGCCGCCCGGTGCTGCGGCAGCGCTGATCGTCCCTCGTTCGCTGACGAGCGCGACGGGCCAGTACGTGACGCTCTGGGCTGCCGGCGTTTCGCGTATCGAGCTTGAGCCGTGATGCCGTTATTACCGCAGTCAGCGCGAGGCGAACTATCGCACCGTGGAAGTGCCTCCGTGACTCGTGTATTTCAGTCGGCTGAGGTCGAATCCCTGGCTCGCGGCGGCTTGCAGGGCTTTGTCCAACTGGTCGTTCGATAGCTGTGGAGAGCGGGACAGGATCCACAAATACTTTCTGTTTGGATTACCGACGACCGCCCATTGATACGCGTCGTCCAAACCGATGACCCAGTAATCGGCACGAAAGGGCCAGAAGAACGACACTTTGAGCTGCGCGTTTCCTGTCCCGCTCACTGCGGAGGCCTTGCCGACAGCCTCGTCGAATCCAGTTTCGGTCCGGCAGCGGTTGACGACTTCGACATCGCCATCCGGCCGCAATCGGTACTCCGCAGTGGTATCCCCAATACAGCGGCGCTGAAAGAACATGGGAAACGCCGCGATCTCGTACCGCTTGCCGGCGTAGCGCGTCAGATCGACCTGCGCCACGCTCCGTACCGGCAACGAATCAGCAGATGCGCTGGCACCAATCATTGCGAGGACGCAAACGAGCAATCGGCGAAATCGTCGGACCATCGTGCAATCATTGGAACCGTGCGTCGGAATCACCGCCTCGAGCACGCCGAACGCGTCAGGTAATGGTCGACACCGCGCGGCTCATGGTCTCGAGAAGTACCAGATCGCAACGCCGGCAACCACTGCGGGTGCGAAGAAGACGATGACCAGGATCGGAAGTTCTTCGCGCACGGTGTA
>Ga0207691_10007906_pt1 | contig 10240 bp, 10 predicted proteins | sample KBSM13metaG_FD_184327 | JGI IMG/M metagenome (GOLD analysis project Ga0207691, IMG submission 184327) | Miscanthus rhizosphere microbial communities from Kellogg Biological Station, Michigan, USA - KBS M1-3 metaG (SPAdes) (version 2) | ecosystem: Host-associated > Plants > Roots > Rhizosphere >... | reverse complement strand
CGGCGGTCCACTTCGCATGGAGCCGCTCCAGCCGGTAGCGGACGCGCACCTTCTCCAGCGCCAGCGCCGCCAGGTCGTGGTCGAAGCCGCTGGGAACCTCGCCCTCGATCACGTACAGCCCGTCGGGCACGCAGCCGAAGCGCACCGTGCAGTTCCAGTACTCGGACGAAAGCGACGGCGTTAACCACGCCACCGATCAGAGCATTCCCTTCTATCCGATCCCTGACGAGGCCATCACCCAGCCGCGGCGGATCTATACGGATGGTCGTCCGCACCCACCAGCCGAGGATCTGCTGCCTTCGTTCCTCGGCCACTCGACCGGCCGCTGGGAAGGCGACACCCTCGTCGTGGACACCGTGGGTACGAACGGGCGGTCCCGACCCCTCAACGGATACGTCTCTGGAGCCGTGAACTCGGGCGTCGATACTGCGGTGCGCCTGCCGTCAAGCGATCAGCTGCATGTGGTCGAACGCATCCGGCTGGTTGGCGGCGGGCAGTACCTCGAGGACGTCATCGCCGTGGAGGATCCCAAGGTGTATCGAACGCCCTGGACCGTCAAACGCTACTGGCAGCGGCGGCCGGATATCGACGTGCAGGAGTACGCCTGCGCGGACAACAGCCGGCGCGATGCCGAGGGCCAGGAAAAGCCTGGCGCGCCCCGATGAGGAGGAAACAGTGAAGCTGTCGTCCCTGAGCCTCGCAGCCCTTCTGATCGCGGCCCAGCCGGCCTTCGCGCATCACTCCTTCGCGAACTTCGACCTCACCAAAGAGATCACGCTGGTGGGAACGGTCAAGGAAGTGCAGTTCAAGAATCCGCATGTGTGGCTGCAGGTGATGGTGCCAGACGGCAAGGGTGGCCAGACCGAGTGGAGCATCGAGGCCGGCGCACCAGGAATGCTGATACGCACGGGCTGGAAGCCCAGTACGCTCAAAGGCGGCGACAAAGTCACCGTCGTCACACACCCCGCCAGGAGCGGTGAGCCCAACGGGAGCCTCATTCGTGTGACCATCCCTGACGGCCGGACGCTCGGCCCCGGCGGCCCACCCGCGGCGCTCAAGACAGACGGCTAGAGCGTTTTCCGTTTGTGTGTAGCGTCCGCCTTTAGGTGGACCTTACATCTACGTAGCGTCCGCCTTTAGGCGGACCTCGCATGTACGCAGTGTCCGCCTTTAGGCGGACCTTGCGAAGTCCGGCTAGAGCCGGACACTACAGCCGGACACTACGTACTACACGCGCGATCACAGCCGATGGCGGCGTTGCAGCAAGGCGCCCGTCACCAGCTCGTCGCCGGGACGAATCGAGCCGCTGACGAGCTCCGTCCATCCCTCGTCCGCGACGCCCGCCCGGACGGCAATCGGCGTGAATTGCCTGCCGTCGTACTCCCAGACCGCGCGGACCGCGCCGTCGGCGCCGCCCGCCGCGGACGCCGGCGGCGGCTCGACCTCACCGATCGCCGCCAGGAGGTCCGGCGCCGGGCGAAACGCCAGCGCGCCGTTCGGGATCCTGATGGCATGCTCGCGCCGCGCCACCGGCAGCACCACATCGGCGGTCATGCCGGGTCGCAGCCGCTGGTCGAGGTTCGCCACGTCCACGATCGTCGTGTAGCTGACGACCGTCGCGACGGTGGTGGTCGCCGGTGATTGCGTCGTGCTGCCGCCGACGGCGGTCGCAGTCGCCGTCTGCTGCGCGATCGGCTGGACGCGCACTTGAGAGATCGTCCCATGAAACCTCTCGCCGGGATAGGCATCGACGTCGAACGTCACGAGCTCGCCCGGCGTGAGCCCGCCGACGTCTGACTCATCGACATCCACCTGCACCTGCAGCCGCTCGAGATTGCCGGCGATGCGAAAGAGCGTCGGCGACTGCACGGTCGCGGCGAGTGTCTGTCCCACGTCGACCGCCCGCTCGATGACGATGCCGTCCACCGGCGAACGGATGATCGTGTGCGAGGCGTTGACCGCCGCCTGATCGACGGCGGCTTTCGCCTGATCCACCGCCGCCATCGCCTGGGTCACGATCGCCTGGCCGGCGGCGAGCTCGGCCTTCGCCTCGTCGACGGCGATCCGCGCGGCGTCGAGATCGGCCCGTGCGATCAGCTGCGTGTCCCACAGCGCTTCGGCCCGAGTCAGCTTCATCTGGGCGTCCTCCACGGCCGTCCTGAATCCCGAGACGTCGGCGTCCGCGCGCTTCAGCGCCGCGTCGGCCTCCTCCCGCTCCGCGACCGCTTCCCGCAGCTGCGCGTCATACGCCGACGCGTCGAGCGTGGCCACGATCTGACCGGCGCGCACGACTGAGTTGTAATCGGCGTCCAGCGACGCAATGACGCCCGACACCTGCGCACCCACCTCCACCGTCGTCACGGCCTGGACGGTGCCGGTCGCCAGAATCCGGCGCGTGATCTGGCCGTCAGTCACCGGTGCGGTCGAGACCTGCACCTCGGTCGTCGTGCGAACCCCCCAGGCGATCGCGCCGCCGAGCACCGCAACCGTCAGCGCCAGCCACAGCCAGATCGAACGCCCCATCCCGCACCTCCACGCGACAAGAACGCAAAGACCGCGAAGACCGCAAAGAACCGTTGATCAAACGTGCTTTGCGGCTTTTGCGTCCTTTGTGTTCGTCCGTTGGACATCAGAAGCGATACCCGAATCCGAACGTCATGCCTTGAGCGTTGAGCGGCGTGTCCGCTTCGATGCGCGAGAAGCGATAGCCGACGTCGACGGCCCAGTGGTGCGCCACCGGGATATCCACGCCGCCGCCGAGCGTATACATGAAGGCCGTCGTCGAAGGCGGCGTCGTGAAGTATCCCGACGTGACGAGCTCGCTGGTCACGTCGGTGCCGACGATCGGCGTCGTTCCGTCGGGCAAGGTGCCGCTCGAGTAGGTGAACTGCGCGGCCGGTGAGAGTCGCGCGACGCCCAACCCCGCCGAGACGTAGGGCGAGACGCGGGCGCGCGTCGGCACTTCATAGCGCAGGCCGCCGACGGAATACAACGCCGGGACGCGCGCGGTCCCGACGACGTTGAGGCCGAGCGACCCGGCCAGCGTGGCCATCGTGCTGTCGACGGCTGGCAGGGCGTCCGACGGCTGCAGATTGTGGAACTGGCCGAGATTGCCGAAGACCAGCAGGTGTGGCGCAATCCGCACGCCTGCGTCGAACAGGACGTTGCCTGACGTTGCATCCGTGCTGGCGGCGAAGCCGCCAACCCCCGTGAGGTACCCGCGCTCGTCCTGTGCCAGGGACGGTGCCGCATACAACAACGACAATGTGGCCGCGATGAACAACGCTCGCATCGTGTCTCCTCCTGCAGTCGTGACGATTGATGACGTCGTGACTGCGATTGATGCGATTGGTGGCCGCAACCGCGATGCCACCTGCGCTTGCGACGCTGAAGCGCTGCGCGCAGGCGGGACCTTCCACTCGGGCGTCACGCGAACGGCCGGTGCACTGTTGTCGAATGAGGGCATCGTGTCCTCGTTCGAGCACGTGAGCGGATCTCAGAGAAATGTAAGGACACGATCGCGCGTGACACACGCAGATAAAATGCGCGCAAGAAAACGACTATGATTCTGTCCGGTTCGAAGGAGGCACGATGACGGCTGCGCGCCTGACGACGATTGGCATCACGCTCGCCTCGGTGACGGTCCTTGCGCAAACACCGAAGCAGCCGGACTGGAAGGCACTCGAGGACGAGACGATGCGCCACTATCAGGCGGTGCTGCGTCTCGACACGCGGAATCCGCCCGGCAACGAGCACATCGTCGCCGAGTACGTGAAGCAGGTGCTCGACAAGGAAGGCATTCCATCGCAAATCGTCGGCTCCGACCTGAAGCGGCCCAACCTGATCGCCAGGCTGAAAGGCAACGGCAAGAAGCGGCCGCTGCTGATCATGGGTCACAGCGACGTTGTCACCATCGACGACGCGAAGTGGAAGTTTCCGGCCTTCAGCGCGACGCGCGAGGGCGGCTACGTGTATGGCCGCGGCACCGTCGACGACAAGGACAACCTGACGGCGTCGCTGATGACCATCGTGATGCTCAAACGTCTGAATGTGCCGCTGGATCGCGACGTCATCTTCGTCTCGGAATCAGGGGAGGAAGGCAGCTCGGGCATCGGCATCGGCTATCTCGTGCGCGACCATTTCCCGGCGATCGACGCCGAATACTGCCTGGCCGAGGGCGGCGGCGTGACTCGGATTGGCGGACAGGTGAAGTTCGCGACGGTTCAGACCCTGGAGAAGATTCCGCGCGGCATCGAGCTGGTTGCGCACGGTATCTCAGGTCATGGCTCGGTGCCGCTCAAGTCGAACGCGATCGTCCATCTGGCCGGCGCCGTCGCGAAGATCGGCGACTGGCGTCCTGACATCCGGTTCAACGAGACGACCGGCACCTATTTCCGGAAGCTGGCGGCGATTTCACCACCGGAGGTGGCGAAGTACTACCGCGACGTCCTCTCGACCGATCCGAAGACGCAGAAGGCGGCCGACGACTGGTTGTTCGAGAACGAGCCGCGACACTCCTCGATGCTCCGGACCTCGGTGTCGCCGAACATCTTCCAGGGCGGATACCGCTCGAACGTCATTCCGTCGGAGGCCAAGGCGACGCTGGACGTGCGCGCGCTGCCCGACGAGGATCCGGCGAAGTTTCTCGCGCAGGTGAAGCAGCTGATCAACGACCCGGCGGTCGACGTGCGCTTCACCGGGCAGAACGAGCGTCAGGCCGGTCCGGACGCGCGGCTCGACTCGGAGGCCTACAAGGCGCTCGAGGCGGCGGGCACCAGGATTTACAACGTCCAGACGCTGCCGACGATGAGCACCGGGGCCACCGACATGGCGCAGCTGCGCGTGAAGGGCGTGCAGTGCTTCGGCATCGGTCCCGCGACCGATTTCGAGGATCCGCCGAAGGGGTTCGGCGCGCACAGCGATCAGGAGCGGCTGCTTGAAACCGAGCTACACCGTTTCGTGCGCTACACCTGGGAAGTTGTGTACGATCTGGCACGCGCCAAATAGCGCGGGCACGCGCGAGGGCTGGCTATGACTTCAAGTAGTGTCCGGCTTCCGGACCGTCAACCGACGCATCCGCGGCTGCAGGACCTGTTCGCCTATCTCACGGTCAGACGCAACGCGCTGCGCGAAGCCGTGGACGCCGTCCCCGAAGCGCAGCGCAGTCAACCGCCGGAGCCCGGTCGCTGGTCGGTTGCCGACGTGCTCGAGCACCTCGCGCTCGTCGAAAGCCGGTTCACGACGACCCTCGGGAACCGGCTCGCCGAGGCTCGGGCGCAGGGTCTGGCTGAGGAACGCGAAACCAGCCCGATCGTCGGCACGTTCGATCAGGCCGCTGTGCTCGATCGCACGAACAGGCGCGAGGCGCCCGAGGTGGTTCGGCCGCAGGGCCTCGACTGGAAGAGCGCGTGGTCGCGCCTCGAGGACACGCGCCGATCGTTTCTCGACGTGTTCCTGTCGGCCGACGGTCTTGCATTGGCCGATGTCGCGTACGTTCATCCGCGCCTGGGGTCGTTGAACCTCTATCAGTGGGGCGTCTGGATGGGCGCGCATGAAGGACGGCATGTCGAGCAGGTGCGCGAAATCGCCGCAACTCTCAACTCTCAAGTCTGAAGGGTCGCTCGGCTGAAGCCTTCGCGCTCCCGCAGCGGCGCGGACCGATGGAGCGCGACTAGGTTGGTAGTGGAGCGCGAGGCTTTAGCCGAGCGGAGAGGGTCGTCATGAAAACAATCGTCGGCGGTTTTAGTGCTGCTTTGTTAGCGTTGGCAATCGGCAACCGCACGCTCGACGCGGCTGCGTCGTGCGACAGCCTCGCATCGATGGCGCTGCCGCACACGACCATTACGCTCGCCAGCGTCGTCGAGGCGGGCGCGTTCACGCCGCCGGGCTCTGCTGGCGCCAATCCGTCAGGACCGGCCGGACAAGTCTTTCGTAGTCTGCCGGCGTTCTGCCGTGTCGCCGCGACGATCAAGCCGTCGAGCGACTCCGACATCAAGGTCGAAGTCTGGTTACCGGTGTCTGGATGGAACGGCAAGTTCCAGGGAGTCGGGAACGGCGGATGGGCGGGCACGATCACGTATGGCGCCATGGCAGCCGCACTGCAGCGCGGCTACGCAACGGCATCGACCGATACCGGTCACGCCGGCAACGGGGGTGATGGCAGCTTCGCGTTGAACCATTCCGAGAAGGTCGTCGATTTCGCCTATCGAGCTGTTCATGAGATGACGGTCCAGGCCAAGGCGGTCGTCGAGAAGCATTTCGGCAGCGGCCCACGGCTGTCGTATTGGAATAGCTGCTCGACGGGCGGCCGGCAGGGCTTGAAGGAAGCGCAGAAGTATCCGGCCGATTACGACGGCATCATCGCCGGCGCGCCGGCGAATTTCATGACCCATCTGGGCGCGCACAGCTTGTGGGTGGCGCAGGCGACGCTGAAGGACCCTGCCAGCTTTATTCCGCGAGAAAAATTCACCGTGATCCACAAGGCCGTGCTGGACGCGTGTGATGCGCTCGACGGCGTGAAGGACGGCGTGCTCGAAGATCCCGGACGATGCCATTTCGACCCGAAGACCATTCAATGCGCGGCCGGCGACTCGCCGGGTTGTCTGACGCCGGCGCAGGTCGAGGCCGTGCGGCGCATTTACGGGCCGGCGAAGAATCCGCGAACCGGCGCAGAAATCTTTCCAGGGCTGGAGCCCGGCAGCGAAACCGGTTGGGTGGCGATGGCCGGTGGACCGCGTCCGCTCAGCATCTCGAACGATCACTTCCGGTTCCTGGTGTTCAAGAATCCCGACTGGGACTTCAAGACGCTCGACTTCGACAGGGACGTCGCGCTCGCCGACCGGCTGGACGACGGTCTGATGAATGCGACCGATCCGGATATGAGCGCGTTCTTCCGCCGCGGCGGCCGGCTGCTGATGTATCACGGGTGGAACGATCAGCTGATCGCGCCGCGCAACAGCATCAACTACTACCAGAGCGTCGTGAAGGCGCTGGGTGGCGCGGAGAAAGCGGCCGATTCGATCCGCCTGTTCATGGTACCGGGGATGGCGCATTGCGGTGGCGGCGACGGCACCAGCGTGTTCGACAGCCTCGCCGTCCTCGAAGAGTGGGTGGAACAGAAGAAGACGCCGGCGCAGATTCCCGCGTCGCACCTCACCAATGGCGTCAGGGATCGAACGCGTCCGCTCTGCCCGTATCCATCGATCGCCGCGTACACGGGCTCCGGCGACACCAACGACGCGGCGAACTTCACCTGCTCGAAGCCGTAGAGCGCAGAATCGTCTATCGGCTTGACGAGCGCGTCGTGTCTGTTCCCACGAGCGCGATCAGGCCGTCGGCCAGCGTGCCGCGCCAATTGAGATAGTCGTGGCCGCTGTTGAATTGCTGGTAGCGCACGTCGTAGCCCTTCGCCAGCAGCACGTCGCGCATGTGGCGGCTTGGCTCGAGGATCGCGCCGCCATTGCCGCGTGAGTCGACCTCGAACACACCCGCGTCCATCCAGAATTTGAGCGGCAGCTTGTGGCTCTTGATGAACTCCTTCGCCAGCCATCCGGTTTCGGTCGTCGCGTCGGTGTCGGGGGAGCCGCCGTGATCGGGTGCCCACCAGAACGATCCGGACTGACAGAGGACGTTGCCGAATACCTTCGAGTGACGAAGACCGGCATAGGTCGCAGCGATGCCGCCGTAACTCGATCCGCCCACGGTCGTCAGCTTCGGATCGCTGGTCACGGTGTAGTGCGCGTGGACCCAGGGCAGCAGCTCCGTGGCGAGGAAATCGGCGAACTGCGGATTGGGCGGCAGCTCCTTGTTTCGCGTGTCCTGACTGGGATTGGCGATCAGCACCGCGACCATCGGCGGAATCTTGCCCGCGGCGATCAAATTGTCGAGGATGACCGGGGTCGGCACCTGGTTCAGGTACGCGCTTTCGTCGAACAGCACCAGCAGGGCGTACGGCTTGCCGCCGGCCAGGTAGCCGGGCGGCGTGTAGACCGACAGGTTGCGCGTATTCTTCAAGAGCTCGCTGGCGATCGTGTGTTTGTCGACCTTGCCAGCCGGGATGGCGTCGTTGCGCACGATCCAGGGCTGCAGTGGCGCGCCGGGCAGCTCCGCCATGGACTGGCAATCGTGGCGGGTCGCGGTCGGCTGCGAACATCCCCATCGGCGTGGATTCAACGGATCGCCTTGGACAGTGGCACCACGCTGCGCGGCGCGCGGCGGATCGAACGTCTGCGGATCGTTCGGCGACAGCGAGTAGGCGAAGCGCGAGCCGCTGGGCATGCGGACGGTGAGGTACCAGACGTCGGTCTCGCCGAGGCGCGTCATCGCATAATCCGCCGCCGGTCCTGTCAGGAACGAACCGAGCACCATCACGTTCCGCGTTGGCGCGGTTGCGCGCCAGAGGAACGTCACCCGAGTCCGCTTCGCATCGCCCTCGATCGGCTCGACGAGTGGCGTTCCCGATTGGGCGACGCGCTGCCAGAAGGCTTCGGTGCTGGTGTTGCCGGCCGCGAGCTGTTTTCGAAGCGCCTCGATCGCCGGGCTCGGGTATCTGTCCTGCCGCGGCTGCGCCTTCATCCGCTCGTCGAAGGAGAGCCGCTCGACCAGCGTCATCTCGTAGCTTCCGTTCTCCGACTGGGATCCGCCCTGCTGCGCGGCTTCGACAACCGACGGCGCCCGCAGCACGATGCGATAGGTGCCCGCGCGTTCGGCGATGAACGCGATGTTCCGCTTGACGTCACGAGGGCCACCGAAGTTTCGGAGGCGCGACCCGTCCGGGGTGAACACCGCCGCCAGCACCAGGATGCCGCGCTGGTCGATGGCACCGGCGACGTAGTCGCCGGCATCGAGCGCGATGGTGTATGCGTGGGTGGCGCCCGCCGCAATCGCACGGGCGACCGGCTGGCCGACCTTCAGGGTGTCCTGCGCTGACGCGAGATCGGCGCAGAAAAGGAGTGTTGCCAACGCCGCGGCCGACGCTCGTGTCATGGATGTCACCTTGTGTGGGACATGATAACGGACGTCAGACAGCGGTGCGCAATGGCTCGCGATTAATGCTGGTAAGCTGATCGTCGAGGTGACGACGATGGCGATTGATCCCTCCATGACCACGACCGCCTTTTCGCTGGACGGCTATCGAACGACGAAAACGCTGGGCGTGGTGCGTGGTGTCACCGTCCGCTCGCGGTCGGTTCTTGGGACCATCGGCGCCTCTCTGCAGACGCTGGTCGGCGGCAATATCACCCTGCTCACCGAGCTCTGTGAGAAGACGCGCGCGGACGCGTTCGAGCTGGTGCTGCAGCACGCGCAGGCGCTCGGCGCCAACGGCGTGGTCGGGCTGCGCTACGACGCGACCGAGGTCATGCAGGGCGTCACCGAAGTGTTGTGCTACGGCACGGCCGTGATCGTCACGCGCGAATGATTAGAGGCCTGTCCACGTTGATCACGGACCACCTCGCGGGCGGGGCATTCTGGCTGGCGGCGTTGCTCCTCCCGCAAATACTCCCGGTATTCTCAGTCGTCGCGCCTTGCCATCCAGGCGCCGCGCTCCGCGATCGGGTCCGTGTTCAATGCGGACAGGCCACTCGGCCTCGACTCCGGTAGTGGCTCTGTCCGCCACGATCTACAACTTCCAGATCGAGCTCGCCGACGCCGACCGCGAGGTGTACGAGTCGCTGGAGCTGCGCGCCGCACGGCACCCGTCGGAATCGGAAGAGTATTTCGTCACGCGGGTCCTGGCGTACGCGCTCGAGTACCGCGAAGGGATCGCGTTCTCACGCGGCATCTCCGACCCGGAAGAACCGGCGATCACGGTTCGGGATTTGACCGGCGCGATCACGGCCTGGATCGAAGTAGGCGCTCCTGATGCCGCGCGCCTGCACAAGGCCTCCAAGACCGCGTCGCGCGTGGCCGTCTACACGCATAAGGATCCGCAGCAACTGCTGCGCAACTTGGCCGGCGAAAAAATCCATCGCGCGGAGTCCATCGAGCTCTACGCCGTCGATCGCGGGCTGGTGCGCGACCTGGCCGCGAAGCTCGAGCGGCGGATGGCCTTTGCCATGTCGGTGGCCGGGCAGACCGTGTATCTGTCGATCGGCGAGGCGACGCTAAGCGGTATCATCACCCGGTTGCCGCTGTGAGTATTCCCGTGGGGGAACCCTGACGGCGGCCTTTGCGTCTGGATCATGAAATGAAGGCTGCATTCCGCGCGCTGTTCGCACTCACCATCCTTGCTGGCACGGTG
>Ga0207691_10007900_pt1 | contig 10249 bp, 11 predicted proteins | sample KBSM13metaG_FD_184327 | JGI IMG/M metagenome (GOLD analysis project Ga0207691, IMG submission 184327) | Miscanthus rhizosphere microbial communities from Kellogg Biological Station, Michigan, USA - KBS M1-3 metaG (SPAdes) (version 2) | ecosystem: Host-associated > Plants > Roots > Rhizosphere >... | reverse complement strand
CATCTCGGGCACGGTGTACACCGGCCCCGCCGGGATGTTCGCGCGGTTGAGCAGGGCCACCCAATGCGCGACGGAATCCTGCGCGAACAGCGCCTGCACCGCGTCGTTGATCTCGGTGCGGTGGCGGATCCGGTCGGCATTGAGGCGGAACTCGTCGCGCTCCAGCCAGTCGGGGCGCTCGATCGCGCGGCAGAAGTCGCGCCACTGGCCTTCGCCGGAGACGCCGATGTTGAGCCAGCCGTCCGCGGCGCGGAACAGGCCCATGGGCGCCGAGGTCGGGTGGTCGTTTCCTTCCTGAACGGGAACATCGCCCTCGACGAGATAGCGCGCCGCCTGGAAGTCCATCATCGCGATCATCGCGTGCAGGAGCGAGACCTGCACCCACTGGCCGACGCCCGAGCGCTCGCGCTCCAGCAGCGCGGTCAGGATGCCCAGCGCGGCATAGAGCCCGGCGCTCGAATCCGACACCGCGATGCCGGCCCGCGTCGGAGGCTGCCCCTTGAAGCCGGTGATCGACATCAGCCCGCCCATGCCCTGGATGACCTGGTCGAAGCCGGGTCGCCAGGCATACGGGCCGTCCTGACCGAAGCCGGAGATGCTGGCCAGGACGATGCGCGGGTTGATCGCCTTCAACGTCTCGTAGTCCATGCCCAGGCGCGCCTTGACGTCGGGGCGCCAGTTCTCGAGAACGACGTCGGCCTCGCGAACGAGCAGGTGCAGCACCTCGACCGCCTCGGGCCGCTTTAGGTTCAGCGTCATGCCGCGCTTGTTGCGATTGAGGTTCTGGAAGTCGCCGCCCTTGCGCTTCGCGGCGAACATGGCGTCGTTCGGATCGACGCCGCTCGGCGGCTCGATGCGGATCACGTCGGCGCCGAAGTCGGCCAGCATTCGCGCGCAGGTCGGCCCGGCGCGCACGCGCGAGAGGTCGAGGACGCGAAAGGGCGCGAGAGCGGATGAAGCACGAATGGCAGGCATGTGGCGACGCTTCAGGTAGGCGGCAGGACGTCGAGGACGACCTTGCCGAAGTGGGCGTTCTCGCGCATGTGAGCGAGGGCGGCGGCGGCTTCCTGCAGGGGGAAGCGCCGGCTGACCGGCAGGCGCAACGCGCCGGCGACGACGGCGGGCCAGAGATCCGCGCGCACGCCCGCCGCGATGACGCGGACATCTTCGGCGCTGCGGGTGCGGAAGGTCGCGCCCAGATAGCGGATGCGACGCAGCGAGTGCAGGTCGAAGTCGAAGTCGCCGTGGAAGCCCGCCAGGCGGCCGACGTTGACGATGCGTCCGCCGAGCGCGGTCGCGCGCATCGTCGCGTTGATCGTCTCGCCCGCGACGAAGTCGACGACCAGATCGGCGCCCGCGCCTGCGGTCGCCTCTAACACCTGGTCCGGCCAGCTTGCATCGCTCGTGACGAGCGCGATGTGCGCGCCGAAGTCGGGGAGGCGGGCGGCGCGCTCGTCGGAGGTCGACGTACCGATGACCCTTCCGGCACCGAGATGCCGGGCCACTTGCATCGTCATCAGGCCGACGCCACTGGTTGCCCCATGGACCAGCACCGTTTCGCCGCGCACCAGCTTGCCGTTGCCGACGAGCGCGTCATGCGCCGTCTGCAACGCCACCGGAAGGACGCACCCATCGGCGAAGTCGAGCCCGCGCGGAAGCCGATAGACGCGACCCCAGTCGGCGACGGCGTACTCGGCATATCCGCCGCGTCCCGAGGCCATGACGGCATCGCCGACGGCGACGCCAGCGGCGCCGGCCGCCGAACCGACGGCCGCGACAGTGCCGGCCAACTCGATGCCGACGGTGGTGCCGAGACCCCCGCTGCTACCATGCTTTCGCCCCGACGCTACCTGGAGATCGGCGCGGTTGAGCGACGCCGAGTGCACGCGCACCAGGACTTCCGCGGGCCCCGGCACAGGTTGCGCGACATCCGCCACTTCGACGCCGCCAGCGCTGACGACGATGGCCTTCATCCGGTCGTCCGGGGCTTAGAATGAATATTCACTGGATGAATCGCCTATTCAGAGCAATGCGGAATCTTAACGTGAAGATCGAAAAGAAAGGGCAGCCTCTCGTCACCGGCTTGCTGCGCGGCCTGTCCGTGCTGCGCTGCTTCGACCTGGGGCGCGAGCAACTCGGCAGCAGCGACATCGCCCGCATGACCGGCCTGCCGCAGCCGACCGTGTGGCGGCTCTGCCGCACGCTGGAGCACGGCGGCTACCTGGTCGCCGATACCGACGGCGCTCGCTGGCGCCCCGGGCTCGCGATCCTGACGCTCGGCTTCGCCGCGCTCGACACGCTCGAGCTCGCCGAGCTGGCGCGGCCGATGCTCGAGGAGATCGCGCGCAAGTTCAAGGGCGCCGTCAGCCTGTCGACCCGCGAGGGCGTGGCGATGCTTTATGTCCAGCGCTGCGAAGCGCCGGGCCTCGTTCTCACGGTCAACTTGCGGGCCGGCTCCGAAGTGCCGATCGTGCGCAGCGGCACCGGATGGGCGTACCTCGCAGGGCGAAGCGCCGAGCAGCGCGCTGAGGTGCTGCGGGCCTGCCGCAAGTCCGATCCGGCGCTCTATGCGAAGTGCGAGAAGCATGCGCTGGCGGCCATGGCGGCGTATCCGAAGGCGGGCTTCGTCATCAACGCAGACGTGTTCTTCACGGGCATGACCACGGTCGCGGTTCCGCTTGGAACTGCCGATCTCGACTCGCCGTTCGTCCTGAACTGCACCTGTGCCTCGGCCGAGCTCGCCACTGCCGCCAAGCGAAAGCTGGCCGGACACGCGCTCATCCAGGCGGCCGAATCGTTGCGTCCGGTGGTCGCGCGGCTCGGTCCGGCCGGCTAGCTCCAAACCCCGTAAACACCCTTGGTTGCACGAGTCATCGTGCGCGCTAGTATGTTTGAATAGACAACTCACCTGGTGAATAATGATCTCCTATCCGCTCGCGGTTGGACACACGGCAACGCGCGTTCTCGAGGCCGGCAGCGGCGGGAAGGTCGTGGTCTTGATCCACGGCACCGGCGGGCGGGCGGACCGATGGGTGCGAAACATCGATGCCGTCGCCTCGTCGGGGCTGCATGTCTATGCGGTCGACCTGCCCGGCCACGGGTTCGCGTCCAAGGGCGAGGGCATCGACTGCTCCGTGCCGGCGTACGCCCGGTTCATCGCTGAATTCATGGACGCGATGCAGATCGCGAAGGCGACGATCGTCGGCACGTCGCTCGGCGGTCATGCCGTCGCGCGCTTCGCGCTCGATCATCCGGAGCGCGTCGATGGACTCGTGCTCGTCGGCAGCATGGGACTGGTCCCGATCGGCGACGAGGCGCGCGCGCGCGTCCAGGCCGGCGCCAACAACCAAAGCCGCGAAGGCGTGGCGACCAAGTTCCGCCGCGTCATCCACGACGCTGCGCTCGTCACGCCTGAGATGGAGGAAGAGGAGTTCCGCGTCAACAACAGCGCGGGCGCCAAGGAGTCGTTCGCGACCCTCGGCCGCTACGTTGCCGAGCGGCTCGACCAGGATGTGGTCGGCGCCGACCTCGCCCGGCTCGACAAGCCGGTGCTGCTGGTCTGGGGCGATGAAGACAAGACAGTGCCGCCGGCGACAGGAGAGCAAGCGAGGGCAGCGCTGTCGAACAGCCGACTGGTTCGCCTCGCCGGTGCCGCGCACACGGCCTACTTCGAGCGGCCCGACGACTTCAACCGCATCCTGGTCGACTTCGTCGCCGGCAAGGGCGCCCAGCACCAGGCGCCCGGGGTGACCTGGAAATGACGACGACGGCGGGTGTCGTCGCCGGCGGCACCCTCATCGACGGCAGCGGCTCGCCGCCGCGGCCGCTGCACTGGCTCGCGTTCGGCGACGACGGGATCATCACGGAGGTCGCCGCCGGCGACGGGCCGAAGCGGCCGCTGCCGGAAGGGGCGAGCATCGTCGTCGACGCGACCGGCAAGACGGTAATGCCCGGCCTGATCGATGCGCACTGCCATATCAGCTACGGCGTCGCGCGCGGCATCGAGGAGCAAGACATCTTCGGCTCGGCCGAATACCGCGCCATCCGCGGCATGTACCACGCGCGCACGGTGCTGCAGGCGGGCGTGACGGCGTTCAGCGACCCGGGCGGGAGCCACTTCATCGCCGTCGCCATTCGCGACGCGATCAAGGGCGGCCTCTTTCCCGGCCCGCGCATCTCGGCGGCGGCCCGCTACCTCAGCACGCACACCGCGCTGACCGACTACTTCCCGTCCTGGATCGGCACGCCGACCTCGGGCGTCGGCGTCCTCACCGAGAGCACCTCCGAGATGCTGAAGGAGGTCCGCAACCAAGCGAAGAACGGCGTCGATTTCATCAAGATCGCCGCCAGCGGCGAGTCGTCGATCCTGACGCCCGGCGGCGGCAGCGTGCCTGCGTTCCGGGCCGACGAGATGAAGGTCATCTGCGACGAGGCGCATCGCCTGGGCAAGCGGGTGACTGCGCACGCGCGCAACGGCGAGGCGGTCTCCGCCTGCATCGAGGCCGGCGTCGACTGGCTGATGCACGGCGACTTCATGGACCAGCGCCAGGCCGATGCCCTCGCCATCGCCCGCATTCCCTGCTGCCCGACGCTCACCTTCGTCGCCAACGTCGCGGAGTGGGGTCACCTGGCGGGCTGCTCGCAGGCGCGCATCGACCGCTTCCGGCGCGATCTCGACCTGGCGGTGACGAACCTGAGCTACGCCTGGAAGAACGGCGTGACGATGATGTGCGGCACCGACACCGGCTTCGCCGTCACGCCCTACGGCGAGTGGCACGCGCGCGAGCTCGAGTTGTTCGTGACATTGCTCGGCATGAGCCCGCTCGAGGCGATCACCTGCGGCACGCGCAACGCGGCGATCACCGTCGACGGCGCGCGCCTCGGCACGCTGGAGGCCGGCCGGTTCGCCGATCTCCTGGTGGTCGAGGGCGATCCGCTCGCCGATATCCGGATCCTCCAAGACCACTCGCGCTTCGCCTCGATCGTCCTCGGCGGCAAGCCGATCGACCAGACACCGCAACCGCCCGCCCACAAGTGGCCGTGGGAGCGAAGCCTGGCGATCTCGGCCAGCGAGCTCTATCGAAGCGACGTCCAGGCCGCGCTGGCGAACTGAGCGAACAGAGGAGGCAACGAGATGATTCGCCCCGCACGCAGACTCTGGCTCCGGCTCGGCACGGCGGCGATCGCCGGCGCGGCCTGGCTGGCATCGCCGGCCGCCTGGTCGCAGCAGCCGTCGCGGCTCACGATCATCGTTCCCTATCCGCCGGGCGGGCTGTCCGACCTTGTCGCCCGCCTGACGGGCAACGTCATGGCGAAGAGCCTGGCCATCCCGGTGTGGTCGAGAACCGGCCGGGCGCGAACGGCGTCATCGGCCTTCAGGCGATCGCCGCCGCACCCGCCGACGGGGCGACCATCGGCTTCGTGCCCGCGAGCGTGCTGACCGTGAACCCGCTGCTGTACCGCGACATGCGCGTCGACACCGCCAAGGGCGTGACCATGCTGACGCTGGCCGTGACCCTGCCGAATGTTCTCGTCGTCAACCCGTCGGTGCCGGCAAAGGACGTCGGCGAGTTCGTGGCTTACCTGAAGCGCCAGGACACGAAGGTCTCGTACGGGTCGATGGGCACCGGATCCAGCGGCCACCTCAACGGCGAACTGCTGCTGCGCGACACCGGCGTCGCCGTGCCGCACATCCCCTACAAGGGCAGCGCTCCGGCGATGCAGGACCTGGTCGCCGGCAACATCCAGTACGCGTTCGAGAACCTGCCGGTCGCCCTGCCGCTGATTCAGGCCGGCAAGCTGCGCGCGATCGGCGTCACCAGCGCCGAGCCCTCGCCGCAGGCGCCCGACATTCCCTCGCTCGGCAAGACGATTCCCGGCTTCGAAGACAACATCTGGTTCGGCTTCATCGCGCCGCCGGGCCTGGCGAGCGCCACCGCGGAGCGCCTGCGCGAACACCTGGTGCGGGCGATCCGCTCGGACGAAGTGACGAAGGCGCTGCAGGAGCGCGGCGCCAGCACCGTGACGAGCACGCCCGAGGAGATGCGCGCGCTCGTCGTCAAGGACCTGCAGAAATGGGGCGCCTTGATCAAGGAACGTCACATCGAGGTGAACTGATGATGAAGCGTCGTCAACTCCTGCTGGGGGCGTCCGGTGCGTTGCTGGGCGGCAATGCGCTCGCACAAACGGCCGCGCCTGCACCGCTCGACAGCGCGCGCATCCTCGTCGGCTTCGTCCCCGGCGGCTTGAGCGACGTGATCGCGAGGCGGCTTGCCGACCGCCTGCGCGGCGGCTATGCCGGGTCCGTCATCGTCGACAACAGGCCGGGCGCGTCGGGTCAGATCGCCTTGTCGGCGTTGAAGGACGCGCCCGCCGATGGCAGCGTGCTGGGCCTGACGCATTCGTCGGCGCTCGCCATGTACCCGTTCACTTTCAAGAAGCTTCCGTACGACCCGCAGAAGGACTTCCAGCCGGTTTCGCTCGTCTGCCACACCAATCACGCGTTGTGCGTCGGACCGGCGGTGCCGGCGAGCGTAAAGACCGTAAAGGAATTCCTGGCCTGGTGCAAGGAGCATCCGGACAAGTCGAATTACGGGTCGCCCGGCGTCGGCTCGATGCCGCACCTGATCATGACCGTCGTCAACTACACGGCCAAGTCCGATGTCCAGCTCGTCGCCTACAAGGGCACCGCTGCGGCGATCACCGACCTGCTCGGCGGTCAGATCTCGGCCGCGTCGGGCCCGCTCGGCAATTTCCTGCCGCAGGTGCGCGCCGGCAAGCTCAGGCTGATCGCGACGTCGGGCGATTCGCGCAGCGGCCAGGCGCCGGACATCGCGACCTATCGCGAGCAGGGCTTCCCGCTCACCGCACGCGAGTGGTACGGGCTCTACCTTCCTGCGAAAGCCACGCGCGCCGCGGTCGAGCGAGCCTCCGCGCAGGCGCAGGCGGCGGTGGGCGATGCGGGCGTGCATGACGCGTTGCAGCAAGCCGGCGTCGATGTCGCCTCGTCAACCCCGGCGACCCTCGCCAGCATGCTCGAGGCAGACACCCTGGAGTGGCGAAGGCTGACCCGGGAGATCGGCTTCACTGCCGAGTCCTAGCGACCCGCCGTTGCGGCGGGATCTGCATGCGGGCGTCCCGCTCGCGCGAGGTAGGCAATGCGCGTATACTGAACTATATGGTTCAGTATAGCCAAACGCGCTTCGATGCCTCGTTCGCCGCTCTCTCGGACGCCACTCGACGCGGCGTTCTAGTGCAGCTCGGAGGTGCAGACGCCTCCATCACCGACCTTGCCGACAGGTTCCACATGACCCTCACCGGCATGAAGAAGCATGTCGGCGTCCTGGAGCAGGCGGGGCTCGTCACCACGGAGAAGGTCGGGCGCGTGCGGACCTGCAAGCTCGGCCTGCGGCGCCTGGAGGAAGAGGCGGCATGGATCGAGAAGTACCACCAGCTCTGGAGCGCCCGCTTCGACGAGCTGGACAAGGTTGTCGAGGAGCTGAAACGAAAGGAGAAGGTCGATGGACGCAAGAAGCGAAGGTGAGTCTGCCGCGATGAAGAATCGTACGACAGTGGAACGGAAATCCGAGCGTGAGCTGGTCGTCACGCGAACCTTCAACGCCCCGGCGCGCGTCGTGTTCGAGGCGTGGACTCAGCCCGAGCTTCTCAAGCGATGGTGGGCGCCGAAGTCGACAGGCATGACCCTGCTTTCCTGCGAGGCGGATGTCCGTGTCGGGGGCCGGTACCGCTTTGAGTTCGGCCATGGGGACTCCCAGTCCATGGTGTTCTTCGGCAGGTATGTCGAAGTGACACCGCACTCGCGTCTCGTCTGGACCAATGAGGAAAGCGACGACGGTGCCGTCACCACCGTGACCTTTGAGGAACAAGGTGGCAGGACGCTGCTGGTCTTGCACGAGCGCTATCCCTCGAAGGAAGCTCTCGACGGTGCCATCGCCGGCATGGAGGGCGGGATGCCCGAGCAGTTCGGGCAACTGGACGAGCTTCTCGTCACCCTGGGTGCGAGCGGGGGACGGTCATGAAGCAGTCGATCTCGCCGCGCTCGACGTAACGTCGCCGGCAGCTGTCTCGCGTCCCGCTCAGGAAATGAAGGCGACCGTGGCGGCGATGCCCAGCAGGCGAGCGTCGGCGAGATCCTCTGCGGAGACGCGGGTCTCGCTGCGCGCGAAGTTCAGCACGCCGAAGAGCTTGTCGCGTGCGACGACGGGAACGTTGATGATCGACCGGATGCCCAGGCTGGCCATGCGCTCCTGGTCGTCGAAAGCCGCTGCCATCTCGAGCGGACCCTCGCCGACGAAGACTCGCCGGTCCTTGAGCACGTATTGGGCCCAGTTCGTTTGCCGCTTGCTCTTGATAACGCCGACGGGATAGACGTCGGGTCGGGACGAGTAGATCCGCTTGAGCTCCAGTGTGTCCACGAAGCAATTCGACGCGCTGAAGACCGATACACGCATGCGCGCCGTGGCGATGCGCTCGATCGCCTGGAAGAGTGACAGAGGCATCTCGGGCGACGCGATCGCGGCCGACAGCGATATCAGATCCGGAATTCGCAGCGACGCGAGAGAAGACGCGTCCTCACCCATCGACAACCTCCCGCCGCACCTCGGACATGAGCACGTGGTTCATGCTGCACATGCTAAGTCATCGTGTCAGCACCTCGCAGGGCGCGGGCTATCGCTTTCCGTCAGGATTTGCCGTCACGTCGGCGCATGCCGCTGCCCAAAACTCCTCGGCCGCCTTCCCCATCGGAGCCCGGTCACGGTAGAGCCGAGCTTCCATCTCGACGCACCAGTCCCGCGGTGCCGCTTCGACCAGTCGGCCCGTGTCCAGATCCTCCTGGATCAGCGTTCGAGGCAGCCACGCCATGCCCCGGCCGTCGAGCGCGACGGTCCGCAGAACCGAGGCCAGGTGAGCCTGGAAGACGCTCTGCGTGGGACAGCGTTCGAGCGCCGCGCCGCGCACCTCGCGCAGGATGCGGCCGATGCCGGACTCCGGGCTGTAGCTCAGCACCGGCAAGGGCGACTTCGCCGTCGCACGCTCGAGCCGGTGGCGCGGATGCCTTGTCGAATCGGGAGCCGACACCGGAATCAGCGTGACGCTTCCGACGCGCACGAACGGATAGTCCTGCGCCAGCAGCTCGCTCGACGAGTCAGGGTGCGCGTGGCTCATCACAAACTGGACCTGACTCTCCAGCAGCAAGGACTCGCAGCGCGCCAGGACGTCGGACACGAGCGTGATGGGACCCACGTTGGTGCGCGATTCGAGGCCGCGCAGCCAGCTCGTCAGGAACGTGAACGACAGCGCGTGCGTGGCGACGAATCGCAGCGTCGTCGAGTGAGCCTGCGCCACCGTCCTCGCCTCTCCCGGGACGCGGGCCATCGCGCCATCAGGTCGTGCGCCGTCTCGCGAAACCACTCCCCCGCCGCGGTGAGCCGGGCGGGCTGGCTGCTTCGGTCGAACAGCTCCGTGCCGAGCCACTCCTCGAGGGCGCGGATCCGTCGGCTGAATGCCGGCTGGGTCTGTGCCGCTCCTCGGCGGCATGAGAGAAATTGCCGCTGGCGGCGAGGGCCAGGAAGTCTTCCAGCCACGACAGGTTCATGGACACGACGCGGCGATGCTTTCAGGGCATGGAAGGCGAAGAAAACAGCATTGGCCCTGGGGACGGCGACAGCCGATCATCCGTCTCGTGATCCACCTGCAGCACAGAGACAAGGCACCATGAAGATCGTCGAGATACGCGAGAAGACCATCCCGATCAGCTCTCCCATCCGCAAACGCCTACATCGACTTCAGCAAGATGACGTTGAGCCTTGTGGCCGTCATCACCGATGTCGTGCGCAATGGTAAGCCGGTGGTGGGCTACGGCTTCAACTCGAACGGCCGCTACGGCCAGGGCAAGCTGATGCGCGAACGATTCATCCCGCGGCTCATGGAGGCCGCGCCGGAATCGCTCGTCGACGCCACCGGCGCGAACCTCGACCCGCACAAGATCTGGGCCACGATGTTCACCAACGAGAAGCCGGGCGGACACGGCGAGCGCTCGGTCGCCATCGGCACCATCGACATGGCCGTCTGGGACGCGGTGGCCAAGATCGAGGGCAAGCCGTTGTTCCAGCGCCTCGCCGACCGCTACGGCAACGGCAAGCCGAACCGGAAGATCTTCGTCTACGCCGCCGGCGGCTACTACTACCCCGGGCAGGACCACGGCAAGCTGAAGGACGAGATGCGCAGC
>Ga0207691_10007899_pt1 | contig 10249 bp, 6 predicted proteins | sample KBSM13metaG_FD_184327 | JGI IMG/M metagenome (GOLD analysis project Ga0207691, IMG submission 184327) | Miscanthus rhizosphere microbial communities from Kellogg Biological Station, Michigan, USA - KBS M1-3 metaG (SPAdes) (version 2) | ecosystem: Host-associated > Plants > Roots > Rhizosphere >... | reverse complement strand
AGTGTTCCCTTGGCCGCGTCATAACGCAGCGGGATGCGCGTGAACTCTCCGCGCTCATAGCCGTAGCTGACGCCGTCATCTTCGTAAAAGTCGAAGCTGCCGTCCTGGCCCGTGAACACGAACAGCGTGATCGCGGCACCAGGTTTGTCCGCCGTGTACTGGATATCCGGCCCGACGGGCACGATCGACCCCGCGCGCACATACAGCGGCATGCGCGCAAGCGGCGCCGCCGCGTCGACGACCTGACCGCCCGACGACTTCACGCCCGAATGGAAGTCGTACCACTCGGCGCCCGCCGGTAGATAGACCTTGCGGTTGCGCGCCTTGTGCTGGTAGACCGGCGCCACGAGGAACGCTTTGCCGAACAGGTATTCGTCACGCAGATCGCGCGCCGCGGCATCGTCGGTGAAGTCCATGGCCAGGCCACGCATGATGGTGCCGTCGCGATGGAAGGTATCGGCAGCCACAGTGTAGATGTAAGGCAGCAGCCGATATCTCAGCTTGTCGTGCCACACCAGGCTGTCATAGACCTCCGTTCCCTGCGGCGCGAGATTGAAGATCTCGCGGAAGGGGAATTCGCCGTGCGAACGGAACAGGGGCGCGAACGCGCCAAACTGGAACCAGCGCAGATTGAGCTCGCGCCATTCCTCGAGATCGGCCGCCGATGGTTTGGCGGTGCTGTATCGGCTCTCGTTGGCAAAGCCGCCAATGTCGAAGGTCCAGTTGGGCAGGCCCGAATATCCGATGCTGATGCCCGCGGAAATCTGGTTGTACAGATCGTCCCAACGCGAGGCGATGTCACCGCTCCACACGGCGGCCGCATGGCGTTGCAGTCCGGCGAAGCCCGACCTCGTGAGGATGAATACACGCTTGTCAGGGGAGACTTCGCGAGAACCTTCGTAGACGCCGCCGGTATGCACGAGCGGATACGAATTGAAGAAATTCTCGGCCGGCCCCATCGCAGTCGGGCCGATGCGCGCCTTGATGGAATCGAGATCGAGATTGGAGTGCACGTCGGGCTCGGTGGCATCCATCCACCAAGCATCGACACCGAGCACGTTGAGATTCTCGTTGAGCTGGCGCCAGTAGATGTCACGCGCGGCCTTGGAATACGGGTCGTAGAACGACGAGACGTACCCCGGGCCCACCCAGTCTTTCGCTCCGGCTTCGATGTTGCCGTGGTACATGAACCCGGCAGCGTCGAGCTCCTTGTAGTTGTCAGTGCCGGGATAGAACTTCGGCCACACCGAGATCATGAAGTGCGCGTTCTGCGCATGGACCTTGTCGAGCATCGCCTTGGGATCCGGGAAGCGACTCTTGTCGAACTGGTGCGAGCCCCACTGGTCTTCTTTCCAGTAAAACCAGTCCATGACGATATTGTCGAGCGGGATCTTGCGCTTGCGGTAGTCCGCCACCACGCCTAACAACTCGGCCTGCGTGGTGTAGCGCTGCCGGCTCTGCCAGAGGCCGTAGGCCCAGCGCGGCATCATCACGGCCTTGCCGGTCAGCGCGCGATAGCCGGCGATCACTTCGTCCTGCGTCGCACCTGCGACGAAGTAATAGTCGATCGCCCGGCCGACATCCGAGGTGAACGTCAGCGAGTGACGCTCATGCGCAGGCAGCGGATCGTTGTGCAGCAGCGCGAGATAGCCGTCGTTGGGAATCCATTCGACCTTGATGGCCAGAGGAATGCCGGCGGCCATGTCGACGTCGAAGTTGTGATACCAGGCGGCCCAGTTCTGGCGCCAGCGATCGAGCTTGAGCTTGCCGTCGACGTACACCTTGAAATAGCTGCTGCCGTACAGCTGGAATTTGTGGGTGCCGGCCTTGTCGGATTCCAGCGTGCCTTCCCAGGTCACTGTCTGGTTCGGCAGGATGTTGGGAGGCGAGCCGGTAGGCGGCTCTTTAGCTGTGAGCAATTCCTTCGGCCAGTTGAACCGGTCCCGGATGTACTGGTAGTTGATGTCTTTTTCGACTCGCTCGAGCTTGAGCTGTCCGTCAATCGAGTAGCGCGCGGTGAACCCGCCTTCCTTGCCGGCCGCATCGCGGATCTTGAGATCGCGCGACGCATAGCCATAGGGCCTGGGGTCGCCGAGCCGCGTGATGCCGTTGTTGTCCCAGAGCACGCCATAATTGCGCGTCGAAACGACGAAGGGCACGCCGATGTCCATGTTGTGTTGCGCGAGCTCGACGTCTTCGCCGTTGAGGTTCACCTGGGCGTTCTGGTGTTGTCCCGAACCGTAGAACGCTTCGTCCGTTCCCGAGTTGAAGCGCTGCGAAACACCGTGTTCGGGTGGTGGCGTGGACTGCTCGGCAAGCAGCGGTTTGCCGCTGCGGTCAGTGAACTGCACGTTGCCGTTGGTCAGCGACACTCGCGCGACGAGCTGCGCGGTTTCCAGCACCACGTCGCCATCGCGCTTCTCCACCTTGAACGACGGCGGTGAAGCATTCGAGTCGACCACCATGAGGCTCTTGGGGAGATCGAGATTCCTGTCGTTGACCGAGGTGACCCGCACGATGCGATCGGTTCGCACCTCGAGACGTACGCGGCGCGTTTCACCTTGCGCCGGCGTCACCACCAAGCCGGTTTCGCTTTGCACGAACGAGCCTTCGGGTGCGTCCGCCGCGCAACCTGCAAGCACGACGACGCACAAGCACTGGATCAGATTCTTCATGGAACCCCTTTTATCGAGCATTCGAGTTATTCGCGGCGGGAATTCTAACGACACGCGCGTTCGCGGTCCGGACAGGCTGGTTGCGAATTGAAAAGCCGTGCAGCCCGGTACTGAATTTCCCGAATAAAAGTACAATGCTCTAATGAAAATTCAAGATCAAGGAGTTTTGGGGCAGAATCGCTCGCCGGTCATTTCATCTACCAATAAAGAATTCATGGCCACCAAAGCAGGCACTCCCCGGGCATCGGAAGCCGCGGCACACAGCAGCCGTTATCGCGCGCCCGCACTGGAAAAGGGCCTCGACGTCATCGAACTGCTCGCCGCAGAAAAATCGCCGCTGAATCTCGCCGCCATCTCGCAACGCCTGGGTCGTTCCTCGGGCGAGCTTTTCCGGATGCTCCAGGTACTCGAGTTCAAGGGATTCATCACTACGGCTGACAACGGTTCAGGCTTCGTGCTGACCAACAAGCTCTTCGCGCTCGCAATGGCGCAGGCGCCCGTCCGGTCGCTGGTGGAAACGGCGCTGCCCATCATGCGCAAGCTGGTCCAGGACATCGGGCAGTCCGCACACATCGCGGTGGCCTCCGAAGACCAGATCGTCGTGATCACACGCATCGAGCGACCCGGCGACCTCGGTTTCTCGGTGCGCATCGGATACCGGCGCGAGATCGCCGCCGCCACCTCGGGATTGGTACTGTTCGCGTATCAAAATGATGAGGTGCGTCGCCTCTGGCTCAAACGGTGCCGCCTCAAAGGCGATGCCGCCGATTCGTTCATCGAGCGCGCCAACATCGTACGCACACGGGGCTATCACGAAGCCGCGTCGCACTTCGTGCGCGGCATCGTCGACCTTTCCGCGCCGATCCTGCGTGGCGATACCGCGGTGGCTGCCCTGACGGTACCTTTCGTTCACAGCAATCCGCTCCAGGTGGAGATGCCGCAGGCGGTCGAGTTCGTACGCGCGGCGGCCAAAAAGATCTCGAATGACATCGTCCACGGAGACCTTCCATGACAGAAACCACGAGCGTCGCCAATGAGCCTCGGGCGTTGATCACCCCAGGCTATGTGTTTGCCACGGTGCTCATCGTCGGTCTGTTCTTCATGTGGGGCGTAGCGAACAGCTTGAACGACGTGCTGATCCCGCAGTTCCGCAAGGCCTTCCAGCTCGACGACTTCGCTTCGAGTCTCGTGCAATCGGCGTTCTACTTCGGCTATTTCTGTTTTGCGATCCCGGCATCGCTGTTCATGCGGCGTTTCGGCTATCGGGCCGCGGTGCTCATGGGACTCGGTCTCTATGGCGCGGGCGCGCTGCTGTTCCTGCCTGCCGCACAGGCGAGCCAGTACTACGGCTTTCTGATCGCGCTCTATGTCATCGCGAGTGGCCTCGCCTTCCTCGAGACTTCTGCGAATCCACTGATCGCGGTGATGGGCCCCGCCAGCAGCGCCGACCAGCGACTGAACTTCGCGCAGACCTTCAATCCCATCGGCACCATGCTGGGCTCGTACGTCGGCGGCATGCTCATCTTCTCCGACGTCCACTACACGCCGGACCAGTTGCAGGCGTTGACGCCCGAAGCGTTTGCTGCGTTCCGTGCCTCCGAGCTCGACGCCGTCAAACTACCCTACATCCTCATCGCCGGCATGGTGCTGACCTGGGCCGCGCTGGTCGCCTGCGCGAAATTTCCGCCGGTCGACCGGGGTGGCGAGACGGAAGGCGGCTTTGCGGGCCTCAAGACTTTTCCGCACTACTGGCTCGGTGTGCTCGCGCAATTCGCCTATGTCGGTGCGCAGGTCGGCGTCTGGAGCTTCCTGATCCGCTACACGCAGCACAATTTCCCGGGCACGCTGGAAAAGGACGCACTGCGCTGGCTGCCCATCTCTTTCGGCATATTCTTCGCTGGCCGGTTCATCGGCACGTTGCTCATGTCGCGCTTGAATCCGGCGAAACTGCTGGCGAGCTTTGCCGCCATCAACGTCGCCCTGTGTGTGGTGGCGGTGATTGCGGGCGGACACGTCGGGCTCACGGCGCTCATTGCGTCGAGCTTCTTCATGTCCATCATGTTCCCGACCATCTTCTCCATGAGCCTGCGCGGTCTCGGCGTCTATACGAAGTCGGGCTCGTCGTTCCTGGTGATGGCAATCATCGGCGGTGCGGTATTCACGGCCGCCATGGGCTTCATTTCGCGTGAAAGCTCCATCAACGTCGCCTACCTGGTGCCCGCAGTGTGCTTCGCCATCGTGTTCCTGTTCGCGTGGAAGTCACGCCAGGCTCCCTGAACGTGACGCTCGCGAGCCGTGAACTCGGAGCCACCGGGCTCGAGCTGTGCACATTGGGGTTCGGTGGCGCGGCCATCGGCAACCTGTATCGCGAGCTGCGCGACGAGGATGCGGACGCTGCGGTCCGTGAGTCGTTCACCGCGGGTGTACGCTATTTCGACACCGCGCCTTTCTACGGGTTTGGCCTGAGTGAACTGCGGCTCGGCAAGGCATTGCGCGGCGCGCAGCCTCCGCCGGCGTTGTCCACCAAAGTCGGCCGGCGCCTCGTGCCCACGGGCCCGCAGGATGCGAGCGTTGGCCGCGAGGGCTATTTTTCGGCACGGCCATTCGCGCCCGTGTTCGACTACGGCTACGACTCGGTCATGCGTTCGCACGCCGAAAGCCTCGAGCGCCTCGGCGTTTCGCGCGTCGATGTCCTGCTGTGCCACGACATTGGCCGGCTCACGCATGGCGATCTGCACGGCGCACGACTCAGCGAGTTTCTCGAGGGCGGCTATCGCGCGATGCGCGAGTTGCGCGATGCCGGTGCGGTGCGCGCCATTGGCCTCGGCGTGAACGAGTGGGAGGTCTGTGTCGAGCTGCTCGAGAGTTGTGAGCTCGACTGCATCCTGCTCGCGGGCCGCTACACACTTCTTGAACAGCCCGCGCTCGAACACTTGCTGCCGTTATGCACACGGCGCCGCGTGTCCATCATCTGCGGCGGACCTTTCAACTCCGGAATCCTCGCCGCCGGCTCGCGTGCCGGCGCGAACTCGCACTACAACTACACCGCTCCACCGGCGGCAATCGTCGATCGCGTCGGCAAACTGGAATCGCTGTGCGCGGAATTCGACGTGCCATTGCGGGCCGCGGCATTGCAATTTCCATTGGCGCACCCGAGCGTCGCCAGCGTCGTCGCCGGATGCGCCAGTGGCGCCGAAGCGCGGGATTGCGCGGCCATGTTCTCGTATCCGATTCCGGCCGGCTTCTGGCATGCCCTGCGCGACCGTCGGCTGATCGATGCGCAGGCACCGGTGCCCGCGTGAGCGCCCCGATGCGAACGGTGGACAGCCACCAGCATTTCTGGCGGGTCGACCGCGGCGATTACGGCTGGCTGACGCCGCAGGTCGGCCCTATCTACCGCGACTGTCTGCCTGAGCACCTGGCGCCGCAGCTCGCGCGTGCCGGTGTCGGCACGACCGTGCTGGTGCAGGCCGCGCCCACGGTTGCGGAAACCCGCTTCCTGCTCGAGCTCGCGCATCAGAACCCCTTCATCGCCGGCGTCGTGGGCTGGGTGGATTTCGAGAGCGCCGATGCCGTGGAAACCATCGCGAAACTGGCCGAGGATCCTCAGCTGCTCGGCCTTCGGCCCATGATCCAGGACATCCCCGATCCCGACTGGATGCTGGACACGGGGCTCGCGCCGGCCTTCGAGGCGATGCTCGATCACGGCCTGGTGTTCGACGCGCTGGTGTTGCCCAGGCACTTGGCCCCGTTGCTCGAGCTCACTGCGCGCTACCCGGATCTCGCCATGGTGCTCGATCACGGCGCCAAGCCGCCGCTTGCGAGTGGCGACCTCGATGCGTGGAAGCAAGGGGTCACCGCACTGGCGCGCGACACGCCCATGGTCTGCAAACTCTCGGGCCTCGTCACCGAGGCGAACAGTTTTGCGCCTGAGAAACTTTCGCCAGCAGTCGATCATCTGCTCGAATCCTTCGGACCGAAGCGCATGATGTGGGGCAGCGACTGGCCCGTGTGCGAGCTCGCGTGCTCGTATGACGAATGGCGCGGCACCACGGATTCGCTGCTGGCGAAACTCACGTTTACCGAGCGCGAACACATTCTTTCCGGAACTGCACGAGCAACCTATGGAATCTAAGCGACTGGCGGGCAAGACCGCGGTGGTCACCGCGGCGGCATCCGGCATCGGCCGCGCAAGTGCCGAGGCGTTCGCTCGCGCGGGCGCGCGCGTACTCGCCGCCGACATCGACGCCCAGGCACTTCAGACTCTGGCGGGCTGCGAGGCGCAGGTGCTGGATGTGCGTGACGTCCGCGCAGTCAACGCGTTTGCCAGTGCTGCAGGCAAAGTCGATGTGTTGTTCAATTGCGCCGGCACCGTGCCGAAGGGCACCGTGCTCGACATCGATCCGGCGACATGGAGCGCAGCTTTCGATCTCAATGTGAACTCGATGTTTCACATGATCCGCGCCTTTCTCCCCGCAATGCTCGCCGCGCGCGCTGGTTCCATCATCAACATGTCCTCGGTCGCAGGATCGATCACGGGCGTGCCGGACCGCTGCGCCTATGGCGCAACCAAGGCGGCGGTGATCGGCCTGACCAAATCGGTGGCCGCGGACTTCGTCGCGCAGGGCATTCGCTGCAACGCTATCTGCCCCGGTACCGTCGACACCCCTTCACTGCAGGCGAGACTGCATACCTATGGCGACTACGCGAAGACGCGCGCCGAATTCGAAGCGCGCCAGCCCATGGGTCGGCTCGGCAAGCCCGAAGAGATCGCGGCCCTGGCACTGCATCTCGCGAGCGACGAGTCGGGATTCACGACCGGGCAGATCCACATCATCGATGGCGGATGGATGATCTGAAATGGGGACATTCCTCATTTAATAAGTCGCCAGCCTCACGCGCAGCACGCGCGGCTCGTCCGTGAGGTTGAGTCCGTAATCCGTTTGATCGCCGTTCCAGACTCTGGTGCGCGACCATTGGCCATCGACGTAACTGCCCTCTTCCACCGACGCGAAGATGAGCCCGTTCACCTTTCGCCCCTCCGCCGGCGCGAACGACACGCGCACGTGCTGGCCGGTCAGTAGATAGTCATCGGGCCCGAGCTGCACGAGCAGCGCGCCGCCCGAAGGTGCGCCGGACCACTCGGGCTTGTCCTTGAGATCGCCAAACCACTCCTTCATGCCGAACTGCCACTCGTTGAAACTCAGCGTGGCCTGCCAGCGCCCAAGGTCGAGCGTGCGGCTCGAGCGGTCGTCGGGCTCCGACGCCCCCCATACCGGCGTCGTGAAACTGAGTTTTGCCCACTCACGCGCCATGGGCGCGAGCAGGCGATATGGGCGAGCGAACGCGTCGATGGCCTCGTCGACGCTCTTCCCGCCCAGCGGGAAGTTCGAATACCCGGTGTAGTCGATGCCGAACGGCACGATGCCAATCCCCTGCGCGCCGAGCACGTCGTAGACATAGCGCGCGAACAGCGGATCGTTGCCGATTTCCGGCACCAGCAGTGGCCCGCCGGACTTGTACAACTCGATGACGCGATACGCCTTCTTCGACTCTTTCATGTAGATGTCGGGCGTCACCATGTCGATCGCGGGTGCCGCGGCGCGGTAGATAGAGATGACGTTGTCGGTGGGTCCGCCGCTCGCGTAGCCACCGGGAGCACCCGGAGAGAACGGGTCGCGCAATGCCGCGTTCACGTACATTGGCAGCGGGTACTCCTTCTTGCCAGCCGCCGCGACCTCGCCGATGAACTTCGCCACCGCCCAGGCATGAAAGAACTCATCGGCGTCCTTGCCGAAGGCCTGACTCCAGGTACCGCCCGTGGCACCCAGCGCCCTGACCAGCGTCGCGGGCACCGCACCGTTGAACAGCTTTTGCGCTTGGCCACCGAAGTCGCGCGCGCTGCCATAGGTCCCGGCTTCGTTTTGCACCTGCACCAGGATCACGGTGCGCTGTACGTCGGCTTCCCGCAGATGCCGCATGAGCGCAACGAACGCACGCTTGTCGGCGGCCAGCGTGGCCGCTGAATGCGGCGACATCGAATTCAGCACCTTGCCCTTGGCGTCGATCAGCCGGGGGAAACGCGCGTTGTCCAGCTTCACCCACCCGGGCGCGTAGTTAGGGCCGTTGTTCTTCCAGGTGGCGAACCACAGGAGCACGAGCCGCAGCTGCTGCTCTCGCGCCTCGTGCAACAACGTGTCGAGGAACGAGAAGTCGAACTTTCCCTCGACGGGCTCAACCTGTTCCCACGCGATCGGCACGCTCACGGTGTTCGCCTGCAACTTCTTGACTGCCGGCCACACCTTCGGAAGCATCGCGGGCCAGGCACTCGAGTTGTTCACCTGCGCTCCGAGCACAAGGAACGGAACGCCATCCACCAGGAGCGCGGAGCGCCCTTCGCGCGTTACCAGTTCCGGAATGGGCTGCGCAGCGCGCGCCTCCACGGAAGAAATCGCCGCAAGACCCAACACCAGCACGAACCGCCAATTACGCATTCTTGTCTCCCACACCTGCGCGCTTCGTCGTTAGTATAGTTGTCAATGAAGACACTATCCTGGCGCGTAGCTCTGGTGGCCCTCGCGCTCACCACGACGATCGCTTCTTCCGGCGCCGAAGCCACCTCGCGCAAGAACGTGCTCAAGCTCGCCTCGCGCGTGGCCGACTGGCAGCTCGAGCGCATGGGCGCGACGCATGGTGTAACCAGATTCGCCGAGGAAACCGCCAATCCGCGCAGCTGGCAGCAAGGCGCGTTCTGGGTCGGCATGACTCATCTCGCAGACGCCACTGGCAATCCGCGTTTCGCCGACGCCATCCTCGCGATGAGCAAAGCCAATCGATGGGAACCCGGCAAGCGCACCTACCATGCCGACGATCACGTCATTGCCCAAAGCTACCTGTGGTCGGCGCTGCATGGCGCCGGCAGTGAGGCGATCGTCCCGTTACGCGCGACCTTCGATGCCATCCTCGCCAAACCGCCCATCGATCATCTGAGCTTCGTGCCGTCCAAGGACTACGAATCGACGCCTTGCCTGCGGCGTTGGTGCTGGTGTGACGCGCTGTTCATGTCGCCACCGGCGTGGGTCGAGCTCTCACGACAGACCGGCGACCCCCGCTACTCCAATTACGCGCTCGCGGAGTTCTGGGCTGCGACGGACTTTCTCTACGATCCGGTCGAACGCCTGTATTTCCGTGACAGCCGCTTCTTCGAGCGCCGCGACGATGCGGGCCGCAAGCAATTCTGGAGCCGCGGCAATGGGTGGGTGTTCGCCGGCATCGCCAACATCCTCGACGCACTCCCGGACGACCACCCGCAGCGTCCGCGCATGGAAGCGTTGTTTCGCGACATGGCGGTCAAGCTGAAAGCGGTACAGAAATCCGACGGCTACTGGCCGCCCTCGCTGCTGGCGCCGGAAAACTCGCCGCCGGAAACGAGCGGCACCGGCTTCTATGTCTACGGTTTCGCGTGGGGCGTGAAGAACGGGTTGTTAGACGCGGCAGCGTACCGTCCCGCCATCGATTCCGGCTGGGCGGCGCTCACGCGTGCCGTAGCGAAAGACGGCCGCCTGGGCTGGGTC
>Ga0207691_10007898_pt1 | contig 10250 bp, 6 predicted proteins | sample KBSM13metaG_FD_184327 | JGI IMG/M metagenome (GOLD analysis project Ga0207691, IMG submission 184327) | Miscanthus rhizosphere microbial communities from Kellogg Biological Station, Michigan, USA - KBS M1-3 metaG (SPAdes) (version 2) | ecosystem: Host-associated > Plants > Roots > Rhizosphere >... | reverse complement strand
TTTGTTAAAGGCTGAAATTGACGTTTTTTTGTGGTTTTGTGGATAAATAAACCCCTTCTGGCACAATAATTTACCTTGTATAAGGGCTTGCATTTGATCATTGGTTTAGCTATTTTTCTGCAACCAATGTCCTCATTTATTCACCAAATAGTCCTTTATGAAAAAGTATGGACTTATTTTTTTAGGAAGCCTTGTGGTGACAGCTTTACTGGTTTCATATTCACCAGTATCAAAGTCTGCAAAAAAAATAACTGCAGCTCAACAGAGCTGGGGAAAACTAGGTGAAAGAAGTATTGAAGCCACCGACAATGGAATGACAACTGTAGATGCCGCAAATGGTTCCACAGTTAAAGCCATTAAAATCAAGGTTAAGAAAGGCGGTATAAATCTGCATCGCTGCGAAATTTGGTTTCAGAATGGAACTAAAAAATCTGTTGACCTCCGCAATGATGTTCCTGCAGGATCAGAAAGCAGGGAAATAGATGTAGCCGACAAAAGTAATTCTGTCAGTAAAGTTGTATTCTGGTATGATACCCGTAATTACGGAAAACAGAATGCAGAAGTAGAATTATGGGGAAAAAGCTGATAAAAATTAAAACTGTATAAGAAACCACATATTCACATATGCAAATTTGCAAATGCGGATATGTGGTTTTTATATTTTACTACTTTTGTCTAAAGTCTCTCGTCTCCGTCCTCAACTGTCAACACCCAACTCCCAACCGTCAACAAATTAGTCTCTCGTCTCTAATACTATTGCACTGGCACCTCCACCACCGTTACATATACCAGCCGCACCTCTTTTTGCTTTTTTACTATGCAAAACATTGATGAGGGTTACGATGATCCTGGCACCACTGCATCCAAGGGGGTGGCCAAGGGAAACAGCACCACCGTGAGCATTAACCTTTGCAGGATCCAGTCCCATGCGTTTTGTATTTTCTATTCCTACTACAGAGAATGCTTCATTGAGTTCCCAGTAATCAATATCCTTCATTTCAAGTTTAGCTTTTGCCACTGCTTTTGGAAGTGCAAGGGAAGGTGTAGTAGTGAACCATTCCGGTGCCTGTTCTGCATCAGCAAAAGATAAAATTTTAGCCAGTGGTGTAATGCCCAGTGATTTCACTTTTTCTCCGCTCATTAATACCACCGCGGCAGCGCCATCATTCATTGAAGAGGCATTTGCTGCAGTAACTGTTCCTTCTTTGGTGAATGCAGGTTTCAGGCCTGGTATTTTTTCAAACTTTACATTAAATGGCTCTTCGTCGCGATTAAATATAACAGGCTCCCCTACCCGCTGTGGTATGGAAACAGCAACAACTTCATTATCGAAATTTCCATCTGCCCAGGCCTTCTGAGACCTTTTATAACTTTCAATGGCAAATGCGTCCTGGCTTGCGCGGTCAATACCACATTCTTTTGCGCAAAGTTCAGCCGCCATTCCCATAGCTTCATCATTATAAGCATCGGTCAGTCCATCTTTCGCCAGACCATCTATCATTTGTGAGTTGCCATATTTATTTCCCCATCGCAAATTGCCAACATAAAAAGGCACACTGCTCATGTTTTCCATTCCCCCTGCTACAACTATATCCTGGTCGCCCAACAATATTGATTGTGCTCCCATCATTATAGCTTTCATTCCACTCGCACAAACTTTATTCACCGTTGTGCAGGGAACACTATCCGGTAATCCCGCATACCGTGAAGCCTGTCGGGCGGGTGCCTGACCCATATTGGCCTGTAACACAGCACCCATATACACTTCCTGCACCTGGTCACCGGTAATTCCTGCTTTTTCCACCGCTGCTTTTATCGCAATTGCACCCAGCTTCGTTGCCGGAATATCCTTCAATGCACCGCCAAAGCTTCCCATTGGCGTTCTGACTGCGGAAACAATATATACTTCACGTTTATCCATATCAGGAATTTATATCACAAAGATAATCCAGTGGCGGGAACTGCTATTCTATATATAAAATCATGGCGGAGAATGGGCTTATTTTTTTCGGAACAGTTTTCCCTTTTGCAGCTTCGCTGTTAACAATATATGGTTTCCATTTTCCTACGGGTAGAACAAGGGTCTTTTCCTTAGCACTCCCATTGAAAGCCACGTAGATCTTTGACCATTTATCGCTGACCGGCTTTCCATCTATAGTATAACTGACAAGGCCAGACGAATCCTGAATGAATTTTATATTTTCCGCTATTTCTGCCGCAGTTGTTAACCTGAATGCCGGATGTGCTTTTCTCATCGAGATCAGCTTACTGACATAATCGTAAACATCTTTATTTTTTGTTTTAAGATCCCAGTCTATTGCATTGATACTGTCACCAGATTCAAAACTGTTCTCCACATTTTTCTTGCTCCTCATGAATTCTGTTCCTGCATGGAGAAATGAAATTCCCTGTGAAGTCAGCACAATGGTTAAAGCAAGTTTGTGCATGCTTTTTATTTCTGCTGCGGAAGCATCCGGGCAGGACAGGCGGAGTTTATCGACAAGTACATTATTGTCGTGGCATTCACAATAGCTGATCACCTGGAATGGCGAATTTGCATAAGGTGATTTGGAATAATTGACTGCGCTGAATTTAACCTGGGGATGATTGGTGGCCGCTACAATGCCAAATTTAATTGACTCCTCCATTCCCGGCTTGCCGCTGGCGAAACCACGATCCTTAATGTCAAAAACACTTCCTTTAATTCCATCCCTGATATCATCACTGAAAACAGCAATATTATCCAGTTCTGCAGCATTCTTTTTTAAGGCCCGCAGTGAATCTGGTAAGGGTGAAGGCCCTGCCGTCCATCCTTCACCATATAATAAAATATCTGGTTTGATCGCCCTCAGTTCTTTTGCAATCAGGTTCATAGTTTCAATATCGTGCACACCCATCAGATCAAACCTGAAGCCGTCTACATGGTATTCCTGCACCCAGTATTTTACCGATTCCAGGATATATTTTCGAACCATCGGCCTTTCACTCGCTATCTCGTTATTACATGCGGTTGCATTGGAAAAACTACCATCTTTATTCTGACGGTAATAATATCCGGGAACTAATTGATTAAACCAAGAATCGCCGGTCAACATGGTATGATTGTATACAACGTCCATGACTACCCGAAGATCATGCTGGTGGAAAGTCTCGATGAGTTGCTTGAACTCTTTTACCCTTACCAGTCCGTCTTTTGCGTTAGTTGAGTAAGAGCCTTCAGGTGTATTATAATTCAGCGGATCATATCCCCAGTTATACTGCGGCTTGTCAGGTTTGGTTTCATCTACGGTAAAAAAATCATAACTGGGCAGTAGGTGAATATGAGTTACGCCGATTTCTTCCAGGTGGTCAATACCTGTCGTTAATCCTGCACTGTTTTTAGTTCCTGTTTCCGTCAGTCCAATAAATTTTCCTTTTTGCTTTATGCCAGAATTAGCACTGATACTGGCGTCACGAACATGCAGTTCATAAATTACTGCATCAGTGGGATTTTTGAAGGGAGGTGATTGGTCGTTTTTCCATCCCGGCGGATCAGTTTTTCCCAGGTCATCAATAAGGGATCTTCTTCCATTTACTCCCACCAGCTTCGCATATGGATCCGGGACATCATTATTCCATTTATCGTTTATGCTTACCCGGTAGGTATAGTATATTCCCCTCAGGTCATGATCAATGGTGGTTGTCCAGGTTCCACCCTCAGCACGCTGCATCAAAATTCTCTGGTAAGGTTCTCCCAGCAAAGGATCACGGTAAAGGCTAAGTTCCACTTTTCCGGCTGTAGGCGCATAGACCCGAAACGATGAATGTTCAGTGGAATATGTTAAGCCAAGATCGGCGCCCTGGTACACAGGATAATGCGAAAAATCAGTCACCTGTGCTTTTATCATCATGCATAAATGTAGTATCGAAATGGTAAGGATTAATTTCTGCCTGCTAAAGTATTTCGTCATTACTATTATTAAAGTTATACGGTTTCCGGTTCCAGCTGCCAATGTTCGGGCGATCGCCACAGTGAAGAAAGAAGAAGTTCCCGCAGGAAAAAATATTCTTTCGGCAGCCTGTCAAACATCCTCGAAAATAGTTCTTCATGCGCAAGAATTTCTATTTTCCATGCTTCACGATCAACATTCATCACTGCATCATATTGTTCGCGGGTGAAATCAAGACCATTCCAATCTATATCATCATATTTAGGCATCCAACCGATCGGACTTTCAATAGCTGAAACTTCTCCCCTCACGCGTTGTACGATCCATTTCAACACCCGCATATTATCGCCAAATCCCGGCCACATGAAATTACCTTTTTCGTCTTTTCGAAACCAGTTTACGCCGAATATCCTGGTAGGGTTAGAAAGATTTCTTCCGAACTGTAACCAATGATTAAAGTAATCTGCCATATGGTAACCACAGAAAGGAAGCATTGCAAAAGGATCACGTCTCACTTTTCCCAAATCACCAAATGCAGCAGCTGTAGTTTCGGAACCCATTGTTGAAGCCATGTAAACGCCGTAAGTCCAGTTGAACGATTGGTAAACCAATGGAACCGTAGTGCTTCTTCTTCCTCCAAATATCAATGCACTGATTGGAACACCTTCAGGTTTTTCCCAATTGGTATCAATACACGGACATTGTGAAGCAGGCGCTGTAAATCTTGCATTAGGATGTGCAACAGGTTTCCCGGAAGCAGGATCGTGTTTTTTACCTTGCCAGTTCAAAATATCCGTTGGAACATTTTTAGTCATTCCTTCCCACCAGACATCCCCATCTGGTGTTACACCAACATTAGTGAAAATGGTGTTCTTCCGAATTGCCGCCATGGCATTTGGATTCGTCTTGTCATTTGTTCCAGGTGCTACACCAAAATATCCGTATTCAGGATTTATAGCATAGAGTCGCCCATCTTTTCCCGGCTTGATCCAGGCGATATCATCACCAACTGTTGTTACTTTCCAACCACCCATTTCTTTTGGTGGTATAAGCATGGCAAAATTTGTTTTACCACAGGCACTTGGAAAAGCAGCAGCTACATATGTTTTTTTGCCCTTCGGATCTTCAACCCCAAGTATAAGCATGTGCTCGGCAAGCCATCCTTCTTCTTTTGCCATCACCGATGCAATGCGTAGTGCAAAACATTTTTTTCCCAGCAATGCATTTCCACCATATCCTGATCCATAAGAAACTATCGATCTGTCTTCCGGATAGTGAATAATATATTTTGTAGTTGGATTACAAGGCCATGCTTTATCCTCCTGCCCAGGTTCCAATGGTGCACCAACAGAATGAAGGCATTTAATGTATTCGCCATTTTCTCCCAACTGGTCAGTAACTTTTTTCCCGACTCTGGTCATGATATGCATATTCGCCACTACATATTCCGAATCTGTAATTTCCACTCCGATCTTTGCAATGGGAGAACCGATCGGGCCCATGCAATATGGAATTACATACATGGTCCTTCCTTTCATACAACCCCTGAAAAGTTCTTTCATTCTGGCCTTCATTTCACGTGGATCGACCCAGTTATTCGTTGGGCCGGCATCTTCTTTTCTCCTGCTGCATATAAAAGTTTTGTCTTCTACTCTTGCAACATCAGAAGGATCTGAAAAGCAGGCAAATGAATGTGGCCATTTTTCCGGGTTAAGTGGAATGAAAGTTCCTTTTTCAACAAGCCTGTTACATACCAGGTCATATTCTGCCGAGGAACCATCACACCAGTATACTTCATCCGGTTTACATAGCAAAGACATCTCTTTTACAAACTGATGCAGTTCCTGGTGCTTGATGGATTCACTATAGGTTGACATGACAATTGATTTTGATGTTACTAACATAAAACAGAACATCCTGATGATAGCTGATTATTATCATCAGGATGCAGGATATGAAATGGAAAAACTATTATACTTCTTCTCGTTCCGTTCTGCTGTATTCTTCTGTTAACTTGCGTTGCATTTCCAAAGGAACAGGAAGATATTCATGAAATTTCATCCTGAATTTTGCCCTGCCTTGTGATAATGAACGAAGTGATGAAGAAAAGTCATCCATTTCTGCCAATGGAACTTTGGCAGAAATTTTCTGGAAATGACCTTCGGTATCCATTCCTTCCAGCATGGCACGTCTTGTTTGCAGGTCACCAATCACAGAACCGGTGAGATCATCCGGACAAAGAACATCAACCTGGTATATAGGTTCCAGTAGCAATGGATCTGCCTGCTGAAAAGCCTGTTTAAAGGCCATCATGCCGGCAATCTTGAAGGAAAGATCATTGCTGTCGACCGGATGCATCTTACCATCGTATACGGATACACGAACATCACGAACATAAGAACCTGTCAATGGTCCGGTTGACATTTTTTCCATTACTCCTTTGAGAATGGAAGGAATAAAGCGGTTGTCAATTGCGCCACCAACAATGCAATTATAATAAACAAGCTTACCTCCCCAGTCGAGCGGCAATTCTTCCTTACCTCTCACCGAAAGTCCCTTGGGGTCTGGCATACCTTCATACCATGGCTCAAGCCTGATAAACACTTCACCGAACTGTCCCGCACCACCTGATTGTTTTTTATGGCGGTAATTTGATTCTGCAGGTTTTCGAATGGTCTCCCGGTATGGTATCCGTGGACGACCAAATTTTACTTCTACTTTATGTATGTGTTCGATTTTCCATTTTGCAACTGCCAACTGCATATCGCCCTGGCAGCGGATCAGTGTCTGGTGCAATTCAGGTGAAACTTCCACGATAAGTGTGGGATCCTCTTCGCGCAAAGCATGAAGTGCCTGGGCCAGTTTTTCCTCTTCACCTTTATTGATCGGTTCGATCGATACCGTCATATTGGGTGCGGGAAAAACAATTGGCTCCAGTTCAATATTCTTACCCTTTGCGTGTAATGTATTGTTGACGTGTGTATTCCTGAGTTTTAATGTTGCGCCAATGTCACCGGCAACAAGTTCGTTTACGGGTAACCGTTTGCTTCCTTCAACGGCGAAAAGTTGATGGATTTTTTCAGAAACATTAGTTGTTTCGTTCACCAATTCCATACCCGGCTTTATGGTACCTGAATACACTTTAAAAAATGAAAGTTCACCTACATGTGATTCTGCGATAGTTTTGAAAACAAAAATACAGGGTGGCCCTGATGCATCGCAAGGCAGAACATTTCCCTGCCTGGTTTTCTGTGGGGGTAATTCGTTGGCACTCGGACAAACATTATCGATGAATCCCATCAGCCTTCCGCTACCCATATCTTTTTCACCCGATAAGCAGAACAGCGGAAATATATCGTGATTGATCAGCGATTTTTTTAATCCGGTACGCATTTCATCTTCATCCAGTTCACCTTTTTCAAGATAGTGGTCCATCAGTAATTCATCATTGACTGCTACAGCTTCCACTAATTCCTGGTGAAGTTTATCAGCTTTTGCTTTTTCTGAATCCGGAATGGGATTCTTGATGGGCCTTCCACCTTTTTCAGGAAAAGTGTACATGGTCATTTTCAATACATCGATGATGCTGCTGAAATATGGACCCTGATCGAGAGGGTATTGTACTACTCTTACGTTATTTCCAAAATGATCACGGGCCTGCGTAACGGCCCGTTCAAAATCTGCTTTTTCATGATCCAGTTTATTTACCGCCAGGAGCATCGGCGTTTTAAACTGTTCGGTATATTCCCAGATGATATCTGTCCCTACCTCAACTCCATGAGCTGCGTTTATCAGCATGACGCCGGTATCTGCAACCCTTAGTGCTGAAATGACTTCTCCTACAAAATCATCAAATCCCGGTGTATCTACAATATTTATTTTATATCCTTTCCAGGTAGTGTGGAGCATTTTTGAAAAAATCGAATTACCCCTTTCCTGCTCCAGTGGATGGTAATCTCCTACTGTATTCTTTTCGGCAATGGTGCCCCGGCGATGAATTAAACCGGCTTCGTAAAGCATGCATTCCGCTAATGTGGTCTTACCGGCACCTGCGTGTCCGAGCAAGACAACATTTTTGACATGCGAAGTATCGTAATCTGGCATGACAATCGTTTTATGTGTTAATTCAACTTGCTGTTGTTACGAAAGAAGAGAAATCTTCTTTAAGATGATGTAACGTATGTTCGAGGATCTCGTACTGGTCGTGTAATCTTTCATGAACCTGCCAGGTATTGTCGCTTACATTACCTGTTGTTTTTCCCAGTTCCCATGCAGCATGTCGTTCGTGGAATTTAATTTCATGCTTAAGCTGGTTAATGTTTCTTAGTTGGATGTCGATCTGGTTGTCATAATGTTCTACCTGTGGCATGGCCTGGCGACTAAGTGGGCGGGATACAACGTCATGTAATCTTTCTCTAAACTGTGATAATTCTGAGCGATAAGTCCTGAGATTTTCCCTCCAGGAGACACACTCCCGGTTTAACTGTGTGAGATCTGTTTGCACCATGGGGAGACTATTTTTAGGTTAAGAAATGAAATGCCTAAAGAGAGGAATTCTACAAGGGTGCGGTCCTCTATAAATTTAATAAAGAAGTTTCATAAAAAAAACCCTGTTTTGGGTATCAAAAGTTTTTTATTATTTGCTTTACAGGGTCATTGTCCTGGTTCGGGAATTTGTATATTGAGAAAATTCTGCCCATGATTTTCAGGCCACGTTTAGGTAATAAAAGGTTGCCTGTATTGATTTTTCTGATCCTGCTCATCCTGGCCGGTGCTTTTTTCCTCATGAATCGGGGAGCAAAAGCTGCAGGAACGGATGACATGCCTGATTTTGTTGATTATAATTACCATATCAGACCAATTTTATCAGACAGATGTTACAAATGCCATGGCCCGGATGCGTCAAAACGGGAAGCCAGTTTAAGGCTGGATACCGAGGACGGAGCATATGCTGCCCTGAAGGAAGATCCTACCGCCCATGTGGTGGTGCCGGGTGACCCGCTTCGTTCGGAACTTTATCTCAGGATAAGTTCCCCGGATACTTCCTACCTGATGCCCCCACCCTCCTCAAACCTCCAGCTTAGCCAAAGGGAAATCAGGCTGATCGAAAAATGGATCAAACAGGGTGCCGTGTATAAAAAACACTGGTCCTTCCTGCTGCCACAACGGTCACGTATACCCGAAGTAAAAAATACTGCCTGGCCAATAAATGATATTGATTATTTTATCCTTTCCGCAATGGAAAGACAGGGTCTGGAACCAAACAAAGAAGCGGACAAAGAAAGATTATTACGAAGACTGAGTTTTGATCTCACCGGCTTGCCTCCCAGCCTTGAGTTACAGGATAAATTCCTGAATGATAATACTGGTAATGCTTATGAAAAAATAGTAGATGAACTTCTAGCCTCTCCGCAGTATGGTGAAAAAATGGCTGTTGGTTGGCTTGATGTGGCCAGATATGCAGATAGTCATGGTTACCAGGACGACGGACTCCGCACCATGTGGCCCTGGCGTGATTGGGTGATCCATGCATTCAACAAAAACTATTCTTACAAAGATTTTGTACAATGGCAGGTGGCCGGAGACCTTTTTCCCGGTGCAACACTCGAGCAACAATTAGCCTCTGGGTTTAACCGCAATCATAAAATCACACAGGAAGGTGGGGTGATTGATGAAGAATACAGGATCGAATATGTTACAGATCGCACCAACACATTTGCAAAAGCTTTTCTTGCCCTGACGTTTGAATGCGCAAAATGCCACGACCATAAATACGATCCCATTACCCAAAAAGACTATTATAGCAGTTTTGCTTTTTTTAATCAGGTGGCAGAAAAAGGATACCAGGGTGATATTACACTGGCTTCACTTGGGGATCCTCCGAATATCAGTATCACAACAAAAGATATTGATTCAGTGCTGGGCTTTATCAATAAAAAAGATACTGCAGCGGTAATTGTAATGGTGATGCGTGATACAACAAAACCACGGATAACCAGGGTCCTGAATCGCGGAGTATATGATCAGTTGGGTGATACGGTGAATTTTTCCACACCGCCGGCAATTTTGCCCTATGACACACTCGTTTACCCTAAAAACAGGTATGGGCTGGCACAATGGCTTTTTGATAAAAAAAATCCTCTCACTTCCCGTGTGTATGTTAATCGGATATGGCAGGAAATATTTGGACGGGGATTGGTTAAAACATCAGGTGATTTTGGTAAGCAGGGAGAACTTCCTACACATCCGGAATTACTTGACTGGCTGGCCCTTGAATTCAGTGAAAATGGCTGGAATATAAAACAACTGATGAAAATGATC
>Ga0207691_10007895_pt1 | contig 10255 bp, 7 predicted proteins | sample KBSM13metaG_FD_184327 | JGI IMG/M metagenome (GOLD analysis project Ga0207691, IMG submission 184327) | Miscanthus rhizosphere microbial communities from Kellogg Biological Station, Michigan, USA - KBS M1-3 metaG (SPAdes) (version 2) | ecosystem: Host-associated > Plants > Roots > Rhizosphere >... | reverse complement strand
GCATGGCTTGGCGGTCCGCGCCGATCCGGTCGGTCGGCGCGCAGCCGAGGGCCCGCCGGCGACGGGCGTTGACCTGGGCCAGCCAGCCCTGCAGCTGGGTGTTGAAGTCACTCGGGCCGGTGAAGACACGACCGGGCAGGAAGGAGCGCTCGAGGTAGTCGTGGGCGCGTTCGATGATGCCCTTGTGCTCGGGCTCGGCGGGTTTGAGCACGATCACCTTCGTCCCGAGCACCCCGCGGAACGCCTGGCAGTCGCCGGTCAGCTCGATCCGGCCGCCGCGGTTGCGGCCGATGGCTCCTTCGCCGTCCCAGACCAGGGTCCGTGGCACCGCGCCCAACGCCTCGATCAGTCGCCACCAGCCGGCGAACAGGTCCTCGGCCCGCCGGGTCGGGATCAAGATCGCCGAGAGCCACCGCGAGTACCCGGTCACCATCGTCAGCACCGGCAACTGCACGGGGCGGCGGACCTGGCCGAACCCGACCGGCAGCTCGATCGGGGGGAACCACAGGTCGCACTGGGCGATCTCACCGGCCACATAGGTCGTCCGGCTGGCCGGGTCGACCGGGAGATACGCCGGTCGCAGCTCGGCGACCCGTTCCTTGAACACCGTGATCCCACGAGTCCAGCCGACCCGCTCGGCGATCACCGTCGCCGGCATCGTCGGCACCAGGTCCAGCTGCACGCGGATCGCGTCCTCGAACGCATCCACCGCCGACCCCGACGGCTTCCGCTCATACTTCGGCGGACCCTCGGAGGCGATCGCGGCACGCACCGTGTTCCGCGAGACCCGCAACGTCCTCGCGATGGTCTTGATCGGCACCTTCTCCGCCCGATGCAGCCGACGGATCTCAGCCCAGTCCTCCACAGACAACAACTCCTTCGCTCCTCCCGACTCGAATGAGTCGAGATTCCGGTCGAAGGGGGTCAATATTCGGCCGACGCTCCGGGGTCAGTTTTCAGCCGTCGCTGACACACGAAGGAGGAAAGCTGCTTTGACCCTGACGCAGTGGAGGTCGAAGAGAAGGTCAAGCGCACTCATCTGAGATCCGGTGGACCCGCCGGGGGGTGAAACTGCCGATGAGGGCAAGCTACGGGGGCGCCGCGAGCTTCTCCAGCTCGAGAGATCCCGCCGAAACCAGCGTCTGGCGTTGTGGCCGCCCCGCCCCTCCGGCGGACCGTCGTGCACAGCCCGGAGCCTGGTCGGTCGCCCCCGTCAGCCCGCCGTGGGCAGCGGGCTGACGGTTGCCCAGGTGCTCCGCTCAGGAGACGGTCCGCGCCTGGAGCATCCTGTTCGCGGAGTGGTTGCGCAGGTTGCACACCAGCTCGTACCGGCCGGCGCGCAAGGTAGCCGTGGTCCAGCCGGCGGTGATGCCCTCCCCGAAGTCCGGGCGGCACGTCCGGGATGCCTCCCGGAGGAGGCCCCGCATCGCTGACGACTTTCAACTCCTAACGGCTCGACCGCAAGCAGGACTGCTCAGAGCAGCCCGCGTCTCACCGCGACCCGACGCCCGTAAGCGGGGCAGGCCGGGGTGCGCCGCTCGAACGCGGCCGCTCACGCCGGTGGGTTCGACGTCGACTGAGGTGGGCCGGGCCAAGTCCGAGGAGGATGGCGACGGCGAGGCTGGCGAGGCCAAGCAGGAACGCGCGCCAGGACCGGTGCGCGGGGCCGAGGGTGAGCTCGGTGGTGCGGTAACCGATCATTTTCGCGGTCGTGCGGGTCGTGCTGGCGTCGGTGTGGTCGGCGAGGTTCTGCAGTGCGGCAGTGAACCCGCCGCCGCCAGGTCCGTCCGGACCGGGTCGGCCCGTGAGTGACTCGACGGCGAGGTGCTGGTGGTCGGCCCAGGCGCGCACTCGGGGGTCGACAGCCTCGGATGAACCTGCACCGGGCACGACGACCCGGGACAGGTCGGGCGCCTGGGTGAGGGGGGTCGTGAGCAGGACGAGGCCATGCCGGGTGCGGACCGTGTCGCCGGTTGCCATGGCGATCGCGTGGGCGGCCGCCGACTGGCCGTACACCTCGAACGCGGCAGTCGCGTCCAGTTCGCCCACACCGTCGTGCAGGGCGATGCCGATGGTGGGCCGGAACCACGGCTCAAGGTAGTTGAGGCCGATGGGCCAGTCGCGGACCGCGAAGTGGTCCTTGCCGATGGTGGTTGGTTCGTTCGGGGTCCAGCCAAGCTCGGGGTGTTGGTCTGCGACCCGTTGCGCCTCGGCTGGTCCGGCGAGCTGTGCGACGAGGTGCAGGGCGCCCTGGACTCCGGAGGTGACAGCGGCGGTGGTGGTGACCGTCCCGTCCTCGACATAGCGACGCCCGCGGAGCCAGTGCACGGCCGGGTGTTGATTCTGCAGGGCGTTGATGCGGGACCAGTGGCTGGTCGCGTCGAGGCCGTCGAGCATGCCGGTCGCGGCGAGGACGAGCGCACCGGCGCACACGCCGAGGACACGCGCTCCGGCGTCGTGTTGGCGGCTGACCCATCTGCGAAGCGGTGCTTCGGACTCACCGGTCGGCTTGCTCAGCGCCGGGACCACGATCAGGTCGGGTGTCAGCGCAGGGTCGGCGTCCACGTCGGCGAACGTGTGCGTGGGGACCACGGCGGGCCCGCCCTCCAGGGGAGCCGGGCCGGCGCCTGCTGCGACCACGTAGGTGGTGAACGCCGGTGAGCTGGCGAAGATGTCGTAGGGCGCGAGGAGGTCGCTGGCAACGGTGCCGGACTGACCCGCGACGAACGCGACGACCAGTCGCCGGCCCTGCTTGGTCACGTGGCCCGCGGAGCCGACCGGTTCGGCGTACCCGAGTGAGGCGAGGGCAGGGTTCGACGCCCCGGTGCGGACGGTCTGGTGGGTGCTACGGCTGGTTGCGACGACTCCTGCGACGGCGATGCCGGCCAGTGTCGCGGTCGTCAACATCAGCGTCAGGGTCGTGTACAGGACACGACGAAGCCAGGTGTTCATGATTCTCCTCGTAGAGCAGTAAGTGGGCGGGTGAGACAGGCGGGTGAGACAGGCGGGGTGAGGCATGGGATAGAGGTGTGTCGGTGATGCGGGAGGCCAGCGACGATGGCGAGAGTCACGACACGGTGGATCGCGGCAACGTCGGAACGGGGTACGGGCGCTCCTCAGACCGGGGGGTGGGGGTCGTACTGGATGGCTCGGCGGACCTCCCGGGCCCGGTCGACACCGGCGAACCGAGCGACCAGGTGCAGCGCCATATCGATGCCGGCGCTGACCCCGGCGCTGGTGATGACGTTGCCGTCGTCGACATAGCGGGCCTCGGAGTTCACCTCGATGCTTGGGTCGAGTTCGTGGAGCAGGTCCAGGGACTCCCAGTGGGTGGTCGCGGGCCGGCCCGCGAGCAGGCCCGCGGCTGCATACACGAGGGCTCCGGTGCACACGCTGCTCATCAGCGGGACGGTGGCGGCTTGGGTTTGGACCCAGGCGAGGTGTTCGGGGTCCCGCATCAGCGGTCGGGTGCCCTGGCCGCCGGGATGGATGAGAACCTCGAGCGGCGGCATCCCGCTCATCGAGTGGTGCGCTGCCAGCGTCAGTCCTTTGGCGGCGACCACCGGTGCTCCGTCGCGGGACACGCACGAGATGGACCAGCCGTCCTCTGGGTGGTGGAGGGTCCAGTAGGAGAGGACCTCCCACGGGCCGACCGCGTCGAGCTCTTCGACGTCGTCGAACAGCAGGAGACCGATGTGGCGGGTCGATGTTCGTGCATTACTCATGGCGGAAAGTCCTTCTTCTTGTTTGGGCTGAGGTCGGCTGCCGATGTCGGAGGGCCGGCCGGGAGGATCGCTGGTCCCGTCTCGGGACGAACGCCTCAGGGGTGACGCGGTGACGAGATCCGCGCAGATCCGGCGGCGCGGGCCAGCAGGTGACGGCGGGCCCGGTGCAGCTGCGGCATCAGACCGTAGGCGACGATCGGCACCGCGATCGTGACGAGGACGAACGTGCGCACGACCGGCGGGAGCGTCCCGAGCCAGCCACCGAGCAGCAGGTTCAGAGCGGTCAGGGTCGGGAAGACAGCCAGCCAGATCATCAGCGCGAGCTGGTGCTTGGTCGGGGGTCCGGCGGCGGTGTTCATGAAGTCTCCTTCGTGGGGACGAATCCAGGGATGGAACTCGAGGACCGCGCGTCGTACGTCATCCTCGACTGGGTCGGCGTTGATGGCGATCGCGGCGTATCGGGGTGGGTTCACTCTGGCCGGGACGTCACCGGCTCAACCCGGTCAAAGTGCCGGGATAGCTGGCAGCGAGTCGGCGGCGGCGGCCGCAACGGCCCAGCGAGCGGTACGGTCGCGACGTGCTGCATGGGCGAGGCGTCGAGCTGGCGCGCTTGTCCGCACTCATCGAGGACGCCCGCGGCGGGACGGCCGGCAGCGTCGTGGTGCACGGGGAACCAGGCATGGGGAAGTCGGCTCTCCTGGCCGAGGTCTTGTCCACGGCGAGTGACGTGCGGGTGCTGCGCACCCAGGGGCTGGAGTCGGAGTCCCCGCTGGCGTTCGCCGCGCTGCACCGGTTGCTCCGACCGGTCCTCGGTCTGCTCGAGCGGCTACCCGAACCCCAGGCCCACGCGCTCGGGGTGGCGTTCGGGCATGAGGTCGGGAGGGTCGACCCGTTCCTGGTGGCGGTGGCGACCTTGTCCATGCTCACCGAGGCGGCCGAGGAGCAGCCGGTGGTGTGCGTCATCGACGACGCTCACTGGCTCGACTCCGCCTCGACCGACGCGCTGCTGTTCGCGACCAGACGCCTGGAGGCGGACCGGGTCGCGATGGTGTTCGCGGCCCGCGACACCGACAACCGCACCTTCGCCCCCGACGGGGTGGCGACGCTGCGGCTGGAGGGCTTGGACGCAGCCTCGGTGCGGGCGTTGCTCGCCGACAACGCTGCTGTCGAGGTCGCCGCCGAGGTCACCGACCGGCTGCTCGCCGAGACCAGCGGGAACCCGCTCGCGCTGGTCGAGCTTCCGACGGGACTCAGTGACGCGCAGCTCGACGGGACCGCTCCGTTGCCCTCGCAGCTGATGCTCACCGCCGGGGTCGAGCGGGTCTTCCTCGACCGGTCCCGCCGTCTGTCCGCGGCGGCGCAGGCGTTGATGCTGGTCGCGGTCGCCGACGACACCGGCCAGCTCGCGACCATCCATCGGGCCGCCGCAGCCTTGGGCGTCCCCCAGGACGCGTTCGCGGAGGCTGAACGGTCGGGTCTGCTCACCATCAGCGGTGACACCGTGGCCGTCCGGCATCCACTCGTCCGGTCCGCGGTCTACCAGGCCGCCGCGGACCTCGAACGCCGCCGGGCGCACCATGCCCTGGCCGATGCCCTGGACGGGCTGGAGGACTCCGACCGGGCGACCTGGCACCGTGCCGCGGCCACCGGCGGTCCGGATGAGGGTCTGGCCGCCGCCCTCGACCAGGTCGGCGCGCGGGCCGAGCGACGTGGCGGCTACCGGGCCGCAGCAGACGCGTACGAACGAGCCGCCGACCTGACCCTCGACCCGCTCGCCAGAGCCGGCCGCCAGCTCGCCGCCGCCCGCAACGCGTGGGCCACGGGCCAGACCGCCCGGTCGTCCGCGCTGTTGTCGGTGGCCCGTGAACGCGCAGAAGACCCGCTCCTGCTCGCAGACATCGACCGGCTCCGCGGCCGGATCGCGGTCAACGTCGGCTCGGCGGCCGACGCGCACCGGATCCTCACCCAGGCCGCCGAGCAGGTGGCGGTACACGAACCGGTCCGGGCACTGGAGATGGCCGTGGCGGCCGCGGTCGCCCGCAGCCACGGAATCGACAGCGGTGCAAGCCTGCCTGACGATGTCATCGACGTCGAGGTCTCGCCGCAGGACACGCCACGCACCCGATGCCTCAAGCAGCTCCTGGTCAGCACCCGGCACGACATCGCCGGAGACCGCGCCTCCGCACTGAGCGCACTCCACGTTGCGCAAGCGACCGCGCTCGGGGCGGCCGACACCCTCGCCGACCTCGACCTGCTCGGGAACCTCGCGAACGCTGCCCTGCACCTGGGCGACGACGACGCGCACCGCCACTTCTACGCCCTGATGCTGTCCACCGCCCGGGAGAACGGGAACGGCATGGCCGTCCTGTATGCCCTCCAGCGCGTCCCGTTCAGCCAGTTCGTCGGCGGCCAGTGGACTGCGCTGCGGAACTCATCGGAGGAGGCCGTCACGCTCGGTCTCAGCGTCGGGCAGGTCGCAGCGACGGCGGCCCCGCGGGCGTGGCTGACACTGCTCGCTGCACTCGAGGGTCGCCCCGACTACGACGACCGCCTCTCGTCCCTGGAGGCGCTGGTGGCCGTGCACCCACCCGTGGGCATCCTGGCCCAGCCGGTCGAAGACCTCACCCGGTGGGCCAAGGGCGTCCGGGCACTGCTGGGGGGTGACGCAAACGGCGCCCTGCACCAGTTCCGCCAGATGACAGCGGCCTCGTCGCCGATCCAGTTGCCCGCCCTGATGCTGATGTCCGCCCACGACCGCATCGACGCCGCCGTCCGCGGCGACGACCGCGCCCAGGCCCTCGCCTGGGTGGAGGACCTTGACGCGTTCGCGGCCGGCACCGCACTGCCCTGGGCGCAGGCCGCGGCCGCGTTCGGTCGGGCGATGTCCGCTGAGCACGACGATGCCGGTGCCAGCCGGGTCACCGAACTGTTCGACCTGTCGCTCGCCCACCACGGCCACGCCAACCGCCCCTACGACCGGGCTCGGGTGCAGCTCGCGTACGGCGAGTTCCTGCGCCGCAACCTGCAGCGGGTGGACGCCCGCAGTCAGCTTCGGGCAGCACTGGAGACGTTCGAGGACCTGCACGCCGGCCCGCTCGCTGAACGGGCCAGCCAGGAACTACGAGCTTCCGGGGAGACGGCCCGCAAACGGGACCCGTCCACCGCGCTGAACCTGACCCCCATGGAGCTGAAGGTTGCGGACCTGGTCAGCCAAGGCATGTCGAACAAGGACGTGGCCGCTCAGTGCTGGGTCTCACCCCGCACGGTCGCGTTTCACCTACGCAACGTGTTCACTAAGACCGGGATCACCTCGCGTGGTGAGCTCGCGCATCTCGAGCTCGGCTAGGTGCCGGCGGTCGGTGCTGGCCGCGACCTCCACTGGAGACGTCACCACGTGAATGACAACCTTGGTCAATCCGCCCAGTTCCCGACGTGGCGTCTCCGGGCCATCAGACGCTGACTGCCCCTGGCTGGTCTCGTCGGCTGGGTAGGCGGGCATCGGGAGACCAGACCACGCTCCCCCGCACCGATGATGGCCTGCAGCGTGAGGGCCTTTGCGCGACCGCCGCAACCTGGTCTACGCGGGACAGACGGGGGCGACGGATTCGCTCTTGCGCAAGCTGTCCAGCAGGCGGTTTCAGCGAACGTTTGCCCCCGCGGCTAACGCGACGGCGAGGATTGCGGCGACGACAAAGTCCACCGCTGCGCAGAACGGCGGCCACCATCGGGTGCCGGTGACAAACTGTGTGCGGTGTTGCCAAAAGTCCTTGAGCCCATGGCCCGCGAGTCCGGCGACCAGGAGCCAGGCTGGTCCGGTGACGGCGGTAGCGGCGACAACGACGAAGACCGTGGCGACAGCGACCTCGGCTGCGATCACATTCGAGCGTCCGTCGGCCACGCTGAACCCGATGTAGACGGCAGCGATGAAGACCAGTCCGAGGGCGTAGACCGTGGCCGGGGCTAGCCACCAGAAGGCGATCGGCGTGGCAGCCTGAGCCACACCGACAACCGCCCCAGCGACCAGCGGCACACGTAGGTCCGGGGGGCGTGTGTCCGCATTCAGTGCGCGTGCGGACGCATGGCGAGCAGGCACGTCACCCTCGGTCGACACGAGGCCACAGTAGCGGCGACAGGGGTCGCGAAGGCTCTGGCCAAGGTGCAAACGGGGCTTTGGGATTCGGTCGGCAGGGGCTAGGGGTCGACGCTGAAGCTGAACATCATTCCGCTCTCGTGGTGTTCGGCGATGTGGCAGTGCGCCATCCAGAGACCGGGGTTGGTCACGTCGAGGAGGATGTCGATGGTTTCGCCTGTGCGCACGAGAACGGTGTCTTTCCAGACGAGATTGGGCTCGACGGTCTCGTCGCGGCTCATGACAAGGAAGCGGCCCGCGCCGTGGATGTGGAAGGGGTGGTGCATTGGATGGTCGGAGTCCATTTCGTTGACCAGCCGGATTTTCACTTGATCGCCGACCTTGAAGTGCCAGTCGATCGCATGGTTCTCCCCACCTGTGCTGCGGTCGACGAGCTTCCAGCGCATGTTGGCCGGTGTAGTGATCTTGTTGACGTCGACCATGTCGTCTTCCCACTCGATGCCACCAGTGGCCTCATGGTTGTGACCGCCGGCGTGGCCGTGCTGCTGGTCGGTCGCCTGGTGCTGGGCGTGGGTGGGTTCGTCGCCGTGGTGCTCTTGGGTCTGGTTGACGAGTTGTGACGGCATGAGCTTCATCCCGCATTGGGGGCAGCGGTCGGGTGAGTCGCTGACCACGTCGAGATGCATCGGGCAGGTGTAGGTGGCGGCCACGGCAACCAGCTTCATGCCGCAGTGCGGGCATCGGCCCTCGTCGGCAGTGATGACTTCGGAGTGCATCGGGCAGGTGTAGGTGAGGGCAACGGAGATGGCCAGCAACTTCATCCCGCACTCGGGGCAGGCTCCCTCATCGGCGCTGACCACCTCGGGGTGCATCGGACAGGAGTACACGACTGGGCCGTCGGGCACACCCATGTCCATCTCGGCGACAAACGCGAGCGTCTTGTCCGGAGCCACATCGCGGTACCGGACCAGCCGATCCCGTTCGGCTGTCATGTCGGCGTTGGTACGAAGCACCTCGAACTGCTTGCTCAACTCCGGTTCCGCCGGAGCCTCGCCAACAGTGACTGACGCCAAGGGATAGGTGCGCTCTGGATGCCCGTGCTCGAGGGCGACGAGCCCAGGCTGGTCGAACAGGACATCGACGACGATCCGCTCCGACGGCGCGAGCATCACCTCAGTCACGAAGGCTTCCTGCTCGACCCGGCCGCTGTCACCACCCACAAGCTTCATCCGGGCTTTGTCGAAGCCCACGTTGAAGACCCGCGTGTTGGCGGTGTTGGTGAAGTAGAAGCGCACCACCTCCCCGAGGTCGGCCGACAGTTCAGTGGTGACGTCACCGCCGATGAGCATGGTGTTGCCGAACCGGCCCATCGCCACGTAGTTCGTCTCGGTGCGGCTGAACGAGGCGATCTGACCGTTCTCGAGCAACACGTCATCGAGGGTGAGCAGCTCCTCGCGGTTCACCGGGGGCCAGTAGTCCGGGTCCGAAGGGACGACGACGATGTTGCCGTACAGGCCCATCTCCTGGCCGTAGTCCTCGCGGATGTGCGGGTGGTACCAGTACAGGCCGGGATCGTGGAACTGCAGTCGATAGCTGAAGCTCTGACCCACCTGCATCGGTGTCTGGGTCTCGTGGGTCCCGTCATAGGCGTTCTGCAACCGCAGCCCGTGCCAGTGGACGGTGGCCTCGGTGTCAGCCTGGTTGGTCACGTTGATGACCACTTCCGAACCCTGCTGGACCTGCATGGTGGGCCCGGGCACCGACCCGTTGTAGGCAAGCATGCGCACGGTCGCGTCGCCGAGCTGTTTGACCATGGGAGCGATGCCTAGATCGAACTCCTCCCCGTCTGCGAGAGCGACGACCTCGGATGGTCGAGACTCTGGAAGGTCACGTGTGTCGGTGGGGAAGTTTCCGCGATTCTCGATCTCGGGGTGGTCACTGTGGTTCGGCATGATCGGACTCCTCCTGACTAGTCCCCGCATCGGGGTGCTCACGACTGGATCCCGTTGGCTGCAGTTTCCGGCTGTCGGCCAGGATCTGGACCTGTGTGGCGATGTACTCGGCGTCGTCTTTCACCCAACCGAGCAACGCTGAGCCGCGGGTGTGTTGCCAGTACAGGCCGAGAAAGTAGAGTCCCGGATTTTGGATCACCCCCCTGTGGTGGCGGACGCGTCCTTCAGCATCCAGTACCGGTGCGTCGATCCAGGAGTAGTCGGGCTGGTATCCGGTGGCCCATACGACTGCGTCAACGCGGAGTTGGGTGCCGTCAGTGAAGCTCACGGTGTTGTGCGACGCCTTGACCGCTCTCGGATGCAGTTCGGCACCGAGACGCCTGAGTTGCCTCGGGCTGGAGCCGATGAGTGTCTCCCGTTTGCTCAGCCGACGCCCGAGACGCGAATCGACGCTCATGTTGAGCAGCCCGGTCTTGGTGAGCCACCAG
>Ga0207691_10007893_pt1 | contig 10256 bp, 5 predicted proteins | sample KBSM13metaG_FD_184327 | JGI IMG/M metagenome (GOLD analysis project Ga0207691, IMG submission 184327) | Miscanthus rhizosphere microbial communities from Kellogg Biological Station, Michigan, USA - KBS M1-3 metaG (SPAdes) (version 2) | ecosystem: Host-associated > Plants > Roots > Rhizosphere >... | reverse complement strand
GTCCATTGCTCGTGCGGGGCCGCGCCGAGGCGGTGAAGCTGAGCGCGACACGCTCGTTGCCCGTGTCGTGCCGCTCAAGGACACCATCGTCAAGGATGCGACGTTGTCGCTGCTCGTGTTCGCCGGCGCGGTCGGGCTCGTGTTGCTCATCTCGTGCGCGAACGTGGCGAACCTGCTGCTCATGCGTGCGACGAGCCGGCAGCGCGAGATGGCGGTGCGCGCGGCGCTAGGCGCCGGGCGGCGGCGCCTGATGCGTCAGCTCGTGACGGAAAGTGCCATTCTGTGGCTCGCCGCGGGCGCAATCGGCGTCATGCTGGCTGTTGCTGGCGTCAGGGCTCTGTTGGCCCTCGCGCCGCCCGGGCGCATTCCGCGGCAGGATGAGATCGGTGTGGACACCACGGCACTCGCGTTCGCGCTCGGCGTGTCGCTCGTGACGGGGGTCGTATTCGGTCTCGCACCAGCGCTTCGCGCAACGCGAAGTCCGCTGCGCGAGTCGCTGGCGGCATCGTCGCGCAACCTGTCGACCCGGGATGGCGGAGTGCGCGGCGTCCTGGTCGTCGCGGAGGTCGCGCTGGCGTTGATCCTTCTCGCCGGGGCGGGGCTCATGGCGCAGAGCTTTCTCCGCATGAGACATGTCGAGCTGGGCTTCCGACCCGCCGGTCTCGTTACCATGACCGTCGACCTTCCCGCGACGACGTACCGATCGGCGACGGCGATGCACGCGTTCAATCAGGCCATGCTCGAGCGACTCGCGCACATGCCGGGCGCGACGTCAGCCGCCGCGGTCAACTATAGCCCGTTAGGCACATCGCTCATTCGTGGCGACTTCCAGCTCGAAGGGGGGCGCAAGCCACCGCGGGACTACGTCGTGGCCAAGCTGGTGGTGACTCCGGGCTACTTTCCGACGATGGGAATTCGGTTGCTCGCCGGACGAGAGTTCGCTGCCGGTGATGCGGCGTCGGCGCCGGGCGTGGTGATCGTCAGCAAGCTGGTGGCGGATCGGATCTGGCCGGGCGAGAGCGCCGTTGGCAAGCGTGTCTCGATGCGTGACCGGCCCGGCCCGGGCGACTGGCTCACGGTCATCGGCGTGGTGGATGACGTGACACAGAAGCGGCTCGACGAGAATCGCGAGCCGGCGATGTATCAGCCCACCCTTCAGACGTCGCAGGCGTTCTTTCTCAACCACATGAGCTTCGTCGTCCGCGCGACGGGCGATCCGCGATCGCTCATCCCGGCGATGCGGCGAGCGCTGAAGGAGGTCGATGCCAACCAGGCGATCAGTAGTATCAGGACGATGGATGACACGATTCTCGAAACGGTTGCCGAGCCGCTGTTTCAGGCCCGATTGATCGGCGCGTTCTCGGTATTCGCTTTATTGCTGGCCGGGATCGGGATTTACGGCGTCATCGCGTATTCGGTGGCGGAGCGTACCCACGAAATCGGAATTCGCGTCGCGTTAGGTGCGGGGCGGGGGAACGTCGTCCGCCTGGTGCTCTGGCGGATTCTGCTGCTGGTGATTCCGGGGCTCGTAATCGGCGTGGCGGGCGCGCTGGCGGCGACGCGGCTGCTTTCGACCTTGCTGTTCGCCGTCAAGCCTAACGATCCGACGACGTTCGCCGCGGTGGTGCTGCTGCTCGCGTGCGTGGCGTTCGTCGCGGGGCTGCTCCCGGCGCGACGGGCGAGCCGAGTCGATCCGTTGGTGGCACTACGGGTCGGAGGCTGAGCCGCGGGAACAGGGACCCGGGAATGGGAACTGCTGCTGGTAGCTGGTCGCTCGTGCTGGTCGCTGGTCGCCGCTGCTCGCCAGTGCTGTCATCCTGAGGAGCGGCAGCGACAAGGGACCTTCCGTCATGGCATCGTTGCCTGACTGGCCACCATCACGTTCGAGAAGATCCCTCGTGCGCCCGCTGCGCGGGCTCCCGCGTTCGGGATGACAGAGGCACTCAGCGTCACCCAGCAACAAGCGCCCACACCCAGCAACAAGCTTGCTGTTGAAACTGTCATGCCCTTTCGTCGTTCCGATCCGCCTGCTAGCGTGGAGCGTGATGCTCAATCGGGATCCCTTCCGACTCCTCGCCGGTGATCGCCGGCTGTTCGGTTCCGTCGCGATCGCCGGTGTGTGGACGCTTGTCGCAGTCGTGGCAGCCGTGCAAGCCGTCGCGCTCGTCCGACTCGACGGGCGCGGAGACGTGGTCAGCGCCATTCTCAACCGGCTGTCGATCCTGCCGCTCTGGGCGTTGGCGACGCCGTTCATTCTCTACTCGGCCCGGCGGTTCCGCGTCGTCGGCGAGCATCGGCAGCTCTCGCCGCTGTCCGCGGCCGCTCACCTCATGCTTGGCACGTTGTTCATCGTGTCGAGCAATGTCGCGATCCGCCTTCCGGCCGCGTTCGCGGCAGACGGTGGCGGATTCGACGCCCTGGTTCGCTCGACGATGCAAGGTGTGGCCGAGTACTATCCGCCCGCGCTCGTGGTGTATGGCGTGATCGTGGCGATCGGGCATTTCCTGTTCCGTTCACCCGCAGCGCCCGCGCAGCCGACCGTTCGTCCCACGCCAGCGGCACCGACCTCGCAGCCCGTCGCCGTCGACGACGCCGATGTCGCGTCGACGATTGTCGCGGAACCAGCGCCTGCGGCAGCCATCGCCGCGGCGATCGACGGGCACATCACCGTGCGGCAGTGGAACCGCGTGCATCTGGTTCGCGTCGAGGACATCGACTTCGTCGAGGCCGAGGATAATTACGTGGTCGTCCACGTGGCGTCGCGCGCATACAAGGGTCGCGATCGGATCAGCGACGTGGAGTCGCAACTCGATGCGCGGCGCTTCGTGCGCATCCATCGCTCGACGATCGTGCACATCGCGAAGATCCGCGAGGTGCAGCCGCTCACGAACGGCGATCACGCCGTGATCCTTCGTGATGGCAAGGTGCTGCGTGTTGCCCGCAGTCGGCGTCAGGCGTTAGGCCAGGCGCTCGGACTGGAGCTGTAGAAGCAGGGCATCTCAGACGGAAGGCGAACGGATGCTAGGATCTGACGGATTGATTCCCAGCACATGACGGATGCTCTCGCGACGGGCTTGAAAGCGGAACCGCCTCGGGCGGATGACCGCCTCTTCGCCATAACCTCCGTCCCATTCCGGGAGGCGATCCGTCAGATCCCCGGCATCCGCTCGCGCTTTCGTCTGAGATGCCGGCCTCGCAGCGGTTCGGCCACGATGACTTCACGGAAGATCCCTCGCTGGTGCTCGGGATGACAATGAGCTGCCGCTCGGGATGACAAGGAGCTGACGTTCGGGATGAAGGGTGCGTCGCTCCTACCCCACGACCCCAGCGGCGCGGATGTTACCTGTCGTGATGAAGGCAATGAGGCTCGCATACGCCGCCGTCACCGAGCGCGCCTCGCGGCCCATGTTATACAGGCCGATCGGGTCGATGTCGCCGCGCTTCTCGCGCAGCGCGTGCCGCCAGTCAACGACGTCGCCAAGCGGGAACCAGGTGAACCCGTGCACCAGGACGCCCGATTCCGCGAGCCGACGCGTCTCGCGCCACTGCTCCCACAGCCAGTCGACCGCGCGCGAGGACACACGACTTGTCTCGGACAACATCATCGGCAGGCAGTATCGGGTGTGATACTCCTGGGCGAGTGTTGCAAGACCAACCCGGTCCGGCGACGGACGCTTTCTCCCATCGCCCGCCACCAGCTGCTCCGACGTGATGTAGTAGTCCACGCCGATCCACCGCGTGCCGCGGCCACGCCGGCCGCGCAGGAACGCGAAGTCGCTCTCGGTCATCCCGCCGCTGACAAGGAGGTCGCGAATGACCGGTGATGGCCTGTAGCCCAGCGTGAGGTCGAGAGCGGCGAATCGTGCTTCGTTCCAGAACTCCGATTGCGCCATCGCCGCCGGGCTCTCGTCGGCGGGCGTGAACCGCTCGAACGATTCCACCTGAACGATCACCGCGCGCGGCTGCACAGCGAGGATCGCGTCAACCGCGAGCTCGTGGGCCATGCTCAGGTTCCGCAGGGCTCGACCGAATGACTCGTCGCCCGTCGCGCACTCGTTCCACCAGCCGAGCATCGACGAGAAGTTCGCCGCGACGAAGATCTCGTTCACTGGCGTGAAGTGACGCACCCACGGGTAGCGGCGCGCGAACTCGCGCGCGTAGGCCGCGAGATGGATCGGCAGCGACGGGTCGCGAAACCCATCGATCCAACCAGGTGTGCCGAAGTGACAGAGGTCCGCGATGACCGCGATGCCCGACCGGCGCAGCCAGTCCATCTGATCATCGATGCTCGACCAGTCGAATCGACCAGGCGCCGGGTTCGTGCGATACCACGCCGGCCCAAAACGCAATGCGTCGATGCCCAGGGATTGCGCGAGCATGAAATCATCGCGCCATCGTGTGTAATGACCGCACGCGTCGAGTTGATCGTACCGCGAGCCGTCGGGCAGGAGCGGGTAGCTGTTCTCGATCCCGGACGCAAAGAGAAATCCGGGACGAACCCGCTGAACGGCGGGGGAGGCCGGCCCTGTGAGCGCGACGTGACGGCTGCAGCCGACGACGATCGCACCGAGACTGGCACCAGCATACTTGAGAAAGCTGCGGCGCTGCACGTTGCAGGGACGTGGCGGAGGCCGCGATCGCAACGTGCGATCTCGTTAGGCCGGTCCAATGATCGGGGTCGGGCAGGGGCCAGTGTGGGGTCAGACTCGAGTCTGACCCCACTTACCTAGCAACGGGGTCAGACTCGAGTCTGACCCCAATTACGTAGCAACAGAATGATGAGAATCGAGTCTGCCTCAATTACCCCAATGACCCATTGCGTCGATTGGGCCACGCCCTATTTGCTAGGACGGTACTCGGCGGCGAGGAACATCGTCATCATGTCATCCGGCGGGACGCGGACGAAGCCCGTGCCCTCCGGACCGGCGTATCTGCGCACCCACGCCGATGCGAGGCCGAATTCATCGAGGCCCAAGACGGTGATCGACTTGTCCGGGGCGATCCCCCAGCCGGTACGCCACCGCGTCTGCAACCCCCACCGCCTGCCAGCATCCGTCACGCGGACGCCTCGCTGGTCGAACATCGCCGCCTCGTGCGGCACGCCTAACAATTTCGTCGTGTTGCCCCACTTGAGCGACGCGAGCCCGCCCGGAATGTCCCCCGTCTTTGGATCACGTGGAAAGAGCAGCGGCGGGACGCCCGACCACACGACCTTCCCGCCCACATCGAGAAACCGGCGGAGCGGCGACCGCTCGATGGCGCTCGTGTCCACCGCCGACGGCGGCACGTGATCGATGGCGAAGACCAATGTGGCGGGCGCCCTGTCCGCGATGCGGGCGGCCAGGAACTCGCCTAACGCCTTCTCGTCCAGCAGCTTATAGCCGCGGTTCACGAAATAGCGGGAAACCAGCGTCGGGTCCTGGAGGGTCGCCGCTTTGATGTACGCGGAATCGAAGAACACGGCCCGATGGACGGGCGTCGGCGACACCCGCAGCGCGTAGACGCCGCCGTCTGTGCTGCCGACGATCACCAGATCCCCGGACGGCGTTGGCGACGAATACACCGTGCTGCCGGTGCGGAAGCTCCACAGCAGCTTGCCGGCCTTTCGATCGATCGCGTGTACGCGACCCTGACCGTCGCCGTCGAAGATCATGTCGCCCGCGACGGCGGGTGAGGACCACGTCGTGCCCGTCGTCACTCGCCAGAGCTCCTTGCCGGTCGCGGCGTCCAGCGCCTGAACGAATTGCGCGTCCGAGCTCCCTGCGTACACGACGCCATCGACCACGGCCGGCGACGTGTTGATCCACGACACCTTGTGGTCGAACCGCCATCGCTCCTTTCCCGATGCGGCGTCGATCGCGTAGATCCATCCGTCCCGCGCGCCCACGACGACAGTCCCGTTGCTCACGGATGGCGACGACTGCACGGTGCGGCGGTCGAAGCCGAAGTTGCCGGATTCGAGCTTCACGCCCTCCGTGTCGAACTTCCACTGGAGCGCCCCCGTCGCGCGATCGAACGCGTACACGCGACCGTCGGCGGACCCGGCATAGACCTGGGATGCGTCCACCGCCGGCGACGCGCGCACGCGACCCGCGGTCTGGCCGTGCCACTTCTCCTTCCCGGTCGCGGCATCGACCGCGTACACGCGACCATCCCCCGCGCCGAAGAACACCGTCCCGTTCGCGAACGCCGGCGACGACGTATACACATCACCACTCTCATGACCCCACGGCCACGGCATGAGAGCGCCCGTCGTGAACTTCCAGCGCTGCTTGCCCGTAGCCGCATCGACCGCGAAGAACACACCGTCGCGGGTGCCGAAATACACCGCGCCGCCGCCGATCGCGGGCGAAGACGGGATCGGGTTTCCCGCGTCGAAGGACCATTTCTTCGTACCGGCGGTTCGATCGAGCGCGTACAGGCGACCGTCGCCGCTTCCGACGTACACGGTCTGGCCAAGTACGGTGGGCGATGAGACGACGTCGCCTTCGGTGAGGAAGCGCCACTGCAGGCCGGCCAGCTCCTTTCCAGGCGGAGCGGCGTACACGCCGCTCCGCCTGGGCCCGCCGCGGAACATCGCGACGTCGCGTGCCTGCCCACTCTGAGCCGCTTCGCTCTCAGTGCACGCGGACCCGGTGACGGCCGATAGGATGAATCCGAACGCGAGTGCGCGTCGAACGACATCTCGAACGACGACATCTCGAACGACGACATCTCGAAGGACAACGTCTCGAATGACCACTTCGCGGAATCCAAAAGCCCCTGCGATCATCAGTCGGCTCCCATGCAGTCGAATAAGCGGCTGGCGAATTCGCGGGAATGACTCGCGGAACGCACATGGGCGGACAAGGCCGGATGCACGCGCTGGCGCGCGCGTGTGGCGAATTGGTGGGGTTTTGGGGCGAAGTGATGGAGCTGGTCTGGTCGTCAGCGCTTCGCGATCCAGGCCGGAATGACGATGAACAGGAGCTTGAGTCCGCCCCACACCGCGAACATCAGCACCATCATGATCATCAATGTCAACATGGTCAGCATCCCGAGCACGACGATCGACCCGCCGAGTGCGACCGCCATGAGGGGGCCGATCAGCACCGTGAGCAGGATGACACCGAACCACTTGCCGGGCGTCCACCGCTCCGCCGACGCCTGGGCGTCCGACACGTTCGTCGCGCCGAGCGCGCGGAGCCGGGCCTGGCGCTTGTGGAGCTTGGGGTGCATGCGGGCGAACTGCCCGATCACGGCCTCGTCGCCGGAAGTGGTGCCGTTCCAGACGACGAACAGGAAGGCTAGTCCGCCGGCACCCTTCACGCTCGATGCGGGCGAGATGCTCAGCTTGTGCAGCGCGCGAACGAGGCCGTCGGGGTAGCGCGTGAGCTGTACGGCCATCGCGTCCGCGAGGTGGCGCCGCGTGCGCCACATGAAGGACACGATCGGCCCAACGAGTGCGACGGACGAGATGAAGATGGCGAATCGAACGACCTGCGCGCCGAGGATGAACGGCAGCATCGCCATCACGTAGGCCTTTTGAAGGAAATTGGGTTCGCCGGACGCGCCCGGCCCGGTCGACTGCGACATGACGCGTTCGCCGATGTCGGTGGGGTCAGCCGTCTCGTTGGTCGCGCCACGCAACAGCGCATCGCTCACGAACTCCGCCTCCCATCGATCGACTTCCCGGTTCTGCGACCTGAACGCGACCTTGAACGCGCGCCACATCGCTCGGCGCCCCCGCTTTTCGACCGGCGCGTTGAGCGCGAGTGCCAGCGCGCCCCAGGTCTGGTAGATCGAAAAGATGATGGACGCGATGCGCAGGTCGCCGTTGCCGACGGATCCGATGAGGTGCGCGATGACGGCCTGTGTCTCGTCGCGGTCGAGTGTGTCGAGCAGCCCGCGCGTCACGAGAATGGTGGAGTCGTCGAAGCTCAGGCCCGTGATGGCCGCGTTGGTTTCCTTCGTGTCGATGAGCAGAACGCGCGGCGGCTTCACGCCTGCGGCGATGGCCATCTCCTCGACGAGATTGCGGAGCTGTTGTTCCTCCTGGTCGCGCGGCTTGAGCTCGCGGGCACCAATGCGGTCGAGCGACCAGCCGACGCCGACTCGTCCCACGAGCCCCCGCACGGCGATCCACATCGCGAGCATCGCGATGGCGCCGGGGACGACGAGCACGGCGGCACCGGCCGCGACGCGTGCGATGTCACGCTGCGTGCTGCCGACGTCCATGGCTTCGACGGCGCGCGGGATTGCCTCGGACAAGCGTTCGAGTGACGCCCAGGTTGCCGGCGAGAGCGGCGAGATGGCGTTGATGATGTAGGCCACGAGCAGCGCGAACGCGTAGATGAGCGGCGTCACGATGACGCAGGCGGGGATGCCGGTCGTCACCGCGGCGAGTGCCGCGAACACGGAGAAGCGCCAGCTCTTCCGGCGGTAGCGTCGCTGCTCGTCCTCGAAGTGGACCCGGTCGACGGGTCCGGGGATCGCAGCGGGTCGAACAGCTGCTAGGGTCATTCCGAGCGAAGCGCCGAAGGCGCGCGGGCGCCCACTGCAGGTGGGCAGATGAGGAATCGCGATCGTCCTGATAGAGGGCCCTCTACCGGGACGGTCTCGATTCCTCGACTCGCTTCGCTCGCTCGGAATGACATAGCTCCTCTACTATGGCGTTCGCTGTCGGTGAGCGTCACGCGCGGGCCCCCGCGGCGACGGAGCTCTTCACGTGATCGCGCACGTGCGTGAGCCAGCCGTGCGTATCGTCCACTCGGCCATTCACGACATCCAGGAAGCGACGCTGCACCTGTTCCGTGATCGCGCCTCGACGGCCGCGTCCGATCGTGATCTTGTCGACGCTGCGCACCGGCGTCACTTCGGACGCCGTTCCCGTGAGGAAGATCTCGTCCGCGCCGTAGAGCATCTCGCGTGGAATTGGCTGCTCCCGCACTGGAATGCCGAGGTCACCAGCGATGCGCAGGATGCTGTCGCGCGTGATGCCGGCGAGCAGCGTTCCATTGATGTGCGGCGTGTAGAGCGTTTTCCCCGAGACGACGAAGACGTTCTGTCCCGACCCTTCGCTCAGCGTGCCGTCCGTCCCGAGCGCGATGGCTTCCTGGAAGCCGTTGGCGAGCGCTTCCATCTTGATGAGTTGCCCGCTCAGATAGTTGCCGGCGATCTTCGCAATGGCGGGGATCGTGTTCGGCGCGACGCGCTGCCACGATGACACGCACGCGTCGACCCCGTTCTCCAGTGCGCCTTCGCCGAGGTAGGCGCCCCATGGCCAGCAGGGGAGGTAGACGTGGACGGGGCTCGCGAACGGGATCATGCTCGCCGCGCCGTAGCCGCGAAGGACCATCGGGCGGAGATAGCAGGAGTCGAGCTCGTTGCGGTCAATGAGCTCGCAGCAGGCGACGAGGAGCTCGTCGACGGAGTAGGCGAGCTCCATCCGATAGATGCGGCACGAGGTCACGAGCCGCTGGAGGTGGGCTTCGAGGCGGAAGATGGCGGGTCCGCGCGGGGTGCTGTAGCAGCGGATGCCTTCGAAGGCGGAGGATCCGAATTGCATCGAGTGGGAGAGGACGTGGATGTTCGCGTCTTCCCAGCGGATGAACTCTCCGTCGCGCCAGATGAACGGTGTCGGGGTCAGCGTGTGCATGGTGTTCGGCAGTTGGAGGGCGGGTTGCTGGACAGAACATACCGCGCGATTCCGTTGCGGCGAGGGCAGGGCTGCTTGCTGCTGCTTGCTGCTGCTTGCCGCTGGCTTTGCATCTGTGCGCGGCGGGGCCGGTCGAGATCATCGCGGCGCTAGGCGCGGGCACTCGGCTCCGGTGGCCACGCGCTTACACGCCTCGAGCCGGCGGGTACCGAACTCCGTCTAAGGCTGGCTGGCTCGGCCCCGCCGTCTCGGGGCTACGCGCGAGGCCCCCTACGCCGAGCGCCCGCGCCCCCCGGTCATGCGCGCTCGCGTGGCCGGCCGCTCGTCACCGAGCACGCATCGCGACCGCACCCAGCGCGCAGCAAGTCCGCGTCCCCTCTGCGGGCGGCACCGTCAGCGTTAGGGCGCGCACTGGCTGGGTGCTGCGCGCTGCTTGCCCTGAGGTTCGGGATGCGTACCAGGAGGCGGGGGTGTCGCGTCGTAGGAGCCGTTGGCGCGTAGCCCCGAGACGAGGGGGCCGAGCCAGCCAGCCGTACACGGAGTTCGGTACCCGTCGGCTCAGGGCGTGTAAGCGCCTACGGCGCCGGAGACGCGACGCCCCCGCCGACAAGACAGCGAT
>Ga0207691_10007892_pt1 | contig 10257 bp, 10 predicted proteins | sample KBSM13metaG_FD_184327 | JGI IMG/M metagenome (GOLD analysis project Ga0207691, IMG submission 184327) | Miscanthus rhizosphere microbial communities from Kellogg Biological Station, Michigan, USA - KBS M1-3 metaG (SPAdes) (version 2) | ecosystem: Host-associated > Plants > Roots > Rhizosphere >... | reverse complement strand
GACACCTCAGTTCTGGAGTCGAAACCGGAAAGCAGCGACACGCAGGCGAACGACTGGCTGCAGAGCAACGCGGCGGAAATCATTGCGCTCGCGAAGAAAGGCGCCGGCGACGCGAAGGCACCGGCCGAGACCATGCAGCGCCTCGAAGACTTCGTCCGCGGATATATCCGGACGAAGGACTTGAACATCGGCTATGCATCTGCGCTGGAAGTCGCGCGCAACCCGCAGGGCGATTGCACCGAGCACGCCGTGCTGCTCGCCGCGCTGGGCCGCGCGCGTGGCGTTCCGACGCGAGTCGTCGATGGGCTCGTCTACGTCGATCATTACGCCGGCGCGGATCACGTGTTCGTGCCGCACGCCTGGGCGCAGGCTTTCGTCGACGGCCACTGGAAGAGTTTCGATGCGGCTCTTCGTGGCTTCGACGCCGGCCACGTCGCCCTGTCGTTCGGCGACGGCGACCCGTGGCGGTTCTTCACCGGATTCAACTCGCTCGGACGCATGCGCGTCGACGCCGTGGAGGCGATCCACTAGCTCGCCGAGGACCGCGGACGGACGGTCCGCATTCAGATTTGCCAGCGTACATTGCGACTGTCCAACCCAATCGAGACGGAGGCAATACATGGTCACGCGCACCGAGAAACTGGAATCCGAGGCCGACGACATTGCGGAAGGCTTCAACGGTTCGCAGGATTCGGCGAACGACGAAATCGACGCCGTCACCGACCGCCTCGATGCGATCGAGGAAAAATTGCGCGACGCAAGCGATCGCCTCATCGAAAGCGCCAAGACGTTCACCGCTGCCGCAGGCAAGCAGATGCAGATGCATCCGTTGACGGCGTTCGGGGTTGCGTTTCTTGCCGGCGTGACGGTCGCCAAACTGCTGCGGCGCTGATCCGCGGATGGGGCCGGGCGACTCTGGGGTGTCGCCTTCCGCTGCCGAACCGGCGGCGGTAGCGCGCCCGACTGCGGACGCCGCGGCGACCGAGCCCGGGCCCATAGATTCCGAGTCGACCGGCGCCGATCCGGTCAGCGCCGCTGCGCCGCACGAGCCGGGGGTTACTGACCTGGCCCGCGACGCAATCGCATTCGGACGCGCCTGGTTGAATCTGGTCGCCGGCGAAGCCGCGCTGGCGAAGATCAATCTGTTTCGCCTGCTGCTGGGTGCGTTGTTGATACTCGCGGTAGCGATCGGACTGATCGCTTCGATCGATGCCGTGGCTGCGGTCCTGTTGTTCGTGCTCTGCGGCAACTGGTTGATCGCGGTCGTTTCGACGGCGGTCCTGAATGTCGTCCTGCTCGTGGTTCTCCTGTGGCTGGTTCGTTCGTGGTGGCGCACGTTGAGCCTGCCGCAAAGCCGCCAGGCCTTGAGTCGATTGTGGAGAAGTCATGTCACCAGCCCGAATGGCAAAACAGCGGATCCAGGCGGCCAGCGCTGACGTCGCTGCCGCCCACGCCGCCCTGCGGCGTGACTGGGCTCCCTGGCGCGGGGCGTGGCAACGCCACCGCTCCGCTCTCATAGTCACCGGTGGCTTCGCCGGTGGTCTGGCGCTCAGTGCGCTGTCGCCGAGATTGTGGGCGCGAGCCGGCGCGCTCGCTGCGGGCAGCGCGGCGATGGTTGCGCGTTCGGTGCTCGTGCCGATGATCGCGGGCGCGGTAGTGGCGAAGAGCGAGACCGCTGACAAGCTTGCAGACGACGCAGTCAAGCCTGCGGACAACCGGGCTTGATCGGGCCCGCCATCGGCATGTGGCCGGAGAATTGCGCATGACTATCGTCAATCCGCTGCCACCCGCTTCGACCGATGCCGACGCGCCGGTTGCGGGCCATGATCCGATCCAGCGTGACCCGATCCAGCTGGCGATATGGCGGAACAGGTTTCTCGCGGGAATCTTCGTGTTGTTGCTTCTCGCCATCGGTGCGATCGCGGCGCGCGTCGTCCTGCCGATCATGGTCGCCTTGCTGTTCAGCCTGATGCTCGCCCCTGCAGTGCGCTTTCTCACGACCTGGCGCATGCCGCGTTCGCTCGCATCGCTGATCGTATTGGGAGTCGCGATCGCCGCCGGGGGCCTGTTGCTCAACGCGCTCGCGCGTCCGGCCATCGACTGGTTCGCGCAGGCACCGAAGGTGATCGAGCAGGTCGCGCACCAGATGCACTCGTTGTGGCGACCGCTCGCGGACGCGAGCAAGGCCACCGAAAAGATCACGCACATGACCGACCCGGCGCCGGGTTCCCAGACCGTGCGCGTGATCGACGATTCGCCCGATACGCTGTTCCAGTTGCTCGCAGCGGCCCCGGCGATCATCGCGAGCGTCGGCGTCACGCTGCTGCTGATCTTCGTATTCCTGCTGCACGGCGACGCGGTGCTGCGCAAGATCGTGGAACTCGCTCCCGACTGGCATGCCAAACGTGGCGTCGTTGTCGCCACGCGCGATGCGCAGCGGGAGTTGTCCCGCTACGTGTTGACGATCAGCCTGATCAACGCGGCTCTGGGACTCGTGACTGCCGTCGCACTGTGGTGGTTGCATATTCCCGACGCGCTGCTGTGGGGAGGCATGGTCGGCATTTTCAATTTCGCGCCCTATGTCGGGCCGTTGATCACGGTAGTCGCGCTGACGGTCGTCGGCCTGACGGCCGAGCACACGCTGCCGCTGGGCCTCGCACCGCCCGCCGTCTTCCTGGTTCTGCACCTGACCGAGAGTTTCATCATCACGCCGTGGCTCGCCGGGCGACGCCTGGCTCTGGATCCGGTCATGATATTTCTCAGCCTCATGGTGTTCGGCTGGATGTGGGGCGTCCCGGGTCTTCTGATCGCGGTCCCTCTGCTGACCTGCTTCAACATCATCGCGTCACGCGTTCCGGCTTGGGCTCCCCTGGCTAAACTGCTCGGCGCCTGACGTCCGATCGCGCCGCCTCGGCAACTCGATTGCACTTCGGCAATCTGCTGCATCTCGATGTTTTTATTCAGTTCCCGGTCGCGTGCAGTGCCGGCACCAGCGCCGGACTCTCGATGCAACTTGCAACTATGATATCTTTTTGATATCTTTAATTTGCTACCTCGGGAGTCTACTGCAATGAACGAACGTTCCTATTCTGCACCGTCGGGTATACCGGCGTTGATCGTCCTGATCGCCCTGTTTCTTCTGAATGCCTTGTGGCTGGTGAATTCGATCCGCTACCAGATCGTCTGGTCGATCATCGTCGCGTTGCTTGCCGGCATCGTCATCCTGATCTCGCTGGCCGGTTTCTTCACGGTTGCGCCGAACGAAGGCAAGGTGCTGCAGTTCTTCGGCCGCTATGTCGGCACCGTGCGCGATGCCGGACCGCGCTGGACCAACCCGTTCTACAGCAAGCGCGGCGTTTCGCTGCGCGTGCGCAACTTCGAATCGAGCAAGCTCAAGGTCAACGACCTCGATGGCAATCCGATCGAAATCGCCGCCGTCGTCGTCTGGCAGGTCGTGGACACGGCCGAAGCGTTGTTCCAGGTCAACGACTACGAAGACTTCGTCCACATCCAGAGCGAGTCCGCGTTGCGCACCATGGCGACGAGCTATCCGTACGATTCGCACGATACCGGCGCCCTGAGCCTGCGCAGCCATGGCAAGGAGATTTCCGATCACCTGCAGCAGGAAATCCAGGATCGGCTGACCAGCGCGGGCATGAAAGTCATCGAGGCGCGCATCACCCATCTTGCGTTCGCGCCGGAGATCGCCCAGGCGATGCTGCAGCGCCAGCAGGCCAGCGCAATCATCGCAGCGCGCACCCGCATCGTCGAAGGCGCGGTGACGATGGTGCAGATGGCGCTCGACCAGCTCAAGGCGCGCGGCGTCGTCGAGCTCGACGAGGAACGCAAGGCGGCGATGGTCTCCAACCTGCTCGTCGTGCTGTGCGGCGAGCGCGGAACCCAGCCGATCGTCAATACCGGATCGCTGTACTGATGATGGCCGCGCCCGCCGACGCCGGCGGAGCCGCCGCGGCTGCGACGGCCGCGGCGATTCTTCATGCGCCCCGTTACGGACGCACGGAACACTGGTCGCCGCGTGATACGAGCGTGGAGCCATGAGCGCGGACAAGAAGGCCTATCCGTTGCGGATCAATACCACCGTGCTCGACGCGGTGCAGCGCTGGGCTGACGACGAGTTGCGCAGCGTCAACGCGCAGATCGAATACGTGTTGCGCGACGCGCTGCGCAAGGCCGGGCGCTGGACGCACGATGCCGGGCCGGGGAAATCGAAATCGACGAAAGGTGAATGAACATGATCAATGCGGCAGGCTTGTGGCACAACGGCAGTGCGCAAGACCTTCGACTCGACGGGCCGTTGACCAGGACGGTCCGCATCCCCTTCCACAAGGGGCGCCTCGCGCTGCTGGCGTTCGCAGGCCTTGCGGCGGCCGTCATCTGCATCGCCATCCTCGTGTTCGCGGCCCTCGGAAAATTTCCGGGTCCCGTCAGGGCGTCGAACTTCTTCGGTCCCGCCATCGGCGTGGTCTTCGGCATCTTCGGCTGGCTGCGCGGCATGTCGCGCCTGCAGAACTCCGACGATGGACTCATCGTCGGTCCACGCGGCCTTTCGATTCAGACCGATGCACTCGGACGCCGGATCGGATTGATTCCGTGGCAGGCGATTGCGCGCTTCGAGCAACGCAAGCACAAGGGCCGCCCGTATATCGCCGTGCATCTGCGCGATCAGGATCGCCTGCTTCCTGAGCGTGGCGCTTTCGGCAGGCTGGCCTATCGCATGCGAGCGCAAATCTCGGGCAGTCCCGTGACGATCGCCTCGCGCTGGCTGCGCATTTCCACGAACGATCTCGCGGCGCTGCTGCAACGCTATCTCGAACACCACGGCCGGAACGACGCATAGGCGGCGTCGCCGCCGTAGCTGACCGTTCGCCGTCGCTCAGCTATGCTTGCAGCGACCATGAACGATCAGGATTCGATCAGCGCAGACGCTCCGCGTGCCCCGGCCGATACTTCCGCCGGGGCCATTCGGGCAGCGATCGCCGCCGGATTCGAGCTCGGCGTGCCGCGTGACTATGCCCGCCAACGGCGCCTGCGCCTCGTGCGCGAACCGGCACACCTGATTTTCATCGGTCACGACACGCAGAACCGGCCACAATGGCTCGCGCCGCGCGCCGCGCTGGCGTGGCAGCGCATGCAGGCGGTGGCCCTGAATGTCGGCGTCGAGCTGCAGATCGTTTCCGCGTTTCGCAGCGTCGCGTATCAGTTGGGAATTTTGCGGCGCAAGCTCGACGCCGGGCAAACAATCGAACAGATCCTGCGTGTCAGTGCGGCACCGGGTTACAGCGAGCATCATGGCGGTCGCGCCCTGGATCTGACGACCCCCGGATTCACCGCACTGGATGAGGAGTTCGAGCACTCGCCTGCCTACGGATGGCTCTCGGCCAATGCGGGTGCGTTCGGATTTCACCAGAGTTATCCGCGCGACAATGCGCACGGCATCAGTTATGAACCGTGGCATTGGTGTTGGCACGGGAGGCGTAAGATCGGCTAAGGACAAGACGTTCTGACGGATTCGTCGCCTGAAGCGCGCGATACGCAAAAGCCGCTGAGGGTTTCGTCCCTGAAGCGCCCCTCCAGTCGGCATCCTGCCTCCTCCTCACGTGCGGTGCGACATGCCCTTCACGGCATGTCGCGAGCACCGCACATTCGACCTCACATGCGTCGCGACATGCCATTCACGGCATGTCGCAAGCGCCGCATGTTCGACCTGCCTCCTCCAAACGTGCGGCGCGACATGCCCTTCAAGGCATGTCGCAAGCGCCGCACGTTTGACCGTGGCATTGGTGCTGGCACGGGCGACGCAAGACGCGCTGATCTATTCCTCCCTGAAGCGCGACGCTTATTCCCTTCCCCTGCGTTAGCGGGGGAAGGGAGGCTTTGAGCTCGGCTCGCCGTTACGGATGGAAGTCCAGTTCGCTGACCCCAGCCGCCACGGCAGCTGTCACCGGAATCGCGAGCGGATGGTAACGATTGGTCAGCCACAACGGCAGTTGGTCGGCGTAATTCGGACTGCCGATCACGCCGCTGTTGCCGCCCGGTATGACTTCCGTTGCGGCGATGGCCGCCGACATCTCTCCGACGAAACGCCGCGCAGAGCCGTTGGTGAACCGGAAATCATTCGCGCCATCGCCCCGCAGGTTGTAATCGCCCACGTTGACGGTCTGCCAGCCGCCGCTGCGCGGAATTCCGGGCAGCGTCGATGACAGGTTTGCGAACGGATACGGACTCGTGAAGCCGTCCTGTCCCGGAATGCTGAAGGGACCACCGAGGGGATGCGCGAAGGTTATGCGATGGAGCACGCCCCAGTGATAGGTCGCGAGGTTCGCCGAGCCGCCAAACGCAGGCGCCATCGCCCCGCTGATGAATTGGTCGAGGCCGCTCTTCAGGCTGTACAGCAGCACGAAGTCGCGCGCGGCTTCGGGGCTCGGCGCGCCGGTGGCGTTGAGGTATTGCGGGTTGAAGAATTGCAGACCCGAAGCTCCCTTGCCATGCAGCACCGGGAACGCATCGAGCAGGAACTTCAACCCGGTCAGCGAGTCGCTGTTGCCTGGCAGGTAACCGGTCAGGCCGACATGCGACAGCGTCGCGTCGATCGTGTTGCGTAATGCGAAGCTGCGCCACAGCGTCCAGATCGACGCGGCCACGCTGGCATCCATCTCGGCCTGGGACGGCACCGGCAGCGCAAGCGGATTGTCGCCCGGATCGTAGCCGGCCTGTATGCCGGTCGGATACGAATAGTCCCACGCGCGCAGGCGCGCGATTGCCGCCTCCACGCGCACATCGGCGGCAACGTCCGCCAGCTTGCTCCACGCGCCGTCGGCGACGGCATTGTCGTACGCAGCGAGGAGGTGCGGCAGCAGCAACTCGGCGTCGAGTGCCTGCGTGTTCGCCTGCAAATTCTGCATGTCGCCCGCCGTGATCTTGTGGCCGGCCGCGATCATTCCCGCCAGCTCGCGATCGATGCGGCCCTGGCGCCATGCATCGGCGTCACCGCGATCGAGGTAATAGATTCCGCCACCCGGCCGGGCCTGGTTCAACGGATTGTTGTCGAGCGAATATCCGATCGGGTCGTTGTTCGCGTTCGCGAAGTAGCCGCTGGCCGGATTGACGACGAACGGCATCTCGGCGGCCGGCAGGATCTCGTACGGCGTCGCCTGGTTCGGCTGCGGATGCTGCACGGGCAGCCAGTCGTGATGCGCGGCACCGGACCCGTCGCGGATCAGGAACGGCGGCACGCCGCCGCCGACCGTACCGGCCTGCAGGTCGGCACGCACCGGCGCCTCGCCGGTGACGAAGTAGGCGATGTTGCCGTCGACGTCCGAATAGGCAAAATTCTGCGAGCCGAAATCGAAATAGCTCAGCGCCGAACGGAACTCGTCGAGATTGGCCGCACGATTGATCCGGCGGAAACTCTGCAGTTCGAAAGTGGCCTCCCATCCGGTGTAGGCGATCGACAGGCCGGTACTCGCGGCCGAATCGATGACGACGAGCGGACCGTTGTTGCGCCGGGGCACGATCACGGTCACGGCGCCGTTGAGATAGCCGATCGAGTTGTCGCGCACGACATGGTCGGGCGTGCCGTCCATCTGGTTCACGTAGAAGCTCTGGAAGATCAGTTGCACCGGCTCGTCGACGCCGTCATGCACGATCGCGTACGGCAACCCGTACGAGTTGAGCTTGAGCTTCTCCTGGAACGTATCGGTGACATCGAGGCCGTTCGTCGTCGTGCCCCAGCAGATACGCTGGTTGCAACCCTGGATGACGCCGGGCGTTCCAGGCACCGATACGCCGGTCACGTCCATCGGCTGCGCATAGCGTGCATCGGTCGAGTAGACGTGCACCTCGGTGAAAACCGGCGGCAGGCCCAGGCTCAAGTGCGGATCGTTGGCGAGGATCGCCTTGCCCGATGCCGTGAATTGCCCGGCGACGGCCCATTCGTTGCTGCCGATCGGCGAGCCACGGCCTTCGAGCGCGCGCTTGAACAGCGGGCTGTCGCTGATTGCCGCGCGATAGCTCTCTGCGAGCTTGAGCGTCGTCGGACTGATGTCGCCGATGGCCGGCATCGTGCTGGAGGGAGACGCGGTACCCGACGCGGCAATCGCCTGCGTTCCGTACTGCGGCGCGGCTGCGGCGCCGGGCTGGAAGCCGGGCACGGTGACGCGGTCATCTGGCGGAGCCGCGCGGCGCACGTCGCCGAAGAACAGAGCCACGCCGTCGTAACCGGCCGCCTTGCCCGACGCCTGATACGCGCCGAGCTTGATCGTCGCATCGATGTCGAGGTCGAACGACAGCTGAAATGCGAGCCCTTTGCCTACTGCGATCGAGTCGACCGGCGTCCACGGATCCGCATGGGCCAGGTCGAGCGCGCCGTACTCCGGCGGCAGCGCGTGGCTGGCGAGCCAGAAATTGACGCCGGCCGAATAGGCCGTGAGCCAGCCGCGCATGTCGTCCGACAGCGCGATCCAGGTCTTCTCCGCGGCACGGCGCAGCCCTAGCGTGCGCGCCTGGACGTCGTTGGCCAGCTGCGAAGCGCCGACAAGCGCCGCCAGGTTGCCGCTGACCGCGCGACGGGTCAGGTCCATCTGGAAGAATCGGTATTGCGCGTGCGCATAACCCTGCAGGAACGCGGCATCGTTGTCGTTCGATGCCTGGATCGTCGGCATGCCCGCGGAGTCGTACGTGATCTTGCCGGGAGCGCTCAGTGCCGGCGCGACGATCGTATCCGCGAACGCCGGTGCCGCCGCACACGCGATGGCGATGGAACAGACAAGACCTAACCGGCCGCTGCGGCCGCGTGGTGCACGTGCTGACATGATTCCCTCCCGTTTTACGGTGTCTTTGGATTCTTCGAATGAAACGACCGTTTGATCGATTATGCGCCGTGAGGCAGCGCGCGGGAAGCATTCCGCAGAGAAGCTGACGACTTTTTTATCGTGCAGTGCGCCAAATTGCTCCGGCCAGCGCCAGCCAGCCGCCAATCAACGCGATTCCGCCGACCGGCGTGATCAAGCCGACCGCATGCGGCGCGCCAAGCGCGAGTGCGTACAGGCTGCCGCAGAACGCGGCGATGCCGCCGATGAAACCGACGCTGCTCCACGTGCGCCAGCGCGACGCAGGCTGGCATCCCGCGACGAGCAAGGCCAACGCATGCCAGAACTGGTAATCGACGGCGGTTCGCCAGGTTTGCAGCGCAGCCGGGTCGAGCACGCCGCGCAGCGCGTGCGATCCGAATGCGCCGAGGACCACGGCCAATGCGCCACAGAGCGCGCCCGCTAGCGCAATGTTTCGATTCATGTCGGTCTGCACAGACAAAGCCCGGCGCGAGGCCGGGCTTCGGGGTCAGGACTTGGCGGCAGGCTCGGGCTTCGGCGCTGGCTTGGCTGCCGGCTTGACCGGCGCCTTCGCATCCTTCGCATCCGGCTTCTTCTCGATCGGCTTGAGCATGTCGTCCATGCTCTTGTCGAAGCTGCCGAACTTGTAACTCGGCAGCACGAACGTCCATCCGGAGAACGACTTGTTCAGTGAGGCGACTTCGTCACTGAGCGTCTTCACGCGTTCTGCCTTGTCCTTCGCCGGATCGCTCACGGCGAGGGGCTTCGGGACTTCCGCCGCAGGCTTGGCCCCGGCGGCGTCGGTCGTACCTGCGGGCTTTTCGTCCGCCGGCTTCTTGTTCGCGGCTTCCGCAAACGACTCAAATTCGGCTTTCGCGCGCGCCTGATCGGTGTCGATGTACGCAGCGGCAGCGGCATTGTCGAGCGAGGCGCTGAACTGGGCGTAGTCCTTGCCATCCTTCGCCCACGCCGTCGCGTCGACACTGACGCCGTCGAATGCGACATAGTTGGCTTTGTATACTTTGCCTTCGGGGGCCGCGTCCCTGGCCGGCAAGGCATCATCGGCCTTGAGCCCGGCGAGCGCGGCCCCGAGCGTGTTCGCGACGAATTCGGAGCTGACCTCGCGCCCTTTCGGCACGTCGGCTACCTTGAAATTGGCGTCGCCGGCCTGGTCCTTGTAGACCTTGAGGACCTTGCCGTCCGGATTCGTCAACGTCACCTGGCGGATCCGGGTCGCGGGAATGTCCGCGAGATCCTTTTTCTCCCAGGCCGCGACCGTCTTGTCGACGCTGAGGTTACCCTTCACGAGCAGGGCCTGCGCGTCGCCATCGCGACGCACGAACGTGCCGCCGCCACCGCCGCCGTTGAAGTTGCCGACGATCAGCCGCACCGGCTGCTTCGGCCCGTC
>Ga0207691_10007889_pt1 | contig 10258 bp, 9 predicted proteins | sample KBSM13metaG_FD_184327 | JGI IMG/M metagenome (GOLD analysis project Ga0207691, IMG submission 184327) | Miscanthus rhizosphere microbial communities from Kellogg Biological Station, Michigan, USA - KBS M1-3 metaG (SPAdes) (version 2) | ecosystem: Host-associated > Plants > Roots > Rhizosphere >... | reverse complement strand
GTGGCGGCACTTCGCCTCTACGCGTGGGCGCCGGTGCGCGCCGCGGCGACGGTGTACGTCGAGCTCTTTCGCAATGTGCCGCTGATCCTCGTCGTGTTCTGGGCGTTCTACGTGTTGCCGATCTGGAGCGGCCTTGGGCTGTCGCCGCTCGCCACCGGTCTCGCCGCACTGGCGTTGAACGTCACCGCCTACAACGCCGAGACGTTCCGCGCGGGACTCAACTCGATACGCAAGGGCCAGGTCGAAGCGGCGATGGCGCTCGGCATGAGTCGCACCCAGGCGCTCCGCCGCGTGATCATTCCGCAGGCGCTTCGCCGCGTCCTGCCGGTATTGGCGAACACGTGGGTGTCGCTCTTCAAAGACACGTCGCTCGTTTCGGTGATCGCAGTCACCGAGCTCGCGTACGTCGCGATGCAGATTCGCGCGCAGAGCTTCCGCGTGCTCGAGATGCTGACCGCGATGGCGGCGATCTACTGGTTGCTTGGCTACCCGCAGGCGAAGCTCGTCGACTGGATCCAACGTCGATATGCGGTGACCGAATGACGGGCGCGATGGAATCTGCCAAACGCACCAAAGCCGATGGCGCCAAGATCATCCGCTATCGCGGCGTGATCAAGCGCTTCGGCACCTTCACGGCGCTCACCGGTGTCGATCTCGATGTGCACGCCGGCGAGGTCGTGTGCCTGATCGGGCCGTCCGGCTCAGGGAAGTCGACGCTGCTTCGCTGCACGAACGGCCTCGAGACAATCGACGGCGGCGACATCGAGTTCGAAGGCGCGCTGCTGCCGAAGGACGAGAAGACGCTGCGAGCGATGCGCGCGCGAATGGGCATGGTGTTCCAGAGCTTCGAGCTCTTTCCGCATCTCACCGCGCAGGAAAATGTCGCGGAGGGTCCGCTAACTGTCCAACGCATGAGTGCTGCCGAAGCCAATCGGCGCGCCACCGCAATGCTGGCCAAGGTGGGTCTTGCGGACAAGGCGCCGAACTATCCGTCGGCGCTCTCAGGTGGGCAGCAGCAGCGCGTTGCCATCGCGCGCGCGCTCGCGATGGAGCCCGACGTGATGCTCTTCGACGAGCCCACGTCCGCGCTCGATCCGGAGACGATCGGCGAAGTGCTGAACGTGATGAAGACGTTGGCGGACGAAGGCATGACAATGGTCGTCGTCACGCACGAAATGACGTTCGCGCGTCGCGTCGGCGATTGGGTCGCCGTGTTCGACACGGGCAAGATCGTCGAGCAGGGGCCGCCCACCCAGATCTTCGATGCGCCGACCACCGAGCGCACGCGCGATTTCCTCAGTCACCTCGGGTGGTCGGGTTGACCTGCTAGGCGGCATTGCGGTGCCGCCGCCCCTCCTTTACGATTCGCCTCCCGACAGGACGGGCCGCGCTTCAGACGCGTCCGAACCTCAAGACCCCTCCGGAGGGAATCCCCGATGCTCAAATGGAACGATATTCTTGCCGTTGCCCGCAACGGCAATCCCGCACCCGATCGCAAGATCCGCAAGACCGACGACGAGTGGCGCCGTCAGCTTGGCCCGGAGGCGTTCACGGTAATGCGCAAGGCAGGAACGGAGCGCCCGTTCAGCTCCGAGATGTGCTCGCTGTTCAAGCCCGGCATCTATGCGTGCGCGGCCTGTGACACCGTCCTGTTCGACGCTTCGGGCAAGTTCGAGTCCGGGACGGGCTGGCCATCGTTCACCCAGCCGGCGGCGGAAAACGTGATCGCCTATCGGGTGGACGAGAGCCACGGGATGACCAGGGTCGAGGCGATCTGCAATGTCTGCGAAGGACATCTCGGCCACGTATTTCCGGACGGGCCGGCTCCCAGCGGATTGCGCTACTGCATGAACGCGGTGTCTTTGAAGAACCGATCGGCCGACGGCGCCTGACCGGATAGAGCCGCGTCTGGATCCCCCTTTCGATACGCTCCGCCTCGCCTCGCGCTGCGGAGATTTAGAATGCGCACTTCAACAACCAAAGGAATGAAATGAACGTGATCAAATCCGGCACTATTCTCGCCGCGGCAGCGTCGTTGCTGGTGCTCGGTGCATGCAATTCGGCGAAGAACGCCGACCCGGCTCCGAAGGGACCGGCTGCCGCAACCGTGAACGGAACGGCGATCAGCCAAAGTAGCGTCGACGCGATAGCGAAGCAAGCCGCTGCTTCCGGCCGTCCCGACACGCCCGAAACCAGGAAGGCGATCATCGACCAGTTGGCGCTGCAGATGGTGGTCGCGGACGAGGCGGTGAAGAAGGGCCTCGACAAGACGCCCGACGTTGCCGAGCAGCTTGCCGCGGCGAAGCAGTCCGTGTTGGCAAACGCCTATGTCCGGGACTTCGTCAAGAGCAATCCGGTGTCCGACGACGCAGTGAAAGCCGAGTACGATCGCATCAAGGCTACCGTCACCGGCAGCCAGTACAAGGCCCGCCATATCCTGGTGGACAAGGAATCGGAAGCCAAGGACATCATCGCCCGGTTGAAGAAGGACCCGAACGCTTTTGCGAAGCTGGCGGTGGAGCGCTCCAAGGACCCGGGCTCCAAAGCGCAGGGCGGCGACCTCGGATGGTTCGATCCGAGCGGCATGGTGCCGGAATTCGGCGCTGCCGTCGCCACGCTGGAGAAGGGCAAGTTCACGCAAGAGCCGGTCAAGACGCAGTTCGGCTACCACGTGATCCTGCTGGAAGATTCCAAGCCGATCGATGCGCCGCCGCTTGAAGAGGTCAAGCCGCAGCTCGCCCAGCAGTTGCAGCAGCAAAACCTGAGAAAGCAACTGGATGCGCTCAAGGCCGGCGCGAAGATCGAGATCGTTACTGCTTCTGCTCCGACGCCGGCGGCGACCCAGGCGCCCGCTTCCGCCGCTGCGCCCGCTGCGGCGCCGGCACCTGCCGCCGCCCCGACAACCAAGTAATCAGGTAAGGCAGCGCAATTCCGGTCGCCATTCCGGCGGTGAAGTTTCGCCGCCGGACGCGCTGCAGCGCGTCCGAATCAAGCGCTGCGGAAATTCGCCATCACCTGCGCGACGATCGCGTCGACCAGCTCAGGCTCGTCCCACGGAATGTCGACCGGATATTCGCGCAGGTAGCGGCTGTTCGGGTCGCGTACCCATTCCAGCGGAAAGTGGGCGACGAAGTGTTCCTCGCCGGGATCGAGGTCGGAGCGTGTCGTCGACGGCGACCCGTTGACCGCGGCGAAAAGCGCGGCGCCGAGGTTGACGCCGAACACTGCGCCGCGATGCGTTCCGTGCGTCATCCGCCGATTGATCTCGATCAGGTACGCGTGCCCGGTGCCGTCCTCGATGACGAACTCCGGGACGTAGACACCGCTGATCTCGAAACCCTTCGCGAGGGTCGCGGACATCGCCCGAAGCTCGGGCGAATGGTAATAGCGGACGGCGCTCGCCGGTCCGCGGAGGGTGGCGGCGAGCTGTTCGCTCGCCTGGCCGGCAAGGAGCGCCCCCTTCCACGCCACCGAGTTGTGATAGTGCGTGCGTCCTCGAATGTGGGCCTGGACGAGGAGCGAGCCGTCGCCCGCGTCGCCGAGGCCCAGGCCATCGGGCTCGCCGAGCGTCGTTAGCGCGCGCGCGAGTTCCGCCGCGTCGGCGCAAACGGCCACACCTTGTCCGGCGCTCGAATGGTTGCGCTTGACGACGACGGGATACCCATGTTGCTGCGCGAAGCGCTCCGCATCGCCGCGTTCGGAAATCACCACATACGCCGGCACGCGGACGCCGATGGCCTCCGCAGCGGGAGAAATCAACGTCTTGTCGATGCTCGCGCGGTAGTGGGCGGGCGCGCCGAGCGATTCGATGACAAGCGACGCGAGCTCCAGGCGCAACGCCGGCTGCATGTCGGCCGGCGGGTTCAGCGCGAGCGCCTGCATCAGGCGCAACGCCATGTCGTCGCAAGGCAGGACAATCCGGGGCCCCGTCGCCTTGACCATTCCGGCGAACGCGTACACCCAATCGCGAGGCGTCGCGTGCGGCGCCAGATGGCCGATCTTGGTGAGGAAGCGGCTTTTCTCGGAGGGCGAATTCGCCGGGGTGAGCAACGATACGGCGAAGCCGGCCTCGGCCAAGCAGCGCGCCATGCGCGCCGCGCCGTACCACTGCGTTGCGGTTGCGACGAAGAGAACGTTGGTGGCCATTGCGATGCGTGCCTAAGGCGTCGTCAGGGCTTGAGGTTGAGCACAACCGCTTGCTAGTGGGTCGCCAGAAAACGCAGGATCGCCTCGTTGAACCCGGCCGGATTTTGCGAGCTCGCCGCGTGGCGCGCATTGGGAATGACGACCAGGCTCGAACCCGGTACGCAGCGATGCACCGCCTCCGCACAGATGCGCATATAGCGTCGCGTGTGCTCGCCGCGAGTCACGGTGAGCGGCACGCGCAGCGCGCTCAATTCGGCGCACGACAGCTTCGGCCCGGGGGGTGCCGCGAAATGCAAGCCAATAGTCCGCCCGTTGGCAAGGTGAAACCGGCGCGCGTCTTCGGAGATGAGGTCGAACCCGCCGGGTTGTCCGTTGACCCAGTCGAAAAAGAGCCGCGTCGCGAGCTCGTCGTCACCAGCGCGCGCCGCGGCGCGAACTGCGGCGAGGCCGACGCCCTCCTCGCGCAGGATGCGCTGCTCCTCGGGGTCGCTGACGAGCGACTTGATCTGCGGTTCCTGCACGAGCAATGCACGCACGAGCTCGGGATGCCGGAGGGCGGCGATCAACGCCACTGTCGCGCCGTACGATCGCGCAATCACGTAGGCCGGTCCGGTGTCGAGCGCGCGAATGAACGCCGCCAGATCCGCAATATGCGTTTCCTGCGAATAGTGTTCACCGGCGTCGGACCAGGGATCCGGTCCGAAGTAGCGCTGGCTGTAGGCGACGAACCGATAGTCGCGCGCAATGGCCGCGCGTTGCGGCTCCCAGTTGCGGTGGTCGGCGAAGGCGCCGTGCACGCAGACCACAGGCAGGCCGCGCCCTTCGTCGACATACGCGAGCCTCGCCCCGTTGATCGCGATGTGCCGAGACGGAGTCCGGGATGGGCCGAGGTCCGGCGATGGCTTCGGGATTTGCAGCTGCATCGTAGGCGGCGATTCTACACCGTCATGACTGCGCTTGACTGCTGCCAGACTCGCTATCGAGCGTTTGCCGTCAGCAGGATCGCAGTCATCTCGCGGTAGCCGCGCGCTTGCGCAAGCTTGAGCGGCGAAGTGCCGCCGCGATCGGCGAGGTTCACGTTCGCTCCCGCCCGGACGAGCGCTTCGAGCGTCGCCGTGTGGCGCGCACCGCCGTCCCCGAGCACGATCGATTCGATCAACGCGGTCCAGCCCAGGTTGTTGACGTGATCGAGCGGCGCCCCCGCCCGAATCAGCTCGCGCACGATTTCCACGTGGCCGAGATGCGCCGCGGCAATGAGCGCAGTGCCGTCGTAGCGGCTCGTGACGTTCTTCGCACTTCCTCCCAGCTCCAGCGCAGCCTTGAGCGTCGCGAGATCGTTCGCCACGGCGGCGATGGTGACGATGTCGTAGCGGTCGCTCTCGAGCGTGTTGGGGTCCACCCCCGCAGCGACGAGCGCGCGCATCGCATCGCGCTCGCCCGCAAATGCGGCAACGTGCAGTGGCGTGCGTCCATGGCCGTCGCGCGCGCCCGTATCGGCTCCCGCTTTGGCGAGGCGCGCGATCTCAGTGGCGTCGCCGCGTGCGGCCGCGGCGAAGAGTCCCGTGTAGCCGGCGCGCTCGCCAGCGGAAGGCGCGATCTGCGCAAGCGCGGTCGTGTTCACGGCAAGGAGCAACAACCAGGAGCAGCGGACGAAGGTGGACGGGCGCATGGCGGAATTCCGATGACTTCGATGAAACGATTGTCCCGCAGATCGGATCGATTCGTTGCCTGCGTCGCCACCCGCGCCACCAATACCGTCCGGGACCAGACTCCGGTAACATTTGTTTTCGTGCGGGGTTCGAGCCTTCCGCACCGAAAGCGACTTCGTGACGGACCTCACTCGCTGGGCGTTTCCGCCTGCGTTGCAGCCGACGCAGGGAGAGGTCGCGTTCGACCTCAAAGCCGCGCTCGACGGCGTGGTCGGGCTCCGCGCCGAAATTCCCGACGATGCGTTCACCGCGTCGATACTCGGCACCGATCGCTCGGGCAACGGCGTCGTGATTCGCGACGACGGGCTCATTCTTACCATCGGCTACCTCATCACCGAGGCCGCATCGGTGTGGCTCACGCGAGGCGACGGCTCGGTGGTTGAAGGCCACCCGCTCGCCTACGATTTCGCCACGGGCTTCGGCCTCGTGCTTCCGCTGGGGCGGCTCGACTTGCCCACGATCGAGCGGGGTTCGGCGACGGCGGTCTTGGAGGACGACGAGGTCTACGTGGTCGGGCATGGCGGTCGCGGGCACGCGCTCAAGGCCACCGTATTCGCCAAGCGGGAGTTCGCCGGGTTCTGGGAATATCTCCTCGACACTGCGCTCTTCACGACACCGCCGCACCCGGAGTGGAGCGGGGCGGCGCTGCTCGACGAACAGGGCCGTCTCATCGGCATCGGCTCGCTCCTGCTGCAGGAGAAGATCGGCGACGACGTCGTCGACGGCAACATGTTCGTTCCCGTCGATCTCATCGAGCCGATGCTGGACGATCTCGTTCGGACCGGCCGCTCGGCGGAGTTGCCGCGACCCTGGCTTGGCATGTACACGGCGGATCGCGACGGGCGCCTCGTGGTGAACGGCCTTGCGAGCGGTGGCCCGGCCGAAATCGCCGGCGTGCACGCGGGCGATCTCGTCGTCGCCGTCGGTTCGGAGCGCGTCGCGAGCCTCGGCGACCTCTTCCGCGGGATATGGCGGCTGGGGCCGGCCGGCACTGAAATTCCGCTCACGCTGGCGCGCGGGGGCGCGCCGGTGTACGTCAGGGTCGCGTCGGGCGACCGCAACGATTTCCTGAGGAAGCCGAGCCTGCAATGAGTCGCGCGGCCGGGCGCCGCGTCTGCCGAGCGCTGCCCGCCAGACCGTTGGAGGTGACGAATACCCGCATGGCTACGCCACTCCGGACTTGAGTTAAGCTTGTCGATCCCCGCCGCAGAAGCGGGGCGTTCATCCCACCGGAGACCTCTCATGAAGCTCTCACGTCAAATCGCCGCCGCCGGCATCCTCGCGCTCGGCGTTGTCGCGTCCGCGTTCGCGCAGGACAACAAGCTGCGACTCATCACCTGGGCGGATTACGTGCCCGCCGATGTCCTCGCGCAATTCAAGAAGGAGACCGGGATCGACGTCGAGATCACGCTCTCCAACAACGAGGAAATGATCTCCAAGCTCCGCGCGACGGGCGGCGCCGGCTTCGATCTCGCGCAGCCGTCGCAGGACCGGATCGTCGGCCCGCAGCAGGAGTTCGGCATTTACAAGCCGATGGACATGTCGAAGATCAAGACCGATCTCTTCATTCCGTCGATGCTCGACGCGACGAAGAAGAACACGACGCTCAAGGGCGCCGTGTACGGGCTGCCGCACATCTGGGGCACCGACGGTCTCGTCGTCAACACCAAGCTCGCGCAGATGACCGACTACAACGACCTCTGCGACGCCAAGTACAAGGGCAAGACGAGCATGCGCCTGAAGCGCCCGACGCTGCTCGCATTCGCGTTCGCGAGCGGCAAGGACCCGTTCGCGCTCTACAACGATCCCAAGGCGTACGCGGCGCTGATGGACGACGTCGGCAAGAAGCTCGCCGCGTGCAAGGGCAACATCAAGTTCTTCTGGGACAACAAGGACCAGCTCCTGAACGGCGCGCGTACCGGCGAGATCGTCGGGGCGATGATGTGGGACACCGGCGGCTGGAAGCTCAACACGGAGAATCCCGAGATCCAATACATCGCGCCCAAGTCAGGTGCTCTGGGCTGGATCGACACGTTCGCCATTCCGGCGAAGGGCAGGAACGACGCCGCGGCGTACGCGTGGATCAACTTCAACATGCGGCCCGAGATCGCGGCGAAAGTCGCCGCGTCGGCAGGCAACTTCACTGCGTCCAAGGGCGCGGATCAGTTGATGGATGCGAAGCTCAAGGCCCAGTTCGCAAAGAGCTTTCCTGAGGCCGCAATGAAGAACGTCAAGTGGTATCCGGCCGTGCCGCCGGGCATCGAGGACATCGAAGGTAAGGTCCTCGACCGCGTGAAGGCCGCAAGCTAGACCTCAAGATTGGCTGCACGGGCCGATTACTTTGTCGTGTCCTCGCTCGCCCCTCGCTGTACGTCCGGGTACTATCTCGGGGCTCGCTGCGGGCCCTCAGTTGGCAACTGCGGTACTCGGCCCGTTCGCCTCATCTTGAGATAGTTTCGGGTTCCTTGGAGCAGGATCTCGAGGTCGACCGCGTCACCAAGCGCTATGGCGCGTACGTCGCCGTCGATGCGCTGTCGTTCGCCGTCGCGCACGGGAGCTTCTTCTCGATCCTCGGGCCGTCGGGCTGCGGCAAGACGACGCTCTTGCGCATCGTCGCGGGTTTCCTCGCGCCCGACGACGGCGAAATAAGGATCGGCGGCCGCTCGATGCGCGACGTTCCGCCCAACCGCCGGCCGGTCAACATGGTGTTCCAGCACCTCGCGCTGTTTCCGATGATGTCCGTCGGCGACAACGTCGGCTACGGCCTCTCGCGCCGCGGCGTCGCGCGCGCCGAAATCGCGAGCCGCGTCGATGCGATGCTGAAGCGCGTGGGGCTTCCCGGCGCGCAGGAAAAACGCGTCGACCAGCTCTCCGGCGGGCAGAAGCAGCGCGTCGCGATCGCCCGGAGCCTGGTGCTCGAGCCCACGCTCCTGCTGCTGGACGAGCCGCTTGGCGCGCTCGACTTGAAGCTCCGCGAGCACATGAAGATCGAGTTGAAGCAGCTGCAGGCGGATTTCGGCACGACGTTCGTCTACATCACGCACGACCAGTCGGAAGCGCTCGTGCTGTCGGATCACGTCGCGGTGATGAATGCCGGGCGCTTCGAGCAGGTCGGCACGCCGCAGGAGCTCTACTATCAGCCGGCGACGCCGTTCGTCGCGGGTTTCGTCGGCGCCAACAATCGCGTGGCCGGCAAGGCGAGCCAGATCGACGCCGGTATCGTGCTGATGACGACTTCCCAAGGCCTTTCCGTTCGGGCGCGCGCGAGCGGCACGCTCGCCGCGGGCGATCCGGTCGAGGCGTTCGTGCGGCCCGAAGTCGTCGACATTGCGCGCGATGCGAACGAGTTGCCGCGTGGCGCGCAGCGGTTCGCGGGTCGCGTCGCGAGCCTCCTCTTCGACGGCGCGAATTCCGCGGTGCTCGTCACCGAGGAAACCACCCGAGCCGAGATCAGGATCGCGCTGCCGCAGACCGGGCGCTTCGCCGACTTGAGCGTCGACGAGAAAATCGCGTTCGGATTCGACGCCGAACGCGCCGTCTGCTTCCGCGCCTAGCCCCGGAACTCGCGCGCGGTGCTCTGGCGCAGGCGCGCCGTCCGGTTTGCCGCGTGAGGCTGCTAACCGAGGCGGCCGACCCCCGCGCGGTCGGTGCGGTCTTTCCCCGCCGGCTTTGGTCGATGGAACGCGTCCTCGTCGCGCTTGTCATTCCATAGCGGCCGACTGTCGGCGATTCTTACAGAAGCGCCTTGCGGCATTGCACAAGCCGTCATAAAGTATTGAACCCGCAGCAGTTCCGGTGCGGGGTACGGAACTTGCAGCAGCTTGTGTTCCAACCGGCGTCTGGACGATCCGTCCAGGAGGCCCCGGTAGCGCCTGCGGACCCTGCGAGCGCTCGACATTGCCCATTCCCATGCCCCAAGCCAACAGGAACACGTCGATGGAATCCGCCGCCGATCCGGTGACGCACTACGACAAGATCACGCGCGCGTGGCAATACCTGCTCGGCGAGGATTTTCACTACGGCTACTTCAAGTCTCATAACGAGTCGCTCGACGTCGCCACCAACAACCTGACGCTGCTGATGGCCGAGAAAGGCCAGATCGGACCCGACGTGTCCGTCCTCGACGTGGGCTGCGGCATCGGGAGCCCCGCCTGCTTCCTGGCGAAGCGATACGGCTGCCGCGTCACGGGCATCACGACGAGCCCCAACGGCGTCGAGCACGCGCGGGCCCGTGCGGAAAGAGAGCGTTGCGCCGATCGCGTCTCCTTCCTGCTGCGCGACGGGATGGACAACGGGATGCCCGATGCGTCGTTCGACCGGGTGTGGGTGCTCGAGGCGTCGCACCTCATGCCGCGCAAGGAAGCGCTGTTCGCCGAAGGCGCGCGCGTGCTGCGGCCCGGCGG
>Ga0207691_10007887_pt1 | contig 10259 bp, 13 predicted proteins | sample KBSM13metaG_FD_184327 | JGI IMG/M metagenome (GOLD analysis project Ga0207691, IMG submission 184327) | Miscanthus rhizosphere microbial communities from Kellogg Biological Station, Michigan, USA - KBS M1-3 metaG (SPAdes) (version 2) | ecosystem: Host-associated > Plants > Roots > Rhizosphere >... | reverse complement strand
AGCGGCGTGACGCCACGCATCTTGGCAGAGTCGAGGCGGCTCGGCCGCCGAGCGCGGAATTCGGCCTCTCGTCGGGTTCTACCTCGAGTTAGGCCGCGCGATCGCTCACATTCCAGTATGAAGTGGTCGCGCTCCATTCACTGACGAGAATTCTATCAACCGTTTGACTTTGTAGCTTTGCGGACGTATCTCTGTCATTACGGCTTTGCGAGTGTGAACATGCCAAAAGTAAACGTATGGATTCCAATTCTAGGTGTAGTGGCGGCATCCCTGGCGGTGTCGGTGTTTCCCTGGGCGCCATCGCCCGTGATTCACTTAGCATTGATTCTGCTTGCTGTGCTTGTTGGAGCCATTTTTCAAGGTGTAGCCATCCCAGCTGCCGCTTTCTGGCGTCGGTTCGACCTTGTGCACGGCTCAACATCACACGCGGATAGAAAAGTAACGCTGAAGGTGCCTCGTGGTGCACGATCATTCATCTCTGGCCGCCGCAGAGGAGATAAAAACACGCCACGCGGATCGTGACTTGGACGTGGTGTTGCAGCCTATCGACCCTGCGACGCTTGATCCGCAAAAGATCCTGCCTCCCGAAATGGAAACAGCTGATGGCATCTACTTCATGTGGACGGATTCTCTCCGAAAGAACCTATGTGTTACGAAGGCTCTTGAAAACTGGGTATGGAAGCACATGGACGTGCCGATTCTGGTCGTCAATTCAGAGAACATTCCGTGGGATGGCCCAAACCTGACCGTGATAGCGCCTAACAACACAGCACCCTCAGAACTGCTGCTGCAAGTGATGTCGCGGACGAGGATGTGGGTCCGCCTGGCTACAAAGCTACACCGGTGGTGGATTGTCGCTACAGCGGCTTCATTGTTTGCGGCGATTGCTCTCTCCGTCACGAGCGTTGAACTGATCATTGCGAACAAACGCCTCGCCGAGCGTGATGAAATCGTTGAACCTAGCTTTACGCTGCTCGCGACGAGATTGTTCCGTACGCGTCAGGCAGAGCAAGCGCCTCAGCCATCGGTCATGCTGCGAACTGACTTGGCTGAAATAGCTAAGTACGTCCTGAACGATATCGTACACATAACTGATGCTGCGTCAGCAACGAAAGATCACATCTCCGTATACCGCAAGGCCAACGACTCGCTCCTAGTCCAGGTTGATGGCTCACCCGAATCGGCGAAGCCGTTGCCGATGGCAACGATTGCTGGCTGCGCGCTTAGAACGAGTTCGTTCATTCTATGGGAGGACGGTTGCAAGGCGGGTACTCCCGCGGCATGGGATACAAGCGGAGTCAAGATCGGTTGGTGCGGAACAAGAAAGAATACAGTCGAATTGGATTCCGCCCATGGAAATGACGTTTGCACGTATGTGCCGGTCTACCCGGACCTGCACAACCACGGTGTACTCTGTTTTTCACCAGCACTGCTGATGTCACCCGATCCTATGCCATCTGATACCGTTGCATGCTTGGTGTCAGCTGACAAAGAGGCGGCCTTTCTTCGTACTCCGGCTGCGCGATCGAAATTGAGCTCATTCGCGCTGGTAGCAAATTCATTTCCGACAAATCAGCTGATATCACAACCTGGCCATTGAACGGACTCCCGAGGTGATAGCCGTGCTATCCACGCGAGAACCGCCGATTCGGAATCGAGTGCCTGCGATGAAAGATGTCAGAGTCGGCCTAACAAGTGCTTCGGACGCGTCGCTACCACTGTATGTGCGTAGTGCCGTCTCCCCTCCTGACCAGATCACTCGTGATGTGCGCCGGACGGGGTGGAGGGAAAGGTGCAGCTGCGAGACTTGTTGTCGGCCTAACGGTCCGGAGGTTAACCCGCGCGGCCAGGGCCCACGTGGCTATGGCAGCGCGGCACGCCGCCTGCCTGCATTTGAAGCGCGCGATGCAGGCGGCGTGACGCCGCGCAAGTTGCGCTAAACGAGCCGGCTCGGCCGGCGGGCCGAAGCCGGGCCGCGCCGGGTTCTACCTCGAGTTAGGCCGCCCGCAATGCCGACGGCGTACGGTGGTGACTGCGTTCAATTCGGAAAGAGCTTAAAAGAACTAGTCACGAAGACGCCTATTTGCGCGCCTTCTGTCTCCAGCCAACCGACGCGAATTCCTCCTGCGAGCCCTGAGTCGCTCGACGGAATGACATATACCGGAAGGTCAAGTCCAAGCTTCTCAGTTTCGAAGTTGTACGTGACCTTCAAAGACATCGCACGAGATAGCATTAGCCTTCGCATCTCAACATACACGAGCTGTTCGTCAGCATCTACGGGCGCTCCGATTGGACCCGTCTTGCATTCGAGTTGCGATGCGCCCGCGGTTTGTGGACAAAGCGTCTTTTCATCAGCGTCCTTCTGTTTGCTTCGATACTCGAAGCCGCCGGTAAGTAGTGTATCCATGCCACGCGGCACCGTAGCACCAAAGACTGAAACACCCCAAGGCGTCTTGCTTGTAGATTTCTCGGTCAGATCGGTCTCAAGATACTTGAATTGACGATGTCCCACCGTCGCACTACCTCCCCAAAGATAATGCGATCGGTCGTCGTCCCAGAAGAGAGCGTTGTGATCTTCCAATCGTTCCGGTATGAACTTTTTAACGTTGCCGGTGTCGCACTCAAGACCCTTAGCGTCTTCCGGTGACACCCCCTTCTTTATCGCTCCGAGAATCAGTTCTTCGCAAATTACATCGCGCTTCTTCACGACGTCGGGATTGTCGAAATCGGGGCGTCGCCGGCCAGACAGCAAGTATCTCGTGTATTTCGTTTTGAGCGTGAAAGAGTCCGGGAAGCCGTCCCCCGATAAGAGCGCGGTTGCGTCACCACCTTTGCTCAACGGAGCGGACGCGGTCAGGCTCCAAGAAGTCGAGAGTGCACGCGTGGGATCGTCTGGATCGGTGAACGACCGCGTTCGCGCCGCCTTCACCATAGCGTTGCTATCGTCAGTCGATGCTTGGACTTGAATACTGGACAAACCCCCGTCAACTGCCCTGTCTGCGGTGCTTTGCCCGACAATACCGACGAGCGTTTTCGCCGTCGGCTGCTGCGCACGAAGGCCCATTGCTAAGAGCCCCATGGTCATCAGTGCTGCCACGAAATGGCGTATCATGGTCGCTCTCCTACACGTCGAAGCGTTTGGAACCGGCGCCTTCGAGCTCGCCGGGGGGAATCACACTCTGCTTTACCTCGACGACGGTAGTTGCGCCGACAACACCAATGATGGATAGTTTGGCGCCCGGCTCACCTCCGAACCACCAGACGAGAAAGTGCGTCTTGGGGCTCTCGAGGTTGATGCTCCCTTTCCCGTTGACGAGCGGGACATCTTTGTTCCCGACCGCGATCCAGAACCCTTGAACGCCGTCCTTCCCCGTAACTGTGAAGTCGACCTTTCGTGTTGCCATGCGATCCTCCTGCACCGGAAGGTGCCCGATATGTCCACGCTGTCCTGATGTGTCAGCTACTAATAAGGAGGGACACGAATGGTACTTTTCCCTACCCCCGAGGCGAAGAGTTCTGCTCAGCCTAAGGCTTCAGTCGCACCGCTATCGATGCGTGCTCGGCGTGACCTCCCCTGCCGATGCAAGTCGCTTGTGATGGCTGCGGGGAGGGTGGGGGAAAGGTGTCGCTACGACAATCGATGTCGGCCTAACGGTCCAGAGGTTAACCCGCGCGGCCAGGGCCTATGTGGCTACGGCAGCGCGGCACGCCGCATGCCCGCATTTGAAGCGCGCGATGCAGGCGGCGTGACGCCCCGCAACTTGCGCTGAACGAGCCGGCTCGGCCGGCGGGCCGAAGCCGGGCCGCGCCGGGTTCTACCTCGAGTTAGGCGCCAACACGTTATCGGAGTAGATGTCGACGTTCGACTGAGCACTCGCAGCCCTCCGCTGCCGATAAACGAGAGCTATCTTTCGTGGCCTTTCACAACGCTGGCCGGCCTACGATTGGGCGGTGCGGCAGGTGCCATCTTTACGCGCGGAGCCGCGTTGAAGAAATGTTTGGTTGCAGCTTTACCATGCTCACCCTCGCTCCAAAGCACTAGCAAGATTGACCACAGCAAGATGAAGAGAACTGCAACCAAACTACCGCCGACAGACGGATGCTGACCTGTGAAATACCTGGTGGATTGCGCTGCCGACCATAGAAGTGGCTGATGACGCTCCATGGGCGATGTCACCCCAGCACGCCGCAGACGCCGCTTGTGATGAGACTCTGTTCTTGAGACTTCATGGGTAGGCGGCCGCGGCGGCAGATTATATGGAGTGCCTCTGTTGACAGGTTGAGTTCTAGTTGACCGCAAGCTGGTAGGCGCAGCCATTGGTACATTTACCTTATTGCCGAGAGCAGGCTTTATCTCTGCGATTCCACGCGCCGGCGGCCGACTTATTGAGCGATCGTCCGGAAGTATCCTATTGACAATCGGGAGCGTAGACGGTCGCTGTCTCACTGTCTCCGGCGCGGTGATTACAGCAGAGCGCTCTTGGAAGCGACCGCCTGAGTCCGACGTCACCGAGGACGCCGGCGATGGAACCAGCTCTCGCATCGCGTCAAGACATTCGTTAAACCCACCATTAGCAGCGGGCCACTGAACCATGTCGGCTGCGTGAATTCTCCTGAATTCCAGCGGAACCCGCACGTCGATCGTGATGAGGGCGGGCACTAGAATCTTGCGACGTAGACCTTCCGACGCCTCTGCTAGCACCCAATCGGATGCGACGGAATCTGTCGACCACAGCACAACAACACACTTGCATGCATCAAGCTCACGTTCGATCACTTGGGAAAACGACTTTCCTACGCCGATTCGCCTATCCCACCAAACGGTCCAGCCTCGATGTTCCAAGGCATGCGCAAGCTGCTCAGCGATATGCCGATCCTCCCGCGCGTAGCTTAGAAAGATGTCCGCCATGCCTGAATGCCGGCTAGCATAGCAGCATCTTCTTCCGGGATCGTTCCGTCGCATTCGGCGCTGTGTTGCACCGAGGCCATGCGCCTGGAACACCCGGGCGGGTGCGCATGACGTCGCAGATCTGAGAATCATTGCACGACTGGAGCATACCGAACCTCCCCTCGCGAATCGTCCTAACGCGGCTCGCGGTTGGGTGGGGGAGAGACACGACCGCGGAAATCGATGTGCGCCTAACGGTCTAGAGGTTAACCCGCGCGGCCAAGGCCCACGTGGCTACGGCAGCGCGGCACGCCGCATGCCTGCATTTGAAGCGCGCGACGCAGGCGGCGTGACGCCGAGAAAATACCGCTGAACGAGGCGGCTCGGCCGCCGAACCGAAGCCGGGCCGCGCCGGGTTCTACCTCGAGTTAGGCGGCCGGAACTCCAAGATCCACGAAAAGCTCGTCTTCCTCTTCTGGGAGAGCGATTTCTTCACGCATTCTCAGCTCTCCCCCATCCGGACTGCTCCCGATTGGAAAAACCTGAAGCATCGGTCTAGCAGCGGCGACCGACATTACTGCGGCCTCTTCCCCCAAAAAGCCAAGCATACGAATGTTCTGGTTCCATTCGAGCGCCCACGACCAAAGCACGTCTGATGGATGACGGCGTATCGCGATTTTGAAAAACCCATCGGCAAGCGAACCAACGACGCGAGACTGCCAGTTGAGCACGGTGCGCATAAACCATCGCTGGACTGCATTACCCCAATCTGCACGAGCGGACATGATAAGCGGATAGAAGCCACCCAGCCAGAAACCACCCATCTGCTGCTCGGCGTTGTAAGTTAGTGCAAAGAAGAAGCCCTGCATCTGAAGCCTCGCAAGTTCAAAAGCTCGATCTTCGTCAAGTTGCGGCGGCGAAGTGAACGACGCCGTGATGCTTGACCCGGGACCGAAAGAAGACGTGGCAACGAGAGTCTCACTGCTTTCCAGGATCGGCTTTTTCGTGCGACGGCTATAAGATTGCTTCGCTTTTTCGCGAGCTCGTTCGGCTATAGCAACGTCGTTGTGTGGATACTTGCCGAGAAGATCGGGCAACATCGAAAGAGCCGAAAGATCATCTTCTAGTTCGGACTTCTCAACATTGCACGGTAAACAGCAGCGAAGAAAGACGTTCTGGCTCTGATAAAGTTTGCCCCTGGGCACGAAACCCCGCGCTACCACGTGATCCTTGGTGACCTTCACGCTGCCATCGAGCACGCGACCGCAATACGGGCAATTTTTGTTCTTCAGAGGCCTGCGCAGAAGCTTCTGCCGTTCTTCAAGCGTGGTCAGTTCCGACATGCAACTATTATCGCATCGTGCCCGTAGGATCGCCCATCCGGTCGATGTCAGACGGGCCAGACGGGAATTGGATCACCTCGCCAAACCAACGAGCGGCGCTCCGGGTGGGCGGTGGAAACGCGCAACCGCCGGAATCGATGTCCGCCTAACGGTCCAGAGGTTAACCCGCGCGGCCAGGGCCCACGTGGCTACGGCAGCGCGGCGCACGGCCTGCCTGCATATGAGTCGCGCGATGCAGGCCGCGCGCCGCCGTGCAGTTTTTGACTTTCCGAGCCGGCTCGGCCGGCGGGCCGAAGCCGGGCCGCGTCGGGTTCTACCTCGGAGTTGTGCGGCGCCGGGCAGCTTCCTCACCTTCAGCCCTTACTGCTCCGGCCATACTGACGCTGCGGCGCACAACATTTCCGATCTTGGCTTTCCGGAATCGTGGCAGAACCTCTGTGCCGAAGCCGAGATCTATGGCGCTTGCCTCATGGCAGTGATGAATGGTGAGTAATCTTGGCGCTTGGACACGATGCTTGTGCTGACCACCTGCCGAAGTCGCGGCACACGGCGCTCGCCTCTTCGGCAGAATGCTTTCGGTTCAACCCGAAGCCCGAGGCCGTCAAGGCTTAAGGCACCGCGCCGCGAAACATGGCCGTGGCGCAGAAACAGACCGCGGTGCCTGGCGAACGAATAGTGAGCGTTTCTCTAGTCGAAGCCAAGGCGGCGTTGACGATGCTGTGAAAAGCTCGCACGTGGCCGACGGATCTGCGGCAGGCACCGGTTCTGTGTGCTGCGTCACCGGCCTGCGATGCTCATGAATCTCGGAATCGTGCCGAGGGTTTAACAGTGCGGACGGAGCGAGCTGCTGCTCGGCCCGTCCGCACAACGGTCTAGAGGTTAACCCGCGCGGCCAAGGCCCTCGTGGCTACGGCAGCGCGGCACGCCGCGTGCCCGCATCTTGAGCACGCGATGCATGCGGCGTGACGCCGCCCAAGTCGCGCTGAACGAGCCGGCTCGGCCGGCGGGCCGAAGCCGGGCCGCGCCGGGTTCTACCTCGAGTTAGCCGGCCGGAAACCACCCGAGCTGCTCCTCGATCTCTCGTCGATAGTTGGTGCGGATCTGTGCGGGTGCCCGCCGCACGTAACGTTCTGCATCTTGGAGTTCGCGGCCCCTCAATGACGCCAGATGTGCAACAACTTCTTGCGCGGTAGGTACTCGGCCATCGACGCCGCAGAACTTTGGACCAAGCGCGGTCCAAACCGCTCCATCAAGTTTGTGCGTGTCGGCCCACTCTGCGACTTGCGGAGCACATGGACCGTTAGAGTTGGAGCTGGTCCAGAAGCCAGTAATTCCAAGCGAAGCTTGGGTCGACCGACCTTCTCGCCAGGCAAGGACCTGGCGGGCCTCTGTGATGTCTCGGACCGCGAGCTCCGCCCAAAGCGTGACCAACGACGGCACCCCGGCGGTGACTACAAGCGTGATGCTGTTGTTCTTGGACTGACGACAGAATTCGACGGGCAGCATAGGCCCATCAGTGCGCCAACCGCGCGAGAGCGGAAGGCCGCCAGGATCGTCGATCAACGAACCCCAGCCGACACATGCGATGTGCGACACGCGTGCATGATACCGTGAGTCTTCACCCTCATTCGTCGCTGTACAATCGGTTGACGCCCTGACGCCAAGAGAATATGAAAACGATCTCAAGTGAACGCACCCTGACGCGATGGAACTTCTACGCGGCGTGTTTTCGCTACGCCACGTCCGGCGCGTGGGGAATGATAGGCAACGTTTCGACTGTGGCCGGACTGCTCCCTGGGGCGGCACAATGGGCTTGGCCCGATGGATACGTATTGGTCGCCCGCTGGCTGGCCACTCGCCAGATGGGTGATGACTTGCTGTGGAAGTCGCCGGTCACCTTCGGCCTTGCCGTATTGATCATTCGGTTGTGTTTCATCGCGCCCTACAAGTTATACCGTGAGAAACCTGGCGCTGCGCCGGTTGTACGCCCGAGAGTTCACGTCCGTCTTGACTGGAGTGGTGGCCTTGGCGACTGTTATGAACCGTTTGCCGTACACAACGACTCCGATGTTGCGGCGCAATCGGTCGAAATGTCGATTGCTTCCGAGGGCTCTCTGCATGCTCGGTTTGCTCCGATATCGCACCTTGCAGGTCACGAGGAGAAAAAGATTTGGCCAAAGATCGATGGGGTCAATAGTCGAGACGGGCATCCCGATCTTTCGAAATTCATGTGGACGACGATGCTAGAGAGTTACCACCCAAGCGACGACGAAGGCTCCGAGCTACGCGAAAGACCTTTCAAGAATGGCATCGCGCTTCCGCTCGAGATTACCTACTCCGACCTCGATGGAAACCTCTGGACGACACGAGCCCACTTGATGCAAGGTGGCAAGTGGGGCGCTGGGCGCATCGTTATAGAGACAGTCGGCTTTGGATAGATGCCTGCTTGCTGTTCGTAAAACAACCGCGTGCCTCGCGCCGGGTTGGGCGGGGGAACAGTGAGCCCGCCGAAATGTTGGTCCGGCTAACGGTTTAGAGGTTAACCCGCGCGGCCAGGGCCCACGTGGCTACGGCAGCGCGGCGCGCCGCCTGCCCGCATTTGAAGCGCGCGATGCAGGCGGCGTGACGCCGCGCAAATTGCGCTGAACGAGGCGGCTCGGCCGCCGAACCGAAGCCGGGCCGCGCCGGGTTCTACCTCGAGTTAGGCCGCCCGGAGGCTATTACAGGCAAATTTTCGAATCAATGCTCATGATGCCTAATGATGCGCTCAGCAGCTCTTTCTGTGATTTTGCCGAGTTTTCGTTCGGCCTCGTCCCTGAACCGATTCTGTTCATCCGGAAAATCTCTCCCCGCCTCGCACACAAAAAGCGGATAAACGATGCGATCTTCACGAATGTACAGATAGGCAAGCCACAGGCTAGGAACGTTCAAGCCGTCGAATGAGCAGGGTGCGATGTATTTCACGTATACCTTTTCGTCAGGATACGAAATCGCCGGGTTGGTTTCAGGCGACGCCTGAATGTGCTTCAACGCACGGATTGCGACTTCGCGAAAGCCCTTATGCGATGCGATTTCGAGAAGATATTCGTCAAACACAGGCGATGGCGCGAAGCGGACGATACGCGGATACTCGCGCTCATCGGCCGGAAGCACCGCAGGCATAATGGGTTGAAGTGTCGCGAGCGGCGGGACGTCCTGAAGTGCGGTGTTGAGACGATAGCTAGTTACATATAAACCAAGCGCCCAGAAAATCACCCCGATTGTTCCACGATTCACGCGAAGATAGTCGAGATCACCAAGCCACTCCTCCAAGTATCTTTCCTTTTGGTTGCTCGGCAGGTGATGGACAGCTTGCTCCACAAGAAAGCGCGCCAAAATGGGTGCGAGGCCGAGGAGTTCCGCGGCAATGATGGAACCGACCGCTCCGAGAACGATCGTAAGCAATATCGTCATGACGTGGCTCCGAGGAGTTCAGGGAACATCCAACTTCTAGTCGACTCAAGTGCCGCAGCCGCTTCCTGTTCACCAACCCCGGTCAACTGATAGTAACGGCGCCGACGACGGCCCTCCTTGGACTCGTCGATTCGTTCCCATCCGCCAGAAACCCATCCGGCAGCTTCAAGGCGCGCAAGGATTGGATAGATTGTTCCCGAAGCGAGTCCGGCCTGGCGCGCAATTTCCAGCCCGTATCTCTCAGCATTGACATCCGTAAGCATAACCTTCAGAACAAGTTGCGTGTGTAGCGTCATGCGCGGCTGAATACCCATGCCTGCAATTCTACCATGGGTGCGAGCGGCGCCCAACCGACAGTCGTGATCGTCGGGAGGAAGACGGACGACGCCGTCTGATTGGCTTCTCTGGGAACGGGATCAGCAACACCCACGGGCGGGGCGGTGGAGACGTGCGGCCGCCGGAATGTTGGTCGGCCTAACGGATTAGAGGTTAACCCGCGCGGCCAAGGCCCACGTGGCTACGGCAGCGCGGCGCACGGCCTGCCTGCATGTGAGTCGCGCGATGCAGGCCGCGCG